>ERZ772971.736-NODE-736-length-20021-cov-21.461485_pt1 | contig 20021 bp, 21 predicted proteins | sample MGYA00511943_ERZ772971 | MGnify/ENA primary metagenome ERZ772971 (study PRJEB29015, sample SAMEA2737929) | human oral metagenome | biome: human oral; feature: human-associated habitat; material: dental | place: China | collected 2144 ... | reverse complement strand
AGCACCAGCTTGACATTCTGATGGAAAATATGGGCCGGGTCAATTATGGGCACAAGCTGCTGGCAGATACCCAGCAAAAAGGCATCCGTACCGGTGTCTGCAAGGACCTGCACTTCCTGCTTGACTGGCAGCATTACCGATTGCCGCTGGATCATCCAGAAAAAATCGATTTTTCAAAAGGGTGGCAGGAAAAGCAACCAGCTTTCTACGCTTTTGACTTCAAAATGAAAGCGCTTAAAGATACTTATCTGGATTTGTCCGACTTTGGCAAGGGTGTCGTCTTTGTCAACGGTATCAGCATTGGCCGTTTCTGGAATGTCGGACCGACCTTATCGCTCTATATCCCGCACAGCCTGCTCAGAGAAGGCGACAATCGCATCATTATCTTTGAGACAGAAGGGATCTACAGCGAAACCATTCACTTAGTTAACCAACCTACATTTAAAACAATAAAGGGGGAAAATCTATGACAATAGTAGGTGCACGTATCGATGGACGTTTGATCCATGGACAGGTAGCCAATCTTTGGACTACCAAGCTCAACATTTCACGCATCATGGTGATTGACGATGAGGTAGCTGAAAATGCTATCGAAAAGAGCGGGCTCAAGCTCGCAACGCCAGCTGGTGTGAAACTAAGTGTCTTACCGATTGCTAAGGCAGCAGAAAATATCTTAGCTGGCAAGTATGATTCGCAGCGACTCTTGATTGTCGCCCGCAAGCCAGACCGCTTCCTGCGGTTGGTCGAAGCTGGTGTTCCGCTGGAAACGCTGAACGTCGGCAATATGTCTCAGTCAGACGAAACTCGCTCCATTACCCGCTCGATCAACGTGGTGGATGCAGATGTTGAAGCCTTTCACAAGCTGCATGAAAAAGGAGTCAAACTGACAGCACAAATGGTTCCCAACGATCCAGTTGAGGACTTCATGAAGTTATTAAAATAAGACAAAATTTTAGGAGGACATTGTTATGATACAATGGTGGCAAATTTTACTACTCACTTTGTACTCAGCTTATCAAATCTGTGATGAGTTGACCATCGTTTCTTCAGCAGGATCACCTGTATTTGCTGGATTCATTACTGGCTTGATTATGGGGAAACCAGTGACCGGTTTGTTTATCGGTGGTAGCCTGCAATTGTTTGTTCTTGGTGTCGGGACATTTGGTGGGGCTTCTCGTATTGACGCAACATCAGGTGCCGTTCTTGCGACAGCCTTCTCCGTAGCACAAGGCATTAAGCCAGAGTTGGCTATTGCGACAATCGCAGTACCGGTAGCAACTTTGTTGACTTACTTTGATATCTTAGGCCGTATGACAACGACTTACTTTGCTCACCGTGTGGATGCAGCAATTGAACGCTTCGATTATAAAGGTATTGAACGCAACTATCTCTTGGGTGCACTTCCTTGGGCTCTGTCTCGTGCTCTCCCAGTCTTTCTGGCTCTGGCATTTGGTGGAACATTTGTTCAAGCGATAGTAGATGGTGTTGCTGGTGTGAAATGGCTGGCTGCAGGTTTAACACTGGCAGGTCGTATGCTTCCAGGGCTCGGGTTTGCTATCTTGCTTCGTTACCTTCCAGTTAAACGTAATCTTCACTACTTAGCTCTTGGTTTTGGATTGACTGCTATGCTGACTGTTCTTTACTCAAATATTCAAACTTTGGGTGGGGCTGTATCTAGTATTGTTGGAACTCTTCCAAAAGATACTGCGATCACATTTGCCAACAACTTCAAAAGCTTGTCTATGATTGGTGTAGCTATCTTTGGTATCTTCCTTGCAGTACAGCATTTTAAATACAGCCAGAGAACAGTAGCTGCTGCTCCAGCTGCTAGCACAAAATCAGAAAGTGAGGAAATTGAAGATGACGAACTCTAATTATAAATTAACAAAAGAAGATTTTAAACAAATCAATAAACGCAGCTTGTTCACTTTCCAATTAGGCTGGAACTACGAGCGGATGCAAGGTTCTGGCTATCTCTACATGCTCTTGCCTCAGCTGCGTAAAATGTATGGAGACGGCACTCCAGAATTGAAAGAAATGATGAAATTGCATACGCAATTCTTCAATACATCACCTTTCTTCCATACTATTATTGCAGGTTTTGACCTAGCTATGGAAGAAAAAGACGGGGTTAAATCAAAAGATGCGGTCAACGGTATCAAAACAGGTCTTATGGGACCGTTTGCTCCTCTTGGAGACTCCATCTTTGGCTCACTTGTGCCAGCCATCATGGGATCTATCGCTGCTACCATGGCTATCGCAGGCCAGCCTTGGGGAATTTTCCTTTGGATTGCTGTAGCAGTTGCTTATGACATTTTCCGTTGGAAACAGTTAGAATTCGCCTACAAAGAAGGGGTCAATCTCATCACCAACATGCAAAGTACTTTGACAGCTCTTGTTGAAGCGGCTTCTGTACTGGGTATCTTCATGGTGGGTGGTTTGATTGCGACTATGATTAACTTTGAAGTATCATGGGTGCTGAAGATTGGTGAAAAAGCTATTGATTTCCAAGATATGCTCAACCTTATCTTCCCACGTTTGATTCCAGCAGTCTTTACAGGCTTTATCTTCTGGCTTCTTGGTAAGAAAGGTATGAACTCTACTAAGGCTATCTTCATTATCATTATCATGGCAGTGAGCTTCTCTGCTATCGGCTACTTCCTGCTGGGACAAGTACCAGAGTAATGGAGTGATTTATGAGTAAGAAATTAGTTTTAGTCAGCCACGGTCGCTTTTGTGAAGAACTGAAAACAACTACGGAAATGATTATGGGGCCTCAGGAAGACATCCATGCAGTAGCCCTGCTTCCGGAGGAAGGTCCAGAAGATTTTGCAGCTAAATTCTTAGAAACGGTCAAAGACTTTGAGGATTACTTGGTTTTTGCGGATCTCTTGGGGGGCACTCCTTGTAATGTAGTCAGCCGCTTCATTATGGAAGGACAGGATATCGAGCTTTATGCGGGGGTCAATCTGCCCATGGTCATTGAGTTTATTAACGCTTCTTTGACAGGAGCAGAAGTCAGCTATCCATCCAAGGCAGCAGAGAATATTGTTAAGGTTAATGATGTTCTAGCTGGCCTAATGGATGATGAAGATGAATAAAAGCTTGAACAATCACTTCTAGTTGGGTGAAGTTCTTGCGCTATCAGCAGATGGGAGACTGATGATAGGTAAGGATTGGCCACGGTGGATGATTCAAGCATATTGGTCTAAGAGGAATTTGGGAGATGCCTCTTGGCCTATGGAAATGGATGGTTCAGCATTGCAAAATGCAGTCGCTGTCTGGTTTGAAAAAGCTTGTTAAAAGCATATTTCAAGTCTGGCCATCGTTGCGGGGGTGGGACAGCGAGCCGAAAATCTTTGATTTTCTGGATTCTGTCTCGCTCCCCCTTTTTTCAAATAATGGAAAGGAATGAGAAAGAGAATGTTAGATTATTCACAGGAAGAATTGCAGCGTCTGGGGGCTGACATTACAACGAGAGAAATCTATCAGCAGCCTGAGGTCTGGCAGGAAGCCTTTGACAGTTACAAGGCTCAGGCCGCAGATATCGCTGCTTTTCTGAAAAAAATCGAGGACAAACATGACTACATCAAGGTCATTTTTGCCGGAGCCGGCTCATCAGCCTACGTTGGAGATACCTTGACGCCTTATTTCAGGCATATTTATGATGAGCGCAAATGGAATTTCAACGCTATCGCGACGACAGATATCGTTGCCAATCCCTTGGTGCATCTGAAGAGAGAAGTGCCGACAGTGCTGGTTTCCTTTGCCCGCAGTGGAAATTCCCCAGAAAGTGTAGCGACTGTGGACTTGGCCAAGCAGCTGGTAGATGACTTGTATCAGATTACCATTACCTGTGCTGCCCAAGGCAAGCTGGCCCAGCAGGCCCAAGGTGATGAAAAGAATCTTTTGCTCCTGCAGCCGGAAGCTTCTAATGATGCTGGCTTTGCCATGACTTCTAGCTTCAGCTCTATGATGCTGACAGCCCTTTTGGTCTTTGACCGAGCTGATCTAGCTCAGAAAGAAGCCAAGGTCGCAGCTCTGCTTCAGCTCAGTCAGGATGTTTTGGAACGCGTTGCAGATGTGCAGCAGCTGGTTGATTTGGATTTCAGCAGGGTCATTTATCTGGGGGCAGGGCCTTTCTTTGGTCTGGCGCATGAAGCCCAGCTTAAGGTTTTGGAGCTGACAGCTGGTCAGATCGCGACCATGTACGAAAGCCCAGTCGGCTTCCGACATGGTCCTAAGTCGCTGATTAACCAAGACACAGTCGTTCTGATCTTTGGTTCGGCAGATGCCTATACCAAGGCTTATGATTTGGACTTGGTGCGGGAAGTGGCTGGTGACGGGATTGTCCGCAGACTGGTCTTGCTGACTGACCGGGAGGAGCAATTGGAAGGAGTCGAGCAAGTAGTGCTAAGTACCCAAGAGTCTCTGGGAGATAGCTATCGCATCTTCCCTTACATCGTTTACGCTCAGCTCTTTGCCCTCTTGTCCTCGCTCAAGGTCAAAAACCGTCCAGATACACCGTCTCCGACAGGCACGGTCAATCGTGTAGTACAGGGGGTTATCATTCACCCTCTTGGGCAGTAAGAAAAGGAAAAGTTATGCAGAAATTACAAATCAGCCACAAAAAAGTGAGCCATTTGAAAAAACTATCAGATGAGCGGGGAATTATCGGGGCTTTGGCCATTGATCAGCGTGGATCGCTCAAGAAAATGCTGGCCAGCGGAGAAGATGCGCCGTCTGGTGATCAAGCTCTGGTTCAGTTTAAAGAATTAATCTCCAGTCAGCTGACGCCCTATGCCAGCTCCATCCTGTTGGATCCGGAGTTCGGTCTGCCGGCAGCCGAGCTGCGGGATGCTTCCTGCGGGCTAATAGTGGCCTACGAGAAGACTGGCTATGATGCGACAGCTGAGGGCCGCCTGCCGGACTTGCTGCCTAACTGGTCAGCTAGTCGTATCCGAGATATGGGCGCAGATGCCGTCAAGGTCTTGATTTACTATGATGTAGATGATAAGCCGGAAATCAACGACATCAAGCAGGCCTGGGTTGAGCGCGTGGGCAGTGAATGCTTAGCTGAGGACATTCCTTATTTTCTGGAGATTCTGACCTATGATGCTCAGAGTGACAGTGTCTTGGACGCTAACTATGCCAAGCTTAAGCCACACAAGGTCAATGAGGCAGTCAAGCACTTTTCAGATCCCCGCTATCATGTAGATGTCTTAAAGGTTGAAGTGCCAGTCAATATGAATTTTGTCGAGGGCTTCACCAAAGAAGGAGTTGAGCCAGTCTACAGCATGACGGAAGCCCGAGCTTTCTTTAAAAAACAGTCAGATGCGACGCACTTGCCTTTCATCTTCCTCAGTGCTGGTGTCAGTGCTGAGCTTTTCCAAGAAACGCTGCGGCTAGCCCATGAAGCGGGCTCAAAGTTTAACGGTGTTCTGTGTGGACGGGCTACCTGGAAGGATGCAGTTTCTGTCTTTGCCCAAGAGGGAGCTGCAGCAGCTCGAGCATGGCTGGACGAGGCAGGCCGTCAGAATATCGAGGATCTTAATCAAGTCTTGCGCCAGACAGCTGTGTCTTGGGTGGACAAGCTTGACCTGCCTTTTGAAGACAGGACTTGGGAAGTTCGTGATTTTTAACAGGATAGATAAAAGAGGTTTGGTATGAAATCTTACCGAGAATCCATTTTTGGAAAGCTGGGCGGTCAGGAGATTCTGGCTTATACTTTTGAAAACGATCGAGGTTATCGGCTGACAGTCATGAACTACGGAGCAACCGTCATCCAGTATGTCACTCCTGATAAGGATAATCACTTTGACAATATCGTTGTCGGGTTTGATCAGTTTGAGGACTATATTGGGAACAGTCCCAAGCATGGAGCCAGTATTGGTCCGGTGGCCGGACGTATTGCCGGAGCAGCTTTTAAGCTGAATGGCCAGACTTTTCAGCTAGAAGCTAATAATGGCTCAAACTGCAATCATAGTGGATCCAGCGGCTGGGACAGTGCGGTTTTTGAAGTAGAGGAAGTCAGCAATGACGGACTTACCTTTTATACAGAGCGGACTGACGGAACTGGCGGTTTTCCGGGCAATCTGAAAATCTGGGTTTCCTATACCCTGACAGAGAAGGGCGAGCTGGAAATCTCCTATCAAGTGCAGACAGATCAGGATACCTTGGTCAATCCGACCAATCATAGCTATTTCAACCTGTCTGGTCGTTTCAATCAGTCCATTGATGACCATATCTTTCAGCTCAATACTGATGGTGTCTATCCTATCGCAGCTGACGGCCTTCCTGAAAAAAAGGCTGATGCAGAGCGTGGCTTTGTTAAGAAGCTGACCAAGGGTGCTGCCCTTAAAGAAATTTTCGATGCGCCTGACGGGCAAATCCAGCTGGTATCTGGCTTGGATCATCCCTTTACTCTAAACCCAAGCCGAGATCAGGCAGGCACGCTCTATCATCCAGCATCGGGCCGCCGTCTGACCATTGAGACTCAGGCGCCCTGCCTAGTAATTTATTCAGCGAATTGCGTGGATGATTCGGTTCAATTTGACGGACAGCCTATGATTCAGCACAATGGCTTGGCTCTGGAAGCCCAGGTACTGCCGGATGCCATTCACAGCAGCCAACAGTCGGATGTCATTCTCAAAGCCGGTCAGATTTTTACCAGCAGGACGGTTTATTTTGCTGATGTACCAGCAACTTTATAAAGAAACAATCGCGAAAGAGCACAGAAAACGGCAGTACCTCCTTCTGCCGTTTTTCTTTGCCCAGTTTTCAGCGACTATGTTTTCAGTAGCTAATCTTAAGCAAGGAAAAAGCTTCCACAATCAAAAGTAAAATCTTTTTTGCTAACTGAATTTTACTTTAAGTTTTTCTTAAGCTAAGGCTGCTATACTTACTCTTATCAAATGAAGCCCCCTAACTTTGTTTGATAATCCTAAACTTTTTCATAATAATCTCCCATAAAGACCACCCAATCCGGTGGTCTTTTTTTGCTCAAATTTTAGAATAAGACAGGAAGTTTATCGGATTGTAACTCAAATGTTAAATTTTAAAGGATACGTTATACAAAGTTAAGGTTTCTTTAAGTTAGGGGCAGTATACTATGAGTATCAAATGAAGACCTCCTAACTTTATTTGATAGAAATCCTAAACTTTTTCATAATAATCTCCCATAAAGGCCACCCAATCCGGTGGTCTTTTTTTGTGTTCAGACGTGGATTAGATTTGCTTCCTCTGCCTTATTTTCTGCTATAATAGTTCTATGAGTAGAATTTTAGATAATGAATTAATGGGTGATGAGGAATTGGTGGAACGCACTTTGCGTCCCCAGTATTTACAGGAATATATCGGTCAAGACAAGGTCAAGGACCAGCTGAAGATTTTTATTGAAGCGGCTAAGCTAAGGGATGAGGCGCTGGATCACACCCTGCTTTTTGGCCCTCCAGGTCTGGGGAAGACGACCATGGCCTTTGTCATTGCCAATGAACTAGGTGTTAATCTCAAGCAAACTTCAGGTCCGGTGATTGAGAAATCTGGTGATTTGGTTGCAATCTTAAATGACCTTGAACCGGGTGATGTCCTCTTTATAGATGAAATTCACCGCTTGCCAATGGCAGTAGAGGAAGTGCTTTACAGCGCTATGGAAGACTTTTACATCGACATTATGATTGGCTCGGGTGAGACCAGTCGCAGCGTCCATCTGGATTTGCCGCCTTTTACTCTGATTGGGGCGACTACTCGGGCAGGCATGCTGTCCAATCCTCTGCGGGCTCGCTTTGGGATTACCGGTCACATGGAGTATTATGAAGCTGGCGACTTGACGGAAATTGTCGAGCGGACTGCAGAGATTTTTGAGATGGATATCACCCACGAGGCTGCGAAGGAGCTGGCTATGCGTAGCCGAGGCACGCCGCGGATTGCCAACCGTTTGCTCAAACGGGTGCGGGACTACGCGCAGATTATGAGCAATGGCCTGATTGATGATAAGATAACCGACCAGGCTCTCTCCATGCTGGATGTGGACCAAGAGGGGCTGGACTACGTGGACCAGAAGATTTTGAAGACTATGATTGAGGTCTATGGTGGCGGTCCAGTAGGGCTTGGAACCCTCTCAGTCAATATTGCTGAGGAGCGTGAAACAGTGGAGGACATGTATGAGCCTTACCTGATTCAGAAAGGCTTTGTCATGCGAACTCGGACTGGGCGCGTGGCTACCCGTAAAGCTTATGAGCATCTAGGATATGAGTATATGAAGGAATGATGACAGAAAAGGAGATTTTAGACCGACTAGGTCAAGATTCAGACATCCGATCGATTTTGGAAATTATTCGTAGTCTGGAGCTCAAGGATTCTTGGCTAGCGGCTGGATGTGTGAGGAATTTTATCTGGAATATACTATCAGAGCGACCAGGTTTTGATTCAGATACGGATGTAGATGTCATTTTCTTTGATCCGAGTTATGCTGAGGCAGAGACGGTAGATCTGGAAGTCAAGCTCAAGGCAGACTGGCCACAGTATCGATGGGAGCTGAGAAATCAAGCCTATATGCACCGCCATAGTCCTGGAACAGCGCCTTATAAAAATGCTTGCGAAGCTATGAGTAAGTATCCTGAGCGCTGCACGGCTATCGGCCTGCGCTTGCTGGCAAGTGACAAACTGGAACTTTTTGCTCCCTATGGTTTGGAGGATATCTTAAACTTTCAGGTTAGACCGACTCCTCATTTTCTTGAAAATAAGGAGCGCCAGCATGTCTATTCTGAGCGTTTGGCTAAGAAGAATTGGCAGGAACGCTGGCCCCAGCTGGAATATCACTATCCTGATAAATAGGTATAAGCTAAGAGTAAAATGTTTAAGTTATTTTAAGGAAGTTTTAAGGAATGGATATTATACTATAATCAAGTTAAGAAATTAACTTAACTCCTAAAACTTTTTTCTTTTTAAAAAATAATCTCCCTACAAAAAGCCACCAAACGGTGGTTTTTTGCTATTTTCAGACATAATAGGAGTAGGGCTTGCCAGTTTTCAACGAGAATCAGGAAACTGTAAACGATTCAGGGCTAGTTTTTGCCATTATTTTGTTATAATAGATAGCGAGGTATTCTATGAAGAAAATTGTATTTGTATGTTTGGGCAATATCTGCCGTAGTCCGATGGCAGAATTCGTCATGAAGAGTTTAACAGACCAGTTGAAAATCGAGAGCCGGGCAACCTCAGGCTGGGAGCACGGCAATCCCATTCATCAGGGAACACAGGCTATTTTTAAGAAATATGCCATTTCTTATGATAGGAACAAGACTTCTCAGCAGATTTCGGCAGCGGATTTTGCGGATTTTGACTATGTCATTGGAATGGATGAAAGCAATGTTCGAGATTTGAAGCGGATGGGGCCTGAGGATTTTCAGCATAAAATTTATCAGTTTGAAGAAGAAAGTGTGCCTGATCCTTGGTACACAGGAGATTTTGACCAAACCTATGATTTGGTCTTGGCTGGCTGCAAGAAGTGGCTAGAGCGTTTGGATGGATAGGAATATGGATAAAGTAAAAGAATTTTACGATAAATACAAGGTCTATCTGACCCGGCAGAATTTAGAACTTTTGGCTGTAACGGTCATTGTACTGTCAGCTATTCTGGTCTTTACCTTGGGGATTCCTGGTAAGGGCGTTTTAACGCTGGATCAGGGGAAGATCAAGTATGACGGGACCTTGGTTCGCGGGAAGATGAACGGTCAGGGGACTATGACTTTTCAAAATGGGGACAGTTATAGCGGTCAATTTCGCAATGGCATCTTTGACGGCAAAGGAACCTTTACCTCGCAGGCTGGCTGGAAATATGAAGGGGACTTCAGCAAGGGTCAGGCCGACGGACAAGGAAAGCTAACGACAGAAGGCAATGTCGTTTATGAAGGAACGTTTAAACAAGGAATTTATCAAAATGCGCATTAAATGGTTTTCGCTCGTCAGAATCACGGGGCTGCTTCTAGTTCTGCTTTATCATTACTTCCAGGGTGTTTTCCCTGGCGGTTTTATTGGCGTGGATATCTTCTTTACCTTTTCTGGTTTCTTGATTACTGCTCTGCTTATTGACGAGTTTGCCAAGAAGAAAGAAATCGATATCCAAGGCTTTTTCAAACGGCGTTTTTATCGGATTGTACCACCTCTGGTTTTTATGATTTTGGTCGTTATGCCCTTTACTCTCTTGATTCGTAAGGATTTTGTGGCTGGGATTGGGACACAGATTGCAGCTGCCTTGGGCTTTGTGACAAACTTTTATGAAATGCTCTCAGGCGGCAGTTATGAGAGTCAGTTTGTACCGCACATCCTGATCCACACTTGGAGTCTGGCTTTAGAAGTGCACTATTATGTTCTTTGGGGCTTGGCTGCTTGGGGCTTGGGCAAGGTTGCCAAGTCAACAGCCCGCTATCGCGGTATGATTGCGCTAGTCTCTGCAGGTCTCTTTTTGGTCAGCTTTGTATCAATGTTTGCTGGCGCTTTGACCACTGAGAATTACTCTGATATTTATTTCTCAAGCTTGACCCACGTCTTTCCTTTCTTTGCAGGAAGCATCTTAGCTACCTTGTCTGGTGTCGGTCATGTCAGCAGTCGCTTTAAGATGCTGGAGCAAAAGCTGGCTCTCAAGCAAGTGCTAGGAATTATGGGGGGCAGTGCAGCTGTTTTGCTTTTGCTCAGCTTCCTGCTCAAGTTTGACAATCTTTGGACCTATCTAGTAGGGTTCTTAACTTCGACTACCTTGGCCTGTCTGATGATTTTGGCAGCTAGGATGTTGCATGACAAGCTCCCTAATGTGAAGGAGCCTAGCTTTATCAACTTTATCGCAGATACCAGCTATGGTGTTTATCTCTTCCACTGGCCATTCTATATTATCTTCACCCAGCTGATGAGTAATGGTTTGGCTGTTCTCTTGACCACGCTGCTGTCTTTTACTTTTGCAGCCTTGTCTTTCTATATCTTGGAGCCAACTCTTGCTGGTCGCCAGCCAGTTATCATGGGAACCAAGATGGATCTGTCATCTCTTACCAGACCAATCTTTTACAGTATGATTCCGTTGACTTTGATTATGTTCTTCATCTCGGTGACAGCACCAAAGGTAGGAGCTTTTGAGGAAAGTTTGATTGTCAACGCTCTGAATCAAGCAGACACTAAGATGCAGACAACTCGCAGTCAGGTTGATCAGTCCAAGGCGACTGAGTACAATGTGGCAGACGGGATTACCATGATTGGCGACTCGGTTGCCTTGCGCTCAAGTGATCAATTGCAGCAGATCTTACCAGGAATCGAGCTAGATACTGTTGTTAGTCGCAGTCTGAGCACAGGCTTGGAGGTCTACAAGACAGATATTGCTAATAGGGTGCTGAAGAAGCAGGTCGTCCTGGCTCTTGGAACCAATTCGTCCGGTTACTCGAATGAACTTTTGGATGAATATGTTTCCAGCCTACCTAAGGGGCATCAACTGATTCTCGTGACTCCTTATGATGGTCGCTCAGAGGGTGGCGTCTTGGCTCAGCAGCGGGAGTATGAGCTAGAATTAGCCAAGAAGTATGACTATGTCTTTGTGGCTGACTGGCATCAAACTGCTATTGACAATCCGCAGATTTGGGAAGGGACAGACTATGTCCACTTTGGCTCGAACTCAGAGTCCATCATTGAAGGGGGAACTCTCTATGCCAATACCATTAAGCAAGCCATAGATGAAGCCAATTCAGGTAATGTGAAACCATAAATTCCAAAAGGAGAAGCAACAATGGGACAAATTAAATCGAGCGCCATTTCAGCTGGCTCTGCTATCAGTGAGCTCGTTGGAGTTGATACTAGCAATGTACAAAATCAACAAGTCGAATTTTCCTATACAACAGGGATTGCTGGGATGGAAGCTGGCCGTCAGGCCTGCAATCAAATGCTGCAGGCTGTCAGTGACTTCAGCTCGGCTGTTCTGACTCAGGCCAATAAATTTCCAGACATTGCTGCAAAAATTGAGAAACGGGATATAGAGGAAGCCAAGCGCTGGGAGAGTTGAGATGAAGGCAGATAAAAGCGAAAAAGAACGCCAGGCACTTTATGAAAAAATTCTCAAAGTTGACCAAAAAGAAGACGAATTTCTGACGATGAAACGTCAATACGAGATTTCTCTGGTGAATTTTGCGACGGATTTCCAATACTTGACGACCCGAATGGAAAATCTACTTTATGAGCATCCGCAAAATACTGCTTCCCTCAGTCGAGATTTAGCAGAAACTCAGTATCTTAACCAAGAGGTTAAGAACTATGTGGATGTTCAGATGGATGAGCTAGGAAAGCTCAGTCATCGAGCAAGAAAGACTATGGAAGAAGAGCGAGAAAAACTGACCAAAGAAAGGAATAGTCTGCCATGGGAGTAAAATATAGTGCGGCGGATTCAGCCCAGCTTATCCAAGCGATGACCAGCAACCTTCAAGTAGCCAATCAAGTGACCGATCGTCTATCTAGTGGCTGCGACCATCTGATTGCTTCTTTGGATTCGGGGGAGTTGCAAGGGGCGGCTTACACAGCAGGTAAGGGCTTATTTACCGAAGTAATTATCCCTGCTATCAAGAAGCTGCAAGAGGCTATTGATGATATTCAGGGGGAACTTTCCTCTTATAAAAGTGCCGATACCGAGGTGGCCAAATACGGCGAGCTAGACTTGGAGTTATTGAAAGAACAGCTGAAAATAAAACAGGAGATGCTGGAGAAAACCCAAGCTCAGTTAGCGGAGTATCAGTCTCTATCTCGCCGGATTAGCGATGGATTTGCAGGGAAATTAGCTGACAATTTGTCCAAGACGATTGCTCTGACTGAGGTGGAAAACCAGCTAAATATCGGCATTCGGGAGATTCAGGAAAAAATTGACAAACTGGAATGGTTTGTGGCTCAGGTGTCCCAGTATTTCACAGATAGTCTGCAGGTTTTGGGCTTAGCTATTCAAGGAGCGACGCAGCTTAGTCAGGTATTGGTAGACTGTGAGGGTAATTACTCTACTGATGGCATAGATATGAGTTGGTCTGCTAAGATGAAGGCTCAGAAGATTCAGACTGTTTCGAAGAGTGATTATCGAACTCCACAAGAACAGGCTATAGATAAGGCTGTCAAAGATATGAAACTATCTGGTGCTGCTGAAATCTATTACCGAGGAAAGCTCAAGGAGAAGCTGAAGGGGAAGCCGCGTTCGGAATGGAAGAAAATAATTTCAAACTTTAATAAAGATCTTAAGACAGAAAAAGGGGACAATCTACTGGATGTGTTCGATATGTCCCGAGCTGAGCTTGAGGAAAAGTATGGTGACAAGATTCAGGCCTATGAACATTTTTTAAACACGGGATATACTGATGTATCTATTGCAACTATGAGTCAGGATGCTCTTAAATTGATTATGGCGAGATATGACCAAGTAAAAAGTGATCATCTAGGCTTGAGTCCCAAAGAATTAGCTAAGGTTGATCCAGCTTTCAAGAAAAAAATAGATGGTATGAGCCAAGAGGAGATAGAAAAAGAATTTCCTGAGCTTAAAAATGCCATTTCCCAAGCTCATGTGAAACCATTTGGAAATTTCGGCATGTCAGAGACTGAATGGGCCAATCATCGCTATGTGACAGACCGTTACTTCCTGATGGATAGCCAGAAATTACTTAGCTGGCGCGACCCTAATTATATGGCGAAGTTTAATTATTACATCCTTGAAGAAGGGATCGATCCAATTACACTTGAGCCAGCTACAGCCGAAGAAATCCAAACAGCTGAATGGTATAATCGCATCCATCCTATCACTGAAACACTTAGCTGGGGAACAGCCTTGTATTCTGCTTATGTGGGGTATAACCAGTATTACAATAAACCTTATACAACAATCCCCGAAGCTTTTGGCAAAGGGAAAGACTGGATTAAAGGGAAAATTCCGAGTATGGGGAGTCAGCCGGTGGTGCCGGATGCTGAAGTGAATACTAGAGCTTTTACTGAAAAAACTGTTCCGGATTTTGTAACTCGAAACGATAACAATTTCTATGATACTCGAAATTATAAAGGAAACCCTAAAGCTTATATCAATGAGGATGGTTATCTAGTGTCAGTAAATCCTGATGGAGATCTTCCTATCCATTCTCAAATACGAGGCGGTAATTCTGATCGTACACCTTATATTTCAACAACAGATCCAGAATTCAGTACAACTCCCAAAAATTATGGATCAGATAGGATAAGGATTGATTCCAAGCAAATTCAGCATGATATTGAGACAGGAAAACTTAAAAACGTAGAAGTTATAACACACCAAGAAATAGTTGACCATTTGCAAAAACGAGTTGACCAAGCACAAGTGAGATATAATAAAAATCCAAATGATATAAATACGAGAAGGCTAAATGATGCTAAAAAAGATTTATTCAATACTAAACGTGATGGGGAAGTATTGATAAAAGGAAGTATTCCACCCGAATATTTTACTTTTGAATAAGGAGAAAAAATGACTAGAGAAGAACTTGATAATATATTTTACAAAGTCCCTAATGGTGTAGACTACGCAGACCTGCTTGAAGAAGTTGACTTAGAAGATGTGCCAGAAGAAACGATGAACAAACTTATCTCTTTATTATCTAGCGATGATGATTTTTTGCGCTATAAAGCTTCTAGGCTTTTAACTATTTGGGGGCTGAAAGAAGGTTTTGATGTGTTGACTCAGATGTTTGTTGAAGGGAAATTGGAAGGCTATATTCCTCATCGGCTATATAGTTATGATGATACAAATCGAATTATATTAGATGCTCTTACTAGCTATTGGGCTAATCAATCAGATATTGGCAATGGTGATAAAGCAAGGAAAGACATATTCCCTTATGTCTGCAAAATTATAGAGCAGGCGGAAAAAGGTTATTATGACCTTTCATATTTTTACTATCTAGTTGAAGATAATGGCTTTTCTGAATATATCCCTTACCTAAAGCACTTTCTATCTGTTATTATGGATAAGCCAGAAGATAATTATTGGCGAATTCATGATACTTTGAAACTGTTTTTAGAGATAGAACCTGATTATGTGGAAAAACTTCTGGAGGAGAAAGATAAATCGCTAGCTGATTTCGGATTGGAGGAAGAGAATGAAGGCAATTAAATTCTATAAGGTAAACGATGCTTACGGTTATATGTCCAATTTTGCTCCTTATCCTTTTTCGGATGGAAATAAAATCTGGCCTACATCGGAACATTATTTCCAGGCTCAGAAATTTTTGGTTCCAGAAATTCAGGAAAAAATTCGCCTACTGGAGTCACCTATGGATGCTGCTTTGGAGGGACGCAATCGCCAGAATCCGTTACGAAAGGACTGGGAAGATGTAAAGGATGATATTATGCGTTATGCTGTTCGTGAGAAATTCCGTCAAAACACAGTAATTATGGAAGATTTATTAGAGACTGGAGATAGTATCATCATTGAACATACGAAAAATGATAGCTACTGGGCTGATGGTGGCGATGGTACAGGAAAAAATATGCTGGGGCAAATTCTGATGGAAGTACGGACAGAACTTCGTTAAATACAAACTACTAACAAAGACAATCTATTCAGTTAGGTTTTAAATTCCCCTAGTTCAGTCTGTAAAGATAAAAAAATCCCGATAAACAAATATATATGTGTTTATTATCGTAAAAAGTGAAAGGGCGAGATAAATCTTTTGCCCTTTTCCTCTAAGTTTAGAACTGATCAGCCGCTATTTCACAGATAGTCTGCAGGTTTTGGGTTTAGCTATTCAAGGAGCGACGCAGCTTAGTCAGGTATTGGTAGACTGTGAGGGTAATTACTCTACTGATGGCATAGATATGAGTTGGTCTGCTAAGATGAAGGCTCAAGAGATTCAGACGTATAGTCTTGATTCAGAGACTGTTGAGAAAGCAGATTTGCGTAATCTCAATAAAAAAGTTGAAGAAATCAAAGAGAGTGATAAATCTGCTACTGATAAAATTGATTCCATTATCAAGGCGTATGAAGATTATCTATTTTATAGTAATAAAGACGTATTTGAATCATACTGGAAGAAGAGAAATAGCCTAACTAAAGGTGGTAAAATAAACTGGAGTGATGTTTCCAAGCAAGAAAAGGATGATTTAGAGCAGGATTTTAATAAATCTTTAAAAACTAAAGTAGATATTAAAGCTTTAACTAAAAAAATGGGTGAATCTATTTTGGAAGTGAGTGACCAAGATATAAATAGCAAGACTACATTATTAGCAGCGACTGGAAGCATGGCCGGGTATAAATATGTTAATTTTGCAACGTTAGTATACACAGATAGGCCAATGGATTTAAAAAATAGGGAATATAGCAAAGAGATGCCGATATCTATTTGGTCTCGTCAGTGGGAAGAAGGAATGGCAGCTGATTACTTAGGTAACTATTTGTACGGTTACTTTGGTCAGGGTTACTTACCTGCTGGTGATGATGTTTTGAAATATGGTGCAGGGAAGGCTCAACAATTTTCAGATTATCTTGATGTTGATAAATATTTCATAGTGGGTGCAGATATTAAATATGACTTGAGTTTATTGCAAGGTCATTATGGGGACAATGAAGGAGACGCTGCTATGATTCAGGATGGAATTGATGCATACAAGAAGGAGAATAAAGAATGATAACTTCAATAGTTTTTATTACTTCTCTAGTGTTACTTTTCCGTTATTTTAAAAATAGGAAATCACGGATTATTATTGCGTTATTATATATTTTGTTTCTTATATGGTATGTTCAAGCAGTTTTGAATTACGGTAAATACACTTTACAGCCTGGTCAAAGCATAGAGCTGAGAGTGCATCCTAATGCAGACCAACTGGAATATAGTTCTGAGTTGATTTTAAAAAAGAACGATGATAAAAAAATCAAATTAACAGGAATTGAAATTTGGAGCGAAAAAAATTCTAGAATTTACTATTATGTTAAGGAACAGTATATCTCTCAATCTATTTATGAAAATGGCGAAACGACTGCTAAAAAACTATCTAATAATCAAAAAAATATTCACCTAGAGAAAGATGGAATTGTAGTTAATTATACTAATAAAAAAATCTTTGATGTTACTAAAAGTAAACCGTATAATATCACTATCACTAATATTGACGATAAACCCGCTCAATTTGAAGCCCGAGTAGTGGATAGATAAAGTCAAGTAGGAAATCGAAAAGTGAAGCTTCGTGTAGATTTGGAGCCGAATAGTGGTACAGGAGGTCAAGGTAAACTTCAAGTCCAATCTGGTGGGGGAAAGTCAGGGTATTCACTTAACGAATCTATAGATGTTAATAGTATATCCAGCAAAACAGATATATTGGATTGGGTGAATAAAACTAAAAAGATTAAAAACCTAGATAAAAGTGTAAAAAGTGAAATTGTAGAAAGAATCTGGAAAGGATACCGAGACTATTACAGAAATTAGGTGAAGTGTATGAGATTATATATAAAAGGTGATTATACTAGAAAAGTGTCATTTGGCTACAGAGAACTTGCATGGAAAATGTGGTTTAAAGAAAGAAATGGTCAAAAAATAAGTTTCTCAAATGTCGGGGATGATGAGATGTTGCAAAATGACTTCTATTTATCTTTGCGGTTAGATAAGTGGGGAGCAAGTGGCTCTCGTTGGAAAGATGCCAAGGTTAAAGGTGGCAGTTCAATAAATTCCCAAAAATATGAAAATATTGATTTGGATTATGAGGGAAGTTATGAAAGCGACGGTAGAGAAAAGGGAAAATATCTAAGAATCGCTTCTAATTATTTGGATGTTTTAACAGTTGATAAGCGTGCTATGTATATTATGGCGCTTGAAATTGCGATTGCTATTGATGGACAAATCAGTGAAGATGATAAGAAAACATGGCTAACAGTCGAGGAATTCAAGGAAAAGCACCAAGATATCTTATCTCTAACCTTTGATGAAGCAAATGAGATGAGTTTGGAAGAAATTCAAACGATTGACGCTATTGACGATCCCATCTGGGAAGAATTGGATAAGAAGCGTGACGAGTACATCAAAATCCATGGTGAATGTGTTTATGATGACGATTGAGATTATCATTAAAAATAGAAATTAAGGTTCATCTTTTAGATGCTTAAAGGATAGCTCGGTTCGTCCGAGCTTTTTATATCTAAGCCAAGAAAGCGCTTTCATATATTATGTGAAAACAAAAGTATGTGAAATCTCTAAAAAATTAAAAAATTTTTTCACAATAACTAAAATTATAGGCTGTAAAATCAGTAGTTTTGTTATATAATTCACAAAATAATAGAAAAAAGTTTGTGAATGTTAAGTGAAAGTGTTTACAAAAGGTGTTAAATAAGTTATAATTGTATTGTGAAATATTTAACAAAGGTTAGTGTTCTTCGTCTAACCTAAGGCAAAACCATTGGAGGAACAGAATGGCTGAAAAGAAGAAAACGGTAGAACAAGAAGACAAGGCTTTGGCAGCGCAAAAGCATGTCGATGAACTGGTGCAAAAAGGTCTGGCTGCACTAGAGGAAATGAGAAAGCTGAATCAGGAACAGGTGGACTACATCGTAGCCAAGGCCTCTGTAGCAGCTTTGGATGCTCACGGTGAGTTGGCCCTGCACGCTTATGAAGAAACAGGCCGTGGAGTTTTTGAAGACAAGGCAACGAAAAACCTTTTCGCCTGTGAACACGTTGTGAATAATATGCGCCATACGAAGACTGTTGGCGTTATTGAAGAAGATGATGTGACTGGATTGACCTTGATTGCGGAGCCAGTGGGTGTTGTCTGCGGTATCACACCGACTACCAACCCGACTTCAACAGCGATTTTCAAATCCTTGATTTCCTTGAAGACTCGTAATCCAATCATCTTTGCTTTCCACCCATCAGCTCAAGAATCTTCTGCTCATGCAGCACAAATCGTGCGTGATGCAGCGATTGCAGCAGGTGCGCCTGAAAACTGTGTGCAGTGGATTACAGCACCATCAATGGAAGCAACTTCTGCACTTATGAACCACGAAGGGATTGCAACAATCCTTGCGACAGGTGGTAACGCAATGGTGAAGGCAGCTTACTCATGTGGTAAGCCAGCTCTGGGGGTTGGTGCCGGAAACGTACCAGCTTACGTGGAAAAATCAGCTAATATCCGTCAAGCAGCGCACGATATCGTTATGTCTAAATCCTTTGACAATGGTATGGTCTGTGCTTCTGAGCAAGCGGTTATCATTGATAAGGAAGTTTATGATGAATTTGTAGAAGAGTTCAAATCTTATCATACTTACTTTGTCAATAAGAAAGAAAAAGCTCTGTTGGAAGAATTCTGCTTCGGTGCTAAGGCAAACAGCAAAAACTGTGCCGGTGCTAAGCTCAATCCGGATATCGTTGGTAAGCCAGCTACTTGGATTGCAGAGCAGGCAGGCTTCAGCGTGCCAGAAGATACGAATATCTTGGCTGCAGAGTGTAAAGAAGTTGGTGAAAAGGAGCCATTGACACGTGAAAAACTGTCACCTGTCATTGCCGTTCTCAAGTCTGAATCTCGTGAAGACGGTGTTGAAAAAGCCCGTCAAATGGTAGAATTCCATGGTCTTGGTCACTCAGCTGCTATCCATACAGCGGACGAAGAGTTGACCAAGGAATTTGGTAAGGCTGTTCGTGCCATCCGTGTTATTTGCAACTCACCTTCTACTTTCGGCGGTATCGGAGATGTTTATAATGCCTTCCTGCCATCACTGACTCTGGGCTGTGGTTCTTATGGTCGCAACTCAGTTGGTGATAACGTTAGTGCTGTGAATCTCTTGAACATCAAAAAAGTAGGAAGACGTAGAAATAATATGCAATGGATGAAACTCCCTTCAAAAACTTACTTCGAGCGTGACTCTATCCAATATCTGCAAAAATGTCGCGATGTGGAACGTGTCATGATCGTAACAGACCATGCTATGGTAGAGCTTGGTTTCCTAGATCGTATTATCGAACAACTCGATCTTCGTCGTAATAAGGTTGTTTACCAAATCTTTGCAGACG
>ERZ772971.735-NODE-735-length-20056-cov-2.948903_pt1 | contig 20056 bp, 19 predicted proteins | sample MGYA00511943_ERZ772971 | MGnify/ENA primary metagenome ERZ772971 (study PRJEB29015, sample SAMEA2737929) | human oral metagenome | biome: human oral; feature: human-associated habitat; material: dental | place: China | collected 2144 ... | reverse complement strand
CTGCAGCTGTTTCGCAATCGGACGTTGCACTCGCTGCCTAAGGGTGCGCGCGAACCTCATGTCAAAAACACCTCCCATGCATGTGGGAGGTGTTTTGATGCGATAGGTTTAGCGTGTGAGGTTTGAAGCTTTTTGTGGTTTGGGGCGGTCTGCTGTGGAGCTGTTGTGCCTGCTGGTGTGGAGGTGATGATTAGGAGGGTATTTTTGGAATGGGGAGAATTATTGCGATAATCAAGCTTGAGGCGAAGCCAACGTGTTTTTTACAACATAACGTCGAAGTTGGCAGGTAGTGGCGCTGTTGGCGCGCCAGTGGGTGAAGCAGGCAAGACAGGTATATGTGCCGTCACTGCGCTGCAAGCCAGTTGCGTTGCAGTGTGGGCAGCGCGAGCGGGCGTGGAGCCAGTCGCGGTAGGTGTCGAGCGCAGATTCGATGAGCTCGTCGTCGACCGTCACTTGCCAGCCGGCTCCAACTCGGCAGCCAGCATTCCACGCTGCGCGCTCCATTGCAACGAGCTGCACATCGCGCGCATAGCCGCAGTGCCCGAGGAGCGCATGGCCATACTCGTGGAGGAGGTAGGCAGTGGCTTGGGCATCGTGCGGATCATAATAAACCGTGCGGCTTGGGTAGTGCCAATGAAAATGGCTGCTTGAGCGAAAAGAAAGTGGCGCAAGGCCCGACGCATGGGCATGCTGAGTGAGGTGGGGGATGAGCTGATCGAGTGGCATACGTGGTGGCGATATAGACACGTCTATCGGCATGCGAACCAGCGAGCGAAACAATGATTACTTCGCATGATTTGACAGAGGTAGGGATTATGATTTGTTCGTGTATTGTACGTGTCATGATTAGTGTAGCACAGCGCGCTCGCGATGCCTAGTGGGTGGTGCGAAGTATCGATGCGTGGTGAGCTTTGAGAAGGGTGGAGCGAGAGGTACGGCACAATAGGTGATTTGTGTAGTTCGTGCGTTGCGTTTTGCGATCGATTACGGTATAATAGAAAGAGTAACGTAAACGAAGGTTTGGCAATGAAGCAGCAAGGATCAATTATCGGATACGTCGTCGTCGGGACAGTGCTGACGCTCGCACTGGTTGGCGGGGTCTTAATCGTCAAGAATAGCCACAACAGCAGCGCGCGGCAAGTGGCAAGCACCACTGCTACTGATGCTAAGAAAAAGGAATCAACCCAAAGCAACAAGAGTGCCAACGACAAGCTAGTCGATAGCCTTAACAGCAAATCAACAGAGGCCAGCAAGAGCAAAGAGACGAAAGAAACTCAGTCGCAAGACAAGAAAAACACCACATCGACCGCAACAAATGGTGCAACCAGCGGCGCATCGAGCACGACTACGCAAAGCCAAAGCCAATCTACTCAGTCTCCTCAATCTCAAAGCTCAAGCACACCTGCCACAACGCCATCGACCAACTCCAGCACTCCTTCGCAAACTCAATCTACCCAGCAAGTGAGCGCCTTGCCGCAAACTGGCCCGGCCGAGAGCCTGGCAGCCGTTGTGGCAGTGAGCAGCCTAGCTGGCGTGGCACTGGCCTATCGCAAGTCGCGCACACCCGCGCTGTAAAACATACAACATTAACATTATTTCATTACATAATACGACACCTACTCCTGTATAATACAGAGGTAGGTGTTTTTGAGGGAGGACAATGTATGTTGTGCTTATAGCATCGTTGTGTATATGACGGTGTAATAGTTTTGAGTACCATCTCACAAGAAAATATCTGAAGGTTAGCGATTGTGAGAACGAGTAGGCTTTGTGATTCATCGGGCCAGAACATTTTTAGAGTGATGGATTGGCTGTGCCAATTATCCGCTTAAGCCAACTATTCATAGAGATGAGACCTAAATGCATGGGTTTTGACGCTCGAAGCGACTTTGTGTATAATACAGAGGAATGGTGCGTCGCGATATGGCGACGTGTCTCATAATATAATTAATAAGAGGAGTCTGTACCAAGACTTATGGCAACACAAGCCTTAACAATGGATGATTTGCTCGCTGGCGACGGCGTTAAGCAACTAGCAACCGGCGAGGTCGTGACTGGCCACGTATTATCAGTGCGCAAACGAGACGTATTAATAGACCTAGGTCCGCAAGGGGTTGGCTATGTGCCACGGCGCGAGATTGGCCCGGCCAAGGCGCTAGCAGTTGGTGATGAAGTAACAGCCAGTGTGGTAGATAGCGAGCTCGAGAATGGCTATAGCCTATTGAGCCTGCGCAAAGCAGCCAAGGACCGTGGTTGGGAAGAAGCGATGGCTAAGCTGGATGCCGGCGAGATCATCGAGGTAGCGCCATACGACGCTAACCGCGGTGGGATGCTGGTTGAGTACGAAGGCGTGCGAGGCTTTTTGCCAGTATCGCAACTGTCGGCCGAGCACTACCCACGGGTGGGTGGTGCCGATAAGGATGAGATCTTGGCACGGCTCAACACACTGGTGGGCCAGACGCTCAAGGTGCGCATCCTCGACTGTGACCGCAAGGCCAATAAGCTGATTTTTAGTGAGAAGGAAGCCATCAAGGATGGCCTGGCGGCTCACTTTGAGAAGCTCAAGGTTGGCGACACCGTCAAGGGTGTCGTAACTGGCGTGGTGGACTTTGGTGTCTTCGTGAATGTCGAAGGGATTGAGGGGCTTATCCATATCTCAGAGATTAGCTGGGAGCGCGTCAACAACCCAGCCGACTACGTGAAGGTGGGCCAGAGCGTTGAGGCGAAGATTATCAGCATCGACAAAGATCGTCTAAGCCTGAGCATGAAGCAGCTCACCAAGGATCCATGGCTTGATGAAGTGGATCAATTCACCAAGGGCCAAACCATTGAGGGTACAGTCACGCGCATTACCCCATATGGTGCCTTTGTCCAGATTAGTCCAGCAGTTGAAGCGCTGGTGCACGTGAGCGAGCTGGGCAGCGGCGGTGCCGACCCCGAGAAGGTCTTTACCCTCAATGAGCGCAAGAGTTTTGTCATTCTCGACATCGACAAAGATGCGCACAAAGTGAGCTTGAGTCTCGCCGACAAGAAAAAATAACCAGTAAATTACAAGAGATGACCGGCTTCGACCGGCAGAAAGGAGTGTGTGTATGAGTCAGTCTGAAAAAGTGTTGGTCATTGCCGATTCGATCACTGTTGGTGAGCTGGCCCAAACCCTGAATCTGCCGGTCACGAAGCTGATTGGCGAGCTCTTCAAGAATGGCTTTACGGTAACGATCAATCAGCGGATTGATTTTGAGATTGCTGAGATTATCGTAGAGGAGCTGGGTCTAGCAGTGACGCTGCAGCGCAAAGCCGCCGAGCAGCATACTGTGCAGCACCTGCATAAACCGTCAAGCAATGCTGTGCCACGCCCGCCAATTGTGGCGGTGATGGGGCATGTCGACCACGGCAAGACAACGCTGCTCGATACTATCCTCGAGATGAAGACGGTTGCTGGTGAGGCTGGTGGTATTACCCAGCACATTAGTGCCTATCAAGCCCAAAGGGGTGGTCGGACGATGACGTTGCTTGATACCCCTGGTCATGAGGCCTTTGCGGCGTTGCGTCAGCATGGTGCCGCACTGACCGATGTGGTGGTAATTGTTGTGGCAGCCGATGATGGTGTTAAGCCACAGACGGTAGAGGCAATCCGCTTTGCACGCGATGCTAATGCCAAGATCATCGTTGCTATCAACAAGATTGACAAAGATACGGCCAATCCTGATATGGTCAAGGCTCAGCTTGCTAGTGAGCATCACCTCAACCCTGAGGAGTGGGGTGGCGATACCATTATGGTGCCAATTAGCGCTAAGACTGGCCAGAATATTGATAAGTTGCTCGATACCATCCTGCTTGTGGCCGACATGGAAGAGCTTCGCGCCGATACGGACGTGCCGGCTGAGGGGCTCGTTATTGAGGCACATATGGAGAAGGGTCGTGGCTCGGTGGTGAACTTACTCATCGAGCAGGGCCGCTTGGCACCAGGGCATTTCCTCGTGGCAGGGCAGGCCTATGGCAAGGTGCGTACTTTGCTCGATTACACTGGTACGCCTATCAAGGCAGCCACGCCTGCTACACCAGTGACGGTAACAGGTTTTAAGGAATTGCCGCAGTTTGGTGATATCTTCACAGTGGTCAAAAACGAGAAAGAAGCTCGCCTGGCCGTGCAAAAGGCTAAGCTCGACCAAGCGCGCAATGCCGCCACTACCAACGTGACTGGTGCAGACTTGCTCAAGCTTATGACGCAAAAGCACGATGCTCAGGAATTCGACGTCATCGTCAAGGCCGATGTACAGGGGTCACTTACCTCGGTGATGGATAGCTTGCGCCTGGTGGAGACGGGCGGGGCGATCACACTGCGGATTATTGGCCATGGCGTGGGTAACATTACCGAGAGTGATGTGCGCCTGGCTGGTAGTAGCAATGCAATTATCTACGGCTTTAATGTCGACCTGCCGCCAGCCGTCAAGCGCCTGGCAATGCGCGACAAAGTGACGGTGCGCCGCTACCAAGTGATCTACGAGCTGCTCGACGATGCACGCAGCAGTATGGAAGCAATGCTCGCACCAGAGGTGGTGGAGACGGAGATTGGTCAGCTGGAGATTAAGGGCGTCTTCCGGACGATGCGCGATGCGGTGATCGCCGGTGGGCAAGTAACGAAGGGTAAGGTGACGGCAGGGCTATTGGCCCGTGTGATGCGCGGTGAGGAGCAAATTGCCGAAGTCACAGTGGCCAGCGTGCAGCGCCAGCAGCAAGAAGCCAAGGAGGTCTTTGAGGGTGAGCTCTGTGGCCTTAACCTCACGACCAGCAAGAAGCTTCAGCTCGAGATTGGCGATACCCTTGAGTTCTTCACCCGCGAACTAGTGAAGCGCACGCTGCAGTAGTGAGTATGGTGGTGCTTCGTCCTACACAATCTCGGTATATTGAGCGGTAACTCCGCTCTCGTCGGTTTTGCTAATGGTATACAAAACTCGCCGTGGTGATGGCGAGTTTTTGAGATTGGGTACTTCTGTTATTGACACATTACCTCTGTTGTGGTAGGATGTGGGCAGAATGTATAAGGAAAGAAATTAGGACGGGTAGTATGGCACAGAGATATGAGTATAGTGTATCGCTCGCAGAAGATGCTAAGCTGCAACTTAAGTCACCAAGTGGCGACACACTTCCTGTTGAAAGAACTAAAAAACCAGCAAAAAAAGATCAACACACCATGCATGACAGTGTTATGCTGTTGCCGATCGATGAGACGATCAAAAATATGATGCATGGAACATTTGAGTATTCACAGTCATCGAAGCAAGAAGCAAGTCCTTCTCGACTGAATATTTTAAGTGATCGGATAGTCGAGTCTCTAGACAGACGTAGAAGAGAGATAAAAGGGTCACAAATAATAGAGCAATATTATATTAAAAAAGGTAAACTCCCTTATGCTGATAAGTACGCAAAAGCTCGAAGGCGCAAACAGGCTATCAATCGTTTTGCAGCCTCTGTAGCAGCACCAGTCTTTGCTTTTGACATGGCAACAAAGATTCCTCGACCAATAGATCCAGGAAGGTTGGAAGAAGAACAGAAATACCATACCCTCACTCTTTCTGAGGCTGTGATACCAGAATCAAAAGATCTTGCAGTGGAGATGCCAAATACCATACTTACTACAGTAGGTAATAAGCAGGAGCCATCTCCTGCTCTACCGGTGGTAGAAAGCTCCACGCGAAATGAAGCCGAAGCACAACAAAACCAATCACCAACTCCTGAGCAAGCCCCACTAGCTGAGCAAGAGCAGCATACTGGTGAGGACGCAGCCATTGCTCGCGTGCAAGCAGAGGTCGTGGCGCTGACTGACGAGAAGGTTCAAGAAATCAACGCAGCCGAGTCGGCGACGGATGCGGTGTTTGCCAAGGGTATGGCGGATATTGCAGTGCAGAGCAGGATTGCGCATGAGGTAATCTTGCCGTATTCGGCAGAGGGGATTGCTCAGCTGGAGGCGATGCGCGGCGATGCACTTGCCACCCTGCAGCAAACGCTCGACGCGCGCAACCAAGGCGCACAGCCTACCGCTACTCCAAGCCAAGAATTGGCTCAAAGCGGAGCTCAGGCAGAGCTTGCTCCCGCACCAGTTTCGACGAGTGAGCAAACGCCACAACCAACCGGCTTCGAAGCGCAGGTGAGTGAGCTGACAGATCGTACCGCTCAGGAGATTATGGCTAGCGGCTCAGCCATGGATGCAATCCGCATGAAGGGCGAGGCAGCAAGCGCAGTGCTGAGCATGGCAGCGCACGAGCTGATGCAGCCATACCTCTCGCACGAAGATGCAGCGCAGCTCAAAGACACGCGCGATCGGGCACTTGCAGCACTCCAGGCAGCGCTCGACGTGCGGCTAGAATCGCCAGACTCAAACGAGGCTACTTCTGTGATTGCAGAGAATCAGCCTCTCACAGAAGCAGCACAAGCCCCCGAAGCAACCACAGCAGAGCCAGCGCACGAGGAAGCTGATGGCAGTGTTGAGGAGAACCGCACGGCTGCTATTGGAGCGACTGAAGAAGTAGAAGAGAAGAAAAAAGACCGATTGATACGTCGGGCACAGACTGCTTGGCACATGGCCCGAAAAGCAATACGGGCTGTGGAAGATTGGTTTAGCCAGAAAGTGCCAGATCAAAAACCAAGGCCCAATCGCCCTCTCAAAGACCATTCTTTTACCAAAGCGTCTAATGGCGAAGCGCAAGAACAACCAGCAGCAGTTGATACTGAAGCCCAAGCTACTCAGCCACACGTGCCATCACACGAGACACCAGCGGGGGGCACGGAAGAAGATCTCTTTGCACTTGCACGGGCAGCAGGGGTTCTTAGGGGGAATAGCGACCCTGGTGAACCAGTCGTGACGAGCCACGATGAAGCTACTCATCGTGGTGAAGGCGAGCCAGAAGCTAAGCTAGCTGAGGTTATCAATTTCCCAGCTGGTGCAGAGCAGCCTCCCGCTGACGATGAAGCACCCACCAAAGAACTCGAAACTGTCGCCGAGGCAATCGACACGCAAGAGGATGCTCCGCTTTCGCGCGATAAAATGCGCCAGATGGAGCAAATAGCAAGAAGCAAGATACAGCTTGGTGAGTATGACTTGTGGGCGGAGATGACAAAGGCTGATGCAAATAACGAAGAGGTAGATATTGACGAGCTCATCAAAAACACCCGCACAGCGATACAACAAAATGTGCGAGGCTGGCTCCAAGAAGAAGGCCGGCAGCACCAAGCAAGTGGCCTGTACCTGAGCACGCTAGAAGCGCGAACGATGGAAAGTGCGGATAGTGCCCTTGAGTCGATCAAACAGGCGTATATCAAAGCCAAGCAAGCACGAGAGAGCCGACAGAGCCGACAGAGCAACGTAGCCTAGTAGTGGAATCATGAGCACAGCACCCCTCCCAATAGATGACGACAACCCTTTCTCATCTCTCATCACCCAACACGACCTCGATCGCCTTGGGATTACAACGCGCGACTCGGCAGCGCTGCTGCGGGAGGTGAATAACACGCTCTATGAGCGCGTGGGGCTGGAGGTCATTAGCCGCTTGTCGGATAATGACCTCGATGAGCTAATGCGTCGCCAGGAGACGGACGATGGCGCGGCGCTATTTGCCTGGCTGTCGCAGCGGGTTGCCCACCTCGACGAGATCCTGAGCGACGAGCGCACCCTCATCCTTGGCGACCTAGCCAAGAAGGCTGATGAGCTGAGCGATGCAGCGTGAGTATTGTGTACATAGCCGCATAATGGAAAATGGAAGATCCCTTCGTAATAAATACAACGAATAGCTAAACTGATATGATATAATCCTAGTATGGAATGTGCAACACGACCAGATAGTGGTAATCGGCTAGTTATCGCGATAGACTGCGACGAAGTAATTGTCGAGACAGTGGGACCGATCTTGCGCCACTATAACAAGCAATATGGGGCAGACTTGCCTGCGCCACTTGAACCAAAGCATTATTATAATGGCACGCCATATGATTGGGGAGTGGCTAACGACCCTCAAGAAGGGGCACGACGCGTCGAGGCGTATACTCAGTCTGATGAGTTTGCAGCTCTCACACCAGAGGAGACAGCAGTAGCGGCAATTCGCCGCTTGGCAGCACAGCACAGTATCCATATCGTTACTGGCCGGCGCGAAGATCAGTTGGCGGCGACCACACAGCAGATGGTCGATACCTACCTTCCTGGCTGTATCGACGGTATTCACTACACCAGTTATTTTAACGAGCAGCAGCGGCAAGATAAAAGCGTTATCTGTGAACGCATTGGTGCGAATGTGCTGATTGACGACCACGCAAAGCATCTCAATACCATTCTTGCGATGAATGACGAATGCCCAGCTCCTGCGATGCGCCGCATTGTGCATACCATTCTCTTTGGTGAATATCCGTGATAGCCATGCCCAGACAAGCGTGATAGCCGCATCATCAGTTGCCCCACCTGGCCAGCTGTTGAGTGCACAATAGCGCAGATCGCCCAGGACGAGGCGGTGTAACAGAGGTCAATCACACCGCTGAGGGACATTACACCATATTTTGCCATTTTTATTGTGCGAGAGGTGGATTGTTTGGTATACTAGGGGTAGGAGGAATTGAAAAATATGTTTCAATTAGACGATGCTTTTTTGCAAAAAATCGGTATAGCAGACTGGCCGCCAGAGGCGCGGCAGCGCTTTGTCGACAACTTTCGCCAGGTGCTGGAGCTGCGTGTTGGCACAGTGCTGAGCGATGGCTTGAGCGAGGTGCAGCTCAATGAATTTGAGTCGTTTATGAATCAAGACGCTGCGGTCATTACAGCGTGGATCGACGAGCACGAGCCTGACTACGAAAATGATAGAATATACCAGAGCCAGCGCGAAGCCTACGAGAAAGCGGCAGAGCAGCGTGGTGTGGAGGTAGACCAGCTGGCACTCTTTGCAGAGTATGCGCAGCTTAAGTGGCTTACCCACAACCGCCCAGACTACACAACTGTCGTGCGTGAGACCTTTGAAGGCCTCGTGGATCTCGCCAAGGCGGACCCGCAGAAGTTTCTTACCCAAGAGGGCTTGGCCAGTATCTTCCAGAGCAGCGATGCGGCAGGTGGTGATGCACCAGACGAGCTTGAGGGTGGCCACCCCGACTCTGATGTAGCGCTTGCTGCGTAGTGATGGTGACAAAGTGAGAACATATATAACCCCTGTGAGTGCAGGGGTTTTGTGTTTGATTAGCTTCTTTGATTGGCGCCGCAATATCTCACTGTCGCACCGAAAATGTTCCGGTCAGATAGTAGAAAGAGCTTGTCCGCCTGCCTTGCCGCTGGCCTCCAGATATTTTCTTGTGCGACAGTGAGATATTGCACTAGCTGCATACACAAACTGGCTGCCCTTATGGCAGGGAGCGTTAGCTATGTTGCTCTCTATTACCTCCAAGATCTTGAGGAGGATAGCAAGTTGCTAGGTTAAGATGGCTGCGACCTGGACCATCTCCCCAAGAGGAAGTAGCATAGCGCCAAGAAAGCATAAGAAGAGCCTGTGGCTGAGGTTATTCAAGCCTCTATATCTTCACTACTTACACCCGATACCCGCGCAAAAATGCTGCGGCGCTGAGCTCTTTGCCGCTGGGGGCGATAAGCTGGTCGATGACGAGATAGGCGCCATCGCTGCAGCGTGGATCGAGCGTGGTGACAGGCGTTAGCGCGGTGTGTGCCTGAGTGATGATATATTGCCGCTCGCCCAGCTGGAGGCGAGTCCGTGGGTAGTGATGGTAGGCGCGCACCATTGCTTCGGCCGCTGCAGCAGTGTGCTGAGCGGGGTTGATAATACCACTGGCTTTGGTGAGGAGCTGGCAGTAACTTGCAGTGGACTCGTCTTGTGGTGTGGACTGGAGGCTACCACTCACGATGCGGGGCAGGAGCTGCACCAGTGCTTCGCTGCCAAGCTGGCCTAGTGTGTTGTAGAGCTCGAGCTGCTGCTCGTCACCACGCAGGGGGTGAGTGAGCTGCGCATAGACCGGCCCGGCGTCCATAGCGGCGCTGAGCTGCATGATGCTGATGCCAGTGGTGGTATCGCGATTGGCAATGGCGCTCTCAATCGGTGAAGGGCCGCGATAGCGTGGTAGAAGCGATGGGTGGAGATTGATAATCCCTGGGAAAAAACAGTCGATTACTACTTGGGGGATAATCTTACCAAAGCTCACCAGTACACCAACAGGCTGGTCGAGCGCTTGGATATCGGGGATGATGTCACGTAGTTTGGTGGGCTGCAGCACTGGAATGTCGTGCGTCAGAGCAAGCTGTTTGACTGCTGGTTGACACAGTTGCTTGCCGCGCCCACGCCGGCTGTCTGGCTTAGTGATAACCAGCCGGACGGGGAAGCTGTGTTTTAGTAGCTGCGCGAGGCTGATAGCGCTGAAGTCTTCAGTCCCAAAGAATACGATTGGTCTTGATATGCTCGTCATAATCAACTGGTTGGAGCTCGCCCTTCTCATCGAGCTGATAAAATGCGCTGGTATCATCGCGAATGCGGTCAATAAATACAATGCCATTACAGTGGTCAATCTCGTGTTGCAGCACTCGCGCTAAGAAGCCGTCGGCCTTAAGGCGGATGGTGTTGCCATTGATATCAAGCGCCTTGACCCGGACGCGGCTGTAGCGTGGTACCTTGCCATAGATCCGGCCTGACACGCTCAGGCAGCCCTCATAATCACTCACCAGCTGACCTTCGTATTTGACGATTTCTGGGTTAATGAGGGGGATAAAGGTGCGGTTGTCTTTGTCGTCGAAATCTTCGCGTACAATGACGACTCGCTCTAACTGATCAATCTGCACTGCCGCCAGTGCTGCGCTGATCTCGTGTGGGCGGGAATTCTCCCAGTCGATGCTGGCGCTGGTCATGTCGGCCACCAGCTGGCGCGTCTCGTCGGTAATAACATGCACCCGCTGCGACTTCTGGCGCAAGTGCGAGTTGGGTAGGGTGATAATAGCGTCTTTTTTCATTAGCTTTATTATAGCAGATGGTGGATGGGGTGGGCGAGTGGGGCGGCTGCTTAGTAGATCAGTCGTATCATCAGACAAGAAAATATCTGGAGGTCAGCGACCGACTAAGCGGTAGAACTCTGTGTATTATCTGGCCGGAACATTTTCGGTATGATGATATGACTGAGATACTGCAAGTAACATCTGATCGAAGAATCAGCTACTTTTTACAAGCCCATCTCACACTCCACCAGAATGCAATGGAGGAGGTGCTGTCGCCTGCAAGAGGGGCTCTCGCAGGCTCCTTATAACAGCGACTGTGGGTCGATATCCACGTGCCAATGCTTGGCGGGCACGTCGGCAATGACGGCGAGGAGGTCGCGACGCTGGGCGGCTTTGATGACGAGCTGCCAGCGGTAGGTGTCGCGCAGCCGCTCGTGGAAGGCGGGCGTGGGGCCAAGGATGCTGACCGCGGGGTGGTGCTGGCGAATATGCTGAGCGAGTGCTTGACTATTGCGGATGGCGGCTGCCTCCGTCTTGTATACGCAAGTGAGCTTAAGCAGGTGGACGAAGGGCGGAAACTGCCCACGGCGGCGCTCGGCCAAGGCTTGGTGATAAAACGCGGTATAATCCTGAGCCAGGCCAGCCTGAATCACTGGGTGCTGTGGCTGATATGCTTGCACCACCACTGTAGTGGTGTGAGCAGAGCGCCCCACTCGCCCCACCACTTGAGCAAGCAGCTCGAAGATGCGCTCGTTGGTGGTGTAATCGGGCAAAGCCAGGCCGGCATCGGCTTGGATCACCCCAACGGTGCGCAGCTGCGGCAGGTCGAGCCCCTTGGCTACCACCTGCGTGCCAATGATAATATTGGCTGTGCCATCATAGAGGGCTTGGTATTGCTGCTCGAGGCTGCTTGGGCTGCTGCTGTCGCCATCAAAACGGACGATATGCGCCTGGGGCCAGCGCGTTGCTACCTCTGCCTCAATAAGTTTCGTCCCAATCCCACGGTGGACGATATCGGTGCTGTGGCAGGTGGGGCACATCGTTGGCACTGTGGTGTGGTAGCCACAGATATGGCACTGCAGCTGGTGACGGTCGGCGTGGAGGGTGAGCGGCACAAAGCAGCGTGGGCACTCGGCTGCCCAGCCGCAGTTGGTGCAGAGCGATACATTGGCGCTGCCACGGCGGTTATGAAAAAGCAGGATCTGCTGATCCGCCGCAAGTGTGGTATCAATGGCGGCGATAAGCTGATTTGACAAAAAGCGATGCTGGGTGAGGTTGCTCCGCTGGGTGAGGTTGACCAGCTGAATGGTGGGGGCGATAGCCTCAGGCCGAGCTTTGCTCGGTAGGGTAGCGATCGGCCGCTTGGCTTTTTGCGCTAAATAATACTCGCTGACCAGCGGTGTGGCTGACCCCTGCACCACGGTCGCACCATGGTGCTGAGCTAGCACACTCGCGGCCCGCAGCGCCGAGTAGCGGGGGGATTTGTCTTGCTTGTAGCTGGCCTCGTGTGCTTCGTCGATGATGATATATCCCAGTTGCTGCAGCGGTAAGAAGAGGGCAGAACGTGGGCCAATTGCCACCCGAGGCTGTGTACTTGTCAGAGCAGCTAGCCAGGCACGGTGGCGCTCGGCCTCTGTCTGGCGTGAGTGAGTGAGGATGATATCGGCAAAGTGTTGCCGAAACTCCGCCACCAGCTGGGGTGTGAGGGCGATCTCTGGCACGAGGACAATCACCGACTGGCCTGCAGCCAAAGCGTGGCGCGCAAGCTCGATATACACTGCTGTTTTGCCGCTACCTGTCACACCGTGAAGCAGTACTGTGCCAGGGCTGGCTTGGCGAATAGTGTGAACGGCCTCTTCTTGCTGTAGATTGAGTGAGAAGGTGGGCGTGCGGCGCTGTGGCGGTGGGCTGGCAGGGCGGCGCGGCGTGCGGCGCTGCTTGGCAATGCCAGCTGGTAGCACTGTCTGTAACACAGTGGCGAGGTGCGTGGCATAATAATCGCTCAGCCACTGGCTCGTTGCTAATAGGGGAGCAGGCAGCGGCGGTAGCGGCACAACGGCGTCAAGCGGCTTGGTCGTGTACGTCGGCTTTCTAGCGCGTGTCATGATGATGCCCACCACCTGCTGCGCGCCAACGCTCACTTGCACCACCTGGCCCAGTAGCAGTGCGTCTGGCCAGTGGTAGGTGAAGCTCTTGCTAGTGGCGCGGATAATCTTGAGCGGCGCAACTTCGTAATAGTGCATAGGATTTATTATACCCGACAGCACGCGAGAGTGCAGAGGGGCTCGTCTCTCCGTTGCTACTTCATCTGGGTAGTGTGCAAAACGTGCACATCAATCTTGCTCGCTTCGCCCAAAGCTGGTATGATAAAAAGCAGACACGTGTGTCGTGTGGATGGTTGATGAGTCGCAGTTGCGAGAGACGAAACGCACAATCAATTGGTGGGTGGTCTTGCCAAATTACCATCAAAAAGTGTAGAATAAAAAGCAACAGTTGAGTAGAGGTAACGGAAGCGAGAATTCGCTAAGGGAAGCATGTTAGAAACGTTTATTACATCACGGGTGCGGCGCAAAATCATTGTGGTCTATGCTAAGTATCCGGAGTTCCACACCCATGTCCGCGGCTTGGCGAAGTTGATCAAAGAAGACCCGGGCAACATCCAGCGCGAGCTTAAGAATCTCGAGAAAGCTGGTTTTTTGATGGCCGAAAAACAGGGTAATACCAAAATGTATTATACGAACAAACAATATATTTTCTTCAAAGAATTGCAGAGCATGGTGATTAAATCCTCGCAGCAGCAAAAGGGCCAGCAAGCGGCGGATACTGTGCAGCTCTGATGAGTTTATTCGCACAGATACTAGCGGCGCGGGGCTTGCAGGGAGCAGCCGCTGAGGAGTTTTTACACCCCGATTATGACGCTAAGCCCGATCCATTCTTGCTCTCCCAGATGCAGACGGCGGTGGATCGCTTGGTGCAGGCGCACCAACGGCGCGAAACAATCGTGATTTATGGTGATTATGACATCGACGGCCTCAGTGCGACGGCACTGCTGCTTGATGCCTTTGCGAGCTTTGGCTTTGCTGCGGTGGAAGCCTTTATTCCTAATCGCTTCGTAGAGGGTTATGGCATGACTAAAGGTGCGGTGGATAAGGTGGCGGTGATGGGGGCGCAGCTCATCGTCACGGTGGATTGCGGCAGCCTCTGCCATGAGGAAATTGCCTATGCCAAGGAGCGTTACGACATTGACACAGTGGTGACTGACCACCACAACATAGCACCGACTCGCCCACCGGCCATCGCCACGGTTAATCCGAAATATGACGACCACCATTATCCCTTCCGTGACCTCTGTGGGGCAGGCGTGGCTTTCAAGCTTGTCCAGGCGCTGCAGACGGTGCTGCCGGGCTTGCCAGCTGGCTACGAGAAGTGGTTGCTGGACTTGGTAGCGCTGGGTACGGTGTGCGACATAGTGTCGCTCCAGAATGAGAACCGCGCCAATGTGTACTGGGGGCTCGAGGTGCTGAAGAAGCAGCGCCGCCCTGGCCTCAAGGCACTGCTGGCGGTGGCTGGTGTGCAGCCAGCCCAGATTACCGCTCGGACGCTCGGCTTTGGTCTTGGCCCGCGTATGAATGCGGCAGGACGATTGGCATCGGCTGAGTATGCCCTCGATATGCTGCGAGCGCACGATGGTTTGGCGGCGCTTGAGGCGGCTCAGCAATTGGATCGCTTCAATACCGAGCGCAAGGCCATCCAACAGGCCATCTACGACGAAGCTTGCCAGCAGGCCGAGCGCTATACCGCCGACCCCGTCCTCGTCGTGAGCCAGCAGGGGTGGAACCATGGCGTGATTGGGATTGTGGCATCCAAGCTGGTAGAGGCGTATCACAAGCCAGTCTTCATCATTGGTGAGCGAGGTGAGACGGCAACAGGTAGTGCGCGTAGCTTTGGCGATTTTTCGGCTGAGCGAGCAGTGCGCGCTGCCGATGATGTCATCCTGCGGGGTGGTGGCCATGCGGCAGCAGCTGGTGTGACGCTCGAGACGCGGCAGATCGGCGCCTTTCGTCAGCGGGTGAACGACTACTACCGCTCGCTCCATCTCTCCGACCAAACACACTACCTCTTGCCGCAGGCTGATGTGGTGATTGATGATCTATCAGAGGTAACAGAGCAGCTGGTGGCCGATATTGCCCGCCTTGAACCCTTTGGCAATGGTAACCCAGAGCCTGTTTTGCAGCTGCGCCGCGGCACCGTCTCGCAGCTGCGCCACATGGGCAGCGACGGGCAGCACATCAAGCTTACTGTGCAGGATGGGCAAGGCACAGCGCTGCAACTATTGGCCTTCAACGCGCCACCGAATTTTGTACGTCAGCCGGGCGATGTTATTTCGGTTTGGTTCCAGCCAACTATCAACGACTGGCGTGGTATGCGCAGTGTAGAGGGGCGGCTGCTCCATGTAGAGCTGGTGAATGAGTAGTGTTGCACTGCAGCATCGACACACGATGCCAAACCAGCTATACTACCACCAGAACTAACCCAGGAGACCGACGCAGTGCCACCTCTCTACCTCGATACCAGCGCGCTTGACTTTAGCGCTATCACCGACACCTACACCAAAATTGCCGACCCAACCGCAGTGGTGCGGCCGGAGTTCGCTACCGAGCGGCAGGCCCTGACTACCAGCTTCGCACGGGTGGATGGCCAGCAGTATGTAGAGACAGAGAACATTGCCGAGGTGGGCGATGCTATTATCACTGGGCCAGAAGGCGAGCGCTATAGCATCCCGGCAGCGGATTTTGCTGCCCTATATGAGCCGCTGCGTGGTGAGGATGGTGTAGTGGTGCCTGGCGCGTACCTGCCGAAGAATCAGATCAAGGCTATGCCCAACCCAACTGGCCGCGAGATCGTCATTGATGCGCCGTGGGGCGGCCAGCAGCATGGCGAAGCAGATTGCTGGCTGGTGGAGAGCCAAGTCAATGGCGACCGCTACATCATTGAGGCAGCTGCCTTTGCTCAGACATATCGGCTGAGTGAGTCGTAGAGAAGGTGCGCTCATTTATCGCTAGGTGAGCCTATTATTAACAGGGGTTGATAGCGATTGACTCCTTTGCTTTGTGTAGCTTTGTTTTTAGTAATAACCGCTTGGTGGAGTTTGGCGCCGTGGGTCGTATAGATCAATATCGGAGTGGTAGCGGCGCTCAAGATCCTCCATACTCTCCCATGTACCAGGGGCCTCAAGCATAAGGGTGATGTCCCAGGTGAACATCGAAAGCGTCACTCGCACACCATCATCAAGGTACCACTCAATGTGTGCCATATCATCATCACGCTCGATCTCCGTTCCCTCACCAAACTGCGCATCAAGGGCTGCCTCGTATACGTCATAAGCATTTGTTGGTACCATATAATACTCACCGTCATATAAGTCATCTCTGCCTGCTGCATCGCCACCTTCGAGAGAGGCAAGGGATAGCTCGACGGATCGCAGAAGGTCCCCACTCGGCTTGTAGACGGTATCGGGATATATCGACACTTGCGCGTCTAATTCTCTGTAAGATTGTGGCCACTTACTGGTCAAGTCAGCTACAGCTTGCAGCATCGTCTCAACGGATGCGGCGCGATATGTATAGGGGTGCGGTAGAGTTGGTGTGTCGTCTGGCATGATATTTCCTTGCTTTAGATTCTTACCAGCTAGTGTAGCAAATGCTTCAATTTGCGCCAACCCGATCATCTGTGCTATAGTAGGGGGCAAACAAACCATACCAACAGAACATCCACCACATAACCACGGGAGACCCCATGGAAAAACCTCGTTCGATAACATTAGAATCGCAAAAACCAGAAGAAGCACTGCAGCCACTTGCTGTTGCATTGCTAGAGAGTGCCCAGTGGTGGCAGCTGAATGGTATAGAGGATAAGACCCCTGAAGTAGCTAAGCAGCTAGCAACCGAGCAGGCCAAACGGGCAGAGCAGTTGGTGTTGTCGCTACGGAAGCATAGCTCTAGCGAAGACAGACAACAGATGACCAGCGAACAATTAACCAATCCAGAGAGTAGGCTGTATAAAGATGCGCGAGCGGCAATCTATATCCAAGAGGTTAATACTCAGACTCAGAAGAATAAAGGGTTGGCTGGAGCATCCAAATTACCTGTATCAGGAAAACTACCTGAGAGTGAGCAGCGTCGCTTGCTATTGCCTATTGAGTACGCTTTGCGGGCAGCGGAGACGACAAACGGGGAGTATGCGCAGCGTAAGGGTGGAAAGAGTAGGTCGGCTGCAGGAATGGGCCGGGCGGCAGTGATAGTTACTGGCCCTACAAGCTCGTCAGACAAGAGCCAGTGGACTTTAGGAGCGTAAAATCACTAATAGGCAGGACAAAACCAGCTGAAAGGCTGGTTTTTAACTGCTTGTATTGCTTACAGACGGTATGAACCTTGTACCAAAAAACTGTAAATGTTAGTGGATGAGAGGCGTGGATATATGCTACGTTGCCTGGATGGCAAAACAATAGATGATCCCAAGACTGGCACAATACACACACCAAACCGAAAATGTTCCGGCCAGATTGTATGCCGGAACTCTACCGCTTAGCTGGTTGCTGGCCTCCAGATATTTTCTTGTTCGGTGCGTGTATTGTGCTCGGGCTGTTCGTGAAACTTTAGCACTTGGATTTCGCGTACACAATAAGATATAGACGGGAAAAATTTAAGTCAGCAGGCACGTCGTGCTGCGTTGGTGATGACACTCTCAGCCAGAATACACCCATACTTCGCACCCTTGTATCACATCTTCACCTCTGTAATTATGCGCACAAATGTACTATGTTCCAAAATTAGACAAAATGGTTGTATAACTTTGGCAAGTACGCTACAATGGAGGCATGATGCAACAGGAAGGACCAAATCGCAATGAGTTTTGAGGCAAGTATTAGGCAACTGCGTGGCAATGCGGGGCTTTCGCAGCAGGCGGTGGCCGATGCAGTTGGGATTGCCCGCGCGACGTATATTAAGCTAGAGAATGGTGGCCGCGAGCCAAAGCTTGGCGAGCTGACGAAGATTAGCCAATACTACGAAGTTGGTGTGCAGGAATTGATTAGCGGCATTGCCATGACGGACACTGTTGCACAGCAAGCTCAGCACAGTCCGTGGCGGGTGGCGGACGATGCAGCACTATATGTGGGCGATACACCAGCCGAATACCGCCACGATGATGCGCAGGGTGCCCAGCCTGCGGCTGCTCAGTCGCGCGATGCTATCCCGCGGCTCCACACGACCAAACTGCGCCAGGTGCTGCTCTATACACTGGGCAAGATTGGTGCGCGGCCCAATGTGGGCGAGGCGGTGCTGCATCGGCTGCTGTACTTTATCGATTTTGATTATTACGAGCGCACAGGCAAGAGCATTACTGGCTTGGCGTATCTGCACGAGACCTATGGGCCCGCGCCGGCTGCAGATTTGCAAGTCTTGGTCGATGAGATGCGGGCTAGCGACGAGCTGGATGTCATCGAGACGAAGCACTTTAGCCACAAGCAGCGCAAGTTCCTGCCACTAAAGAACGCCGAGCTGAGCGAGCTCAGTGCCAACGAGATCAAGCACATCGATGCCGAGCTAGAGCGCCTCGGGAGTAAGAGCGCTGCCGAGCTAAGTAATCTTGCCTACAAAGATGCGCCATGGGTGATTGCGAAATATGGACAGACGATTGATTACCGCGACACGTTTTATCGGACGGACGTTACCTCTGTAATCGAGTCAGATGATGATCTATAAGCAGGCAACAGAATTTTCGAGTGATCTCCAAGCGCTGGCACAGCGCATTCCCACGCTGCCGGCCGATATCGAGCGCGTCAAGCCACGGCTGGTGCGCATTTTTGCTGAGCCAAGCGAGGCGGCGGTGGCAGATTTTCGCCAGCAGCTCTTTGCGTGCGGCAAGGCGGCCATTATACAGCAAACTGCTCAGTGCACAGTAGTGCAGCTCTGCCTTGATATCGACACAGCGGCCTACCGGCGGGCGGTCTGGCTGGTGTTTGCGGTGGTGCGAACACTGCCTCGTGATGCACCGCCGTCGCGGGCTGCTCGAGCTGCTAGCACCATTATCCTTATCGAAGTCTACGCCACCCCTAACAAAGCACATGGGGATGAGCGGCGTATCAAGCGAATTATGAACAAGTTGGAGGAAGTATAATGTAGAGTAACAGGGTACTAACACTGGTCGAAAATAAGCTGCGTAGAAGAGAAGAGAGCCACGCATGGCTGATGGGGTTGACAAACAAGACGCAATTTGCTAGAGTAGTGTCCTTGGGTCTGGGGTATAGACAATGCTACTCTTATCCGGTTTGCTGTCTTGTGACTGTATGTACCACTGTTTTTTGCGCTCCGCTTTCTACCGCTTATACTTCCTCCGACCAAATACTCGCTCTAGGCTCCCAATATTAGAGCGAGTATTTGGGCTGAGGCATCCATACCTCTCAGCATATGAGAGTCACCACACCAATATGATGCGCTGCGTGGCCACCACCAGACCATCTGCAATCACCTACCACAAGCTATTCATAACAGTGTAGCATGTTTGTTGCAATTTTGTGCAAAATAAGCAAATAAGTATCAGTCGCTAGCGATACATACCACGCTTGCGATTTTGCAAAAATAGCACAAGACTAACGACGAAGGCGATGGCATATACGGTGATAAAGAAGGCATAAAGGCATAATGAGATAATTGCCTCATGAGAAGGAACATTCCAGAGGTTTGGTGCTATCACATAGGTTTGTTTGGTATAGCTTTCTCCAAGCACCCCGACTGTTGCGTGGGCAATTATCTCAAGTAGGTTAACAATGAGCATGCCACCAGTAACGAATAGACCCTGTGACATACTGCTATCACCCTCCGTTTGCTCTGGTGCAACAATGAGCAAAATCGGCAGTATGCCAAGGTTTACATAAATAATGTAGCTGTACGCAGCGCCAAGAATACCAAAAATGGCAGCAATGACAATGTATAGTACCAATAGCGCAAATAATAGCCCGGCAGACACCCAGCGAATAACTGCACCAAATGATGATCCAGTGCGTGGCATGGCTGTAGGCGAATAAGCTGGTGG
>ERZ772971.734-NODE-734-length-20059-cov-4.916817_pt1 | contig 20059 bp, 16 predicted proteins | sample MGYA00511943_ERZ772971 | MGnify/ENA primary metagenome ERZ772971 (study PRJEB29015, sample SAMEA2737929) | human oral metagenome | biome: human oral; feature: human-associated habitat; material: dental | place: China | collected 2144 ... | reverse complement strand
ATGGTAGCTTTGGCTTTCTTGGGAGTCCTGCTACGAAGACTATGAACACGTTCTATGAAAATGAAAAGGGTGTCCGTTTCAGCAACACACTGCGTTTTCTGAGTTACCTAGTCAATCTGAGTGATGGCCCGGTGCCGCTACAGCGGACACAAATTTGTAATTACCTGCCGACGGCAACCATATCATTTGGCAACAACGAATTTGTCAGGATTGACGACTTTGGCAAGACACGTTATGCCGCCATCCTGACTTTTTCCGAATACCCGAACGAAACCACCGCCGGAATGTTGCAGCCATTTCTCGAACTTCCGTGGGAAATGACGGTAACTCAGACCTTCGTGCCGATTGACAAGGCAGAAGCCAAGTCATGGCTGGAGCGGGAATACAAGAGGCTGCAAAGCAGTGATGATGGTAGTCAGGCCGATATTGCTGATATTGAGGAAGCCAACGAAGGTGTCAAGTCCGACAACTACGTACTGGGAGATTTTTACTGGTCCGCGTTGTTGATTGACGATTCGCTCGACAAGCTACGCCGCAAGATCGCCGAAGCACAAGCGGTACTGACCGGTTGCGGTTTCAAGGTGTCACCCAACCGCATGGCCAAGATGCATTCCTATTTTGCCCAGCTGCCGGGCAATATCGCCCTCAATCCGCGCCGTGCCAAGCTCAGTTCTGCCAACAGTGCGCAGATGATGCCGTTTCTGGTGCAAAACCACGGCAAGGCGCAGGGCAATGCTTGGGGATCGGCGGTATCGATGCTGCGCACGGTCAATGATGAAGTCTTCTATTTCAATTTCCACGCTCCGGAGCAGAAAGAGGACGTGACCGGTGAAGACGTGGCCGGCAACACCTTCATTACTGGGCAGACCGGCACCGGGAAAACCGTGCTGCTTTCTTTCCTTTTGGCACAGTCGCAGCGCTACACCGTCAAACCGCGCATTGTGATGTTTGACAAGGATCTGGGCGCCAGTGTCTTTATCAAGGCGATGGGCGGCCAATATTCACAGGTCAAGCTGGGCGAGCCCACCGGATGGAATCCGTTCTTGCTGGCGCCCACGGAAGAAAACAAAGCCCATCTAAAGCACCTGATCCGGGCCATCCTGAAAAATTATGACAAGCCCATTACGGCATCTGAGGATGAACTTATCCGGAAAGCCATAGAGCAAACACTCGACTTGCCGAAGCCCATCAGGAATATCGAGGCTTTTTCCAATTTCCTGCCCAGTGGGGACGAAAGCGTACGGCAAAGATTACACGCTTGGACCAAAGGCGAATATCGCTGGATATTCAACAATCCCACCGACACCTTCTCGGCGGATTCCCATATCCTCGGAATCGATTACACCCAATTCCTGGATGTGGATGAGATACGCACCCCCATCCTGATGTACCTGATCCACCGCATTCAGGAAATGATCAATGGTGTGCCGCTCATCATGTCATTTGACGAAGCATGGCGACCCCTCCGGGATAAATCTTTCCAACTTTACCTCGAAGACAAGAGCCGCGTTATCCGTAAAGAACGTGGCGTACTGGTATTTGCTTCGCAATCCCCCGCCGATGCCTATGAGGGGCTTTCTTCTGCTTTCCTCGGACAGATTGCGACCCACATTTTCCTGCCAAATCCCGCCGCAGATGAAAAAGTCTATATGGAGAAACTCAAACTGAATAAGGAACAGTTTGAGCTGATTCGCAGCCTTGGCAAATATTCACGGGAATTTTTAGTCCGGCACCAAGGCGAAACTGCGCATTGCAAGCTGAATATGCGCGGCATCGAGGCCGTCAAAGTCTTGTCCGGCTCAGCCTATCGCGCCCAGATTGCCGACGAAATGATTGCCCAATACGGCAAGGACGACTGGCTACCGGCCTATTTTGAGCGGCTGTCGCAACCGGCAATCAAAGCGGAGGAAGAACGCTTGCGGCAAGAAAAAGAAGCTGAAGAACGCAGAAAAGCTGCCGCTGAACTGGCAGAGGTCGTTTAACACCATTTTCACCCACAGGAGACATGCATGAAGTCACAACTGAAAAGCGCCCTGGTCATTGCCCTGACTTTGGCCATCACCACACCTGCTTTGGCAGGGGGTATCCCGGTCATTGACGGCGCTGCCATTGCCACGGCTGAGAAAAACAGTCTGGCCGAGCTGGCACAGATGGCCAAACAGCTGGCCGAGGCCAAGGCGCAGCTTGAGCAGCTGAAAGCCAGTGTCAAAGCCATGACCGGCGACAAGGGATTTACCGAAATCCTCAACATGGGCGGCATTGATCCGCAAATTACCGGCACACTGGAAGACCTGATGAAAGGCAACACCTCCGGCCTGACTGCCAAAGCCAAAGCCTATCTGGACAGCTTGCCGGATTGCGGCGGCAGCCGCGACAAGGCCATGTGCGAACAGGCGCATTTGGGCGGCGTGGCACAACTGGATTTTGCCGAAAAATTGCACGAGCAATTGAACAATAAATTACGAAAGATTACTGAGCTGTCCGAAAAAGCAAAGAGTGCCACAGATATGAAATCCATGGCTGAGATTCAGGCGCAAATTCAATTGGAAGGCAACAGCATCGCCGTATTGCAGCAGCAAGCTGACAACTTCGCCAAGATGCAGGATGCAAAACAGCAACTTGCTGCTAAACAAGCAGCGGAAAGAAATATTCAGCGTAGAGTAAAAGCTATCTCTAATAAAACAAGAAAAACCAATAGTTCTTACTCTGATACAAAATATTCTACATTATTAAAATGACATGGCCTTTGAAGTCTTTACACTTGCAGAACAAGCAATATCTAAAGAAATTGTACGTTTTGCAATCTTCCCAATATCGATTTTAAGTGCGGGGGTGGTGATGCTAATCATCCCCCTGCTAACCATGTGGTTTTCCTATCGCATCTATTTGATTATGACGGGAGTTATTGCGGAATCATTTAATCATATTGTCAAGAATTTTGCTGTTAAAGGTAGCATCTTGGGGCTTGCTGGCTCTCTTGGACTTCTTTATTCACATTTAGTGTATCCACTAATGGAAACTCAAGATGCCATGGCTCAAGATTTTTCATCTAATGGAACTGCATCTATATTTAAAAACATAGAAGGACATATAGGACAGCTAGGAGATCTATTAGAGGCTTCCATGGGAATTGGAGAGATGACATCGCATGTTGAACAAGATACGCAGGCTAATGGAGGTGAACCATTAGGATTTTTCAGATGGATGTGGGATTCCATTAAAGATGCTGGAACAAGAGTCGCTACAGCTTCAGACAATCTAGGCGGGATATGGGAGTTGGCTATGTTAGCTATAAAAATAGCTATTGTTATGGCTGGATTAATCATCATGGGAGTATTTTGTTTTATTACAGTAATGCTAAATAAAATATTCTTTATGCTTGGACTAGGGTTTGCACCTTTGTTTATTACGTTCCTTGCTTTTGATGCAACAAGAGGATGGTTTGTTTCGTGGCTATCATCTACATTGGGATATTGCCTTTCTTACCCATTAGCGATGATGACTGTGTCTATTTTGTTACAAATATATTCAGGAATTTATAATCAGGATGAATTGACTTTTGCTATAGCGGCTGCCTGTTTTACAACAAGCCTTGTTTTCACTGTGATTATTAACAAAATTGGTAATGCCGCTAGTTCGTGGTTTGGTTCAAGTGGCATGGGAGAAAGTGCAGCTTTAGGAGTAGCTTCTTTTGTGGGCGACGTAAGAAATTATACAAGGAAGGGGGGCAAGCTTATCGGCAAAGGAATAGGGAAAGCGGCTAGTTCTACCGGACATGTGACTGGAGATAGCATAGTTGGCGCCTACAAACTGGTCAATGGTTTTCGAGTGCCGACCAAAATTACTAAGGAGTAGTTATGTATCAATATACAAAACCTATGGTGTTGGGATTACTAATGATAATTCTATCCGGCTGCTCGTCCGTCAAGACTTATGAAAATGAAGTATTCCCACAAGGCGAATGGAAGGCGGTAAACCCACAATATTTTGGCAAAACGGAGGCGCAACGGATATTGGAAGGAAAAATGAACTGATACACCCATAAACAATTCTCTCACGAAAAAAAGGACTTACCATGACTAAATATTTTGAACAACGACTGGACGAGGAAAACATTAAATCCAAAAAGGTAGCATGGTGGGCATTTACTGCCATGACACTGGTTTGCTTCGCACTCACATTCACCATCATGCGCATGACTCCCCTGAAAAGGACGGAAGTCAAGGTATTGGTGGTGGACAAGAACACGGGATTGCCAACCGAAGTCACCAGTCTGGCCACATTCGAGACCGGCAATGTGCGACAGATGTCCGATATTGAGGCGCTTAATAAGTATTTCACTAATCAATATATCGTAGCGCATGACAGTTATAACTATTATGCCATTCGCAATGATTATTCCACTGTGCAGATTTATTCTACCCAAGAAGTCTTTGACGATTACAAAAAGAAATTCGAACCGCCCGTCAGTATTGAGAAACAGCTTGGCAAGGATAAGAATCTGGAAATCAGTGTAGTCACCATTGAGCAGGAGGATATTCCCACACCATTCAAGGGAGAAGAAGATACCGGCGTAACCATGCGCGCTCGTATTGATAAAACCATCCGCAATGGGGATCAGATCCTTTCGCGGCAAAGCGGTATTGTTACCTTGACTTTCGGTTATGACGCCGACCTTGATATGGATGAGAAGGCGCGCAACATGAATCCGCTCGGTTTCGTCGTCACCAGCTACAAATTCACGCCGGATATGGCAACAGATGCTGTAGCAAGCGGAGAACAGCAATGAAAGCGCGGCGACTAATTGCAGGATTGGCAATAGCCGCTTTATCGTGTTCTGTGAATGCGCAGGGTATCAAATATATCAATTATCATCCTGACAATATTCCAACCATTACCACCGCACCCGGCATTGCATCAGAAATCATCTTTGAAGATGACGAAACCATTGAATATTTCACTTTCGGTTTTGATGATGCGTGGACCAGCACCGTGGCGCTGGATCACATTCTGGTTTTCAAATCAAAGGATGAACAGCCGGAAACCAATTTATTGGTACATACCAACAAGCGCAATTATGTTTTCACGCTGATTACCGGCAACAGCGAATGGGAAAAATATCCCGACCGCTCAAAGGCGGTTTATTCAATGCGCATTCGCTATCAGGACGCCAAGAGCAAGGCGGCATTGGCGAAACAGAGCGAGGCATCCGTGCTGCGCAACCGCACGATCACTGACGCCACACTCAACATGTACAGCAATTACGACTACCGCAGCACCGAACGCGCAGCGGACATCATTCCGGTGCGGATCTGGGACAACGGCATCCTGACTTTCATCACCTTTCGCCCCGGCGCAAAACGCGGCGTTGTGTACGAATTGCAGGCGGACGGCCGCCTCGCACAAGTGAATCAGAACACAGAAAAAAACGGGGTTCTGGTTGTGCAGGGGGTTTATCCCAGCCTGATGATCCGGCTCGGTGATGAAGCAGTGGAATTGCGCCGCAATAACCAGTCCGGCCGCCGCGAGAATGAAACCAAGACCAATGTTCCCGGCACCCGCCGCACGATGGACGGGGCGGCGCCGGGTGAATTTGATTACCGCCAAGGCGAGGCAGCACGACTGCAACGGGCACAAATTTTCGCCACACCGCCCAAACCGCCGAAACAAGATGATGAATCTTTTGTAGTACCCGCCATGCCGGAATAAATCCGAGGAGAGACGATATGAGCGAAGAACAAGCGGAAGCCACCCCCAAAAAGAACGCGGAGCAGCGTTTTACCGATGACTTTATCAGCGAAATCATTGAAGCGGTGCGCAACAACACTGCGCCGTGGCAACAGTCCTGGCCTTCCGGCCTGATTGCGCCGTATAACGCTGTCAAGGGCAATACGTACAGCGGTCGCAATGCCGTCCGTTTGTTCTTCCAAGGCTTGAGAAGGGGCTACACGGACCCGCGCTGGGCCACCGCGCACCAGATCAAAGAGATGCAAGGACATATCCGCAAGGGAGAAAAGGGCACCGGCATCCTTTATTACGGACAACGCCGCGTCATTGAGGACGACGGAACGGAGAAGATGCTCGGTGTGGTGCGCCATTACTACGTCTTCAATATTGAGCAAACCAACCTGCCCGTTTTGCAACGGGAAGCATTGCGGGAGGTCACTCCGGATTTACCGGCATTTGCCGAACTGCTGACTATCCATAATCCGAGAATGGCGCCGGGTGAGCCGATGTATGACCCGAATACCGACACCATCCACATGTTGGACAAAGGCGCATTCACCAATGACGGTGAATATTACTCGGCGTTTTTCCACGAAATGGGGCACTGGACGGGCCATGAAAGCAGACTCAACCGTGACTTGACCCACCCTTTCGGCACCGCTGGCTACGCGCGGGAAGAACTTGTGGCCGAATTGTCGTCCTTCATGTTGTCGCTGGAACACGGCTTGCCGTTTTCGCCGAAACAAAGTCATGCCTATCTGCAAGGCTGGGCGGAAAGAACGGGGCAGGAATTAGAAGATGCCCTGCGGCAGGGATTCAAAGATGCCACGGCGGCCAAGAACTTCATTGATGCCCCCTTGCGGGAACGGCAGCAGGAGCGGGAACAGCAGGTTGTGCTGACTACCCCCTTGACTTCACGGGACGAGGCGGAAACCGCTCCGGGAAAAGGCAGGGCGGTACAGACTGAAACAACGCAAGAATATCAACCAAAGGATGGTGATGTGGTACGCACTTACTACACCAGAACAGGGAAGATCGGTGCCGAGGTGAGGATCAGCATAAGTCATCATGAAACAAGACCGATTTGCTACCACTATATCGGGAAATGGGGTGCAGCCAGTGGTGTCACTCCTGAAGAATTGTCCAAAGAGGATGCAGAGTGGCGTACTACCCGCCGAGGTATCACCATTGTTGATGGTCCGGCAGCTGCCATAGCGTTTGGCAATGCATCACTGACTATCACAGCCAACGAAAAGAACACTGAACGGAAAATCTCGTCGGCAACAACAGCTGCCGAACAATCTGCTGCAACAGCTGCGCCGGAAGCAGAACAAGCAGCTCCGGCAGCCGAACAATCTGCAGAACCAGTGGCGCCGGAAGTGGAACAAGCAGCTCCGGTGGCCGAACAATCTGCTGAAACAGCCGCACCGGAAGCAGAACAAGTAACACCGGCGACCGAACAATCCGCAGAACCAGCGGCGCCGGAAGCGGAACAAGCGGCTCCGGTGGCCGAACAATCCGCAGAAGCAGCGGCGCCGGAAGCAGAACAAGTGGCTCCGGCGGCCGAACAATCCGCAGAACCAGTGACGCCGGAAACGGAACAAGCAACTCCGACGGCCGCGCAATCTACTGCAACAGTCGCGCCGGAAGTGGAACAAGCGGCACCGGCGGCCCATAAGCCCGATGTGCAGGAAACATCCGCCACGACTACGACATCCAAGACGAGTAAGTCCGCAGAGGACGCCGTTGTTCAAGCCTACGTCGCCGAGCGATTTGACAAGCTGTTCCGCCGTGCCTACGACGAACAGGCAATGGTGGCGGAAGTCATGGAAACGCAGCGGGTTTATCTGGCCGTCAGCTGGGACGAACGTCATGAAGCCAAAGCACTGGGAGCCAAATGGGATGGCAAGAAGTCTTGCTGGTATGCGCCGAACAAATCGCTCCTGCCGCCGCTGCAAAAATTCAACCGTCAGCCGAGTGATTACCAGCGCGCCGGTAGTGGTGACAGCCTGGAAGACCTGCGCGCGATGGCAGCGTCCATGGGGCTGGATGTTGAACGTTTTGACACCACGCCCAATGTTTGGCACCGCGTCCCGGTAGAAGGCAGGCGAACGACCATTGATGGTGCCTACAAAATCTGGCAGAACGCGGACGGCGTAACCGGGGCAACGATCAAGAACCTCGTCACCGGCGAAACGCGCGCATGGTCCGACCGGGGCGCACGGCGTGATCCTGTACCGGACATTGTGCAACGTGCCGCCCAACTGAACCGGGAAGAACAGATACAGGCTCAGGATCAGGTGCGGGCGCAACTCAACATCATGCGCGGCCAAGATGCATTGGCTGCTTACAAGATGCTGCCCGACGCGCGCGGCGATGAACCCTATTTCGCGCGCAAACACATGACTTCCACCCACGGCATCAAGCGACTGGAAGACGGGACAATGGTCATCCCGCTGATCAACGGCGAACGGGTTGGAGAGTGGGCCGATACTCCGAAAGATCGCTATCTCGGTCTGGTATCCCTGCAAACCATTGCTCCTGACGGCACCAAAATGCTGATGAAGCAGGCAGCGAAAAGTGGGGCGTATTTCCCGATTGGCTCACCGGCCGCGCGTGCCGTGCCAACCCACATTGTGCTGGCCGAGGGTATCGCCACCGCCGAGGCCGCCCACCAAATCCTTGCTGGCGGCGACCGCCGGGTCCTGGCCGTTGCTGCTATCGATGCCGGCAACCTCGTCCATGTCGCCAGCACACTGCAACAGATGTTCCCGGCGGCGAAGAAGATTATCGCCGTGGACAACGATCTTGGCACTGAGCAGAAACACGGCAAGAACAGCGGCGTCGTTGCTGCGCGCGCCGTCGCAGCCAAACACCCCGAATACGCATTGGCCATCCCGGAACCCATTGACGGCAAAAACACTGACTGGAACGACGTGCTGGTCCAGAAAGGCCGTTCGTCCGCGCGCATGGCTTTCGGTGCCGCACTGGGTATCGTCGGAAAAAAGCCGGAACCCCAACACAAACTCCTGCCGGACATCAACGGCCTCTGCCCCCGCGACGTGGGTAAGGCCGCTTTTGATGCCATCGGCGGCGACCTGAACAAATTGCCGCAGCTGCAACGCGAGTTGAACGACCACGGTTACAACTTCGATACGCGGCAACTTGCCGGTGTCCCCCATCATCCTACCCCGATGCGGGACGCCTTTACCAAAGCCATCAGACCGCAACCGCAGCGAGAAACCGCAGCGGCCCCGCAGCCTGAATACACCCGCTAAAACGGGCCAAAGCCCGTAAGGATAATAATCATGACCTCTCACGAAAACCCCAATTACGCTACATGGATTGCCCAGCTGGCACAGACAGACGACGACCGGCTTTCCCATGTGTTGCCGCCGGAAGCCTATCAGTATGTGGTGGACACCCTGCTGCACAAACGGTTTGAGTACGACTATACCGATGAGACCGAAGAAGCCCTATGCCAGCGTCTGCCGGAACTCGTCGGACAACCGCGCATCTCCACCACCTACATTGATCCGCGCTATCTCGATTTCCTGAACGATCCGGCAAACGCCCGCTACTTGAACGACAACAGCGAATATCTGAAAGTGCGGGATTACCTCGTCTGGAAGATGGACAACCTTGACCCGCTGAGCTCAACCGAACAGCAGCTGGTGGCCAAAATGCCGGAACTCGATGGCGAGCGCATCATGACTTTCGCCGTGACGCCAGCCTTCCTGCACGAGATGGCAGAACGTCCTGAACAACTGACGGAGGAACAAACGCGCTGCCTCAGCCTGTATCTGGATGCCAAAGTCATGGACAGGCTGCCGTTGACCGACGATGAAGAAACGCTGTTCAACCTGCTGGCGCGTGATGACGAGTCCATGCTGCCGCCCGGCGAAGACCCGCTTGATGCGGAATTGGCCGCGATGGAATACGGCTATGACATCTACGACTATGCAGCCTTGATGCGCCGCCTCAATGATTTGCCGGATGTAATGCCGCCAGTTGACCCTGTTCTTGATGGTTTACCGCAGATGCGGCCACTCAACAAGCGCGAAATCCGCGTGATCCGGCATGCCTGGGGCTTTGATCCGGCTGACCCGGTGATGCTGGCGGCCGTACTCGGGGATTACCACCGTCATGACGATGTACTCAATGACACGGTCCGGCAAACCTACCTGGATGGCAAACAACGCTATCGCAATGCTTTTCGTGAGAGATCGGCCGATGCTGAGTAATCGGTCGCCTCTTTTGTCACCGTGGCCGCCATTTGGCGGCAACGGTGGCCTTTTTAAGGATATGAAGGATGGAATGCAATGACAGCAGCAGGCACTAATGGCAACGCAGGTAGCAATGGCGGGACTGTGGATTTTGACGATGCCGATGACAGCGGCCTCAACGGCGATAGCGGTGCCAAGCTTTCATTCAAGAAAATCCTGTTGGTGGTGCTGCTTATCATCGCCCTTATCGCTTTGGTCATTTTTGGCGCTTTTACCTATTTCAAGCAGGGATTCAACATATTCCACAAACCCGATGCGGTCAGCAAAAAGCAACGTAACTGGTCGGCAGCACCAGATGACATCGGCCGTTTTATCGCACCGCCACCTGCGACGGAAAAACAGCCGCTCTTGTTGCCGACGGTAGAACCCCAACCTGAGTCGCCACCCCCTATCATCGAACAGCCGCCTGCCCTGCAACAGCCCAATATTGAACAGGGCGAACAACCGCCGTCACTCAAATCGCGGCGACTGGGCGGCAACGTGCGCAACTACGAAGCGAAGCAGCAATCTGAGCCACCGGCCCGCACCCCGTCCCGGCAGGTCAAACTGATGCGCAGCATCGATTACACCCTGATCAAGGGGACCAAAATCCCCTGCACCCTGGAATCCAATATCGTCAGCGAACAACAGGGATTTACCAGCTGCATCATCAATCAGGACGTGTACAGCGGCAACGCGCGGGTGCTGCTGCTGGAAAAGGGGACAAAAGTCACGGGTGAATACAACGGCGAAGTCCGCAATGGTGAGCGTCGTCTGCAAATCATCTGGGATCGCCTGATTACCCCGTATGACGTTGTTGTGCAGCTGGATTCGCCCGTCACTGACCGCCTCGGCGCCTCCGGCGTTACGGGCAAGGTGGACAACCGCTGGGGGACAAGGATTGGCTCGGCGCTGCTGGTATCGCTTTTCACTGACGCGCTGCAAGTCTTGGGGGAAAAGAGCAAATCGGCACAGGTCATTGTTGACTCAAATACCTCGGATACCTCACAGGATCTCGCGCGGCAAATCCTGCAAAACAATATTGATTTGCCGCCGATTATCTACATCCGCGAGGGCGAGATGATCAATATCTACGTCGCCGACGATATAGATTTGTCCTCAGTCTATAAAGCCGAAAACTACGGACGGTGATATGACAGAACAGCTTTCCCCGGACGCCCTGCAATTCAGTGAAACGATCAGACGATATGGCGGCAAGGAAGCCTATGGGCGGGATTTGGCGGCCGGGAGAACCGCACTGCCGTATGAACGCTGGGTACAAATCAGGACACCGGTATTTCTGGCTGAATCTGCTTATGGCGATTGGCAATCCGTCTCAAACCGGCTGTATCTGGATAGTGAACCGATTACAACAGTTACGGGTGAGGAAATCCCGAAAGGGAATAGTAAGGAACAATTTACGCGTCTTACCGCATGGTTTAAGGAACAATATAACGGGAAAATTATTGTTAATGGTGTTGGTGAAATATTATTAGATCGTCGAGCAATAAAGAACGATATAGGTCATGGCTGGGGATCAGCAAAAATATTAACTTTCCCTATTATTCCAAATATCCTGCAAGATGGCCGGATAATTTATGCTGAAGATTTGAGGAATGAACGCTTGAAAGGTAGTTACTTATACTTTTCTGCACCTATCCAGATTAGAAATAAAGAATTCAATAAAGAACTGGATAAGGATTCTAATAAGACATCAAATGAACATACTTCACATGATTTTGTTGTCATTGTAACCGTAAAAGCACTTGAGGAATTGGATCCCAAAACCATGCAAAGCCTAAGGCGTCTGTATGTACATGAAGTTGGATTGAGGGAGCTTTTTCAAAATAAAGAACCCCAGCATCACTCTGAGTTCAAAACCGGGCTTGCTGCACCACACGGTGAGGAGTTCCACGGCCCAGGTGACGCTGGGGCTATAAGGAAAATACTACTACGTGCATACGCTGTCAAGCCTGAATCATTAAAAGCCGCACTGATACCTGAAACCGGCGAACCGCGCCTTGATTTACTGGAAAAAGAATATCCATCACCGCTGATTGACCTGCGTGGATTGGGCTGCCGGGAAGCTGCCCGCAAGCTGCATGACTTAACCAGAGGGAGCATTACGCATCTGCCGTTGATAGAAGCCTCCATTGCCGCCGATGGCAGCAAACAACTCGATGTACGGCGCCTGCTCGTCGCACAACGCCTGCATCCCACCCCACGCAAAGACGAATGGCTCAAAGCCGTTATGGAAGCACCGCAAAGGGACAAACAACACCACCGACAACAAGACTGGGACATGACACGATGAAAGAATACCCTGAATTTACCCAAGCCCTCGCCCCCGTCTCCGCGAATCAAACGGGCGGGGAAATTGTCCTCAACGCCGAAGATACCGTCTTGGTGCAGCAAATCCATGCTGTGTTCCAGCAAATCGGCATTTATGACTTGATGACGAAACCCGGGATCACGGAAATCGTCATCAATGAACCCGACGTCATCTATTTTGAAGAAAACGCAGAATGGAAACGGCAGGAACAGCCCGACAACAAATCCAACGAAAGGATTGAGGCGCTGGGCGCATTGCTTATCAATCATACCGGGCAAAGCCAGAAATTTGACACCAACCAACCCATGCTGAGTCTGACCATGCCCGGTGGCGAACGCGCCCAACTGGTGCGCAAACCGGCGGCGGAAGAAGCCAGTCTCACCATCCGGATACCCTCAAGCAAGCGCTACACATTGGACGAATACCAAGCCAACGGCCTGTTTGCGGAAATCCTGCCCATCAGCGATGACATTCCGGCATTGGACAGAGAATTGCAAGAACTGCTGAAAGCCAAACAATATCGCGCCTTTATTGAGAAAGCTATTCTTTACCGGAAAAACATTGTCATTTCCGGTGCAACCGGCAGCGGCAAAACCACCTTCATGAAATCCCTGCTGGATTTAATCTCGCATCAAGAGCGGATTATTACCATCGAAGACGCACGGGAAATCTTTATCGACCATCCCAATAAGGTCCATCTCGTTTATCCCAAAAATGCCATGACGGAATCCACCGTGACCGCGAAAAGCTGTCTGGAAGCGTGTTTGCGCATGAAGCCGGACCGCATCATTCTTGCCGAGTGTCGCGGTGATGAAGCGTTTTATTTCGTTCGTGCCTGTGGAAATGGACACAGCGGTTCGATCACCTCTTGCCACGCCGACAGTGCCTTGATGGCCTACGAGCAGCTGGCCCTAATGATCAATGCCGCCCCAGAAGGCGCGGGTTTGTCGTATGACGTTATCAGGCGGCTCATCATGATGACCATTGATGTATCCATGCACTTCATGGCGCACGGCGGCCGCCGCTACATCACCGGCATCGATTTTGATCCGGGGCGCAAATTACAAATGCTGCGCGGCATGTAGGGGCGGGACATGAAAAAAGCGATAAAAGCACTCTTAATCATCGTCGGCATCGCATTATTCCTGCTGACTTTCTTCTGGCTGGCCAGTTTTCTGTTTCGCTTCTTCATGAGCGGAGGAGACGCGGGGATTATCCGTAGCCTGTTCAAAGGCAAATTTGCCCTGACAACACAAGTCCGCAGCTATCCGCTGGACATCCTGCATTACCAAATGGCTTATGGCCACATCTATGAACGACCGCTGAAAGGTGCCTGGTTTTTGTCCGGCGCCATACACCTTGCGGCATTCCTGATCATCCTTAAAGGCTTGAGCAAAAAGCCGAGTTTGTACGGGGATTCACGCTTTGCCAAGACCCGCGAAATCGAAGAAGCCGGTTTGTTCATCTCGCCCGCCGAAGTCAAGAAAGGGGGGCTGTTTGCCGGGACAAAAATCATCGTTGGCCGCATCGGCAACCGTTTTCTTGCCCTGCCCGGCCAGCTGTTCGCCGCCTTGATGGCCCCGACCCGCTCCGGCAAAGGGGTCGGTGTCGTTGTCCCGGTTGCATTGTCCTATGCGCACTCAATGGTGGTCTCCGACATCAAGCTGGAGCTTTTCCGGCTGACGGCGGCATTCCGCGCCAAGTGCGGCCACGAAGTCCACCTTTTTGACCCATTCGATCCCGAGGGCCGCACCGCCCGATGGAACCCACTCTCCTACGTATCGCGCAGTGATGAAAGACGGGTGGATGACCTGTTGCAAATCGCCACCTGCCTGATCGAAGAGACCCATGACTCCTTTTGGTCGAACAGCGCCCGCAAGCTGTTCCTGGGGCTTGGATTGTACTGTCTGGACAAAGAACAGGACTACCGCGCGCAAAACAACAAGGACGTGGTATTCGTGCCCACGATCAAGGAAATCCTCAATCTCGCCACGGATTTTTCCGGTGGTGCCATTCAGCACTTTTCCTCGCTGATGAACGATGAATTTGTCAGTGCCATCACCCGCCAATCCATCAACAGCGCTATTTCCGCCGGGGAAAAACCCTTTGCCTCCGTCCTGGCCACGCTGACCGCCAGCCTGTCCCCGTGGCTGTCCGAACCCATTGCCAATGCCACCTCCGGTGATGACTTCGATATGCGTGATATTCGCCGCAAACCGATGACGATCTATTTAGGCATCACGCCGAATAACCTGATTCAGGCCAAAACCATCATCAACCTGTTTTACAGCATTCTGATTCATGAAAACACTTCCGTCATGCCGGATGAAGATGCATCGTTGCAATATCAATGTTTGATGCTAATGGATGAAGGCACGGCCGCCGGACGGATCAATATTCTGGAAAAAGCCATTTCCTATATGGCGGGATACAACCTGCGCCTATTGTTTATTGCGCAAAGTCCAGCACAACTCGAGGACGAAAAAACTTATGGCACACATGGCGCCCGCAATATCCTGACCAATATTGCCCTCAAAATATTATTCAAACCCAACGATGTGCGCGACAGCGAAGAATACTCCAAATTGCTGGGCAAAATTACCGTGGAAGAAGATACCTCACGCTCACGCGGCGGTGGTAACAGAGGTGTCTCAACGACGCGGACACAGAACCAGCGTGACTTGATGATGCCGCAGGAATTGCGAGCCATGCCGCTACAAGAGGAAATCATTATTTACGATGGTATCTCACACCCTATCAAGGCACAGAAGATTTGCTATTACAAGGATCGTGTCTTTATTCCGAGATTCAAAGGACAAAGAAATGCCATTGTCCGGCCATTAAAAGAACGGATGGATAGGAAAGAAGTCATTGCCGATGCCGTGAAGACAATCGTCCGTGATGAAAGCCGAACCTATCGCAACAGACTTGAAGACAACATCAACGAATACGCCGCCAGACAGGCATTCACCACCGCTGTTGTCGGCAATTTTATCGGCCGTGTGCTGGAAGAAAACACGCAACGGCAAGCAACGGCCGCCTGATGATTCCATGCACTAACCAACAAGAGGAAGAACCATGCAAAACGATCCTGATGCTGTCAGCCACTATGACGACCCCCGAGATGATCCCCGCAATGCGGGTTATGAGCCTCCGGAATACCTGTATGAAGAAGGCCCTCCACCCATAGGGATGGAACCACCCGCCCCGGGCGGCGAACCGGGACAGGCCGCCACGGCCATTGCGCAAGAACAGCCTGCGCCGGACATCGGACCGGAACAGACGTCCACCACACAACCAGCCGCCAAGACCACCCAAGAGGCAGGAGCAACACATGAAGAAGTCATGATTGAGCCCGATTGGGAACGTTCGGAAGAACGGTGGCGGGAAGCGATGTACCAACAACTGCGCGGCGAACTGGAAGAAATTGTGCGTGAAGCGACCGGCAAAAAGGCAAATGAGCCGGTTGCCATGCCGGATTACCAATTCGCCGCTAATGACACCCTATTTGGCTTACCTAAACCAGACGTATTGCGGGAATTTTATGGCTTGCCGGCAAAAGAAAAGCACGGGGAGCCGGAAGAACCCTTCAAGCGCAAATTCAATCGTGGTTTGGAACCGGAAAAAGCAGGGGGAGAAATCCATCTGGATTACACCTTTGAACGATTCAATGCCCAAAACGAATACACAGAAGTCAGGAAACATGTGCTGAATCCGTCAAGGATACTGGATTTTCGCAATGAAGCCGTATTTGAGCATAAAGGCGATGGCAGCCGCATCACTATCCGTAAAAACAAAATCATCTGTGACAACACGGATCGCAATATCCAGTCATCCCTGGATATTGCGCAAGACATGGGTTGGGATGTCATCAAGATCACCGGCGGCAGCAAAACGGCCAAAGCCGAGATGTGGTTTCAAGCACAGATGCGGGGAATGGAAACCCGCGGCTACGAACCAACGGAAGCCGACAAGAAACGCCTCTTGGGGGCGCAAGAACGCGAGCGCAAAGAACAGGCCATTACCGAGGCCCTTGACATCAAACCCCGCCAAGAACCGGAGCAAAACCTTGCCAACGAACAGCAATCCCAAGAGCCGCCCCGTCCGGAGGCGCAAACCAAAGACCCGGCCGCAACGATGGGAAATGCGGATCATGCAAACGAACCGCCACAAAGCGACAAACCCGTGAACGACGGCAATCAGAAAGGCAAGAATGAATCAGGGAAAGACCTCTCGCAGGCGGAATTTGATGAATTATCACTGGATCAGCGCATTGCCTATACCCGGAAATTGATGTTGAGCGAAGTCACCAAACTGTTCCCACTGGACGAAAAAGAATACAAAGATTTGGAAAATACATTTGACCAGCAATTATCCATATTTGCCCGCAATGGGGGAAGAATGGATATAAAGAAATTCAAATCTGATATTCAACATGGACTGCCCATTGCGCAAAAAGAATTGAACAACGCGGCGCGCACGGAACAAAACAGGAAAGCCCATGCGGAAAGAATGGCCGAACAACAGAAACCCCGGACACGGGAAAAACAAAACGATCACAGCTTGTGATCACCCATTTCCAACAAACCAACACAGAGGTGTTATATGCAAAAACAGAGAATAACGGCAGCCATCGCTACGGCGCTTTGTCTCCTGCCGGCGGCATTACCGGTAACAGCTGCGACGGCAGAGGAAACCGTTACACAGTCAGGGCAAGCGCAACCCAATGACACGGGTGCTGCGCGTTTGAAAGCCGCGCGGCTGAAATCCGCCGCCACGACAAATGATGTCAATACTGCATCAACGGGGACAACAACGGCTCCCGCCGCCACCCAAACGACGGCGAATGGTGAAAAAAGTCAGGCATCGGCACCAGCAACCACTGCCGCACCGAAAACCAGACAATATGCCAAGGAGTACGCCATTCAGTATTGTCGCGAAAACGAGATGACCGGTGAAAAAGACCCCGTCCTTGACAGGGTGATTTCGGATAGCTGGTACGGCCAAGAACGTGGCGAGTTTCATGAATGGCATAAATGTGTGATTGCCAAAACCAAAGACTTTGCCATCAAGCAGGACCCATCCAAGGCGGAGTACAACCCGACTGACAAAGATCGAGCCTATGCCAAAAAATATTGCAGCAAAAGCCATACCAACTCGAACGGAACCAAGTGGTACGGCCGGAATGCCGAAGCCGAGCAGCCCATCCGCCATCTTTCCAACAACAACCTCTACTTGAGCGAACAAGATTGCCTGGATGCCAAGACGGCCGAATCCTATTACGGCGCCACCAAAATGGATGAACCCCCATTTGCGGCCATCAGCAATGAACAACGCGCACGCAACTACTGCACCCTGGTTGAGTTCGATAGCAACGACTCACGCGGCCACTACCGGCATTACGGCGCAGGGATTGACAACTACGCCACCGAGCAGGAGTGTATTGATGCCCGCATCAAGAAGTATGACCAAGAAGACGCAGCCGCAGCCAAAATCAACGTGATGCAGCCTTGGTCGGGAAGTGATGAGGTAGCCGCTCAAATCAGTCGGCAAAACCCACGACAAAAGGACGGTAAACAAAACCTATTCGGCGGAAACAACGCTAATGTCAGTGATGACTGCGCCATCTGGCTCTGCTTGCCTGCCGGTTTTCCGGAAGGCTGCGAAGGTGCCAAGAAAGCTTTCAAAAAACGGGTGAAGCGTGGCAAGGCTCCGATGCCGCCATTTGAGCAATGTGCTGTTGGCGATGACGGGCAACCAATGAAAAACAATGACAAGTTCACCTACAAAGTCCAGTCATGGCGACGGATTACTGACAAGAACGGTACTACATACGAACCGGGGCAAACCTGTTGGTATCAGAAAGACATGTGGATCAACGGTTGTAGCCGAGTTCAAAAAGTTACCATTTATCAGAATGGTAAAGAAATAGGCTCCCAATTCTCGGAGTAATAGGCAAACCAAAAAGTCAGAGAGAGGGTCACCCACTGTGCGGGTGGCCTTTTTTTCTGTTCTGTCCAAGTGCAAGGTATCTGATACATGACACTTGAAATCATATTCTCTACTGTAAAAATATACTTCTAGTTGACTTTTCGAATGAGGCCTAGGATAATGCCTTCATCAAAATCTTGTAGATCGGCATGTTCCACCGGGTTGTGAGCCGTACTACTCGTTGCCGCATGCCCAAAGGAGGTACATCAAATTGATTTTTGGTGAGTCCCGAAGAAGAACGGCAAGTCATCCGGATGACGGTAAACATTGATAAATGAAGAGGAATAATAGATGGAAAGTGAAATGTTGAAAATGTTCGCGCTAGTAACTTTTCTAAGCGGAATACTTACAATTAATTGTGGCTTTTTTGTATCCGAAAAGCCAAATTTAAACATTTGCTTATTGGGAATACTTATGATTTTAGGCTCTATTGCATTATCGCTTGGCTTCTTCCCATGAATTATTAAAATTAAATAAAACAAAATGGTCAAACCATAATAAAGACAGCAATAGGATATTAGGAATAAAAAAACATACAATTGCAAAACGTCATCTACTTACTGAGGAATAGAATATGGAAAATGAAATATTGAAAATTTCCACGCAAACGGTTTTTACAGCTGGCATATTTATATTTCTTTATGGCATTTTTATGTTTGAACGTCCCAATATAAAAGTTTCCGTATTTGGTGCTTTTATAATAGGATGTTGCTTTGTAATATTTCTTGGTTATTTTTAACAGATTAAAAAGAATTAAATAGATTAAGAGTAAAATAAAATGAAATGGTTACAAGAACAACGTAAAACGACTGAATTTTGGGAAACGGCCAAATTACTCACGATACAGTTATTCCCTATCATGTTTATATCATTATTTTTTATGGTAGCTTATTTTATCCGAATACAGTTAGTTCATATTACCTTTATGATTTTGAGTTCGGTATTTTGTCTAGGCACATACTTCGTCATACAGGCTATTTACTTCTTCAACCAAAAAATAGAAGAAATAGAAAAACAGGCCAAAACCGGCGATCACAACTGAATAGTTCCTGCTTTGGGCGGTGCACAAATGAAAAACCTGTGTTACGGCAGTGTGTGCAGCGGCGTTGAGTCGGCCACGCTGGCATGGGAATCCCTCGGTTGGCAGTCTGTATGGTTCGCCGAAACCGCCCCCTTCCCTAGCGCCGTATTACATCACCATTGGCCGCATGTGCCGAACCTCGGCGACATGACCCGTCTTGCCGGATTGATCTCGCGGGGGGATGTTGCCGCACCGGACATTCTTGTCGGCGGGACACCGTGTCAGGCGTTTTCCATTGCCGGTTTGCGCGGCAGCCTGAGCGATGCGCGCGGCAATCTCACCCTGGAATTTGTAAGGATTTTTGATGCAATTGATGCTGTTCGCCGCCGGGGCGGCAAGTCCCCCGCCGTCGCCGTGTGGGAAAACGTCCCCGGCGTCCTCAATACCCACGATAACGCCTTCGGCTGCTTTCTGGCAGGGCTTGTCGGCGAAGAGCTACCGCTCGAACCGGCAGGGCGCAAATGGACGGACGCTGGTTGTGTGTTTGGACCCCAGCGTCGCATTGCGTGGCGGGTGCTTGACGCACAATATTTCGGACTGCCCCAACGACGGCGGCGCGTCTTCCTTGTCGCGAGTGCTAGAGACCTCGATCCCGCAGAAATACTATTTGAGCGACACCGCGAAGCAGGGGATTCTGCGCCGGGCAGAGACTCGCGGCAAAAG
>ERZ772971.732-NODE-732-length-20140-cov-4.362659_pt1 | contig 20140 bp, 15 predicted proteins | sample MGYA00511943_ERZ772971 | MGnify/ENA primary metagenome ERZ772971 (study PRJEB29015, sample SAMEA2737929) | human oral metagenome | biome: human oral; feature: human-associated habitat; material: dental | place: China | collected 2144 ... | reverse complement strand
ATGACCCACATAAGTTTGATGACGACCGCACCCCTAATGGGGCTGACCGTTGGACAAGTAAGGTTTATAAAGACCACGTTCATAAAATAGCTAAGGTGATTTCTGAAATAGGAGCCGATGTTACCCATCACGCTCCTGATATTGTTGGACTGGCCGAAATAGAAAATGAGGCTGTTATAGCAGATCTTATCAATACTGAATATCTTAAAAAGTATAATTACGGTATTGTACATTACAACTCTCCCGATGCACGGGGGGTAGATGTGGCTCTCATTTACAAAAAGAATGTTTTTAAACCTATCTCTTCGTTTCCTCATCCTCTGCACCTTATCAAAGAAGATGGAAAGCCGCTTTACACGCGCGACCAACTGCTAGTTTCTGGCGAGTTGGATGGCGAGATGGTACACTTTATTGTCAATCACTGGCCTTCACGCTTAGGTGGAGAAGCAAAAAGCCGTCCGATGCGCGAGAAAGCTGCTGCTTTAAACAAGCAGATTATCGATTCTCTACTGAAGAACGACCCTAATGCCAAAATAATGTCAATGGGCGACTTTAACGATGACCCTATCAACTCTGGCTTTAAGAATGTCCTCAAAACTAAAGAAAAGAAGGCTGATGTAAAACAAGGTGAGCTTTTTAACCCTATGGAAGGGATGCTTAAAAAAGGACAAGGCTCTTTGGCGTATCAAGATGGGTGGAACCTCTTTGACCAGATTTACTTTACCTACGATTTGCTAAAAGAAGACAAGAGCAGTTATCGCTTTTGGAAAGCTGGTATTTTTAATCCTTCCTATTTGGTCAATCCGAAAGGGCGCTACAAAGGTTATCCTTTTCGCAGTATGAGCAACGGCAACTACACTTGGGGCTATTCTGACCACTTCCCCGTATATATATACTTGATTCGCGAAATAAAATAGTATTGTTTATGCCTCATTATTTTTCATCTGACTTTACACTTGGAATCCTTGGCGGTGGGCAGCTTGGTAAGATGCTACTCACCGAAACTCGTAAGTTTGACATTGCTACTAAGGTACTTGACCCTTCGGCTGAAGCTCCTTGTCGTATTGCGTGTAATACTTTTGTACAAGGAAGCCTAACCGATTTCGACACTGTCTACCATTTTGGAAAAAATGTAGATGTACTGACTATTGAAATTGAAAATGTCAATGTAGCTGCCCTTAAGCAACTACAATCGGAAGGGGTGAAGGTATTTCCTACGCCTGAAACTATTGAGCGCATTCAGAATAAGGCTACCCAGAAACAGTTTTATGCATCTCATAATATTCCTACTGCACCATTTGTAGCGTTTGACAGTTTAGAAAGTTTAAAAGAGAAGATAGCAGGAGGTACCATTTCCTTGCCTTTTGTGTGGAAGTCTGCGCGGTTTGGTTATGATGGCAATGGTGTAAAGATAGTGCGACAACTTACAGACCTTAACGAATTGCCAGAAAGTGAGTGTATTGCCGAAGCATTGGTACCTTTCAAAAAAGAACTCGCTGTGATTGTAGCCCGCAATGTGAGTGGAGAGGTATGCACTTATCCTGTGGTAGAGATGGAATTCCACCCAGAAGCCAATCAAGTAGAGTATGTAATATGTCCTGCACGTATTGACGAGGTAGTCGCCCAAAAAGCGCGTGCCATAGCAGTACAAGTAGCTGAAACCTTTGGAGTAGTAGGCCTCTTGGCTGTAGAACTCTTCCAAACAGCTGAAGATGAAATTCTGGTGAACGAGGTCGCGCCCCGACCACACAATTCAGGGCATTACAGCATCGAAGCAGCCTACACCAATCAGTTTGAGCAACACCTGCGCGCTGTCCTAAACCTACCCTTGGGCAATACGGATAGCAAGGTAGCTGCTGTAATGGTGAATTTGGTAGGAGAGGAAGGCTATCAAGGGAAAGTAGTGTATGAACATATTGACAAAATAATGGCTATGGAGGGAGTTACTCCTCACATTTACGGGAAACGCGAAACACGTCCGTTCAGAAAGATGGGACATGTTACTATTGTAAACTCAGACCTTTGTCAAGCGCGTGCCACAGCAGAAAAGGTGAAGAACACCATACGCGTAATAGCCTAATATCAAGAAAAACTATGGGAAGCAAGAATAAACTCAAACGCTTTGAAGAAAATAAAACCTTTTCCAACGTCATTCAGCCTTCGCGCGAAGAGCTCCTCTCCGATGCTTTTGCCTACAAAGGGCGGTGGAATGAAGCCTACTTTAAGAACAATCATCCTATTGTTTTAGAATTGGGGTGTGGCAAAGGAGAATATTCGGTAGGCTTAGCGCAACGCCATCCTGAAAAGAACTTTATAGGCATCGATATTAAGGGGGCGCGCTTTTGGCGAGGTGCCAAGACTGCTTTAGATGAAAAGATTGCCAATGTAGCTTTCTTGCGCACCCAGATAGAGCTTATAGAGCGCTGTTTTGCTGCTGAAGAGGTGAGTGAGATTTGGATAACTTTCCCCGATCCTCAAATCAAGTACAAGCGCACCAAACACCGCCTGACCAATGCAGAGTTTTTAGAACGTTACAAACATATTCTCAAACCAGAGGGGTACATCCACTTGAAGACCGACAGCGAGTTTATGCACGGCTACACACTTGGTCTGTTGCATGGGGCAGGTCATAAGGTGCTCTATGCCAATCATCATATTTATAACAGTGATGGGGTGCCTACTGAAGTAACCGAAATCAAAACTTTTTACGAGCAGTTCTACTTAGAACAAGACAAACCTATTACCTACATCCGATTTCAGCTGAAGTAACTTCTTAATGAATAACTGTTGAGTAATTGAAAACACTGTACAAAATAGCATTTTACACTAACATAGCCGTAGCAGGACTGTTGTTGCTGGGCTACTTGGTTCCCTATCTGCCTCCCAAGCACATAGGCAACCTCTCTCTGTTAGCTCTACTGATGCCTGGCTTGTTGCTACTAAACATTCTTTTTGCTATTTATTGGATGATTCGTTGGAAGACATTAGCTTTCATCTCTGCAGGGACATTGCTATTAGGTTTCGGCTATGTAGGCCTATGGGTGCAACCTTGGGGCAAAGAGGCTGATACTTCTAAGAGCTTTAAACTACTCTCGTTCAATGTCCGTCTTTTTAACCATTATCACTGGCATCGCGATGCGGAGCTATCCCAGAAAATATCTGACTTTTTTACTCAAGAAGCTCCTGATCTCATCGTTCTGCAAGAGTACTACAATTCCCCTGACTATGTGCCTCAAGGCTATCGCTATAAAGCAGTTGTGCTCAGAAAAGCTAAGGATAAAATAGGCTTGGCACTATTCAGCAAACACAAACTATTGCGCTGGGGTTCTCTTCAGTTTGAAAAAACTACTAACAATGGAATGTATGCTGATGTGCTCATAGGGAAGGACACAATTAGGGTGTACAACCTGCACTTAGAGTCTTTCCATGTAAGTACCAAAGACGACGATTTGTTCACTGAGGACAAACAGCAGTTAGTAGAGAATATCACTCAGCGTTTTGAAAGGCAGCAGGAGCAAGTAACACGTTTTGTGGCGCATCAGTCAGAGTGTCGTTATCCTATGATTGTTTGTGGTGATTTTAACAATACAGCCTATTCTTACATCTACCGCAAATTGCGTGGAAACCGCCTAAACGATGCTTTTCAGGAGGCAGGTAAAGGCTTTGGACGCACTTTTGAGTTCAAGTATTTCCCTATGCGTATTGATTTTATCTTGCCCGACAAACGCTTGGAAGTAAACAACTTTAAAACTCACTACTTAGAGCTTTCGGATCACTTCCCTCTTACAGCAAGTTTACAAATACCCGAATGATGAACTATTTTCCTCATAGACAAAATTACAAGCTAAAATGATATTACATTCTCAAATTATAGGGGAGGGAACCCCTTTTGTTATACTGCACGGATTTCTTGGAATGTCCGACAACTGGCGTACCTTGGGATTGCAATACGCCCAAGCAGGCTTTCAGGTGCACTTAGTAGACCAACGCAACCACGGACACAGTTTTCATAGCCCTGAGTTTTCATACTCCCTAATGTCGAACGATTTGCTCGCCTATGCCCAAGCATATCAGTTAGAGTCTTTCCACTTAATGGGACACTCTATGGGGGGGAAAACGGCAATGCTTTTTGCTACTCAGCATCCTGAAAAAGTACAATCGCTAATTGTAGCCGATATGTCTCCTAAGTTCTTCCCTCCACATCACGAACAGTTTTTGCGCGGCTTGGCATCGCTCAATTTCAGCGAGATTCATTCGCGTTCAGAAGCTGAAAAAGCCCTTAGTGCCTACGTAAGTGAGGTAGGAGTTCGCCAGTTTTTGCTCAAGAATCTCTATTGGGAAAGCAAAGATCGTTTAGGATTGCGTTTGAACCTGCCTGCACTGATAGAAAACGAGTCTGAAATAGGTGCTGAATTGCCTAACGGCAGCGTATTCGAAGGCAGAACACTTTTCTTAAAAGGAGAGTTTTCAGAATATGTAATGCCTGAAGACGAACCTCTTATCTACACCCATTTCCCTTGTGCAAAAATAGAAACTGTCAGCAAGGCAGGACACTGGTTGCACGCTCAAAACCCTACTGAATTTTACACTAAAACCCTTCATTTTCTATGCGATACATTATAGGATTATTCATTACCGCTACACTTGTTTTCTTGCTTGGCAGCCTCAATGTTGGCGCCCATATTGAGAGTTATTTTTCTGCTATTCTGGTGGCCTTTGTGCTGTCTTTTCTCAATGCTGTGGTGCGTCCTATTCTCACCTTCATCTCTATTCCTATCACTTTTGTAACTTTAGGTCTTTTTTTGCTGGTCATCAATGCTTTTATTGTGCTCTTGGCAAGCGAGCTGGTTAAAGGTTTTGTGGTACACGGGTTCTGGGGCGGAATGATGTTCAGCTTGTGCCTTTCGCTTTCGCAAGCGCTTGCCTTTGGCTTGGTTGAGAAAAACAAGATGAGCAATTAGCAATAGGTCTTATAACGATATGAAAAAGCTGCCTGAAATACACTTTCAGGCAGCTTTTTGTGTCTCTATAAGGTCTGTTGTTTTTCAGTTACATTTTTAGGGAGGTCAGTAGCTTGTACTATAAGAGTACTACCTATAGTCAGCGATGGCCGCGTTGAATATACTAATTTCTTTCCTGCGCGCACTGGGCGGAGCTTGATATAGTCTTGCTTGCGTTTGGTTAGCTACTACTTCTTTAGCGTAGTTTAACGTCAGTTCGACGTAAGAAAAGCTAGTTTCTATCTGCAAAAAAGATAGTTTTAGTAACTTTGTAGCTTGAATTTAGGTTCTTGGAACTTTTTCCGTATAGCTTGTTGTTTAGCAGTAGGTTGGGCTTTGGGAGAGCGTCGTATAGGGAAACTCCCTACCAATGTTTTTCCTGCACAATAACGAAAAACTACTCTTTTCCCCACCTTACACTGTTGAACGCATAGGTAGTTTTTGCAAACACAAAGAGGCTGTCTTTTTGTTAGGACAGTCTCTTTGTGTTTTTAATTCAGCTTATCGGCAATGTTTTTTTTCGCACTCATTTAGAATTTCGCTTAATAATTCATTTAAAGACTTGAATCGTTTGATGTATATTCCATAATACCATCCATCTTCCTTGTGCGAAATCTCGTAACTACTTTTGTTTTCTAAATAAATAGTTACAGATTCATCTACTCCTAATTGATATAGTTTTTTTAAGTAAAACTCAGGTATTTCACACCCAGCACATTTTTGTTTCCTTTCATTGTTTTGAATGCTCCTTTCGTCGTAACGTGCATTAAAAGTCGCTACGGCCGCCTCTCTTTCTGCATTTTTAATCTCAAGTAGAGGAGCTATACTCTCTCTGAAATCATTGTTGTCTAAAACATAGTTAGGCATTTTTGAAAAACTTAAGGCATAATCCATAGTTGTTTTTTCATAATCTTCTAGACTTCTATCTATTACCTTGTAGGAACTAAAAAAACTATAGGTTAATTTTAATTCATAATAAAAATGCTTTTTGAGCATCTCAACCATATGACTTATTTGGTATAAATCCTCCGCAATAAGAGCTTTCTTTTCTATATCAATAGGATTATCAGTATAATTATAAATAAAATATTCTATAAAAAAATAGTTTGGATTAAATTTATAGAAATCATAAGTTAAAAGTCTCTTAGACGAGATACCTCTCATTTCCACTTTTTCAGCTATCTTTCCTTTATAATCACCAGAATAAATATATTTAATAGGATAGATATTTGATAATTTATTTGAGAAATTTGATGCATTTTCAATAGAAATAGGAGTGCTTTCTATATACTCTTTCACCTTATTTTTAATGTCCTCTAATTTTTTAACATCTTTCTCGTATATTTCTTTTTCTTTGTTATCAAAATCTACAAAATAATGCGGAACAATATGGTGGATTCTCCGAAAGCGAAAGCATTCTTCAGAGTGAAGATCGCGAATTTTCCGTATATCTAAATAATTCTGAGCATTTTCTACTAGAGAATATTGTTTTTGGGCATATGCTTCAAGTTTGTCTTTTATCAACTCTTCCTTCTCCGGAAAATTATTTAAGAACTTCAGAATACTCTCCCCATCTGCAGTTACCTTCTTCGCTGATATGTGAATTAAATAACTCAGAAGTTCAGGAAACTTTTCGTACGTCTCTTTTGAAATTTCCTTGTGGTCAAGAATCCTATAATCCTGATCTTCCAATTTTTTAAGAATATCAATTTTCCCTTTGTTTACAACATATTCAAGCACAAAATCATCAAAATTACTGAGCTTGCAGTTAGAATAACTCTCCATAGAAGTCAAACCTGTTTTTTGATACGCCTTGCGCATATAACTAGGATCGGTGTCAAGAAGTGCTCCAAGCATTTCAGCTAAGTATTTTTGAGAGTAGTCTTTCTCAGCATAGCGCAACAAACGGCATAGGTAGTAGGGTTGGTAGTACTGTTGTTGCAGTTTTCCATTTATTTCTATCGCCATTTGTGCGTATTCCCAAGGAAGCTCTCCTGAGGCAGTGTTAGCCAAAATGTTTTCTACCAAGTAGCGCCAAACGTACGAGTGGTAGGTCTCATCTAAAGTAATGCGTCCCTCAGCATCCGAAGCATTTCGCAGCATATAGGCGCGCAGTTTTTTGAGGTCGCCCTTCAGTAATATTTTGTCTGCGCGTTTGCGTCGTCTTAGCAGTATCTCTCTCTCTTCTGAAGTTCTGAAAGTTTCCCATATATTCCACTGTTGGCCAAAGCAGTAGAGGCCAGAAAACAAAAATGTAATTAAAAGGAGTATTTTTTTCATTTTAATAGTTGTTATTTTCTGTTAATCTTGAACGCGCAAATCTAAGGAGAAAAGTCGAATTATACAAATAAAATATTTTTTCTCAACCGCTGCCCATATTGAGAGTTATTTTTCTGCTATTCTGGTGGCCTTTGTGTTGTCTTTTCTCAATGCTTTTATTGTACTCTTGGCAAGCGAGCTGGTTAAAGGTTTTGTGGTACATGGGGTCTGGGGCGGAATGATGTTCGGCTTGTGCCTTTCGCTTTCGCAAGCACTTGCCTTTGGCTTGGTTGAGAAAAACAAGATGAGCAATTAGCGATAGGACGATTTAAGCATCGTAAGCAAGAAAAATCTTTTTGATACAACAAGAGGCTACCCGAAAAAGAATCGGGTAGCCTCTTGTTATTTAAGCTTAATTCTAGAAGAAGCTACTAATGAGGCTAACAAGCCTAATATCAAAATAGTGAAGAAAACTACTAGTGTATTCAAGGGGGTAATGGCTACCGGATAGGCCAACGTAGGACTTATCATCACTAAAGAAAAGTACTGCTGCAGCAAGACGATGCTTCCACCCAACAGCAAGCCTACCACAGCACCTATCACCGAGGCCATTGTACCTTGCCAAAAGAAGATTTGACGCATTTGTCGTTCGTTCATTCCTAAAGCATAAAGTGTTTGCAAGTCGTCTTTCTTGTCTAAAATCATCATTATGATAGCCCCGACAAGATTAAAAAGCGCAATGATGAGTACCAAAATAAAGATAAGGTACACTGCCACATTCTCGGTGTTCAGCATACGGTAGAGTGCATCGTTTAGCTGTACACGGTTCTTTACCACTATGGGCGATGAGAATGTTCGGTGCAGTGCTGCTATCACTTCTTTCTCATTGGCCTTAGGAGCTAATTTCAACTCAATAGCTGACACTTGGTCTTTGTCTACTTTCAGCAGAAACTGAGCCTCTTCTAAAGATGAAAACACATACTTTTTATCCAAGTCTTCTGTGAGCTGGTAGATGCCACGCACTACTGAAAAAGCCTGCCTATAAGGCATTGGGTCATTCAGAATACTGCCCTTGCCTGCCTTAGGAACTACTATTTGCAAAGGCGATGAACCATCTAATAGGTTAAGGCCTAAGTTATTAAAAATAGTTGCTCCTACCACTACATTCGGCGACAAAAGATCCCACGCCCCAAGTACTACTATACTATCTACCGCATTCACCAGAGGGTAAGACTCGTCTACCCCTTTGATGTATGCAATGTGATTCTTTTGGTTATGGGTGAGAAACACTTGCTCCTCTAATACCTTGCTGAAATGTGCCACTGCTGGCAGCTGTTGCAAGTTCAGCGTATCTTGTGCTGTAAGGGTAAGGTACTTGCCGGTTTTAGGGAATACTTTTAGGTCGGGGTCAAAGGTGGAGGTGAAAGACAAGGTAAAGTTCTTAAGCCCTGCAAAGCCTGCCAAGACAATGAAGAGAGCTGCCCCCCCCAAGACTACTACCAAAGCCGTTACTCTATTGATGATATTGATAACGTTTTGGGAGCTCTTGGCAAACATATAGCGCCTTGCTATGTAAAAAACTGCCTTCACTGCTATGTCATTTTGCGCTTGTAGAGCAAAGCACGGTTTTCTATTGGGTTTTCTTCCTCTTTAAGGGAGCGTTCAATGCCTTCGATGTATTGTAGCGAATCATCGATGTAGAAGAGCAGCTCGGGCATACGCCTAAACTGCTGTTTGGTGATTTGCGACAATTTATGCTTGATTAGAGAGCTGTTGGCAGTTATGCCTTTCAGCACCTCGGCAGCTCTTGCCTCTGGGAAAACGCTCAAGTACACCTTTGCTATCGACAAGTCTACTGTTACATTTGTTTTTGTTACCGATATAATCAAATCGTGTTGCCCTGCATCTCTAATGGACGCTTGCAATACCTTGGCCAATTCCTCTTGAATGATGCCTGCTATTTTCTTCTGTCTGTTACTTTCCATATTTGTTATTTCTTCAATAGAGTTAATAATCTGCTAATTTGTCAATTTGTAGGCTCTCCACTTCTCAATACAAGCCTGCATATCGTCGGGCAGCTGACTGTCAAAGCGCAAATACTGGTGTGTTACAGGGTGCTCAAAGCCTAAGGTTTTGGCGTGCAAGGCCTGCCGTGGAAGTACTGCAAAGCAGTTTTCTACAAACTGCTTGTACTTGGCAAAAGTAGTCCCTTTCAGTATCTTGTCGCCTCCATAACGCTCATCATTGAAAAGCGTATGTCCTATGTGCTTGAGGTGTACTCGTATTTGGTGCGTTCTGCCTGTTTCTAAGCGACAGGATACGAGGGTTACATATCCGAAACGCTCTAATACTTTGTAGTGCGTAACGGCTTCTTTGCCGTGCGACCCATCGGGGAAAACATCCATCTGCAAGCGGTCTTTGAGGTGCCGCCCTATGTGCCCTCGCACTGTTCCCTCGTCTTCCTCCATATTGCCCCACACCAAGGCTATGTACTCGCGTTCGGTAGTCTTGTGGAAGAACTGTTGGGTGAGGTGCAACATTGCCTCTTCGGTTTTAGCGACTACCAGCAGCCCACTCGTATCCTTATCAATGCGGTGTACGAGCCCAGGACGGTTGCTACTATTGTTGGGAAGGTGTTCGAAATGATATACTAATGCATTGATGAGTGTGCCGCTATAATTGCCGTGGCCAGGGTGCACTACCATACCGGCAGGCTTATTGACCACTAATAAACTATCGTCCTCGTAGACAATGTTCAGGGGAATGTTTTCGGGTACTAACAAGTCCTCGTGAGGTGGATGCGGGAAAAGCACTTTCACTTCATCATTGGCCTTGACACGGTGATTTGACTTTACGGGCACTCCATTGACAAAAATATTGCCTTGCTTAGCTGCCTGTTGCACTTTGTTGCGCGTGGCATTCTCGACAAAGTTCATCAGAAACTTATCGACACGGAGCGGTTCTTGTCCTTTGCCTGCTGTAAAAGAGTAATGCTCATAGAGCGCAGGAGCGGCATCGGTAGGGTCTAAGCCTTCTAAGTCGTCTAAATCATCTTCTTCTAAAATCATAAAATTAAGGTGTCAAATCTGTTGATTTTTCAATTAGGAAAGACTAATTGTCCATCAGCTCATCAATAGGTATTTCGGTTGGAGCCAAAGTATCTTTGGCCTCTAAACCGTTTCCGCAAATGAGGTCGATGCGTGAAGTTTTAATAAGTTTTTCGCCAGGGAGGATGGGTTTCCCGTCGTACTGCATTTCGAGTACCATATCTTTACCAATATCATCTACATAAGTAACCGTTCCGATGCTCAAACCTACTGACTGTAGGGTTGCTTCGGCATTTCGGCGTGTTACTTGTATGACCTTTGGCACAGTTACCTTGTGGTATCCTTTAGGATTTAAGGTAAGGTATATTTTACGATTGGATTTGACCCGCTCATTGGGTTCGGGGCTCTGACTAATTACTGCCAAAGGGGGGTATTTGGGGTCGTATTCGGTAGAGTCTAGGACTTCATAGCGCAACTGCTGCTCTTCTAATAAGATTTGTACTTCGGTAAGTGTTTTCTTGTTTAGGTTAGGCACCACTACGAACTTCCCGTGGTCGGTATAGAGATTCAGCAACTCTAAGGTGCCCCATACCATTAGTGCAATGACCCCTACTGCTAAGATACCCTGAAAGATAAGTGTTTTTAAGAGTAATTTCATAAATTATCTATTATAGGCCGCAAAAGTACGAAAAAACTTTTGAAGTCCCAAGAGCAAAGGCTTTGTTGGGTTTTTCAGATAGCTTTTTCTTTTGGTTTTGCAACTACAAAGGAATAAAAAGGGCTGAATCTATCAAAAGATTCAGCCCTAATTTTAGATTCTATTTCAAAGTTTACTGGACAGTAACCAATTATTTTCTTCTTTTTCTGATGAAGACGATGAGGGCAACGAATATTGCTACCACTAAGGCGCCTATCCAGAGGGCATTTAGCGACACTTTAGTTTGTGTTCCTCCTGCATTGCTTTCTTCTTTCTTCAATACTTTAGCATCTTGATTGTTAGCGGGAGCGTTTTGGCTTTGTTGTGCTTGAACAAGTTGTTGCTTATAGGCCTTAGCTTTCTCAGGACTCGCTTTTTGAGCAATGTAGTCTTGCAGTTTTTTGTTTTCAGAAGAGAACTGTGAAGAGCTTACTCCGTACTGTTCGGTGAGGGAGGTGTGTACCTCGGCCAGCTTGCTGATTTGTTCGGAGGAGGCTTTCCACATTCCTTTTCGGGCAACTTCAAGCATTACGGCGGTAACCTCTTGTAGAGCAGCTACATTTTCTTTTTGTAGGAAGTTGGTTATTCCTAACTGTTGTTTGTCTTCAATGTAGGTGTTGAACACCTCATTCCACAAAGCATCGTCAATTAGTTCGGGGCGGGTAGCCTCCCAGCCGTGCATATTGGTAACAATATCGGTTATTTGTTTAGCACTTCCGCCTTTTCCTTTCATCATCTCTTTGATGTATTTAGGATTGAGAATGGTGCTGCGAGCTTCTACCCCTACGGCTTCTTTAAGCTCCTGCATACGCATATTTTTGTGGTTGCGGTAGTCGGCTAGGTAGGCATCAGGGTTTTTGCCCGTAACTTCTTTGATAGCAGCGTTCATTCCGCCCATAAACTCATAGACGTGGTCAAGGCTTAGGGCACCCCAAGTGTTGTTTTGTCGGGGTTGGATGAGCACATCGGCATTTTTGATAGCTGCGCGGAACATTCCTTCTTTGAACTCGCTCCATTTTTCTTGACTTCCGTAGAAAGCCCCCATATTATGCAAGTACACTTCGGCAATATCTTTTTGAGTTTCCCATTGGTCTCCTGCATTGATGAGTTCTTTGATACCTGTGTCGTAACGGCCTTGCAAGCCGCCAAAGATACGTTCGGTAGAGAGTTCGCGAGCTTCTTTAGGAGGTATGCCGGCATTTACTAATTCTTTTTCAATGTCTACACTACCTGCACTCACTTGGTTAGCATAAGGCTCTTCGGGGAGGGCAGATACCATTTGGATGGCTTTGGTGAGCAAGAAGAGGCGAGAGGCTGCCAAGTCGCGGAATTGTCCTGAGGTTTGGATGACTACATCTATACGAGGGCGTCCTAATTCTTCAGAGGGAATCACGCGGACATCGCCTACGCGGCCAAAGCTGTCCCACACGGGCTCAACCCCCATCATATAGAGGGCTTGGGCGATGGAAACGCCTTCGGTCTCTATGAACTCTGAACTCCAGAAAGTGTAGGCTATCTTTTTAGGGTACTCGCCGTGGTTCTTCTGGTATTCGGCAATGACGTTTTGTGCTAAGGCTACCCCTCTGTCCCACGCCAATTTGGAAGGGGTACTTTCGGCATTCACTCCGTAGAGGTTACGACCTGAGGGAACAGCCTGAGGGTTGGCTACTGCATCGCCTCCTGAAGAGGGGGGAGTATAGCCACCTTTCAGAGCATTGAAAAAGGCTTTTTCTTCTAAAAGAGGGCTGTTTTGCAGGGCTTCTTTGTAAAGTGCTACATTGTAGATTGTCTTTTCGATGTCGACTAAGGCGCGTGCATAGTCTATTTTGGCTTTTTTAGCATTGATTTCGGCCAACTCCTCTTTGGTAAGAGGTTTTCGGTCTTCTTTTTTGGCAGGAGCTTTAATTTTGGTAGGGCGTCCTACAGCATCGGGTTTCTTGGTAGTGCCTGAAGCTGTGTGTGCCATTGTTTGAGAGGCTGTTTGGGTAGCTGAAGCAGTAGCCTGTTGTTTCATCTGTTGTTGCAAGAAGTAAGGCATTTTGGTACCGTCTTCGGCTTCGACAGTTTTTTTGGCTTGGGCTAATTGCTCAGGGGTGATGTGGGCATAGTTGCAAACTAGCTCGGTAGTTACAGGTTTGCCTGCTAAGATTTGGTTTACCAAAGTTTTGGCAGGATTTAGGTACTGTGCCGTGAAGAAGGTTTTGCGTTTCAAATCGGATTCGGAAACCTTGCCATTGAACTTGTCTAAGGTAGCGATGCTGTAGGCAATAGGGTCGGTACTCATTGCTAAGACGGTAGAGTTAATCTTTTCGGGGGAGTAGGGTACGCCCATCGTATAGTACTCGCCATTAATTTTTTCGGAGGCGATTTCTTCGGCAAAGTTTTCAAGGCGTGCAATTTCGTCTTCGGTGTAAGGCTTAGATAGGATACTGTCTAAGCGAAGGTCGCGGTGCAAGCCCATTGTTACGGCTAATTTTTTGATGTGTAGGCCAATGGCCTGCTTATCGATGTCGTTTTTAGCTTTTTCGTAGGAGAGGATTGTATTTTCCAGTTGCTTGAAGGTGTTGCGCATATCGCTCTCGGTAAAAGCAGGGGTTAGGTAGGAAATGAGTCCGCCGTAGGAGCGGCGTTTGGCTATCATAGCTTCGCCGACGTTTCCTATAGAGTAGTAGTAGAAGTGAGGGACAGTGCCGACGAGGATGTCGCTCCAATCGTAATCGGAGAGGGCAACTTGCTTATTTGGGGTAAACTCAAGAGAACCGTGTGTGCCAAAGTGTATGAGGGCATCGGCTTTGAGTCCGTTTTGTACCCATAGGTAAGCCCCCATATAGGCATAAGGAGGAAACTCTTTTACGCCGTGTTGTACTTTAAAATCGTCGTCGGTACTGATAGCAGCAGGGGGTTGTGGCAAGATGGTGATGTTGCCAAGAGTGAGTTGCGCTACAGCCAGATAGTTTTTGTTATTCAGTGAGGTGCTGAGGTAGCTACCGGGGGCAGCACCGTTGTGGGCAAGCGTTTCTTGGTAAAGCTTTTCGGGGAGTGCTTTTTTGAGCCAGCCATCTAATTCAGATGCTTCTACAAGGGCAGGAGCTCCTGTTTGAATAAATTTCTGGATGTCGCCTTTGGCACTGGCACGGTAGGTGTTTGCGTGTTTGATAAGCAGTTGTTTGAACTCATCAAGGGTAGGGGGAAGGGTACCTACCTCATAGCCTTCGTCTTTTAGACGCTGCAAGAAGCGGTACAATGATGCTTCAACCTCTAAGCCTTGGGCAGCAGCGGCGGAGAGTCCTGCACCTTTATAGTAAACAATGGCTAATTTTTTTTGTGCATTGGCTTTGTGTTTGAGCTGTGTGAAGCGATGGATGATTTTAGCAAACTTCTTTACGCGGTTTTCGATAGTGTTTAGGAAGTAGTAACCGTCCTTGTTTTGTTCTTGGGCGATGATAACATAAGGGTAGAGAGCTCCGTCCAATTCGGGCATCACGATGGTTTGCCCCATAAAACCGCCTGACATACCCATAGGGTCTTTTTCCCAGTCGGATTTCAAAGCAAGTATTGATAGCCCTGTGAAGAGGGGAGTGTTGTGCTCTTTAGCCCAGTTAGTAAATAGTTCTGGTTGCCCCATCATCATTTGTCCGTGAGGGAAGTAGACGATAGCATCGGGGCGTATTTCGTTAAGGAAGTCGATGCGTTTGGCTTGAGCGGTGAAAGGGAAGACATTTAGGCCTTCGTTCTGCAAGGCGCGGATGACGCCATTGAGCTGCTCTTTGTTGCCTGAGAAGGGTTCGTGTAGGCCAGCAACTATAGCGATACGGGGGGCACCTTCTTTATAGAAATTGTTTTCTTTGAGGTATTTTTCGTATTCATCGATGGTTTTGAAAGCGCGTTCGTCGTCTAAATGGAAGTAGACATTTTCGGTGCGCTCGATAGGTGCGGCGGGCTCTGCGGCGAACCACTTCTTATCTATGTACTTTCGGACATAGAGGGCGAGGTTTTGGTAGTTGGCTTTGTTGCCACTCATCAGGTACTCGGAAACTTTTTTCAGTTCGTTTTCGCTCAGGCTGCTGATGTCGTTTTCGGGATTGGTAACAGCAAAGCTGTGGAAAGGTACCCGGTTGGCAGCCTCGATGAGCTGATTGCGTTGTTCATCGCTAATTTTGAGTCCCATAGCCCATACGAGGACGAAGTCGTATTTTTTGAGTTGGTCGAGCTTGTCGAGGGGGACTTCCTCGAACTTGATGAACTTATCGGTATTGGAAAGGGCGATGTTGGACGCCTGATAGCTGATGAAGTTCACCAAAGCAATACGGGTAGGGGCGATGTACTTACGCCACACAAAATAGCCTGCTAAGAGCAAGAAGAGCAGTGCTACGAAAGTTAGAATCTTTTTTTTCATTTTGGTTTTTGGAAGATAACTAATAGGCCGCAAAGGTACAAATTAGTTTTGAATTAGTCTAATATAAAAGGACAAAAGTTTTGGTGTATTATGCGGCAATGTGTGCTGTGCTGGAGAATTAAGTGGGGTGTGGTAAAAGACAGGGAGAGTAGTATTTTTTTCTGTTTTAAGAGAGAGTGTGTAGTTTTTGGAGGATTGTGGGTGGGTAGTCTCGGTGTTCGGGGTGTCTTCACTATCTCTCCACTATGTCTTCGAAAAAATGAGGGAGAAAATTTTTCTGAGGTGGGGGCAAGCCGCACAGGCGGTTGTAGGGCAGATGGGACAAGAGAGGCGAATAGGAGATTTGACTTATAATAGCAGTTTTAGACTTGGAACTTTCAAAAAACATTCGTACCTTTGTCCGAAATTTAACAATAACTACAAAACTATTAATAATGAAAAAACTTTTGTGTCTCGTAGCCCTTGGATGGGCTTCTTGTCAGCTACCTGAAAAAGAGATTGTTTTTAGTGAAAATGATATTCATATCATTCCCCAACCACAATCGATGACCCTTTCTGAAGGACATTTTCAGTTTGATGAGAAAACGGTTTTAGTAGTACCAGAGCGTTCATTGGTGCCTGCAGTAACTCTTTTTGTTGAACAATTCAAAAAGGCAGCAGGCTTTCCTTTGAGTATGCAAGAAGAACAGCCAGAAACCAATTATGTATCGCTTTCTTTTGATCCATTTCTTCCTAAAGAAGGTTATCAACTTATTTCTTACCCTGATAGGGTGCTGGTGAAAGCCGCTGACACTGCGGGTGCCCTTTACGCACTCCAGACCTTGCGACAACTCTTGCCTAAGGAGATAGAGAGTACCACCCCACAGAAAGTTGATTGGGTGATTCCGTCTCTGACGATTAATGATGCTCCTCAGTACGCTTGGCGCGGGCTGATGTTGGATGTATCTCGGCATTTCTTCCCTAAAGAGTATATTCTTAAAACCCTTGACCGTATGGCAATGCTGAAACTGAATACTTTTCATTTTCACTTGGTGGACAATGAAGGGTGGCGGATAGAGATCAGAAAATATCCGAAGCTTACTGAGGTAGGAGCATGGCGCGTAGACCAAGAGGATAAACTCTGGGACGAGCGCACCCCTAATGCTCCTAATGCTTTTGCGACTCCTTCTCGGAGTCCTAAAAGATATGGAGGGTTCTATACGCAAAAAGATATTCAGGAGATTGTAGCTTACGCTGCCGCACGAGGTATTACAGTTGTACCCGAAATAGAGATGCCAGCCCACGCAATGAGTGCCATAGCTGCTTATCCTGAACTCTCTTGCCACAAACGCCCCATAGGGGTTCCTTCGGGGGCTGTGTGGCCTATCACCGATATTTATTGTGCGGGACAAGAAGAGACTTTTGAATTCTTGGAAGAGGTGCTAGGTGAAGTGTTGGAGCTTTTCCCCAGCAAATATATTCACGTAGGGGGAGATGAGGCTACCCATACTGAATGGGAGCAATGCCCTAAGTGCCAACAACGGATGAAAGAGCACCACCTGAAGAATGTTCACGAGTTGCAAAGCTACTTCATCAAGCGGATAGACAGCTTTCTCATTTCGAAAGGCCGCACTTTGGTAGGTTGGGATGAGATAATGGACGGAGGTTTGGCCAATAATGCTGTAGTGATGAACTGGCGAGGCATAGACATAGGGCGTAAAGCTTTGACCCAAGGCAATCCGGTGGTGCTGACCAGCGATGCTTATATAGACAATTACCAAGGCCTTCCCGACTACGAGCCTCAAGCTAATGGGGGCTATTTGACACTGAAGAAGCTCTATCATTACAACTTGGAGAAAGAAAACCTTACTCCAGAACTACAAAAAAATGTTTTGGGGTCGCAAGCTAATCTTTGGGCAGAGCACGTAGGCAGTACGCAACATTCTGAATATATGCTTTTTCCACGTTTGTTGGCTCTTGCTGAAATTGTCTGGACGAATGATAGCTTAAAGAATTGGGAACGTTTTGTGAGTCGAACTCAGGCTTTTATGGAACGTTTGGACGTGATGAAGGTGAACTATGCCCGCTCTATGTATCAGGTAGTTCCTACTACAGAGAACCGAGATGGCAAAATCTACTTAAAGTTGGAAAGCGAAGTTCCTAATGCCGAGATTCGCTATGCTTTGGGTGAAGCCCCTATAGAAAAAGCAAGCATATACACTGAACCTATTCGCCTTTCTGAAACTACTGATTTTAAAGCGACTGTTTTCTCTGGAAATGTTACGAATACTATTACCACAGGCAAGGTAACTTTTCATAAAGCCATAGGCAAGAAGGTGGGTTACGAGCCGATATATCACAAGAACTACCAAGGGCAAGGAGAGGCAACTCTTACTAATGTAATTCGCGGTACTAAGAATTTCCACGATGGACAATGGCTAGGTTGGTTGGGAGATGATGTAACCCTGACTCTTGATTTGGGAGGAACAACAGAGGTGCGCGAGGTGCGCATAGGAGTGATGGACGCCCAGTCGTCGGGGATTTACTTTCCGGTGAAATTTGCTGTAGCTCTTTCGTCAGATGGGAAGGATTACCGTGAGGTAGCTTCGCACGATGAACCTTGCACCATAAGAGGGAAAGCGAGCTTGAAAGATTTTTCATTAAAGTTTGCACCAGAGCAAGCCCGCTACCTTAAACTCACCCTTAAAAATGTAAAAACACCTCCAAAAGGCGGTGATGCGTGGCTTTTTGTAGATGAGGTTTTGGTGTTTTAGAAAAATAATGTACCTTTGGGGCCTGAAAAGGCGATGAAAATGGAATAATGATGGAAGAGGAGGATTTTGAAGCCCTTAAAAGGTTGGTTGTAAAACATACAAGTGAAAGAGAATTGTACTTGGAAACTTCTGTAAACAATGAGCTACAAATGCAAGGAGATGATGCGGTAGATTTTCTTGTTGAATATGCAGAGATATTTCGGGTGGATGTAAGTAGATTTCCGTTCAATGAGTATTTTTATAATGAAGGAGCGCTTTCAAATGTTTGGTTCTCTAGGCTATTAGGTATAGGGAAAAAGAAGAAGCCTTTGTATATAAGAGACCTAATGGAAGGGATTAGACAGAAGAGCCTTTGCTGAAGGAATTGAAGAAATAACACTGCAGTTGCAGTTGCAAATTATAAAATGTTAATTATTAATTGAAAATATATGGATTCAGTAAAAAGTTATATTCAAGAAAACAAAGAACGCTTTGTTGCAGAACTGATTGAACTGCTGAAAATGCCGTCAATAAGTGCTGACGCTGCCTACTCTCAGGACGTGCTCAACACGGCTGATGCTGTGAAAAATGCTTTGGAAAAGGCAGGATGCGACCACGTGGAAATTTGCGAAACCCCCGGGTATCCTATTGTTTATGGGGAGAAAACTATTGACCCTGCTTTGCCTACGGTTTTGGTTTATGGTCATTACGATGTACAACCCGCAGACCCTATTGAACTTTGGGAGTCTGACCCATTTGAGCCAGTAATTAAGAAAACAGCGATTCACCCAGAAGGAGCTATTTTTGCTCGTGGGGCTTGCGACGACAAGGGGCAAATGTTTATGCATGTGAAAGCCCTTGAATATATGGTGAAAAACAATGTGCTCCCTTGCAATGTGAAATTTATGATTGAGGGGGAAGAGGAAGTAGGCTCAGAAAGCCTTGGTTGGTTTGTGAAACGCAATCACGAAAAACTTAAAAACGATATTATTCTCATTTCTGATACAGGAATGTTGGCTAACGATACGCCTTCTATCACAACAGGTTTACGGGGACTTAGCTATGTAGAGGTAGAGGTTACCAGCGCTAACCGCGACTTGCACTCTGGTTTGTATGGAGGAGCAGTAGCGAACCCTATCAACGTGCTTACTAAGATGATTGCTTCTTTGCACGATGAGAACAACCGCATTACCATTCCGCATTTCTACGATAAAGTAGAAGAGCTTTCGCAAGCTGAACGCGATGAAATGGCTAAAGCACCTTTCTCGCTTGAGGCTTACAAAAAGGCCTTGGATATTGATGAGGTGTATGGCGAAAAAGGATATACCACTACAGAACGTGCCTCTATACGTCCTACCCTTGATGTGAATGGTATTTGGGGAGGCTATACTGGACAAGGCGCTAAAACGGTTATCCCGAGCAAGGCTTATGCTAAAATATCTATGCGCTTGGTGCCTAACCAAGACAACCACGAAATAACTGAGCTCTTCACCAAACACTTTGAGAGTATCGCACCAGCGGGTGTGCGGGTGAAGGTAACGCCTCACCACGGTGGACAAGGTTATGTAACCCCTACCGATACGCCTGCTTACCAAGCTGCAGTAAAAGCCTGCCAAGCGAGCTTCGGCAAAGAGCCTATACCGGTGCGCTCTGGTGGTAGTATTCCTATTGTGGCTCTTTTTGAAGAAGAATTGGGCAGCAAGTCTATTCTCTTAGGCTTTGGATTGGACAGTGATGCCATCCACTCTCCTAATGAGCACTATGGTATTTTCAATTTCTTAAAAGGAATTGAGACAATTCCGTGGTTCTACCACTACTTTGTAGGTAAAAACTAAGGGCAGAAAACAGTGAACTATCTAATAAACTTTGTCGAGAGTAAAGATCTTGGCAAAGTTTATTGTTTTAAATTTGTGTTGAAAATGAGTTTGTTATGTTTTGTTGGTAAAAATATTTAATATTTTTTTGCTGAAAAATTTGCAGGTTTCAAAAATAGTCGTACCTTTGCACCG
>ERZ772971.724-NODE-724-length-20326-cov-7.672537_pt1 | contig 20326 bp, 16 predicted proteins | sample MGYA00511943_ERZ772971 | MGnify/ENA primary metagenome ERZ772971 (study PRJEB29015, sample SAMEA2737929) | human oral metagenome | biome: human oral; feature: human-associated habitat; material: dental | place: China | collected 2144 ... | reverse complement strand
TCGGCAGTGCACTGAAGAAGGCAAAGGCCGCCGCCGTCGAGGCGAAGGCGCGGGCAGCAAAGGAAGCGCGGGCAGCGGAAACGGCGCATGCCGAAGAAGCCGCCAAGGCACGAGAAGCGGCACCTACAACTAACGAGGAAGAGCACGCGTCCTCCGTCGAAAAGAAGGCGAAAACGACCATCGAGGCAAAAGCACCGGCGGCCCAAATGCCAGAAGCCCCCGCCGCTCCCGCCAAAAAGACGACAAAGAAGCGCACTGCCGCGAAGCCGACCAACGCCGCTGCACCTGCTAATGAAGGCAGCAAGGGCGATGCGCCTGCCGCGAAAGCAGCCGAACCCGCAAAAAAAGTGACGAAAGCCTCCGCAAAGAAGCCCACGGAGGAAGCAGCCTCCGCACCCACTTCTGCCGTCAAACCTGCGGCAAAGGCAGCCGCGTCCAAGACGGCAAAGCCGACGACGACGGCCATCAAGGCGAAGAAGGCGCCCGCCGATCCCTTCGCCTTCACCGACGAATTCCGTACGCAGATTCCGCTCGTCGACAAGGAGCACGAAACACTCTTCGACTTGGTGCGCCAGACATACGAACTCGTGCATGACGAGTTCCGCGTCGATAAATTCGACGACATCATCGAGATCATCGAAGAACTGCGCGACTACACGATCAAGCACTTCGCCGACGAGGAGCGCTACATGAAGAGCATCAACTACGACGGCCTTGCCGAGCAGGTCGCCGCACACACGGCCTTCGTCGAGAAGCTCAACAACATCGACTTCGACGAGATCGACCGAGATCAGGAAGACGCGCTCGACAAACTCATCAAGTTCCTTCTCAACTGGCTCGTACAGCATATCCTGAAGGTTGACAAGAAGATGCCCTACATCGAAGAAGCGGCATCGAAGCTGACAGAATAAACCGCAAGGAATGCGACGCAAGGCATCGCACGTCGCGCGCACTCTCCTGCACGAACGAGGGCGGCGCATAAGTCCAACCGACTTATGCGCCGCCCTTGTTCTATCTTCCGTATGTCATTAGATGGAAACACCTGCCGTCTGTGCCTTCTCCAGGAAAGTCAGAGCTTCCGTCAAGAGCAAGTTTGCCATATCGACATTCTTCTGCTCCATCAAATAACCTTGGAAATGCGACGGATTTGCCCCCCAACCACTCGTCAGCATTCCGGGCTTCACCGTCCCGTCATCGTTGAACCTGTAAACCATAAAAATCGGCAAGAAATGATTTGCGCCATACCATGTACCGCACTTGCTGTCAGCATCCTGCACATCGTTGAAGATTGTGAAATTCACGATCCACGAACCGCCGCGCGGACGCTGCGCTGCAAACCGGGCAAAAGACTCACGCGGCTGCACCTCAGCAACGCGCCCGTTCTGCTGATCGAAGAGCAGGATGCGGCGCCCCTTTGACGTATCGAGCGCGAGGAAGCCATTGCTGTCATGCCCGTACGTCGTGACGGAGATGTTGCACGCGACGCCTTGCGATTCAAGCGCCTTCTGCGCCAATTCCTCAGGCGATGCGTTCATTGAAGTGAAACGATGGCGCGTCTTATGCCGCTCACGCCCCACTTCTTTTCCGTCCTTGTCGTAGTAAATCTCCTGCCCAAGCTCATCCTCATCATTGTACTCCTTCACGACGCGATGATAGCTGTACCTGCCGCCCTGCACATTGACAGCATCGCCCGATGTGCCATAGAAAGACAGCTCCGACTCACGTCCGCGCTCATCATGCTTGCTGCGAACGGCAGCGCAGCGAAACGTCGACGAGACGACGGCGTTGCCGTCCTTGCCCTTGAAGGACATGCCCGAAATCTCTCCCCTGTCGCCATACTCGAAGAGAACTTCTGCGACGTTCTCACCGAACACCGCCACATCTGCCGCCGCAGGCATGCCGTCGGTCGACAGCGCCTTGACCGAAGTGATGCCGAATTTCCCCAGCGTGAACTTGAACGAGGCGGCATTGCCGCTCTCCTTCAAACCCAGCGGCTGCTCGTCCGTACCGTAGAAGGAAATCTCAACGGGGCGATCGTCCGCGCCTTCATATCTGTACTTCGTGATAGCGCCCGCACTGAAAAGATGGAGCGCTGCGCCCGCCGAAAAGCGGCTCTTCTTGATCTTCAACGTATCATCCGAACCGAAGTGACGCACCTCGATGCAGCGGTTCTTCTCGTCGAACTTGTACGTCGTCTTGGCAATGCCCGTGTTGTCGACCATAAAACTCTCATCCTTGCCGTAGTTCGCAATCTCGATTGGTCGCGGATTCTTCTCGCCGTCGGCATATTTCAAGTGCAGTTCATATATTTTTTTCTCCGTCATCACACGATTCCCGTTCACATCGGCAAAGCTGATTTTCGACAGCATTCCCTTGTCATTGTAAGTGAAAAGCATCTGCGAGAAGCCGTCCCCGTTGTTCGCCTGCTCGCCCTCTGCATTGTAGAGATATGCAATCTTCGCCTTCTTGTCCGCCATCTTATAGCGGATTGCATGAGCGCCGTAGAAGCCCTTTTGCGCAGCCCCGTGCGCATCCTTGAAACTGTACTTCACAAAGTCATCCTTGTACTCCGCCGTAAGCGTGGCGAACTTCGCCGTATTGCCCAAGGTATCATCCCAAGAAGCGGAAACAATGCTGTCGCCGGCCATCGCCGTAATCTTCGACGGCTTCTTGTCGCCGTTCATCTCCACCTTGTAGACGAAACCTGCCTCGCTCGCCTTGTCCGCGTCGACCTTGCCGCACACCCAGATCTCGCCGTTCGGCTTCACCAAGATGCGCGAATAAGTTCCCGCCGACTCCAACGGCGTCCAATCCGCGGCAGAAGAAGACAGCAGCGATGTCCCGCCGCCGCAGCCGACGAGAAGCACACAGGCGACGAGCATGAAAAACAGGGAAAATCCGTATTTTTTCATAATCCCATCCTTCCCAAATACGCGACAGGCAAGCTGCCTCTCGCGAACAAGTCGCAAGAAGCAGCCTGCCTGCCAAACAATCATCAGCTGTTCAAGCAAATATTCAATACCGCCTCCATGACAGATCCCGACTCAACAGGATAGTACGGCTTCGATACAGAAACCATTCCGTTCTTGCTTTCCGATTCCGTCAAGCTGTACATCCAACCCTGACCCGTATGGACAAATCCCCAGCTCTGCGTATCATACTCATAACGACGCACACTCTTCGTGCGTACGTTGAAACGACTGTCACCGCTCCAGCGAATCGTATGCGTCATGACGTAGATATTCCCCCCTCCTTGTGCCGTTCCCGCATACACATCCTCCGCATGTGCCTGCTTCACCGCCAAGACGTCGGGCACATTCCCCGCATCAAAAGCCCCGCCGAGCGCCAAGCACGCCGCCAAGCCGCCGAGCAATACCGACTTCTTCACCAAAGACTTCGTGAACATTTTCATCTTGCTTTCCTCCCATTCTTTGAACACATACTCCTCGCATATCACGAGCCGATGAACTTCTTCAAAAAATACATCTCCGTTTCGGTCATTCCATGCATCGACGGATCAGCCTCACCTCCCATCATCTTCCGCTGTTCCTCCGCTTCCATCTTCGCGACCTGCTCCTCTTCAATCCCGCCGCCGTTTCCCAAGCGAAATCGTGCCTTTCCCCTCTCCCGCAAAATCCGCCCCCTGCTGCACCAGAAAGATATGATGCTCGATGACGCGTCCTAGGACATGGGCAATCCTTGTCGCGGCAAGCTGCAGGAAGCCCAAGATCATGACGAGACAGTCGAAGCCCCAGACGGAGAAGAGCGCCGCACCGGCAAAGGCGACGTAAAGCACCGTCATGAGCTTCGCCAAGATCACGCCCAAAACCATGCGAAATGCGCCGCGCCGCACCATGCGGCGGTTGCGGAACTGGCGCTTGAGGAACGCCCGGAAGCGCTGCGGCAGTTGCTGCGGCTTTCGCAAACTGCGCAGAAAGCCGCGAAAAGACGCCCACTTCCATTGCAGCCACGCATACAGTCGCGTGTTCAGATGCTTGAGCGCTTCGGGTACGGATGCAAAATTTCCTAAACTCTGCACCCAGCTTTTGACCTCCAGGCATTTTCCCAAAGCGCTCTTGAACCATGCCCATACATGGAAATCAAGCTTTCGCATGTACTGCACGAGTTCTCTCGGCGACATATCTGCCAAGCGCAGCGGCATATAGATGAAGCAACGCAAAAAAACGACTTCGAGGAAAAGAAGCATCCCTCGCAGAAAAATCGCCAAACCGTAGTGACGCACATAGACCTTCGGCCGCCTGCGCATCGCCCGCATCTTGCAGCGCAGCTGCTTCATCAGCTTCATTGTCTGCAACGCCCCCCGCTCGCCATCCCGCGACACTCCCGCATCCTACGAGATCTTGACCGCCGTCACATTCGTGACCTTCACGTTCGTCATGATCTTCTGCCGCACCTTCGCGCGCGCCTCCGCCATCGACGAGGCGCTGACCGTCGTCGCCTTATGCGCCGGATACTTCGCCCCAGGCGAAAGCTCCTCCCACTTCACTCGATATGTAGCCATCGTGTACCCCTCCTTTTTACCATGAAACCCCAAGAGGGCAAGCCATCGACGCAGAGCGATTGGCCAGGCTTCTGTAAGGGCGGCGCACAATGTCCACAAAGTGGACGTTTGTGCGTGTAGCTTGCTCAGAAAATCCATATTGTCACAAAATTATTTAAAACTAACAAAATTCTAACACGAACTATCTCTCCCTGCAATACGTAACATTTCATTACATAAAAGTTATTATACACGAGCATGCGCATATTTACTGGATTCTTGGAAATTCACTGTCACTATTTGGGTGATTTTTGTCACTAGATAGAGGCAGGTTATTCCTTCATGATGCACGTTCATTCACTCCGCAGGAAGCGCCGTTCCTGCGGCATTTCGTCTTCGCATTTCTTATTATAAGCCATGATATGGACATCATTTGTCCATATTGCAATATGTAACGAAATTTTTCCAAAAGAAAACGAGATTCCCTTGCTCTTCTGCAAGAGAATCCCGTTTTCTATTTCGCTATGCGGCTTCAGCACACACGATGCTCAGCCGATCATGCTCTTGATGTCGCTCTCGACGTCCGTGATGCCGCCGATGCCGAAGGTTTCGACGAGCACGTTCGCAACGTTCGGCGAGAGGAATGCAGGAAGCGTCGGTCCGAGATGGATGTTCTTCACGCCGAGGTGCAGGAGCGCGAGGAGGACGATGACCGCCTTCTGCTCATACCATGCGATGTTGTAGACAACCGGCAATTCGTTCACATCGGCGAGGCCGAAGACTTCCTTGAGCTTCAGCGCGATGAGCGCCAAGGAGTACGAATCGTTGCACTGACCCGCATCGAGAACGCGCGGAATGCCGCCGATATCGCCGAGATTGAGCTTGATGTACTTGTACTTCGCGCAGCCCGCCGTCAGAATGACCGTGTCCTTCGGCAGAGCCTCGGCGAAGTCGCGGTAATAGTTGCGTGTCTTATGACGACCGTCACAGCCGGCCATGACGACAAACTTCTTGATTGCGCCCGACTTCACAGCGTCAACCACCTTGTCGGCAAGCGCGAAGACCTGCTCATGCGCAAAGCCACCGACGATCTCGCCCTGCTCCAACTCCTTCGGAGGCGCACACTTCTTCGCCAACTCGATGACAGCGGAGAAATCCTTCCTGCCGTTCTTCTCCTCGATATGCGGACAGCCGGGGAAGCCGACGGCAGCCGTCGTGAAGATGCGATCCTGATAGCTCGCCTTCGGCGGCACGATGCAGTTCGTCGTCATGAGAATCGGGCCGTTGAACGCCTCAAACTCTTCCTTCTGCTGCCACCAAGCGTTGCCGTAGTTGCCCGCGAAGTGTGCGTACTTCTTAAATGCCGGATAGTAGTGCGCAGGCAGCATTTCGCCGTGCGTGTAGACATCGACGCCCGTGCCCTCCGTCTGGTCGAGCAGTTCCTTCAAATCCTTGAGATCGTGACCCGAAATCAAGATGCCCTGGTTCTTGCGCACGCCGAGATCAACCTTCGTGATTTCCGGATTGCCATAAGTCTCCGTGTTCGCCTTGTCCAAGAGCGCCATGACATCGACGCCGTACTTGCCCGTCTCCAGCACGAGAGCCGTGAGGTCGTCGCCCGAGAGGCTGTCGTCAAGAAGCTTCGCCAACGCCTTCTGCATGAAGGCGTCGATCGCCTCGTCACGGTAGTCGACGACATTCGCATGATGATTGTACGCCGCCATGCCCTTGAGGCCGTAGGTCGCAAGCTCCCTGAGGCTGCGAACGTCCTCGTTCTCCGTCGCGAGAACACCGACGTCTGCCGAGGCCGCCTTTTCCTGGAATTCGCTCCTCGCACCGTTCCAAAGAGCCGCCGCCGGAAGCTGCGACGTGTCGGCAAGCTCCTTCAGCATCTCTTCCTTCATGCGCAGCGTCTCCTCGATCGCATCGGCAATCGCTGCATCGTCGAAGTTCGCATTCGTAATCGTGATGAAGAGATTCAGCGTGACGCGATCATTGACCGCTTGGGAAACCGTCTTTCCCGCTTCGCGCAGCGCCGTCGAAACGGCAGAAATCCCCTTCGTCACATAGATCAAGAGATCCTGAAGTCCTGCGACCTCCGGCTTCTTGCCGCAAACGCCCACCTGCGTGCAACCTTTGCAGCCCGCCGTCTCCTGACACTGAAAGCAAAACATCTTGTTCTCCATATATACCATCCTCTCTCTTTGCGATATAATGAGAACCTGCACGCGGCAGTTCCTCCTGACAGCCTTATCATAGCAAAGAGAACATGCCCCTTCGGTAACACTTGTTACCGAAACGAAAAAAGTCCTTCATTCTATTAGATGAGAATCTTTCTTCCTATGCTTTTGCAATCTCAAATACCTTTCATTATGTATCAGCCGAGCACTCTCCCCATCCGAAAATCCTGCCGCCGCAAAGTTTTTCTAAAAAAAGAAAATTCCCCCTAGCTTTTTCGGGAGAAGTCTGCTATACTAAAGCAGTCGGGGCGTGGCTCAGCTTGGTAGAGCGCTTCCTTGGGGTGGAAGAGGTCGTGGGTTCAAATCCCGTCGCTCCGACCAGCTTAGTATTTTCAAGGCTTCAGGGGTTATTCGAGTGCTGTCGAATAGCTCCATTTTTTATGCCTAAAATACCCGCTTATCTTTTTCCAAGACTTAAGCCCCGCAATCCTTCTTCGATTTTCTTCCTATCCGATGCGTCAAATTCGTTGCTATCGTGACAATATATGTCCATTGTGGTTGTACCATCGGCGTGTCCCATGACTTGTGAAAGCATCGTCGTCGGTATTCCGCTCTTGTGCATATTTGTCCCGAAGTAATGCCGCGCTGAATGTGGTGTAACGTCTTCCCCTACGTTCGCTTTGTACCGCCATGTGGTAAAGACCTTGCGATATACAGAGGGGTTTACCATAGCGTCTTCTTCCTGCTTTCTCACAACGAATCGGAAACCTTTGCTTTTCGCCCGCTCTTCTTTCAGCAGCTTCACCAAATTTGACGACAGGGGAACATACCTCATGCCAGCTTTCGTCTTTGTGTGGTGCTTCAAAACGGCTTTGCCTTGCCCGCAGCTTTCGATGTATTGCTTCGTGACATGAATACGCTTCTTCTGAAAATCCACATCGTCCCATATCAGCGCAAGAAGTTCGCCGCGCCTTATGCCTGTTTCAAAGAGCAGGGGGATCGTGAAGCCTAAGCGATGGTCTTTTGATACCTTCACCATAGCTTCGTATTCCTCTTTTGTGGCAGGACGCTTCTTCTTCGTTTCTACCTTCGGCAGTTTGATCGCCTTGCATGGATTCTTCGCTATATAGTCGTCGGCTAAGGCAAGTTCAAACATACTGTTCAACATGCCTTTGATGTGCTTTATGTAATCCATAGACAGCCTTTTTTCTGCCATGTCGTTTACAAAGTTCTGCACGTCTGCACGCTGTATGTCTGATAGCTTCTTTGCGCCGAATACCGCACTTATGCGCTTGTAGGTATGGCGATTCTTGTCTAGCGTCGTTTTCTGTATGTCGTGGCTTTTCGTTGCTTCCCAAATCGGAAAATATTCGTCAAGCGTTATGCTGTCCCCCTTCCTGCTTGGCTTTGCTACCGTCTGTTGCGTCAATGCCGTCAAGGCTTCTATTTGCTTCGCCATAAAGGCTAGCTGGCTTTGAAGGCTTTGAGACGCTGCTTCTGTTATTGTTTGCATGACTTGTCTGCTCCTTTTCCCAAGGAACGACATACACTTTCAAGTACACTATAGCATATATCGTCCCCATAGTGTTAGTTTTCTTCTCGTATGGCGAGCATGAAGCGCAAGAGGAAGGTTCTCCCTTCCCCTTGCGCTTCATGCCTTATGCCGTGTGCTTTGTGTCCAGCCGCGTGTATCAGCCGTTTCCATGTGTGTATCATAGCCGTATCATATTTTCAGAATATTCATAACTATTACGGTTGCTGATGCGTTTTTACGTCGTACCCTTGTATTCCCTTGTGTTCTGTGGCTTCGGCGCACCTCCCTTCATGTTTCCGATTCGCTTTCCCATGCTTTTTGTGTTACTACACGCCACTTTTGTATACTGTAAGTGTACTGTTCTCTAGGCTTTGAAGCATGTGGCACGTTTTGGTTCAGCTTATAGCGTGATATGCCGTCTTCTTTGCCTTTGCCTTTGCGATTCCTTCCCTTTGTGCTTCCAGAAGGTATTCTTCCGATGCGATATGATGCGATATGCTACGGTGCTATGACGATACTACGACATGCTACGACGTGCTTATGCGACAGAGAGCGACAGAGCTTGTATGAAAGCATAGCTTTCATGTTCACTAGCAACGCTTCGCTTATGCTGTTCACCTCTCTTTTTATCACATCAGAGAGTGTCTTTAAGAAGCACTAGACAAGCTCCCTTCTTCTGTACAATGGGGACACTGTTTTTTATTAAGTTTTGATGAGCGCATGAAGCCTTTTGCTGTCTAGTATCGCGGCTATTCTCTTGACCTCCTTTTCTGTACTGTGATTTGTTAAAATCATACATTTCTTGATGTCTATTTCATGGGCTAGATCGTCGATGGATTTGTCCGCTTTGATTTTCTCCTGCTGGCTCTTTTCCGAAAGCTGTTTATACGCTGTTCGTAGGTTGCCTATCCAGATGTCAGCCGTATCTTTCGATACCTTCGGCAGAAGGCTTTCCACCTTTCGCACGATGTCCTCTTTTCCTGCTTTGCGTTCTCCGATATGCCCGTATGTCTTATTATGCAAGTCTTGCAGCATGACATACACGAGCTTTCCGGCGCTGTCGCACAGCTTGATTTCTTGCGTCGATGGCGTGATTTTATATCTGGCTTTTATCGCCGTATCTATCCACCGTTTTTTTATGTCTTCCGCTAGCTCTTTCGCGCCTTGGTATGCCCAAAGAACGATATGGATATGCCACTGAGCCAGCTTGACCCCTTCGCTTTCTTCACGGAGTACGCCGTTTATGCGCTTCACCCCTATGTTTTTATCGCGCGATAGGTGCATACAAGAGTACGCCGCGTATATGATATGGTCACCTTCGTGCTTCACATCGGAGAAAATATTCTTCGCCAGTTCATTCAGTTTCCTGTACTTCGGCGCGGCTTTCTTGTCCTGCCCTCCTAGGTTCAAATCGACAGAATATATTTTGTTTATGTCCGTTCCTCCTATCCCTTCATGTCCATGATTTGATACGTCGAGCCGCCGAAAGCATTACTAGGCGTATAGCTTATCAGCCCTGCTTGTTCCAGTTCCTTCTTTGCCTTGCGTAGTGCCGACCTGCTCTTGATGTTCGTTGCAGCCAGAATGTTTTTGTCGGTCGTCTGAAAACTTTCCGCATACTCCATATCGTGCCACGCGAAGAGAAGCCAGCACATCAAAACGAACGCCGTCTTAGATGAGCCTTGCTTCCACATCGCCCCTATCGCGCTATTCAGAAACTTTTCAAATTCTTTGTTTGTCATGTTACTTATCCTTTCTTTCGATTCGATTCACATTGTCCTACGTCCTACGTGCTACAGCGTGCTACGTCGTTCTACATTCTTCCATCTCCCTTCCAACTTTTCCCATTTGCATAGACGTATTGTTGACCATAAAAAACTCCCCCTATAATAGTTGAGCGGTGACTTGTCAACGTTTTTGTGCCCGAAATCATATTTTTGACGAAAGTTTAACCTTTATCATGCTACGTCGTACTTTGATACCCTTGTCTTTCCTGTTGTCTAAAAATACTCTCACTATAGTTGAGTGGTGGCTTTGCAATAAAAATACACCTGAAATCGTATTTTTAATCAAATATTAACTATTTTATAATCATTTTATAATTATTATCCATGCAGCTCTAAAACATTATGAATCTTTTATCCTATACTTTCTATTTTATAGGACTGTCAGAACCACTTGTGTCTATTTCCTTTATAGAACGCACTTTTTCGTCAAAAACCATGCTACGCATATAAAGTATCGCGTCGGTAAGGGAGGTATGTCTGTAAAGCTATTCTTCGCTTTGTAGAGCGCGTAGAATTGATTCTAGGCTTTCTTTTCTCCGATATGCTACATGAAGACCAGATGCAGCCGACGATGCCGACGATGAGCCAAAAAAAACAGCCCTCTTGGATAGAATCCTTGAAGACTGTTATCGTGTGATATTTGCCTGTAATTATGGGAGATACGCGCCTTAAAATCTTCGGTGCATATAAAGTATCGCGTCGGTAGGGAAAGCGTGCCAAAATACACAAGCTCGTGTGTGTAGAACGCGTAGAATCGACATTACGCATATAAAGTATCGCATAGGGATTTTCATGTCGCCATTTACAGACTCCGCTTCGTGTTTGTAGACCTTAGAATCGACGCTATGACTTTCCATGTGATTCAAGCAGAGCTTTCATGTTCACATTCAGCTACCGCTTCATGTTCACGTTTGTTTCATGTGAAATATTTTGGCTTAGTCTTTGATGCGTATTTCCATGTCACATGATATGCCACATTCGTTGAACACGTCCACCCCCAGAGCGTTTAGCAAATCGGGAATATGTTCTGTCAGCAGCTTTTCCGCTTGCCTTTTCGTCATCTCCGTTGCCTCGTCGTCGATAACCACCGTCACATTATCAGCCCCTTTCGCGCATCATCATCGCTCGACCGCCGTCTTTTGTCAAGTCGTTTCCGATGGGAATTATTTACATGTCGAAGAAAATGCTTGTACGCGCCAAATGCGACTAGGCTTCTTTTCAAATCGGGAAAGGTCTGTTTTATATTACCCCCCCATGTACCCGCTTGCCTTACGCCATAGTCATTCACCTGTGCCGTCGTTTATCCTCTGTCCTTCGTCTGTCCTCTGTCTTTCGCTTTTCTAGCCGCCATTCGTCGCAAATCATACATGCCTTTCAAACGCCCCAGAATCGCTTCTAAGCTATGTTTTATGCCACCCCTATACCTTCTCCTATACCCCATGCTATTTCCTTCGCCAAAACGTCGATAGTTTACGAGAAAGAGCCGTGTCGTCATACTGTCATAGTGGAAGGTTCCGCTACCAGATTCTTTCCGATTCGCTTGCCTATTTCCCTATGATATGCTGCCGATTCCACGATGCTACGACTACGGTGCTACGATGCTACGACGTACTACGACGAATACGATAGAGCCGCATAGAAGATAAGGTGTATGGGGCTATGGGGCAAATCGAAGAAAATGACATGAATCGGGCTTCGTCTTTGTTTCGTCTTCGTCGCTTCTTCGTCACGTCTTCGTTCTCTTTTCCTTCTCCTTCTCCTTCTCCTCTTCTACTTTCTCTTTTCCTTTTTCTTCCATCACTTTTCTTTATCCCTTCCCTTTTCATACCTACCGCAACGCACTACAGCACCTTCCAGAACCGTATACCACCGTACACCGTCGTACAGACGCATAAAAAAAAGAGGACGCATCACGCGCCCCCAAAAGCCTATGTTCACCCTTCTATGTCGTTCTACAACGTGCTACGTCGTGCTACAACGCTCTATTCCTTTAGCCACTTGTATATCAGTGGACGACTAACACCGCAAGCTGCCGCCAGGTCTGTTACCGAAAGTTCCCTTTGCTTGTACTTCGCTTTCATATCTTCCCAGTCGGACGGCTTTTCTTTCCTTGCACCGCCTTTGTATTTGCCGTTCGCTTTCGCTATCGCTATTCCTTCCCTTTGCCGTTCCTTCAAACAGTCGCGTTCAAATTCGTATATCGCCGCTATCATAGTCAACATCATTTTCCCTGCCGCCGTCGAAGTGTCTATGCGTTCCTTGCAGCTCACAACGTGAACCTTCTTCGCTTCCAGCTTCTTCATAATGTCCAGCAAATCCGCTGTATTACGCGCTAATCGGGAAAAGGATTCGATATACACCGTATCTGATTCCCTCACATAGTCAAGCATGGATTCCAGTTGCTTCCTGCCCTTCGTCGTCTTGCCGCTTATCTTCTCCGTGAAATACTTGTCGATACCGTACCCCTTTAAGGCTTCTATCTGCCTTGCTTCGTTCTGCTCTTCGGTCGATACCCTTACATACGCTACCTTTGCCATACTACGCAGCTCCCTTCCGTCTGTTTGATCGGCTTGGCTATTCCCTTCGGATTCCTTCGCTATGCCCTTCAACGTCCCCTAGCAAAAGTATAGCATATCTTCTTCGATATGTAAATACAGGGTTTTTGACTTTCGTGTACTTTTGTAAAATAAGCTGTTTTTGAACCCTTTTTAACACGGTTGGAAGGCTTTCGAAAAGTGTATAAACAGGGTATACCGTAATATTACACAAAAACTCCCTTGACGCGCTTAACGTATCGAAAGAAAAAGTACGCCGAACACCAAAAAACTTGCAAGCGTGTCGTGAATCTGCTATGATATAGACAAGAAGAGAACCACCGTAAACGGCTACCTCTTCCGATAAGTTAGTTAAAGAATTAACCGTCTACCTTGGGAGAGGGGCGGTTATTTCTTTTTTATCACGATGATGTACCCTGTCGCGAAGATCAGAATCACGATCAACTCGAAAGAAGTCATACGCGCCACCTCCCTTCTTTTTCGGAATGGGAGTGGAAGAAGCAGCCGCTTAGCCTTTGGTGGTTCTCTGCCGCTATTATACAGTATTTTCGTATCGTTCACAAGGGAAAGACTCAACACTTTACACGACCGTCAAAAAACATCTCGAAAGCCTTGTAAAATGCTGAAAGTGTATATCGAACCCGTTTTATGTCTCCTGTTAAAATATCAAAGTTTTCTTGGGGTGGAAGAGGTCGTGGGTTCAAATCCCGTCGCTCCGACCAGCTTAGTATTTTCAAGGCTTCAGGGGTTATTCGAGTGCCTTTCGAATAGCTCCATTTTTTTACCATGAAGCCCCAAGAGATCAAGCCGTAGGCGCAGATCGATTGGCTAGGCTTCTGTAAGGGCGGCGCACAATGTCCACAAAGTGGACGTTTGTGCGTATAGTTTATGCCTAAAATACCCGCTTATCTTTTTCCAAGACCTAAGCCCCGCAATCCTTCTTCGATTTTCTTCCTGTCCGCCGCGTCAAATTCGTTGCTATCGTGACAATATATGTCCATTGTGGTTGTACCATCAGCCGTAGTACGTCGAACACCAAAAAACTTGCAAGCGTGTCGTGAATTTGCTATGATATAGACAAGAAGAGAACCACCGTAAACGGCTACCTCTTCCGAGAATATTGGTTAAAGAATTAACCGCTTTCCTTTGTCCGAGGGGCGGTTATTTCTTTTTTAACACGATGATGTACCCTGTCGCGAAGATCAGAATCACGATCAACTCGAAAGAAGTCATACGCGCCACCTCCCTTCTTTTTCGGAATGGGAGTGGAAGAAGCAGCCGCTTAGCCTTTGGTGGTTCTCTGCCGCTATTATACAGTATTTTCGTATCGTCCACAAGGGAGAGACTCAATCACCAAAAACTTTGCAAGCGTATCGTGAATCTGCTATGATATAGGCATCACCGTAAACGGCTGCCTCTTCCGAAAGAAACGGGTTAAGAAATAACCGCTTCCCTTAGCCGGGGAGCGGTTATTTCTTTTGGACACGAAGATGCTCTCCATTGCGAGAAAAAGGTTTATCATCAAGTCGAAAGAACGCCTTCGTGCCGTCTCTCTGCATGTACATTCACCGCACGAGTGAAACAGGCGACAGCACCTGCGCTCCTTGACTGTTTGTAAAGATGTCGGCGCGCACGCCGAAGACCTCAGCGAGCATCGCGACGTTCAGCACATCGTGCGGCGTTCCCGTGCTGAAAATCTGCCGATCCTTGATGACGGCGATCTCGTCCGCATACTGCAAAGCATGGTTGATGTCATGCAGCACCATGATGACGGTCATCGCATGCTCTCGATTGAGCCGCTTGATGATTTCCATGACTTCAAGCTGATGCGCAATGTCGAGGTATGTCGTCGGCTCATCAAGCAGCAGGTATTCGGGCTGGCGAGCCAGCGCCATGGCGATCCAGGCGCGCTGACGCTCGCCGCCCGAAAGTGACATGACCTGACGGGTGCGCATCGCTTCCAGCCGTGTCTCGGCCAGCGCCTGTGCGACAGCCTCGCGATCCTCCTTCGAGCGGCCAATCGTGCGCCAGCTGCGGTACGGATAGCGGCCATAGTCGACGAGCGCCTCCACCGTGAGATCAGGCGGAGCAGCAAGTCCCTGCGGCAGGATGGCGAGGCGCTTCGCCAACGATTTTCGAGGGATGGCATGGATGTCTGTGCCGTCCAGCAGCACCTCGCCCTCATACTTGGGATTCAATGCGGCAAGCACGCGCAGAAGCGTCGACTTTCCCGCGCCGTTCGGGCCGATGATCGCCGTGCGCTTGCCGACGGGAAATTCGACGTTCAGATCGTGCAGGATTGTTTTTCCTGCGAGCGCCACCGAAAGATGGCGAACCGTCACAGACATCAAAGTTCCCTCCTCAACAGAAACAAGAAGAACGGCGCACCGAGGACAGCCATGAGGATGCCGACGGGCAATTCGACAGGCGCAAACGCCGTGCGTGCGAACGTATCGCTCAAAGTCACGACAGCCGCCCCCAAGAGCGCGGACGCGGGCAGAAGGAATCGATAGTCCGAACCAACCAGGAGCCGAGCCGCATGAGGCACGATGAGTCCGACAAAGCCCAAGAGTCCGACGACGGCGACGGCGCTCGCTGCCAGAAGAGCCGCGATCGCCGTGAGCAAAAGGCGCGTGACCTCGACGCGAAGGCCGAGACTCCGCGCGATCTCATCACCCAGGAGCAGGATATTGAGCTTGCGCGAGAAGGCGAGGGCGAGCACGAGACCGACAATCGTATACGGGAAGATCATGTCGACCTGCGGCCAGCTGCGCGCCGACAGACCGCCGACCATCCACATCAAGGCGCCGTGCACGCGGTCGCTGTAAAAGATCATCAGGGCGGAGATGCCCGCGCCGAGAAAAGCAGAGACGGCGACGCCCGCCAGGATGATGCGGATCGGGCGGATGCCATTCTTCCATGCGAGCAGGTAGATGGCGACAGCGGCCGCCATCGCGCCGAGGAAGGCGGCAGGCGTCACAAGAGCCTCGTGCCCGGGGAAAACGAGCATGACGAAGATGCCCGCAAGTCCCGCCCCCGACGAGATGCCGATGATGTGCGGGTCGGCGAGGGGATTCTTCATGATCGCCTGCAAAATAGCGCCTGAAAGCGATAAATGGACGCCGACGAGCGCCGCCACGATCGTGCGCGGCAGACGGATATTCATGAGGATCTGCGCGTGTATGCCCTCGGCGCCCTCTGTGAGCGCCTGTCCTATTTCCGCTGCGGGAATTTCGACAGATCCCTTCATGATGCTCAAGACGAAGCCGACGCACGCCAAAGCGGCGAATACCGCCACGATGGATATTCGCCGGCTGAAAGCGCTGAATTTTGTTTCCGCAGCCTCCGCACCGCTCATGGAAATACCTCAGGATAGATGAGCTTCGCCATCATCTCGAAGGCTTCAGGATAGTGCAGTCCGGGACTCAGAAGGAAGAGATCCTGCGGCAGGTAATAGAGTTTTCCCTGCTGGATTGCAGGAATGCTCTGCCACGCGGGACTTTCAGCGATCGTCTTTTCCATATTTTTCTTGATCTCGTCCATCTTGCCCATGCTCGTGACAAAGATGATGTCCGGATTCTGCTCGACGAGAGTTTCCATGCTGTATGGCGCAGCATCGGGATTCTTCTCCAGCGGCGTCATACCGCTCGCCACGTTCTCCCAGCCGAGCATCTTGACGATGGAGCCTGCGATGCTGCCGTCAAGCTGCACGCTCAAGCCCTGCGACGTGCTGTGCAGGATGGCGACACGCTTCTTCTCCTTTGGCACGCGTGCAAGGACGCCCTGAATCTTCTCATCCATCTCCTTGACAAGCGTCTCGCCCTTCTCCTTTTCTCCTGTGACCTGCGCAAAAATCTTGACCTCGCGCTTCACGTCCTCGTAGCTTTTCATGTCGATGACGATGGACGGAATCCCATTTGCCTCAAGCGTCGACAGAAGTTTTTCGTTCATGCCCTTGTTGACGATGACGAGATCGGGCTGACAAGCGAGCACCTTCTCCACATCGATCTGATAGACCTCGCCAACGCTTGCCTTGTCCTTGGCATAATCGGGCATCTTCGTCTTGGAATCCGGCCGGCCAACGACATCGCCGCCCACGGCATGAAGCGGCTCAAGGAACGATGCCGACAGCACGACGATGCGCTCCGGCTTCTTTCCAAGTGCGACCTCGCGCCCCATATCGTCCTTGATTACGGCAAAATTTGCGCCCTGCTCCGTCTTCGCCGCTTCCTTCGCGCCGCAGCCGGCAAGAAGTGCAAGCATCACAACCAAAAGGGAAAGAGCGCATGCCCTATAAAAATTTCCGCACATGTTCAAGACCTCCTTCAAGCATTGCGCCGCGTCAGAATCGTCGACAGGTAATTGACCTTCTTATCCTTCTGCGCCTCGATGTCATCGATGCGTTCCTCATCGGGCAAGCCGCAGCGGCTCACCATCACGGCATCCTTCGCCAAGCCGCTTTCGCTGAGCATATCAGCGATTTCGGGGAAGTTCTTGTATACCTTCATCAGGACGGCATTGTCCGTCACAGGCAGGATCTTGGCAATCTTCTCGGGCGAAGCCGTCGCCGGGATGATGGAAAGAATATCGTTGCCCTCGACGATCGGATAGCCGAGCTTGCTGCCGATGGCGCAGAACGCCGGAATCCCCGGAATCGTCTCGATCGTCACCGCTTCATGCTCAAGCAGACGATAGACATAGATGTAAGTGCTGTAAAACATCGGATCGCCCAAGGTCAGGAACGCCACATTCTTTCCCGCCTCCAAGAGTGCGAGAATCTCCGCCTTGTTCTCCTCCCATGCTTTCGTGGACTCAGCGAAATTCGCAACCATCGGAAAGACCTGATAGACGATCTCGATATCCTTCTTCAAGTAAGGACGCGCGATGGAAAGCGCGACGCTGCCGTCCTTCTTCTCCGTCTTGGGCGCGATGAGCACATCCGCCTTCTCCATCGCACGAATTGCCTTGACCGTCAAAAGCTCCGGGTCACCCGGTCCCACGCCAATGCCGAAAAATGTTCCCTTCATACCGTACCTCCTATTGCTTCTACAAAAAAAGAACCGCCCGAACGGGTACGACTGCACCAGTTTCGAGCGGTTTCTATTCGCCTCCAAGGGCAACTTCCCTTCCGCCATTATATACATTCTACAAAGATATAGCAAGCGCAACCGCGATACATTTAAACGGCTGCGAGCAGAACACCATCAAAAAGGCGCTGCATAGATTCTTGAAATAAAAACTTTTTTCCTATAAAGAATGGACGAATGGGGAAAATTCATGTATAATGGCACTGTATAATGATGCTGCAAAGGGGTTGGAAAGAATCATGGACTCCGTTTCAGAATGGCTTGATGAATTCTGTGAGAAACGCGAACTCTCTACGGCTTTCTTAAAAAAAATCGTCGACACGGAAGAATCTGACGAGGGGATTCTCTCGCTCTTCCAAACCATGGGCGATGCTTTTTCTTTGCATCGCATCATAATTTTCGAATGCAGGAACGAACACTATACACCTACATATACGTGGAGTGCCAAGGATACGAAACCATACCAACAGCCCGATGAGGAGACTGTACGCGCCGCCGTCGCCCTGACGAGCGCCAGGTTGATGAACGGCAGGCATATCCTTTTCAAGGATACGCAGGCCTTTGCCGCGAAACAGCCCCTTGCCAGTCAATGCTTCGCCTCACTCGATCTCCATTCCCTGTCCGCTGTCCCGCTCTTCAGAGACGGCGAACCGACGGGTTTCATCACCTGCGACGTGCCCGACTGGAAAAACGCGCACGACATCACGGCAGCCCTGTACCTCGTCGGTCGCTTCGTCATGCGCGTCATCCGCATGAGAGATGTCCTGCGCAGTGCGGGGGGCGTGGCCGCAGAAATCGATGCCGATGCCGACAAGGGCGTCCTTTCTGCCTTCCTCAGAGAAAATTTCTTTGACTTCCCAAGCTTTCTTGATTCCATCGAACTTGCCGACCAATATATCTACTTCGGTGACATGCAGTCGAATCTCTTTTACATCAACGATCAGATGCGTGACGCCTTCGCCTTCAAGAGCAACATCGTCAAAAATTGCCTCGGTGAATGGGAAAAATGCATCCGCCGTCCCGACGATCTCGCCACCTATCGGGCGGACATCAAAGACATCATCGAGAGCAAACGGGACGTCCACGATCTTCGCTACCGTGTGACGGATCGAACGGGAACCGAATTTTGGATTCGCTGCTGCGGCATCCTGAAGTGGGACGCGGCGCGCGAGAAGCCGCTGTTTTTTTCCGGCAGCATCTCACGCCTCGCACTCGATTTCGTCGTCGATCCCATCACGGGATTCGCGCGCGAGAGAGGTGCGGAAATCAAACTACAGGAACTGCAGAAAGAATATTCTTCCCTTTCCTTCATCGGCTTCCGCTTGAACAACTTCCGTGAAATCAACGAGATGCACGGCCGAAGCCATTCTGACGCACTTCTCAAGGACATCGCAGCAGGACTCACGAACCGCTTCCGTGACAGCCTTCTGATCTACCGCCTCGACGGTCTGCGCTTCCTCGCCATCCTTTCCCCCGAAATCACAGAAGATCCGAAGGTGATCCTCGACTTCATCAGTCTGACCGTGCGCAACCTGTACGCCATCTACGGTCTCGCCGTACAGACGCCCTCCTCCCTCGCTCTCATGGAAGACATCCCGAGCGACACGCCATGCGGCGAAATCATCGCCAACATGCTGAGCCTGCTGGATCTGGCGAAAGAATCGCCCGATGAACCATACGCTCTCTTCTCCCCGCAGAATCTCGAAACGCGCAAGAACCTCAGCCGCTTCCTGCTCGCCATCAACGAGGATGTCGAACGCGGCTGCACGAACTTCCGCACGGTCATCCAGCCGACAGTCACCACCGACGGTTTCGGCATCGTCAGCGGCGAGCTTCTGTGCCGCTGGTCGCACGAGGGCACGAACATCTCGCCCGCCGTATTTATCCCCATCTTGGAGCGCACCCAGCAGATCCGCGCTGTCGGGCGCTGGATCTTCGAGCAGGCAGTCATCCATGCCAAGCGCATACGCCGCACGAATCCGGACTTCTCCCTGAACTTCAACGTCAGTTATCATCAAGTGCTCGACCCCGACTTCCTGCCCTTCATGCGTCAGACCCTTGACCGCCACGAAATGGACGGCAAAAATCTCGTCGCGGAGCTCACGGAAACGAACTATAACGAAAGCCCCGCCACTCTGCAGACCTTCATCGAAGCGTGCCGCGACCTCGGCATTCGTCTCGCGCTCGACGACTTTGGCACGGGATATTCCTCCTTGGAACTTCTCTTGAAGCACCCGTCCGACATCGTAAAGCTCGATCGCAGCTTGATGAAGGAAATGGCGTATTCCAAGAACAGCAGCGACTTCATATCGAGCATCGTCTACTCCTGCCATAAGTTCGGCAAGAAGGTCTGCGTCGAAGGCGTGGAAACGGATCAGGAGCTTCAGACCGTCCTTGAGGCAGGCTGCGACTATATCCAAGGCTTCTACTTCCACCGGCCGATGGAGATTTCTGATTTCTTTGCTCTGTTGGAAAAGAAAAAGAAGTAGAATGCCCATGAATGAACAGAGGGACTCGCCCCTACACGTCGATCACTGAAGCCAATGTACAAGCACGAAAAGGGGACGCCTGCGGTACGAATGCCACAGGCGTCCTCTTCTTTATTTCAACGGCTCTGCCGCTTTTCCTCTGGTGGAGACGAGGAGAATCGAACTCCTGTCCGAAAGCATTGTTTCATCGGCT
>ERZ772971.718-NODE-718-length-20385-cov-3.818446_pt1 | contig 20385 bp, 18 predicted proteins | sample MGYA00511943_ERZ772971 | MGnify/ENA primary metagenome ERZ772971 (study PRJEB29015, sample SAMEA2737929) | human oral metagenome | biome: human oral; feature: human-associated habitat; material: dental | place: China | collected 2144 ... | reverse complement strand
CTTGTAGGTTAACATTCCACATATTGGAATCGAACTTAGGAGTATCTTCCTTTTCAGAGAAAGAGTCGTATCCACCACCTAAGCGAACGCCAAATTTATTGTTTGCCATATAACGAACGCCTAAGCTTGCACTCCATAGATTAGGAGTAGCAGTTGAATAACCATTAGCAAAAGGAGAAACGGGTTTATTTACGCCTCCATTTACATCAATAGACCATTTGTTGTAGCCAGTTTCTTGTGCCTGCATACCTACAAAGGCTAATGAAGCTAGAACTAAAATGCTTTTTTTCATTCCTTTTTGATTAAAATAAATTATACAATAAAAACGGGGCAAAGATATGATTTATTTTTGAATCGCAAAAGTCTTTAACAAATATTTAACGTTTGTCTTTGTGTTTGAGCAGCATTCTTTCTAGAGGAGTGATGGCACTATCAATACCTTCTTCAAATGTTTTGAACTGTTTTTTAACCACCAAACTTTCGCCAGGGATATGGATTTTTACTTCCACTATTTTATTTTCCTTGGTGTTGGTATTGTCCAATTTTAGATGCACGTCGGCTTCAATGATGCGGTCGTAAAAGTTGTCGAGCTTATCGAGTTTCTTTTGGATGAAGTCTACCAATTTTTGGTCGACTGTAAAATCTACGGGGTGTACGTGTACTTTCATAATGTTTAGAATTTTAAGGTTTAACAATTCAATTATTCTTTTTCCTGTTCATTGTCTTCTTTGGCTTCACCTCTAGGATGTGCTTTTTTGTATTGCCGTTTGAGTTCTACCAAGCTGGTATTGGTGTACACTTGGGTAGAAGCTAAGCTGGAATGCCCCAATAATTCCTTGACGGTATACAAATCGGCACCATTGTCTAATAGGTGACTGGCAAAAGAATGGCGCAGAACATGAGGACTTACGTCCTTTTTGGTAGTGATTGCTCCAAAATAGGAGTTTATAATTCGATAGACGAGGGTTGGATATATTTTTTTACCATTTTTAACTAAGAACAAGAAGTCTTTGCTTTTTTCATTGGCTACCTCTTCTCTGAGTTTAAGATATTCTACGAGTGTTTTTTCGAGTTCAGGGATGATAGGGATGTAACGTTCTTTACCTCCTTTTCCTGCTATTTTGACTTGTTTTTGAACAAGATCTAAATCGGATAGGTGCAAAGCTGCAAGTTCGGAACGACGGACACCAGTAGCATAAAGAGTTTCGATAATAGCACGATCGCGGACTTCATCAAAAGAACTTTTGCTAGAAAAGAAAGACAACACTTTTTCCACTTCGGCTTCGGAAAAAGGCAGCTTCTGTTTTTTGTCGGTTTTGAGCAAGAAAATACCCTTTTCAAAAGGACTAATTTCTATCTGCTTGGTTTTCTTTAAGAAAGCGTAATAAGTTTTCAGTGCAGAGAGTTTACGATTAATACTTCTGAATGATATAGATTGGTTGGATAGACTTATAATCCACTTTTTTATATCCTCTTGGTCTGCTCTTTCTAAAGGGCATTCCTCCTCCTGCTGTTCATACAAAGCTTTGATGAACTTTTCAAAAGCCCTCAAATCATGCTTGTATGCTTCTACGGTATGAATGGAATATTTCATTTCTACCGAAAGATAGATTATAAAGGCATTAATGGACATAACTTAAAATATTTTTAGGTTGATGCAAAGGAGGCTACTTACTTCCTTTTTGCATAGCAAAGTAAAGAATAATTTCCGAATTAGAGTGTTAAATATTTGTTAAAGTTTTTAACTTTTTGTTAATTAATTTTCGTGTTGTGTGATTATGAGAGGGTTAAGAAAGGCGTATGAAAAAGCTATTTCCTCTTTGGCGCATTATTTTTTGACGACACTGCTGTTATAGGCTGCTGGTTCGCTGTTTCTCGGTTATCTCTTCGGGGTTTATTTGCTTGAAATTTGTTTTAAAGAAGAGGGGAAAAGCGAGAAAAATCAAAAGAAATATTTTTTCTGTTTTTAGGTCGTTTGGCAGTAACTTTCGTACCCACTTAAAATACACTTGCCCTTCACTTCGTCTTCGGGATACTTCCACGATAGCTACGGGATACCTTCGACAGAAAATTTTTCTTCGATTACAGACTTCATTTAGAATAGGTAGTATTTGTTTTTAAAATGACAACTCTTGCGGCAAATTTGCAAATTGCTATTCTTTTTAGTATCTTTGCCGAAAAATAATAATTATGATGGCAACAGCTTCGTTAGTGGGCTTCGTGAAGACGCTCCTAATTATATTAATGGTTTTGATGGGCATCCGACTGGTAATGCGCTTAGTAGCTCCATTTTTGATGCGCTTTTTCCTTACAAAAGTGAGCGAGCGCGTGCAAAGGGACTTTGAAAGAGCCCAACGACAACAAGACTTTTATAACTCTGCTTCTAAAGCTGCCAATGACCACACCCAAACTATTTACAACGAAAAGACTTCGTCTAAAAACCCTCAAGCTACGAAAAAGGTAGGGGAATACATTGATTATGAAGAGGTTTAGTTCATAAAAAAGGTAATGAAAAGATTTGTACCACATTTTATAGTTATAGGGCTATTTGCAGTAATAGCCTTAACTTTTTTTTACCCTGTATTGCAAGGTAAGGGTATTTTTCAAAGCGACATTGCCCAGTATATGGGAATGTCTAAAGAACGAAATGACTACCGGATAACTGCTGAACAAGAGAGCTATTGGACGAATAGTGCCTTTGGCGGTATGCCTACCTATCAGCTGGGGGCACAGTATCCTTATGACACTATCAAACAGCTGGATAGGGGGTTGCGCTTTTTGCCTCGTCCGGCAGACTATTTGTTCTTGTACTTTGTAGGTTTCTACTTGTTGCTATTGGTGCTAAAGGTAAACTACCGCAATGCCTTTCTGGGTGCCGTCGCCTTTGGACTATCGACCTATCTGATTATTATCCTGGGGGTGGGACACAATGCCAAAGCTCACGCGATTGCTTATTTTGCACCTGTGCTGGCAGGGATTCTTCTGGTCTTTCAACGGAAATACTTGTGGGGGGGACTTCTTACAGCTGTAGCTTTGGCTTTGGAACTCTGTGCAAACCATTTCCAAATGACTTACTATTTGCTGCTATTGGTGCTTCTACTGGGGGGTATTTTCTTGTTTCAAGCTATCAAAGAGAAACAGCTACAAGCCTTTGGCAAAGCCGTAGGGGTACTGCTGGTGGCAGCGACCACAAGTGTTCTGCTGAACGCATCGCTGCTGCTATCGACTAATGAGTACGCGCAGTGGAGCACCCGAGGCAAATCGACTCTTAGCCTTTCGCCCGATGGTCAAAAGAAAGAAAAGAGCAACGGACTTAGCAAAGAGTATATTACGGAGTATAGCTACGGGATAGGCGAATCATTCAACCTTGTTGTGCCACGCCTTTTGGGTGGTTCTAATCACGAAAACTTAGGGAAGGACTCTAAAACTTACGAGTATTTAGTAGGTACAGGGGCTCCGCCGTTTCAAGTATTGGAGCACTTTAGCAGTTTGCCAACCTATTGGGGTACTCAGCCTATAGTAGCAGCTCCAGCTTACATTGGGGCAGTAGTATTTTTCTTGTTTGTTTTGGCTATTTTGGTACTAAAGAAAGGTGAGCCAATGTATCGCTACAAAAGTTGGTTGATAGCCGGGAGTGTGTTGGCCTTGGTACTCTCGTGGGGCAAAAACTTTGCGCCTGTAACGAATTTTATGATTAACTATTTCCCGCTTTACGACAAGTTTAGAGCAGTGTCGTCTATACAAGTTTTGTTAGAACTCTGTGTGCCTATTTTGGCACTTTTAGGGTTGCAATCCTTTTTAAAGTTACCAGCCCAAGAGGCTAAAAAGAAGTTGCTCAAAAGTCTTTACCTCTGTTTAGGGCTAGTAATAGCATTGCTAATAGGGAAAGGTTTCTTGGATTTTGCTGGAGCAAACGATGCTGTTTACGCACAATATTACGGCGAGAAGGTGATGGAACTGATTGTAGAAGACCGCAAGAGCTTGTACACGGCTGACCTATTGCGCAGCACTGTGCTGTTCTTGCTCAGCGCCTTAGCTCTATTGCTGTACACCTACAAGAAACTGCCTTTATGGGGGGCACAAATAGCTCTGTTGGGACTTCTTTTCCTTGACTTAGGTGGTGTAGCCAAACGCTATGTAAACAAAGACAGCTTTGTAAGTGCGTATCAGCTGAACCACCCTTTTGAAGCTACGCCTGCTGATAAAGAAATACTACAAGACCGCAGCATCTATCGGGTGTATGAACCACAAGTGGGGCTAAATGGGGCACGCACCTCATACTTTCATCATTCGGTAGGAGGTTATCACGCAGCTAAACCCCGACGCTTGCAAGAGCTCTTTGACTACCAAGTGGCCAAAGGGAATATGGAGGTGCTGAATATGCTGAATGTAAAGTATATACTGCTAAAAAATGAACAAGGGCAACTGCACCCCGTACAGAACGAAGAAGCTCTTGGAAATGCGTGGTTTATAACCGACTTGCGATTGCTGAAAAATGACGATGAAATAATGCAAGGCTTAACTGATTTCCAAGCACGAACAGAGGCTTTGACGACTTTGAAAGACTTACAAGGGACTTCTATCCCCTCTCACTATGTGGCAGATAGCACTGCTACGATAGCTTTACAAAGTTATCGTCCTGATGAATTAGTGTATGAGAGCCATCGGCAAAAAGATGGTTTTGCTGTTTTCTCGGAAATGTACTATCCGCACGGCTGGAAGGCTACTATTGATGGTAAAGAAGTTCCTATCTATCGGGTAGATTACACCTTGCGCGGGCTATCGGTGCCTGCGGGCAAGCACGAAATACGCTTCCGTTTTGTTCCTGAAGTGGTGAAAACAGGTAGCACGCTAAGCCTATTGGGGAACGGACTGCTCCTTTTGTGGGGAGGCATAGGTATTTTTAGATTTAAGAAGAGAAAAGACCCTAGCAAAGAAGTTGGATAGGGAGTTGTTACTCTTACCAAGAGATGAATACTCCTCCTGTAAGGACTACGTATAGTTTTTTAATAGGGAAAATAGGGCGCGTATGCTGAATGGCCTGATAGGACAACCAGACTCCCAAATGTTCGGTAAAATGACGTTTTAGGTCAAAGCTATAAGCAAAACGAGGGTTTGAAACATTGGTATCTAAGCGAGAATGTACGTAGCCACTGGCTATAAAGTGCAATTTATCGGTAAGCAGCAGTTTAACACCTGTAGCTAATCGGGTTTTGATGGTGCGCTGGTGGCGTGTTTCGTTTGGGACAGAGAGATTGGGCACGCCATCCATATTCCATTTTTCGTATTCGTAAAAGAAGCCAAGACCGGTAGTCCAAATGAAGTTTTCTGTTTGCACAAGTCGGTAGCGGGATTGCATTCCTGAAGCGATGCGCAAAAGTAAGCCTCGTGTAGGCGACCAAACTATTTCGGCAAAAGGATAGACCTCCCATCGGGGTTTGACAAGGTAGCGGTACTCGCTATGCAAAAAGCCATTACTTATATTAACCGTATTGCCTGAGGTGGCAATTTCTATTTGGTTAATGAAAGTAATGGCTCTTTTTCTGGGGAGCATAACGCTGACATTTGCATTATTTTTGATATTGAAATAATTCTCCTTTTCGGTTTTGAAGTTCAGTTCAGGAGCTATCGTGCCTTGCCAAGAGCGCGTAGTGTCTATCACAGGGGCAAGACTTTCGGTGAAAATAATCTGAGCGTGAGAGGATAGTGTATACAACAAGCTCAGCAGTGCTATGCTTTTAAAAGTTTTCATCTAATCCTTTTATTTCTACAATTTGTTTTGTTTGAATCCCCACATTGTGCATAATAGCCAGCTGCATCAGTCGGTCGGAATCTATGAGTATGACCTTATGCGAGCGGTTTTGTTCTGCTTCGGCTTTAGCTTCAGTAGAGAAAGTAGAGGTGGTGATAAAAACCCCTTTGTTTGTTCCCTTAAGGCTCAATGCACCTATGAAGTTGCGAATATCTTTGGAGGTAACCTCCATTTGCCACTTCTTTGCCTGCATATATATTTTTTCAATGCCTAATTCGTCGTGGTACATAATCCCCTCAATTCCCTCTTTTTCCTGCTTCCCTATAACATCAAAATTAGATGAATCTATGCCCTTATAGCCTATTTTTCGCAACAGCTCTACAATGAAGTACTCAAAGAAAGAAATAGGCTTGCTTCTGATATGCGAAAGCAGTTCAAATTTAAGTGATTGGTAGAGGATTAGAGTGGCCTTACCTATGATGACCTCTGGGGTTTCGTTTTGTATTTCAATTTCAATAGAAGGTGTGCTTTTAGGAAGAGCTTTGGTAGTTTCGTCGAAAAGGTTTTCCCATACTCTAAATTGTTCTATTTTACGCAAATAGGCAGTATTCATTGCCTTTGCTTTTTCTTGAGCGAGCTCTTGCTCTCCTGCTTCGGTAATCTGGTAATAGCCTTTGAGTAGGTTGGCCACAAGCCCTGCCTGATGTAAATGATTGGCAGCCCAATCAATACGGTTGCGGAAAAGAGACTGAGTTCCGTTGGGCACTTTTATTTTCATATCTTCCATTGTAAGCTGGAAATGGACGCGAAGCATCTCTACTATTTGTTCAGTAGAGTACACGCGCCCATCCTTAATCACTTCTAAAAAAGGATGCATCAGCTTTTGAAAATCAGGAATATCCATAGAATCAATGAAAAATATGATGCAAATGTACGATTTATTTTAATAGAAGCAAATATTTCGGTAACAAAACAGAGTAGACAAGTTTTATAAAGCAGTGTACACAAATTGAGTGGTAAAAATATCTGAATAGAAATAGGGTTGAATCCTTTCTATTTTCCTAGAAATTAGAAAAACAAAGCTCCTTGTACACTGCTGAAGGACTAAGAAAAGTATTTTTATACTATCTGAGCTGGTGTATTCCTTTGTTTGAGGTATAAGATTAGAATTTTTCTATTGGGCAGTCAGCAGATTTTTAGTGCATTTGAGCTGCAAGTTTTGCGGTCTACCCTTGGAACTTCAATTTTTTTTCGTAATTTTGCAACTTCAAAAAACACAAGTACAAGAGTTCTTACAAATTATGCTTACAAGACGACATATTAGGGCTAAGGTAATGCAGCAAAACCAAAATCAAGATTTAGACAAGGAACTGAAAGCCTTACAAACTAGTGCCAACCAAATGCAAGACCTTTATTGGCTGTGGTGCTCCCTATTCACCCAGCTGCATCTGTTGGCCACCCAACAGTATGAAGTAGCTCAAAAAAAGTACTTGGCATCTTCTGACGACAAACGCCAACACGAGAAAATCAAAGAGAACCTCCTACTTACTGCTATCGCTACCAATACCCCCCTACAAGAGGCTATTGAAGAGGCTGGAATGAACCTATTTGACACTCAAGATGAGTTTGTTAGAAACACTTACAAGAACCTTATAGAGAGTGAAATCTTCAGAAAATATCTCTCAGAAAAACAGTCCTTTGCAACCGACAAGCGTTTTATCCTTGACTGCTTTGAAGAACTTCTTGCACCTAACGATTCTTTCTACGATTATATTGAAGATCATCACCTTTGTTGGGCTGACGATTACCCCTTGGTAAATTCTTTCATTAGTAAGCTGTTTAGCAGTCTTCTTCCCGATGCTCCTGAAAAATATTTGCTTCCAGAACTCTACAAAAATGCCGAAGAGCAAACTTTCCTAACTGACCTATTCAAAAAAGCAGTCCTACACGATGCTAAACTTGCTACCTATGTAGATGACAAACTTACTAACTGGGACAAAGAGCGCATCGCTGTGTTGGATAATATCCTTCTTAAGATGGCTATTTGCGAGTTTCTGTACTTCCCAAGTATTCCTATAAAGGTAACTATCAACGAGTATTTGGAACTCTCTAAAGAATACTCTACTGCAAAGAGTAGCTTGTTCATCAATGGCGTACTGAATGTAGTTCACAAGCAACTCGAAGAGCAGGAGCTCATAAAAAAAGTAGGCAGAGGCCTTTTGTAAGTACTTCCCCTATCAGTACTTGAATACCATTTAAGCTTTTCCCCAATTGAATAACTAAATAACTAGAATAATGCAAACCTTAAATCAATTAGCACCTTTCATTCTGATGTTTGTGGTGCTGTATTTCCTAATGATTCGCCCTCAAATGAAACGCCAAAAGCAAGAAAAGAACTTCATCCAAGCAATGAAGAAAGGCGACCGAGTTATTACCAAAGGTGGGATGCACGGACGCATCGTAGAACTCACCGATGATACTTGTGTGCTTGAAACCCTTGCTGGCAAAATCAAGTTTGAGCGTTCAGCTATCTCAATGGAGCTATCTGCTAAACTTAACGCTACTCCTGAGAAGAAAGAAGAAAAGTAAAACTACGAGTATCCTAAAAAAGGGAAGGCTGTTCAACATAATGTTGAATAGCCTTCCCTTTTTTACTATTAATTCTTATTTTTGAGTAGTTTTAAACTCTAGATGCTAAGATTAATTAGAAGAGAACAATTTAGCAAAGAAACTCTTGCGTTGTAGCATATTCTCTTCCTTATGGTCTTCGCTGAAGATATCATCTGAGATTTCATAAGTTATCATCTCTTCCTCGTTGGGGTTAGCATTTACAGGGTCAAAGTGCACCTCTTCTTTGCGTGTTTCGTCTAGAATGTCCATCACATACTCTATGTACGACTTGCCCTGCTTTTCCAAAAAACCTTTGAAATAGCGGTTACTAAGCTCCATTCCTCCTATCTTCTCTAGTTTCAGCAGCGTCTGGTACAATGGCTCTATATGGTCTGTAATTACGTTTTGTGGCACTGCCCTACGACGTGCCATAATAGTAACTACCTCACCCATAATATTGCGTCCTACTTCAAAGTCGGTAATTACCCAATAATACTTGCCCGATTTGGCTAAGTTCTTAATGATAGCGTGAAAGTTTCTACCCGCCAACACATTGTCCCACGTTACCTTAAACACTATTTTAGGCATATCGGGGTGGCGGATAATATTGTGGGGCTTGCCTAACAATTCGCTGGCTGAATAACCACAAACATCAATGAATGTTTGGTTTACATCTGTAATAACCCCAAACTTATCAGTTGTGCTGATGATGGTCTTCGTCTTATCCCACGCTACTTCTTCATTGATGGGTATAGGCTTATTTATGGATTGTTCTGACATAAAAGCTCCTTAAAGTTAATATTCAATGCACAAAAATACTATATTATTTGCAAAAAACAAAATCCTAACAGAAGTTTTTTGTGCTAAATATAACATATCTCTTTTTACCGATTGATTATCAGACTCTAATAGCAGTAATAGAGCTCACTGTCCCTAATTAGCCTATACAAGTATTGGCAGATTAGTAAATTAATTATATCTTTGCGCCGATTAATTCTAAATAAGAAACTATGAGAAAACTTTTGTTAGGCTCCCTTGCCTTCTGTAGTCTTGTCGCTTGGGCGCAAGAAAACACCTTCCTCTCCAACGACTATTGGAAGAAAAAACCTACCATAACACAAGTACAACAATCTATAGCTCAGGGCAATAGCCCTACTCAGCTCAATGCTCACGCCTTTGATGCTACCTCTTTAGCTATTCTCAATGACGCTCCTACCGAGGTAATTACCTTTCTAGCCTCTTTAGACGGCAATGGCGTCGATAAGCTAACTCACGACAAGCGCACCTATCTCTTCTGGGCTGCTAGTCAGGGAAATATCCCCGTAATGAAATACCTCCTTAGCAATGGCGCTAAAGTAAACCTTACTGAATCTCACGGACTCACCCCTTTGCTCTTCGCAGCCACTCGTGGCAGAAGCAATAAGGAGGTCTACGAATTGCTCCTTAAAAACGGTGCCTCTATAAGCGACACTAATTCCGAAGGGGCTAATGCTCTTCTGCTCCTCATCCCTCACCTATCCAACCTCAAACAGGCCGACTTCTTTGTCAAAAAAGGCTTAAAACTCTCTTCTACCGACTCAAAAGGCAACAATGCCATCTACTATGCTGCCACTACAGGTAACCTGCCTGTCATCCAAGCTTTGATAAAAAAGAAAATCAAAGCTGACCAACTCAATGCCCAAGGAGAAAACGCTATCTTCGGAGCTGCTCGCGCGACTAAAAGAAGCTTCAACAAGTTGGAAACCTTTCAGTTTTTAGAGTCATTGGGGCTTAATCCTAATCAAAAGAATACCGAAGGCCTTTCCCCTCTTTTCATCCTTGCAGGCAGAAACCGCGAAGGAGCAGTTATTAGTTACTTCTTAGAAAAAGGCAACAACCCTACTCAGACAAACAAAGAAGGCAGAACTCCCCTGATGAATGCAGCAGCCCTTAATACCCCTGAAGTAGCCTCGCTATTGTTAGAAGCAGCTAACAATATCAACCAGCAGGACAAAGAAGGACGCTCTGCACTTACCTTAGCTATCGAAAACAACAAAATAGAGATGATTGACCTCCTACTTAGCAAAGGAGCCGATACGCAAGTCTTAGACCGTGAAGGAAATACTCTCTACCACTATGCCGTAAAACGTGCCGATGTAAAGATTTTAGAAAGACTTGCTTCTTCACCTTCTTTGAATATCAACCAGAAAAATGCAGAAGGACTCACTCCCTTGCACAAAGCCGTTATGTTGGGCAAAAACTTAGAAGTTGTTCAGTTCTTGCTTAGCAAAGGTGCCAACAAGCAACTCACTACCGATTTAGGCGAAACAGCATACGACTTGGCACAAGAAAATGAAGTGCTTAAAGAAATGAATATTGATTTTTTAAAATGAGAAAATAAATGAAAAAGAAACTCTTTTTAATGGCCGCTCTGGGTGGGTTGCTCCTCCTTACAGCCTCGTTTATAGCCCAAAGTTCTGCCAAAAAATACAAATGCCTCATCCAGCTGACAAACTACAAAGGCGAAGGGGCTTATATCGTAGCATCACTCCTCAACCCGCAAGGAAAATACGAACAGACATTACAAGTATGGGGCGATGACCCTCAATGGTACGAAGAAATTGCCGAATGGTGGAAATTCTATGGCAAACGCCAAACCATCGACGGAATTACAGGCGCTACTATCAGCGGAGGTGACCGCGCTGTGAAAGTATTCTCCTTAGATGAAAACAAGTTCAACAAAGGCTACAAAATACGCTTTGAAACTGCAGTAGAAGACAATCGTTACTATGTGCAAGATGCCGAAATAGAACTCAAAACAGAAAACTTAAACACCAAAATAGAAGGTAAAGGATACATCCGTTATGTAAGACTAATGGCGAATGATTAATCATTCGCCATTAGTTTCATCTTCTCTGCCTTTTCCATCATAAAGGCTTTAGCAGCCTCGTATTCATTAGGTATTTTCCCCTCCAAAATAGCCTCCTTGATAGCTTCTTTCAGCACCCCTACAGGTCTTGAAGGGGGCAAACCAAAGGTAGCCATAATCTCTTCCCCACTGATAGGCGGCTGGAAGTTCCTAATATGATCTTTTTCTTCTACCTCTACTACCTTTTGGCGTACTATCAAAAAGTTATCGTGGTACTTCTTGAACTTCTTAGCATTCTTAGTAGTAATATCTGCCTCACACAGCGTCATTAAGTCTTCAAACTCCTCTCCTGCATCAAACACCAATCTTCTCACTGCCGAATCTGTAACAATATCCTCTGCTATCACAATAGGGCGCGAACTCATCTTCACTATCTTCTGCACATACTTCATCTTGTCGTTTAGCGGCATATGCAATCGTTTGAACAGGTGGTAAACCATCTTGCTCCCCACAAACTCGTGCCCGTGGAAAGTCCAACCTATCTTCTTGTCAAATCGCTTAGTAGGAGCCTTCCCTATGTCGTGCAGGAGGGCTGCCCAGCGCAACCAAAGATTATTAGTGTGCTCACTAATATTGTCTACTACTTCCAGCGTATGCCAGAAATTATCCTTATGCCGTTGTCCATCGTGTTCTTCTACCCCTTGTAGAGCAATGAGTTCAGGCAAAATATAAGACAACAACCCTGTTTCGTAGAGCAATTTGAAGCCTATAGAAGGCTTAGGTGAAGCCAATATCTTGTTGAGCTCTTCCACAATACGCTCATACGAGATAATTTTAAGCCGTTCTTTCTGTTCACCGATAGCTTTTAGCGATTGCTCTTCTATTTTAAAATTGAGCTGAGTTGCAAATCGGATAGCGCGCATCATACGCAGTGGGTCGTCCGAGTAAGTAATCTCTGGATCTAAAGGGGTGCGAATAAGCTTTCGTTCCAAATCCCCTAACCCGTCAAAAGGGTCTATTAGCTGACCAAAAGTATCCTTGTTCAAGGAGAAGGCCATAGCGTTAATAGTAAAATCTCGGCGGTTTTGGTCATCTTGCAAGGTACCGTTCTCCACATAAGGCTTACGCGAGTTGACTTCGTAGCTTTCGCGGCGTGCTCCTACAAATTCAATGTCCAGCCCATCGGCCTTAATCATTGCGGTGCCAAAGTTCTTAAACACCGATACTTTAGGATTGTTAGGCAATCGCTCAGCCACTTTTTCAGCCAGCGAAATGCCACTGCCTATCGAAACTACATCTATGTCCTTAGGCAGCTTCTTTTGGAGTAAATAGTCGCGTACAAAGCCTCCAATCACGTAAGTCTCCAGCGATATTTCTGCCGAAATGTCACTAATAAGTTTAAAAATAGGATTGGAAAGTGCTTCTGTGTAATTCATTAAAATTCGTTAATTGTTTTGCGAATGGCAACCAAACGCGTTAAAAGACCCTCAAGAAGATCAAGGTGTAGCATATTAGCCCCATCGCTCTTAGCGTTAGCAGGGTCAAAATGTGTTTCTATAAATAGTCCATCAGCGTTGTTCACTATTGCAGCACGGGCAATAGTTTCAATCATATCTGGCCGACCGCCTGTTACTCCCGTACTTTGGTTGGGCTGTTGCAAAGAATGCGTTACGTCCATCACCACCGGAGCAAACTGGCGCATTGTAGGAATCCCGCGAAAGTCTACCACAAGGTCTTGATAGCCAAACATCGTACCGCGGTCAGTGATGAGGGCTTTTTTGTTCCCACTGTCTATCACCTTTTGCACAGCGTACTGCATACTTTCAGGACTCATAAATTGTCCTTTCTTTAGGTTCACCACCTTGCCTGTTTCAGCCGCAGCTACCACAAGGTCAGTTTGGCGCACCAAAAAAGCAGGTATTTGTAGCACATCTACATATTCAGCAGCCATCGTTGCATCGCTTATTTGGTGAATATCAGTAACAGTAGGGATCCCAAAAGTCTGTCCTACCTTTTGTAAAATTTTCAAAGCCTTCTCATCGCCAATACCCGTGAAAGAGTCTATCCGGCTCCTGTTAGCTTTCTTGAAGCTCCCTTTGAAAGTATAAGGAATATTCAGTTTCTGAGTAATCGTAACAATGTGTTCGGCTATTTTCATCGCCATCTCTTCGCCTTCAATGGCACAAGGGCCTGCCAAGAGAAAAAAGTTATTTTCTTTGTTAAACATTTCTATGTAAAGGTTTAAGGGTTATATTTTTCTCCTATCCTCCAAAGAGCATCGCTCGAATATTAGTAGTGAATAGGTTCACAGCGATGGCAAGCAAGATAACACCAAACAAGTTGTGCACAATAGTAATACCCTGTTTGCCTAAAAACTTCTCAATGTGTTCCGACGATTTCAGTACTACATACACGATAATCATATTGATAACTATCGCTACAATAATGTTCTCCAAAGCAAATTTTGCTCGAAGCGATAGTACCGTAGTCAGTGCTCCTGCCCCTGCCACCATAGGAAAAGCTAGCGGCACAATCGAGGCCGTTTCAGGGGTAGTAGCCTTGTAAAGCGTAATGCCTAAAATCATTTCCAAAGCCAAGAAAAACAAAATAAATGAGCCTGCCACAGCAAAAGCCTCTACGCTTACACCAAACAAGTCAAGCACTTGTTCCCCTAAAAAAAGAAAAATAATCAGCATTTGCCCCGCGACAATAGCTGTCTTTTCAGACTGTATTTTCCCTGCCTTCTTTCGCAAATTGATGATAATAGGCACACTACCAATAATATCCACCACGGCAAAAAGTACCATAGTAGCAGAGACAATCTCCTTTATATTAAAATTCATATACTTGAAAAATTTGCGGCAAAGGTATAAAACAATTAGCAAATTAGCAAATAGGATGTACCACCCTCGTATTCCAAAAATCCGTGAAACCAGTCAGAGCTTTCTTTAAACTACACTAGTTAGCCAAAATGCTATCAAATAAGAAAACTCAAAACGATTACCCCCCTAATGCTAAAAAAGAAAAAAATTCTGTTGACCGAACCTCGTAGACAAAGTGAAGACGAAGTGAAGACGAAGTGAAGAAAAAGCACACCTACAGAGCAAAGCAAGTTTCTGCTCAACACTTCTAAAACAGAAAAAATAATTATCCATGGCAGACCCAAACCATAAAACTTGCTTTCCCAGAAGCCCCTCTCTCCTTAATAGGAACCCCTGAATGCTTGGAACTTAAAAAACTTTTCGTACCTTTGCCCTCCCTTGGTAATCCTACAATAAAATGAAAACCAAAGACATCCTCATAAAAGGGGCTAAACTGCACAACCTCAAAAATATCACAGTCAGTATCCCCCGCAACCAACTGGTAGTAGTAACAGGCCTATCTGGCTCAGGAAAATCCAGCTTGGCTTTTGATACTCTCTACGCCGAAGGGCAACGACGCTATGTAGAGAGCCTCTCCTCCTACGCTCGTCAGTTTTTAGGAAAATTAGACAAACCCAAAGTAGACAACATTGTCGGCATCGCCCCTGCTATTGCTATCGAGCAGAAAGTGAATACCGCCAATCCCCGCTCTACTGTAGGCACCTCTACCGAAGTGTACGACTACCTAAAGTTGCTCTTTGCCCGCATTGGCAAAACCTATTCACCTGTCTCAGGCCGAGAAGTGAAAAAACATAGTGTTACCGATGTAGTCGATACCGTAATGCAATACCCCGAAGGTACCAAGTTGCTATTGTTGGCACCTATCAGCATTCCCAAAGACCGCACTGTAGAACAAGTCTTGCGCTTGCTCTTGCAGCAGGGATATGTGCGTATCTTGCACAACGGCGAAGTACTCCGTTTAGAAGAAGACAACCTGCCTAGAAACCTAAAAGCATTCCACTTGGTAGTAGAGCGGGTGGTAGTGCAGCACGACGAAGATTTCCAACACCGCTTAGCCGATGCTATCGAGACAGCTTTCTTTGAAGGCAAAGGCGAATGCCTCCTGCAAGAAGTAGAAAGTGGCGTACTACAGCCTTTCAGCAACCGCTTTGAGCTGGACGGAATTACCTTTATGGAACCCAACGTACACCTTTTCAGCTTCAACAACCCCTATGGAGCTTGCCCTGTATGCGAAGGCTATGGCGATACCATAGGGTTAGACGAAGAGCTTATAGTGCCCAACACAGCACTCTCTGTCTACGAAAACGCTATCTACCCTTGGCGCGGAGAGACAATGAGCTCCTTCCGCAACCAACTGATAAACAACGCCTATAAGTTTGATTTCCCCATACACAAGCCTTGGTTTGAGCTAACTCCCGAGCAGAAACAAGTAATCTGGGACGGCAACGAGCACTTCATAGGGCTTACCGACTTCTTCAAAGAGATAGAAGAAAAAAACTACAAAATTCAAAACCGTGTCATATTAGCGCGCTACCGCGGCAAAACTCGTTGCCACGAATGCCACGGCAAGCGCCTCCGCAAAGAAGCCAACTATGTAAAGATTGCAGGAAAAAGCATCTCAGACTTGGTCGAAATATCTATCGAACAACTCCGGCAGTTCTTTAAGGAACTCAAACTGAACGACTACGAACAAGAAGTCGCCAAACGCCTACTGATAGAAATCAATAACCGACTCCAATTCCTTACCGATGTAGGTTTAGGCTATCTGACACTCAACCGCAAGTCAAATACCTTGTCTGGCGGCGAAAGCCAGCGCATCAACTTAGCCACCTCGTTGGGCAGCAGTTTGGTTGGGTCAATGTACATTCTAGACGAGCCCAGCATCGGGCTACACCCCCGCGACACCGAACGACTCATAAGCGTCCTCCAATCCCTCCGCAACTTAGGCAACACCGTAATCGTTGTAGAACACGACGAAGATATTATGAAGGCCGCCGATTACATTATCGACATAGGCCCCGAAGCAGGTACCCACGGAGGCGAAGTAGTTGCCTCTGGTACCTACGAACAACTACTGAAAGCCGACTCTCTAACAGGGCAATACCTCAGCAGGCGGATGACGATACCTATCCCCAAAAAAAGACGTACCTCCCCCCATTATATCAAGCTCATTGGCTGCCGAGAAAACAACCTAAAAAACATCGATGTAACTTTCCCTTTAGATATGCTCACCGTAGTAACAGGCGTATCGGGCAGTGGCAAATCTACATTAGTGAAGAAACTCCTATACCCTGCCATACAAAAGGAATTAGAGGTAGGAGGCGAAAAAATAGGTCAGCTTACAAGATTAGAAGGTAAGTTCAAACAACTGCAAAGTGTAGAGTTTGTAGACCAAAACCCCATCGGAAAATCTACTCGATCCAATCCTATTACCTACATCAAAGCATACGACGATATTCGCACCCTCTATGCAAACCAGAAGTTGTCCAAAATGCGTAACTTCCAATCTAAACACTTCTCTTTCAATGTCGACGGAGGGCGTTGCGAAATCTGCAAAGGCGACGGAGAGGTAACTATCGAGATGCAATTTATGGCCGATGTACACCTCACCTGCGAAGCCTGTGGCGGCAAGCGATTTAAAAAAGAAGTCTTAGAAGTAACCTACGAAGGCAAAAACATCGATGACCTCCTAAACACAACCATCGACGATGCCGTAGCCTTCTTCGAAGCTCACAATCAGCATAGAATAGCCGAAAAGCTCAAACCCTTACAAGCCGTAGGCTTAGGCTATGTTACCTTAGGGCAATCCTCCTCTACCCTATCGGGCGGAGAGGCACAGCGCATTAAGCTGGCATCGTTCCTTTCCAAATCAGACACCCAAGAAAAAGTGCTCTTCATCTTTGACGAGCCCACCACAGGGCTGCACTTCCACGACATTCGTAAGCTCTTAGATTCACTACAAGCCCTCATCGAAAAAGGACACTCAGTAGTGGTTATCGAGCACAATTTAGAAATGATTAAATGTGCCGATTATGTCATAGACTTAGGCTTAGAAGGTGGCGACAAAGGCGGTACCCTCGTCGCAGAAGGTACTCCCGAAGAACTTGTCCAGCACCAAGAAAGCTACACAGCAAGGTACTTAAAACTCCATTAGCCCATTTGCTAATTTGCCAATTATTATTACCTTTGCCCCCAGAAAAGACTTAAACCTTTTACAACAATGAATACCATAACAAAAACAAACTTTAAATTCCCTAAACAAAAATCTGTTTACAGAGGAAAAGTTCGCGATGTGTACCAACTAAAAGATGATACACTCATAATGATTGCTACCGACCGCATTTCTGCCTTTGATGCTATCCTGCCCAAAGGCATTCCGTACAAAGGTCAGATTTTGAATCAAATGGCAGTGAGCTTCTTGCAGCAAACCGAAGATATTGTCCCCAATTGGCTAATTGCCTCTCCAGACCCTAACGTCTCTATCGGGCAGGTGTGCGAACCTCTGAAAGTAGAAATGGTAATTCGTGGCTACTTAGCAGGACACGCTGCACGCGAATACAAGAACGGCAAGCGAATGATTTCAGGTGTAGCAATGCCCGAAGGATTGCGCGAGAACGACATCTTCCCTCAGCACCCTATCATCACCCCTGCTACCAAAGCCGAACAAGGCCTACACGACGAAGATATCTCACGCGAAGACATTATACGCCGAGGCATCGTTAGCGAAGAAGACTATCGCCTGATGGAAAAATACACCTACGCGCTCTTTGCTCGTGGTACCGAAATAGCCTCCAAACACGGACTCATTTTAGTAGATACAAAATACGAGTTTGGTAAAACCCGCGAGGGCGAAATTGTGCTCATCGATGAAATTCATACCCCCGACTCATCTCGCTATTTTTACAAAGAAGGCTACGACGAACGCCAAGAAAACGGCGAGCCCCAAATTCAGCTCTCCAAGGAGTTTGTACGCCAATGGCTCATCTCAAATGGCTTCCAAGGAGAAAAAGGACAAAAAATCCCAACAATGACCGATGAGTATGTGCGCTCTGTTTCCGACCGCTACATCGAACTCTACGAACACATTATGGGCGAAAAATTCATCCCCGCAGACACTACCGAGATAGAGAACCGCATCCAAGACAATGTAATGCGATTTTTAGAAAACCAGTGAATCACGACGTATACATATCATTAGGAAGCAACTTAGGAAACCGAAAAGCCTACCTGCAGCAAGCCATCGAAGGCATTGCTATGCGGGTAGGTAATATTATTGATGTAGCCCCTATCTACGAGACCCCCTCTTGGGGCTTTGCTGGCGAAGCCTTCTTAAACACCTGCTTGGTGTGTCGTACATTCCTATCGCCCGAAGAGGTATTAGCACAACTCTTGCTGATAGAACAATCATTGGGCAGAGAACGATTGCAAAATACCAAAGGATACCAATCGCGCACCATCGATTTAGACATCCTTTTTTACGACGATTTAATTATCAATACCGAAAGGCTCACAGTACCTCACCCTCTGTTGCACCACAGAAAGTTCGTACTTAAACCTTTAGACAAACTGAACAACCAGAAAGTTCACCCCTTGCTGAAAAAGACAGTGAGCGAACTTCTGCGCACTACCGACGACACGTCTCCCGTACAACGCCTCTCAGACCAACTGACATTCCCCGCTCAGAAATCACCTTTCTTTCACTACAAATACATCGCCATCGAAGGCAACATAGGCTCTGGAAAAACTACTTTGGCTACCAAAATAGCAGAGGATTTTAACGCCAAACTGATTTTAGAACAGTTTTCAGAAAATCCTTTCTTGCCTAAGTTCTACGAGAATCCCAAGCAATATGGTTTCACTTTAGAAATGTCGTTCCTCACAGAACGCTACCAGCAGATGCGCGAACAACTTGCTCAAATGGATTTGTTCAAGGAATTTGTAGTATCCGATTACGATATTTTCAAATCGCTCATCTTCTCGAAAATCACTCTTACCGACGACGAGTTTGTCCTGTATCGCAAACTCTTCTACATATTGTACAATCAAATCATCAAGCCAGATTTGTACGTATTCCTCTACCAGAACACCGAACGCCTGATTGAAAACATCAAAAAGCGTGGCCGTGCCTACGAGCAGAACATCTCTCCCGACTATCTGAAAAGGATACATTACGGCTATTTAGATTTCATCCAGAAGAACACAGCCATCCACTCGCTCATCATAGATGTTACCGACTTAGATTTTGTAAAACACTACAATGATTATAACCTTATCATTGAGAAGATTAGAGAAAAATAAACACCATTAGCCTCTCAACAAATTGGCAAATTGGCAAATTATGCCTACTTTTGCCCGCTCAAATGTAAAAAACAACGAAATGTCAGCAGTTAGAAAAGAATACAAACGTGTAACTACCAAATCGGTAGTAGAGATGAAAGCCAATGGCGAGAAGATTTCAATGCTTACCGCCTACGATTATACATTTGCCAAACTGTTAGACAGTGCAGGCATCGATGTGCTACTAGTAGGCGACTCTGCCAGCAATGTAATGGCAGGACACGAAACTACCCTCCCTATCACCTTAGACCAGATGATATACCACGCCTCTTCGGTAGTGCGTGGGGCTACACGTGCTCTCATAGTAGTCGATTTGCCTTTTGGCACCTACCAGTCCGACCCTAAGAAAGCCTTGCGTTCAGCCATTAGAATAATGAAAGAAAGTGGTGCTCACGCTATTAAGTTAGAAGGAGGCAAGGAAGAAGCTGAGAGCATCAAACGCATCGTGAATGCAGGTATCCCCGTTATGGGGCACTTAGGGCTTACTCCCCAGTCTATTCACCAATTTGGGTCGTTTGCCTTGCGTGCCAAAGAAGAAGCTGAAGCTCAAAAGCTAAAAGAAGATGCCTTATTGTTAGAAAAATTAGGTTGCTTTGCTATTGTATTAGAGAAGATTCCTGCTAAACTGGCAGAAGAGGTAGCCAAGAGCGTACGCATTCCTATCATAGGAATTGGGGCAGGCAGTGCTGTTGATGGGCAAGTACTAGTGATGCAAGATATGTTAGGAATGAGCAATGAGTTTCAGCCTAAATTTTTGCGCAAATACGCAAACTTGCAAGAAATCATCACAGGGGCAGTAGCTCATTACATAGAAGATGTTAAGAACATCGATTTTCCTAACGAAAAAGAACAGTATTAACAAAAATGTTCCGACATCAGGGGAAAAGCCGAACCGCCAAACATAATTTACAAATAGCCGTAGTGCTCTCATTCGTTGCAGGAATGGTGAACGTTAC
>ERZ772971.717-NODE-717-length-20411-cov-9.513018_pt1 | contig 20411 bp, 20 predicted proteins | sample MGYA00511943_ERZ772971 | MGnify/ENA primary metagenome ERZ772971 (study PRJEB29015, sample SAMEA2737929) | human oral metagenome | biome: human oral; feature: human-associated habitat; material: dental | place: China | collected 2144 ... | reverse complement strand
CGACGCGCGTTCTCACGGACGCTGCCATCAAGGGCAAGGTCGATCCTCTGATCGGTCTGAAGGAAAATGTCATCATCGGCAAGCTGATTCCTGCCGGAACCGGCATGGGACGCTACCGCAACATCGCGGTCGTCGATCCGAATCCGCCCGTTCCCGAGCCGCCCGAAGGCGACGGCGAGGAAATGGCGGCTGAGTCCGAGGAGACGTTGACGGAAGAGCCGACGCTCAATGCGGAAGAAACTGTCGAAGAAAAGGAAGAGAAAGCGACAGAAGAAAATATCGGCGCTTGAGATTTGACTCAAACATACAAAGCCCGCGAGCTTCAAGCTTGCGGGCTTTGTATGTTTTGGACAAGATGGAGTTTCTCTGAGATTACAAGAAGTCGAGCCGAAGGCCGGATGATCATTGCAAAAAGGCATAAAAAAACAGCCCTCAAGGGACTGCTTCTTTCAAAAAATGGTCGGGATGACAGGATTCGAACCTGCGACCTCATCGTCCCGAACGATGCGCTCTACCAAGCTGAGCCACATCCCGACAACATTAGCTATTATACTATGAGACTTCAAAAAATGCAATAGGGAAAAGAAAATTTTTGTCGAAAAGCGCAGCAGTGTTCGTGAGAAAGGAGAGGAGCATCGGCCTGTCTGCATATATATTTATGGATAAATTTGGGGAATCCTAATTTATTTGAGAAAAGTTTTAACAATGTCTAGCGGGGGGGGACTTCTATGCTATAATAAAGAACAATAGGGAATTTCCTCCATGTTGCAAGTTGGATGTCCGCGAGGGGTTGCCTAGATAGCATGGAAGCATAGAAGGGATGGATGAACGAGTGAAAAGAATGTCAGACAAGAAGCTCGCGGCGATTCTCGTCGCGGGCGGGCTGTGCGTGCTCACGGCAACGGCAGACGCAGCGCCGATGGATTCGCGCACGAGCGCGGAGAAGGAACTTGCCGCATCGACGGCAGCCGCGCGTGACGGCGCGGAGAAGCGTGATGCGGGCGTCTCGACGGGCAGGATGGTCGTCTCGGTCAGCCGCATCACCGTCAATGGCGCGAAGCGCATGACGGAAGAGGATGTCAAGGCGCTTCTGCCCGAACTCAAGAAGGAGCGCGTCAACATCCGCAAACTCTCGATGCAGATTCAGGCGGTGAATGACACGGGGGCGCTTGTGCTCGCCACAGAGTTCCGCCCGGCAGGAGCGGGAGCTTACGACGTCACGATCAACGTCGAGGAGAAAAAGAGCGATCACTTCCGCGTCAGTGTCAGCAACACGGGAACAAAGTACACGGGCGACTGGCGCACAGGTCTCAGCTATGTGAACACGAACCTCTCCCATGCCGCAGATACCTTCGGCATATCCTTCGTGACCTCGCCGAGCGAACTGTCCGATGTCAAGGTCGGCGCAATCTCCTATCGCCGCCTGCTGCCTGAGCAGCAGGGAGCCGTCCTCCTCAGCGCGAGCTACGGCGACGTCGAGCTCGAAGGATTCCAGAACATCAGCGGCCTTTACGACCTCAACATGGGCGGCAAGAGCACGAACGTCGACCTGCACTACCAGCAGAACATCGCCTACACCTCGCGCGAGAAGGACATCCTCGACTTTGGCCTCTCCTACAAGAAGAACAAGACCGACTACGACTTCAGATTCGGCGGCACGCCTGTCGGCTATGAGAACGAATACAATGTGCTCATGGGCTCCGTGCACTTCATCCACAGCGAGCGGCAGGCGAACAGCTTCTTCCGCTACAACGTCGGCCTCGCACACAACTTCTCGGGCAGCGATCGTGACTACGAGCGCGTCATGCCCGGCAGCGACACGCACTTCACGCTGCTCAGAGCAGGCGCGAACTACCAGGTGCGCTCGACGAGCGACTGGATCGGTGCGTTTCGCCTGCAGGGGCAGTACACGAACAATCACGTCGTTGCCGCCGAGCAGATCGGTGCGGGCGGACAGATGAGCGTGCGCGGTTTTGACGAACGCGCCATCGGTGCGGACAAGGGCATCGTCGGCAGCCTCGAAATCTACACGCCTGAGATTGCCAAAAACACGCGCCTCGTCGCCTTCACGGACTTCGCGAGCCTGTGGAACAACACCGACAGCCGCACGGGCACGGCATTTTCCAGCGACCGCATCGCCTCGGCGGGTCTCGGCGTGCGCTACAACGATGCGAAGAGCGGCTTCTCGCTCTCCTTGGACTATGCGAAGATCCTTCGCGACGCGGACAAGGTCGACCTCGGCGCATCCAAGCAGAACGGCAAGCGCTGGAATCTGATGGCAAGCATGGACTTCTGAGGGGAGGAAACACTCGATGAAATGGAAAAACAGCTTCAAAAAAGGCTCTCTCGCCGCATTTGTCACGCTCGCCCTCACAGGCTCGGCTCTGGCGATGCCGACGGGAGGCACGGTCGAGAACGGCTCCGTCAATGTTGATGCCGCGAATTTCGGCGCGAACGATGCGATCGCCAACGTGGCGAACGGCGCGACCATCACGCCGCAGACGAACAGCATCATCAACTGGGAAGCATTCAATATCGCGCAGGGAGAAGCCTTGCACTTCAATACGACGAACGCCGCGCTCTTGAACCGCGTGACGGGCGCACAGATGTCGGAACTGCTTGGACAGATGACGCAGGTCGGCGGCAACTTCCTCTACCTTGTCAACCCGAACGGCATCCATATCGGCGGCACGGCGAGCTTCGATGTGAGCAATCTGACGCTTTCGACCCTCAATGTAGCGAGCGAGGATTTCCTCAGCTATGTGACAGCTGCGAAGCCGTATCTTCCTTCGCAGCAGGATGCAGCGAAAGGTGCGAAAACGATCACTGTTGATCAAGGTGCGCACTTCAATGCGGCGGGACCTTTGATGCTTCAGGCGTCGAAAGTCACGGTGGCGGACGGTGTGACTTTCGTGGCGACGCCTAGTCCTATGCCGCATGCTTTCTACATCAGAGCGGCAAAGTCGAATTTCGGTTCCGACAACACGACCAAGACGGAAGCGGGAAATGATGTCGTATTCCGCGGCGAAGCCAAGAATTTTGATATCATTTCGATGCTCGGATCGAACATCACCTTAGACGGTGCGAAATTGGCAGGAAAGAATATCAACATGAATGCCGTTGGCACGTTTACGATAAATCCTGTCGTTTCGGAAGACAGCTATACGATGACGGCAGCGCCGACGAACACGCTGACGGTCAAGAACACGCAGATTGCAGGCGATGAAGTCGAGCTGCTCGGCGGCAAGGTGGATGTGGCCGATGATGTGAAGTTTGGCTTCGATGCAGGCTCGAATGAAGCGCATTTGATGGTTGCAGCTGCAAAGAGCTATTCGAAAAACAATAAGGATAATAAGGAGACGATGGAAGCTTCTACTGAGCAAGGCAGCGATGTAGCGTTCCATGCGACGGTAGAATCCCATGCAGATCGAAACGCGGAGGTGAATATCGGCGGAGCGACTGTCAATCTTGACCGTGCGAAGTTCCGTATGCCACAGGGAACTCTTTCGGCAGTGGCAATCGCAAGCGCTGAGGATTCCAATGCGGAAGTCGATCATGCGCGTACAGAAAAAGCTGTGACGAAAGCGACTGCAGCGAATACCCTGCAGGCAGACGGCATGACTATCGAAGGCGATCATACCAGAACGAACATCTACGCGGGCAGTGTCGATCTCAAGAATACGACGGTCAACACCTCAGGCGATGTGGAAATCGAAGCCTATAGCTCGCGCGAGTGGAATATGCAGGCCGGTACGCCTCCTGTTCCGGACAGGGTCACGACCACGCTCACAGCTGCTCCGACGAACATGCTGACGCTCAAGAATACACAGATCACGGGCGATAAGGTCACGATGTTCGGCGGCAAGGTGGATGTTGCCGACGATGTGAAATTCAGATTCAATGCGGATAATCATGACGCTGACTTGACCGTTGCAGCTGTAAAAAGCTATTTCGATGACAATCAGGGGAGTTATAAAGTTGCCACCGAGCAGGGCAATGATGTATCTTTCCATGGCACGGTGGAATCCGACGGGAACTACCGTACGGATATGGGCATTGGCGGCGCGACGGTCAACCTCGATCGTGCGAAGTTCCATACGCCGAATGGCGAACTCAGCGTAGATGCAGTCCAGAGTTCCGAGGACAAGGCGGACGGCACATGGGAAGATACAGCTACATCGGCAAATGTCGTGCAGGCGGACGGTCTGGAAATCGTGGGCAATCGAAACGATACCGAGTTCTGGGGCGGCAAAGTCGAGCTGAAGAATACGACGATCAAGACGCCGGGAGAGGTTCAGGTTTACGCTTACAAGACATTCGCGGTAAAAGAAGGCAGCATCGATACAGAGGATATGACTGCAGGAGCGGACAGTGTCGTTCAGCTGACGAATACCAAAATTTTGAACGAAGGATCCGATCCACAGGCGTACAGCAACGTGTGGGTTCGCGGCGGCAAGATCGAGATGAACAATTCGGAGCTTGCTTCGGAAGACGAGATTCGCCTGACGGCGTCCAATTCGCTCCATGAAGTTCGGGGGGAGAGACATATCCCCAAAGAACTTAAGATGGAGGCGAACGCCGAAAATACTGTTCGTCTCTCCAATACGCAGCTTCACGCCAACCAAGCCTCATGGCATCCTTCTTCTGAGGCGCGTTATACGCCAAAAAACAGCATCGGTATCTATGGCGGCAAGGTGGATGTAGCTAAGGATGTGAACTTCAAGTTTGCAGCGGGTGCCGATGAAGCGCGTCTGGATGTTGCAGCAGTATCGAATATCGTGGAAAAGCCGGATGGAGACATGCAAGCTTCTACGACGCAAGGGAATGATACAGCATTCCATGGTACGGTGGAATCCGATGCAGACCGTAATGTGGCAGTGGATCTTGGCGGTGCAACGGTCAACCTTGACGGTGCGAAATTCCGTATGCCGAAAGGACGCCTTTCTGCCGTAGCCATCGCAAGTTCGGAGGATTCTTATACGGAGGCAGCTGGCGTAGCGACAGAGAAAGCCGTGACGAAGGCGACGGCGGCAAACGTCGTGCAGGCGGACGGCTTGAATATCGAAGGCAATATGCACGGCACGATGTTCTATGGCGGTAAGGTCGATCTCAAGAATACGACGGTCAAGACGCCGGGCAAGATTGAGATCGAAGCCTATACTTCCCGCGAATGGACGGGGAAAAATAACGGTCAAATTGTCGAGAAAAATCTGCGTGCCGGCACGGATAATCTTGTGCGTTTGGAAAACACGAAACTGCTGAGTGCAGCCGCAGAAGCGAATGGTTGGATCAAATGGGTTCAGATTTACGGCGGCGCTGTTGATATCAAGGATTCGGAGCTGACCTCGGATCATTGCGTCGATGTCAGCGCATTGCAGTCGATGGACGAGGTTCTGCTCAAAGATTCTCCAGATTCATCGCATTGGTATTTCCCGAATTACACTATGCAAAAGGGTGAATATCATGCCGGTGCGGAAAATTATCTGCAGATTAGCAACTCGAAGCTTCATGCCAACCTCGCTTCGTGGAATAAGTACGAGAAACCTGATTGCTATGTCTCTGCTATCGGCGGCAAGGTGAGCTTGAAGAACGTCGATATGAAATCGGCTCGCGATATCGACGTCTATGCACTGAGAGAAGCGAATTCAGGGGAAACGGCCGATGGAGACAAGGGAGAAATCAAGAGCGATACGGGCAATGTCTTGGATATGCGCGGCGTGACGATTGAAGCTGGAGGCGTGGTAGAAATCTGGGGTGGCAAGACTCAGATGAAAGCTTCTTCGGTTCAGGCGGGCAAGATCGACATAGCGGCGGCAAGCAAGACGCGTACTGCCTATCCGTTCAGAGAGATATATCCGACGGCTGAGACGAGCAATACGCTTTATCTTGAGGACGTAAAGCTCAAGAGCCAAGCGAATGCGATGGACTACTCTGATTACGCTGGTGATGCTGATCTTCAAGGTGGACAGGTCGCCTTGAAGAAGACGGAGATCGACGCTGCGCGTGCGACCATCCATTCGGGGCAGATGAAACAGGGGGATGACGGCAAGTTCTACTTGACGAAGGGCACGCCGCTTCACATGGACAGCACGAAGATCGAAACGCCGTCCTATATGAGCAGGAGCGGTGCAGTGAACCTCGTCAACGGCAGTGAGATCAAGGCGAAGGGAGCCTTCTTTGTCGCCGCCGAGAGCTACGATGGCAACACGGACAAAGCGACGGTCACAAAGGACACGAACTTGTCGCTGTGGCGCTCGAAGGTGGAAGCCGACGATCTCGGCCTTATGACGGGAGGACTGAACGCTTGGAAGACGAGCGAGGTCAAGTCGCAGAAGCCCATGAACGAATATGCAGCCGATCTCGTCCGCAAGGACGGTTCGTCCTTCACGATGCAGCGTGACGAGGGTTCGCATATCATCGAAGGCGGCGCAGAGATCGCAGCGCCGCGCGTGAGCGTCGTGACAGCGCCCAAGGAGCCTTCTTCGCCCCTGTTCCCGCTGACGCCGGATAACGCGCAGCTTTCCGAACAAGATCAGGAGAACATCGCGGCGGGCAAGTACGAGGCGCAGGACATCATCGCCGCACAGACAGATACGGAGGCGCAGAGCAAGGCGCTCGCTGCAGCCGTCGGAAAGATCAACAATCTCACGAACGCATCGAGCCGCCAGAAAGCGGGCGTCGTCACGGGCATGATCCAGGCGATCAACGAGATGAACACGCTGACGACAGAGGAGAAGCATGCGCTTCAGGTCGCCGTCCTCGACGCCTACGGCGCTGTGCAGGAAGCGAAGACGGAAGGAAGCAACCGCACGCAGCAGGCGAACGGCGATGCCATGCGTCTGACGACGACGGAAAGCGCCTCCGCCAATATGCCGACGGCAGAAGAGCCGCAGGACGCAGTGCATTTCGCAGGGTAAGTTTCCGCTTGGCGCAGTATAGAAAGAGTGAAAGAACGGCTTCTGAATCTTCGCGGAAGCCGTTCTTTCTATGCGTTTGTTATATAGACAGGCATACGACAATAAGAAAATACATTGACTTTTTCCATCTGCTTCATATACAATAGATGCACATTGGTCTTGCACGTTTTTCGCAAGGCTTGCTTGAAGGGGGCGCATATCTTGGTAAAGGTGTTGGTCAGCGGAGCTTGCGGCCGCATGGGACAGGCTGTCGTCAAGGCAGTGCTCGCGGATGCGGAGCTTTCCCTCGTCGCTGCTGTCGACGTGCACGGCGGCGGGGATGCGGGAGAGATCGCGGGCTGCGGCAAATGCGGCGTGACGGTGGCGACGGATCTCGCGCAGGCGCTCTTAGAAGCAAAGCCGGACGTCATGGTGGATTTCACGCGGCCGGACGCCGTGTTTTCCAACGCGATGCTCGCCGTGCAGCATGGGGTCTCGCCCGTCATCGGCACGACGGGCATGACGATGGACGAAAAGGCGCAGCTCGAAGCGCTGTCATTGGAGAAGAAGACGCCTGTTTTTCTTGCGCCGAACTTCGCCATCGGCGCAGTTCTCATGATGCTCATGAGCCGTCAGGCGGCGAAGTACATGCCGCACGTTGAGATCATCGAGCTGCACCATGACAACAAGCTTGATGCGCCGTCGGGCACGGCCTTGCAGACGGCGGAACTGATCAAGGAGGCGCGTGCGTCCGTGCGGCAGGGGCATCCCGATGAGAAGGAGAAGCTTCCGGGCGCACGCGGCGCTGAGGTCGACGGCATGAGGATTCACAGCGTGCGTCTGCCCGGCTTCGTTGCGCATCAGGAGGTCATCTTCGGCGGTCTCGGTCAGACACTGACGATCCGCCATGACTCCATCAACCGCGAGTCGTTCATGCCGGGCGTCGTGCTCGCTTGCAAGAAGGTCAGGGAACTTACAGGTCTCGTCGTCGGCTTGGAGAAACTGCTCGATTGATGTCGGCAGGAAAAAATTACAGGAGATGGCAGCATGAAGAAATATAATGTGGCAATCATGGGCGCGACGGGCGCCGTGGGGCAGGAATTTCTGAACCTCATCGAAGAGCGCAAGTTCCCATTTGCAGAGCTTCGCTTGCTTGCGTCCTCGCGCTCGGCGGGCAAGAAGATCGCCTTCATGGGCAAGGAATACACGGTAGAGGAGACGCGCGAGGATTCCTTCGAGGGCATTGACATCGCGCTCTTTGCGGGCGGCGGCGCGAGCAAGACATTTGCACCTGCCGCTGTGAAGGCGGGCGCTGTTGTCATTGACAATTCGAGCACGTTCCGCATGGACAAGGATGTGCCGCTCGTCGTGCCCGAGGTCAATCCCGAGGCTTTGAAGGAGCACAAGGGCATCATCGCGAATCCGAACTGCTCGACGATCATCATGGTCATGGCGCTGAAGCCGCTTCGCAATCTCGCGCCCATCAAGCGCGTCGTCGTCTCGACGTATCAGGCCGTTTCGGGCGGCGGCAAGGAGGCGATGGCGGAGCTTGAGGAGCAGGTCGAGGCCATCGTAGCGAAGAAGCCCGTGAAGGCGGAGATTCTGCCGGGCGCATCGCTCAAGAAGCACTATCAAATAGCCTTCAACCTGATTCCGCAGATCGACGTCTTCAAGGAAAATCTCTACACGAAGGAAGAAATGAAGATGATCGACGAGACGCGCAAGATTCTTTCTGAGCCTGACTTGCGCGTGACGGCGACGACGGTTCGTGTGCCCGTCTACCGCAGCCATGCGGAGTCGGTCAACATCGAATTTGCGGAAGCGGTCAGCGTCGAGGCAGCGCGAAAGGCAATCGCCGCCTTCCCCGGTGCTGCCCTAAACGACGATCCCGACGAACAGGCTTACCCGATGCCGCTCTTCACCTCGGGCAAGGACGACGTCGAGGTCGGGCGCATCCGTCTCGATGAATCGGTCGAGCACGGTCTGAACCTCTGGGTCTGCGGCGACCAGATCCGCAAGGGCGCGGCGCTCAATGCGCTGCAGATCGCCGAGTACATGATCGAGCATGAGATGATCGGCTGAAGATGCAGATGCGAGCATTTCCGATGGGAGGGACAGCAAGAGATGGTCAGCGATGAAACGATGATGTTCCGCTTTGGCGCGGAAGAAAACAAGGCTGAGGTCATCATTCGCGAAGCCTGCGAAGCGATGGAAGAAAAGGGTTACAATCCGATCAACCAGCTTGTCGGATACCTTCTTTCCGGCGATCCTGCCTATGTGACGAGCTACAAGGAAGCGCGCAGCAAGGTACGAAAGCTGGAGCGCGACGAGCTTTTGGAAGAGCTCGTGCATTTCTATATCGAGGCGCATCGGGAGAAGAAGGCGTGAGGAAGCGAGTTCTTGCGCTCGACGTCGGCGACCGTACGATCGGCGTCGCCGCAAGCGATGCGCTCGGTCTCACGGCGCAGGGCGTCGAGACGATTCGGCGCAAGTCGTGGGACAAGGATTTTGCGCGTCTCAAGGAACTGATGGAGCTTTACGAGACGGACACCTTCATCGTCGGCTTGCCGAAGAACATGAACGGCACGCAGGGTGAGCGCTGCGATGTCGTGCGCGACTTCGCACAGAGGCTGCAAAAGAAGTTCAAGGGCAGCCAAGTCGTCTTTTGGGACGAGCGGCTTTCGACCGTGGCAGCGGAGCGCTCGCTGATCGCGGCCGATGTGAGCCGCGCCAAGCGGCGTAAGGTCATAGACAAGATGGCGGCCGTGTTCATCTTGCAGGGATATTTGGACAATCTAGGGATGCGCGTCGGCGCAGTCCCAGAAGAGAAATGAGGAAAAAGATATGTCGGACAAGGAAAAAGAAATTCTGGACGAGGATGCGGACGTCATTGTCGAGATGACGGACGAAGAGGGAAATAGCTACTATTACCGCGAGGAAATGATCATTCCCGTCGGCGATGACAAATTCGCGCTGCTCATCGGCATCCATGATGAGGAAGAGGAAGAGGAGCATGCGCACAGCTGCGGCTGCGGCTGCGGCTGCGGCGAGCACGATGAGGACGTCCTCATCGCCAAGGTCGTCATGGGCGATGATGGCGAAGAGGAATACGTCGAGCCTACGGACGAGGAATTTGACGCCGTGCAGCGTGCTTATGATGCGCTGATGGATGACGAAGAGGAAGACTGACGATTCATGCGAGGAAGTGCCGACGCTCATGAGGCGTCGGTTTTTTCTGGTTCTATTCTATACGTTACGGGGATACATTTTGTGTCTAAGTAACATAAGCTAAAAAAAGATGTTACGAAGATACATTTTGTATCAACGTAACATCTTTTTTATTTTGACGGAAAGAAGGTATTTTATGATGCCGGAGGAGTTTATTGTGTATGTCGACAATCTTCCCGACATGAGATCCTCTGTCCGTCGGTATCAGCGACTCCATTCCTCTTTTTCTGCATCAGTTTCCTTTGCAGAAAGAGTTTTCGCCTCTTCCTCCGAATAGAAAAGATCTAGCTTTTCAAACATCTTCAGATAAAGTCCTGCCAATGCGTCCTTATCGATCAGTGTATCGTCCTGCGTGGAAGTGGCATAATCAAAATAATCAAAGCTCTTATAGGTCAGAGCGTCCTTCAGCTGTTCCTTTGCAGACTCCGACAACTCCTCAAAGTATCGATCGCAAATGAAGCAGATGTCGTAGAGATCGCGGATTTTGTCCCGTCCTTGGTAAGCGCCTGTTTTCAACTGGCAAATTCGCTCGATCGTGTAAACTTCTATTCCATTCACGCGATGATGCGTATTGGCGGGAATGCTGCGGCTGCGATAGGAGATTTTGATTTTTAATGGTTTCTGTATGGATGAATCGTATGTCAGCATGAATCGCTCGACGGTCGGCGTATTCTTGGCGATACGGAAAGAAAATCCATGCTTTTGGGAATAACTCTCGATGAATCCCTTTAGACGCTGTTTCTCTCCATCCAAGTCAATATCCTCGGAAAAACGATCCAGTCCATAAGCAAGAAGAAGGCTCGTTCCGCCTTTCAAGATGAACGTATCGGTTTCCTTGTTGAGTTCTGTCAAGAAATTACGCATGATTTCTATATGACGCATTCGTGCGGTATTCATTCGCCTCTTGCTCCTTTCTGAAAAGAATCCACTTCATTCGATACTCCTTTTCCATGAATCGGTCGATGTCTGTCCAGTGTGCTGTCTCGCGCAGTTTCCAAACTGCGGCAAAAATATCTGCGTCATAAATATCCGTGCAGATATAATCGCGGCGCATGCCTTGTAAATTGGAAAAATCTCCTGCCAAGAGCAGATCAAGGCAGGCTCGGATGTGGTTTGCAATGTAGAAAATCCCTTTTTTGCCCATAAGGCTGTGATGCTGTTCGATCCCTTCCGTGCCAAACGGCGATTTCTCCGTATTCCATAAAGGAATGTTTTCCCATGACAAAGACAGCGTATGCCAATCGCCGCTCGTTTCCAAACGGCACGGAATGTTGAGCGCATGAAGCCCCGATATGTATTTCATGACAATGCTCCTTTCCGTCATAGCACCTGTTTCACTCCCAGTATACAGGAAAATTCGCCCTTTAACAAAGTCTCGTGAAAAAATTCACAGCCGTCGGAAAGTGTGCAGTATTTAAATACTGCAAGCATTTACAATAGAGGAAGAGAGAAAGGGAGGACAGCAGATAACAGAGGAACTGAAAGAACGTGATCCCGCGCGATGCCTACCCTTACAGGGTTAGCATAAACACGCAGTAGCACGCTCCCACTATCGTCAATATACGCGAAATACTCGTCAGTGTTAAGAATATCGACGGGAACTCTTGGCTATCAACAAGCATGGCACGGTGCAGAAAAAAAGAAAGACCTCTCGCCCCCTAGCAGGAATTTCACCTGTGATAGGGACGGCGGGAAGACTTTCTACGAGTAGTATACGAGAAATATTCATCCGCGTCAAGGCTGCCGACGGGACGTTTTGCTATCAGCAGACGTGACATAATCAGAGACAAAAAAGAAGAGCTAACGCCCCAGCGGGGAGTTTACCCCTTGTGGAGCCAGATAACTCTTCTACTGCCACCACTATACACGAGATTTTCGCCAGTGTCAAGGAAGCCTCAGAAAATTTCTACTATAAGAATGATACAGAGAGAAAAGGAGGGATAGCAGATGGCGGAAGAATTGAAAGAACTGCTCGGCAAAGACGGCAGCCGCGTCTACAAAGAAGTCGAGAAGACGCTGCAAGGCGGCAATGCGAGGGCGAAGAGAGCCGCAAGCGTCCTCGCCGCTCACGCCGCGACATGGGCAGAGCGCGTATCACGCGCGACAGGGAAGCCTTTCGCGGCACAGTACTGGTCGCGCATATCCATAGATTTTATGTACCCGTGCGCATAGGAACAGAACTGAAGACAATCCGAATCGTTGCGGAAGAACAGGAAGGCGTCATCACTTTGATGCCAGCAGATGTAAACGTGTATGATGTGTTTCTTGAAGATGTACATACAAACAAAGGAGGAAGCGCTGCCACCTCAACAGGGATTTCACCTGCTGGGAGGCCAGACAACGCTTCCTCTGATGCCATTACTATACGCGAAATGCTCGCCGGTGTCAAGGACGCCGACGGGAAAACTTACTATCAGCAACATCAAGAATCCCGAGGACAGATTCAAGGACCGTTCTCCGTGCTGCAAGAAGGCAGCCGTCTCGTCAGCCTCTTTGAAGCAGCCGACGAAAGCACCTTTCTGCATGAGACAGCGCATATCTTTTACGACGATCTCGCGCGTCTCGCGCCTTTCGATGAAGAGACTGCCGAAGACCTTGCCGAGGTCGATGCTTGGGCGAGCTGGTACGAGGGCGCGGCAAAAGAATACGAAGATACGCCGTGGGCGATGGAATTTGCCGCACGCGAACGCGCGATCGAAGATGCAGGGCGCGGCAGATAAAGAAAAAGCTGCCCGTTTCTCCCGATCCGCCGGAGTGCAATTCTCCCTGGGGAAAGAAACGAGCTGCCTCATAAGCAAAGTATAAAGATACAAGCGGCTTTCGTCAATATCGACCAATAAAAAAGCTGCTGTTTTCAGCTCCCGCCGGGGTCCAATTCCCCCTGGCAGCCGAAAACAGCAAACCTCTTAATGCAAAGTATAAAGACGAAAAGGGATTTTGTCAATATCGATATAATAAAAAGCTGCCGTTTTCAGCTCCCGCCGGGGTCCAATTCCCCATGGCAACTGAAAACAGCAGACTTCTTAATGCAAAGTATAAGGACAGAAAGGGCTTTTGTCAATGGAACATCCGACATATAAAAGCATCCAAGGAGTGCGATCGGAAAGGGGCGATTCCCCTGACGGAGGCAATTCTTAGATGCTTTGACGAAAGAGGCGTTCCCTTCTATCCCAGCCCCCGGATAACGCTATCCGCAACTGAGAGGAACACCCCTTTACAGGGCTACGATAGCAAAGTTTATAGGAAAAGTCAACAAGAAGGTCATAAAGAAAAAGCTGTCCTGTTTCTCACATCCGACGGAGTCCAATTCTCCATGGAAGAGCAAACGAACAGCTTCCTTAACTATAAGATAGCCGAAGAAGAGGAGTTTGTCAACACGAAAAAGCACCGATCAAGCCAAGCGCACTACCTCCGCGCGAGGTGTGGGGCTTGTGCTCGTCGATGCTTTAACTACGTCGCATTATATCAAAAATTATTCCTCAGAGCAATAATTTCGTGCCTAGAACACATTCAAGTAAAGCATAAGGACATGTCAGAAGAAATATTAAAAAAGATACCTGCGGCGATGGCAGAGTCAATGATGATCTTCAAGTCTCATACCGTCTCCAATCGCATAGTTTTAGCTCTTGACTTAAAGGATAATCAAGGGGTGGATATAATTGTTCCCTTGGAATTGGAAGCCGTAAAAGGCAGGAAAAAACACATATTATCACATCGATCTATGGGCGCGGTTATGGAAGCGGGAGGACAAGAAGTACAGATCATGTATGGTATATCGATAACGTAATGGGAGGGAGCACGCTGTATGTAAATAAAAGAAAGGCCAAGACCTTTTACCAGTCCGCCGGGCTTCAATTGCCCCTGGAGGGTAAAAGGTTCTTTGACCTGTTTGGTTCTAGTATAAAGACCGAAGAAGATCTTGTCAAGTTCAAACTGCAAAAAGAAGAAGAATACAAGGCCGCTGCGGCTCGTGAAGCCGCCAATGAAAAAGACAGTTCCCTTCAAACCCAGCCTGCTGACAAAAGCCACCTACAGCTGAGAGGAACTGCCTCTTATGAACCTATGGTAACGGATTCCATCAAAGCAGTCAACAAGGAGGAAGCTAAAATGACCGCAGGAAATCAAGTCGCCGCATCATATTCCTGCTGAACAACAAAGCCCGCCAAGCTCGCCGATCCAAAATCGCATAAACTATTTTGAAAAAAATTTCACCGTAACTCTTGACAAAGAGCCCTTTTTCTATGCCTGTTGTAATTTTCACGGGTATTGCGTATAATGGGATTGGAAATAGAATGGAAGGGGATGTTTTTTTGCGGCTGCCGGATTTTCTTGCGCCATGGGTCGAGCGCTTCAAGGGGATGCTTTCTGATTCACCTGAGAAAGATCAAGCGGGAAAGAGTCTCGGAACTGCGGCTTTGGCATATCTTGGCAAGGCTCTGGCGCTTTTCCTCATCTGTGTGGTGTGGGTGCAGGAAATATTCCTCTCGTGGGCAAAGAGCCTTTCCTTCGAGGAATTGCGCCGCTTTCCGCCGGAAGATTGGACGGGATATATGAAAAAGTACATTTTGCCGCCTGCGCTTCTTTTTTTCTTGCTGCTCGGGCTCTTTTCTTACGCTCTTTCGCCGGCGACGCCTGTCTCAGAGGAGCAGAAAGACGTCTATGTCACGGTTCGCACAGGCATGAGCGCTGATGATGTGGCAGGAATGCTCGAAAAGCGCGGCGTCATACGCAGCCGCTTCAAGTTCTGGCTGATGGCGAAGATGAACGGCGCGGACGGCGCTTTCAAGGTCGGCACGTATGCGCTCCATACGAACATGGAGCCGCGCGATGTGCTGCAGGCCTTGGTCGAAGGACAGACGGTGCAGGTGCGCTTCACGATTCCCGAGGGCTTCACCGTCGAGGACATCGCCAAGCGCCTCGATGCGAAGGGCATCGTGAAAAAGGAGGAGTTCCTGAAGGCGGCGAAGCATTATGCGCCCTACGATTATATAGAAAAGGACGACAAGGCACGCTACTATGCCGAGGGTTTTCTCTTCCCCGATACGTATGAGGTCGACGGCGACATCACGGTTGACGGCATCCTCTCGATGATGTCGCGCGATTTTGACCAGCGGTTCACGCGAAAGATGCGCGAGCGTGCGAAGGAGGAAAACTTGAGCATCTATGAGCTTATCATTCTCGCTTCGCTCGTGGAGAAGGAGGCGCGCTACGAGGAAGACCGCGCAATCATCGCGCAGGTTCTCTTGAAGCGGCTCGCCATCGGCATGCCGCTTCAGTCAGATGCGACACTGCAGTACCTGCTCGATGCGCCGAAGGAGGATGTGACGCTCAAGGACACGGAGATGGATTCGCCGTACAACACCTACCAGCACCGAGGACTGCCGCCCGGCCCCGTCGCCAATCCCGGCACGGCGTCCATCGAGGCTGTGCTCTGGCCGGCGGATACGGACTACCTCTATTTCGTCGCGGACAGGGAGGGGCATAACTATTATTCCCATACATACGAGGAGCACGACGCCATCGTGCAGAAGGTGCGCTAGATGAATTTGACGGAAAATCGTGCCCCGTCTTGCCGCGCAGGCGATGGGCGCATGAAAAAGCCGGAGCTTCTTTCCCCCGCGGGCAACTTGGAGAAGCTCAAGATGGCGCTCATCTATGGTGCGGATGCCGTATATCTGGGCGGCAAGAGCTTCGGACTGCGCGCTTTCGGCGGCAACTTCAGCGAGGCGGAGATGGAAGAAGGCGTGCGTTTTGCCCATGCGCTTGGCAGAAAGGTCTATGTGACGCTCAATATCTTCGCGCACAATGCGGATTTGGAGAGGCTTCCGCCGTACCTTTCCTTCCTCGCTGAGATTCATGTCGACGGACTGCTCGTCTCCGACCTTGGCGTCTTCTCGCTTGCGCGTGAGTTTGCTCCCTCTGTGCCGCTTCATATCAGCACGCAGGCGAACAATACGAATTGGGCAACGGTCGACGCTTGGCAGAAACTCGGCGCTGAGCGCGTCGTGCTTGCACGCGAGCTTTCGCGTGCCGAGATCGCCGCGATCCGTGCGCATTCTACGGTTGAGTTGGAGATGTTCGTGCACGGCGCGATGTGCATATCGTATTCGGGGCGCTGCCTCCTGAGCAGCTACCTCACGGGGCGCGATGCGAATCGCGGCGCGTGTGCGCAGGCGTGCCGCTGGCGCTACGGGCTTGTGGAGGAGAGTCGTCCCGGCGAGGTTTTCCCCATTGAGGAGGACGAGCGCGGCACCTACATCATGAATTCCAAGGACTTGTGCCTCTTGCCTTTTTTGCCCGAGCTTTGTGCCATGGGACTCGACAGCTTGAAGATCGAGGGGCGCATGAAGAGCGTCCACTATGCGGCGAGCGTCACGAAGGTCTACCGCGAGGCGATCGACGCCGCCTATGATGAGGGGCGGACGTTCCATCTGCGCGATTCTTGGCTCGAAGAGCTGCAGAAGGTATCGCACCGCATCTACACGAGCGGCTTCTTCGATCATGTGCCCGATGGGGGCGACCAGATCTATGCGAGCGCTTCGTACGAGCAGACGGCGGACTTCATCGGACTCGTGCGCCATTACGATGAAAGGACGCGCATGGCGACGGTCGAGCAGCGCAACAATATGAAGGTCGGACAGGAGATCGAAGTGTTCCAGCCCACGCGCGAGACGTTCTGCCAGCGCCTGGCAGAGATGAGGGACGAGGCGGGCGAGCCTGTTTCGACGGCAGCTCACGCGCAGCAGATCGTGCGTATGCGCATGGAGCAGCCCGTTGAGGAGTATGCCATCCTGCGCCGCTGCAGGGAGAAAGGATGAATGTGATGGAAAAGGAAAATGTGCGCTTCTTTGCCAGAGCCGAGGGGCGCGTGCAGGGCGTCGGCTTTCGCTTCTTCGTGCAGCAGAATGCGCTGGAGCTTGGCCTTTGCGGCTGGGTGCGCAACATGGAGGACGGTTCCGTCACGATGGAGGTGCAGGGGCAAGCCGAGGCTGTCGAGGCGCTTTGGAACAGGATTTGGCAGGGCAACGGCTACATCCGTGTCAGCGGTCTTGTCACGGAGGCGCGGGAAACGGCGGATGAGCAGGATTTTGTGATTCGCTATTAAAAAGATGGAAACGACGGGGGGAGAAATCTTGTCGAAAATTTTGGTGCTGAACGGTCCGAATCTCAATCTTCTCGGAAAGCGTGAGCCGGAAATCTACGGGGCTGCGACGCTTGCGGACATCAACGAGGCGCTGCGGGAGCGTGCGGCAAAAGCGGGCGCGGCAATCGAGTTCTTTCAGTCGAATCATGAGGGGGCGCTCGTCGATGCCGTGCAGAATGCCGAGGGCAGTGCGGACTTCATCTTGCTGAACGCCGCCGCTTTCACGCACTACAGCATCGCTCTGCGCGATGCGATCGCCGCCGTTTCCGTGCCCGTCATCGAGATTCATCTGTCGAACATCCACCGGCGCGAGGAGTTCCGCCATACGTCGGTGATCGCGCCCGTCGTCATGGGACAGGTTGCGGGCTTCGGTGCGGAGAGCTATCTGGGGGCGCTCGAAATCGCTTTGATGAAGCTCGAAGCGAAGGAGAAGGGGGCGAGGCGATGAGCACGGAAAAGCGCGTAGAACGTCTGCGCACCCTCATGAAGGAGAAGGGCGTCGAGGCGATGCTCGTGAGCAAGGTCGTGAACCTGCGCTACTTCAGCGGCTTTACGGGAGACGATTCGCTTCTCCTCATCACGGCGGAGCGCGAATTGCTGCTCACGGATTTTCGCTATATGGAGCAGGCGAAGGCAGAAACCGCTTTCGAGGTCGTCGAGCAGAAAGCGGGGCTTTGGCAGCAGGCAGCGAAGGCGGTGCAGGAGCTCGGCTGCCGCTCGCTGGGCTTCGAGGGAAGAGACGTCTCCTTTGATGCGTTCCAGGCGTTTCGGAAGCTCTTGCCTTCCTGGTCGGAGGAAAATTTCATCAGCCTTGCGCTTGAGTCGCTGCGCGAGGTCAAGGACGCCGAGGAGATTGCCTGTCTGAGAAAAGCCGTGGAGATCAGCGACCGCGCGTTCGACGACGTGCTGCAGTTCCTGCGCCCCGGCATCTCGGAGCGTGCGGTTGCCGCGCATCTGGAGGCGTTCATGCGCGAGCATGGATCGGAACGTCCCGCCTTCACGACGATCGTGGCATCGGGCGTGCGCGGCAGCCTGCCGCATGGAACTGCATCAGAAAAGTTGCTTGTTGCGGGCGAATTTGTTACAATGGACTATGGTGCTGTTTACCAAGGGTATCATTCCGATATCACGCGCACCGTCGTCTTGGGCGAAGCGTCCGAAAAGCACAGGGAACTTTACCACACGGTGCTTGAGGCGCAGATCCTCGGCGTGAAGAGTCTCTATGTCGGAATCTCAGGCAAGGAGGCCGACCGAATCGTGCGCGATTTCCTCACGCAGGAGGGCTATGGCGAGAACTTTGGTCATGGACTCGGTCACAGCGTCGGTCTGGAGATTCACGAAGAGCCTCGCCTGTCGCCGAAGAGCAGGGCGGAGCATCTCGCGGAAGGTACGGTCGTCACGGTGGAGCCGGGCGTCTATCTGCCGGGCTGGGGAGGACTGCGCATCGAGGATACGGTGCTCCTGGAGAAGCGGGGCGGCGTGCCGCTGACGAAGGCGGCAAAGCACCTGATTGAGATAACGCAAGGATAGGTTACTGGAGGGCTACAAATGATTTCAAGCACAGATTTTCGTACAGGTCTCACGATCGAGATTGACGGCGGCGTTTGGCAGGTTGTCGAGTTTCAGCATGTGAAGCCGGGCAAGGGTGCGGCGTTCGTGCGCACGAAGATCAAGAACGTCGAGACGGGAGCCGTCGTCGAGCGTACGTTCAACCCGAACGAAAAGATGCCTGCGGCGCGTCTCGATACGCGCAAGATGCAGTACCTCTATGAAGCCGACGGCATGTATACGTTCATGGATACGGAGAACTACGAGCAGACGGAACTGAGCAAGGATCAGCTCGGCGACGCCCTGAACTACCTGCAGGAAAATATGGAAGTCAATTTGCAGACATTCAAGGATCGCATCATTGGCATCACGCTGCCGACGTCCGTCAATCTCAAGGTCACGGAGTGTGAGCCGAGCGTCAAGGGCAATACGGCGACGGGCGCGACAAAGATGGCGACAGTCGAGACGGGCTACGTCGTGCGCGTGCCTCTTTTCGTCAATGAAGGCGACGTCCTGCGCATCGATACGCGTACGGGCAATTATATCGAACGTGCCTGATTTTCTTTTGCATCTGCTGCTGATAAGGCGGCATACGATGTGTTTTCTGCATCTGCCGCCCGACCGGGCGGTGTGCAATGTGTTTTGAAGGAGGAATTTTCTATGGCAGAGGAAGTCAGCATGAGCAAGAAGGGCGCGATCGGTTCGATCCGCATCGCCGACGAGGTCGTGGGCATCATCGCGGGACTCGCCGCGACGGAGATTGACGGCGTCGCGGGCATGAGCGGCGGCATCGCCGGCGGCATCGCCGAAATGCTCGGCAAGAAGAGCTTCACGAAGGGCGTGAAGGTCGAGGTCGGCGAGAAGGAGACGGCGGTCGATCTCTACATGATTGTGAAGTACGGCACGCGCGTTCCCGATGTAGCCATCGCTGTGCAGGAAAACGTCAAGAAGGCAATCGAGAACATGACGGGGCTGACCGTTGTCGAAGTCAATGTCCATGTGCAGGGCGTGAGCTTCGCTGAGGAAACAGAGGAAGAGGACGCGCGCGTCCACTGAGGAGGAGAGGAAAGTTCATGGGGATCATCAACCGCTTTCTTTTGTTCCTTTACGCGCTCGCCGTCGCGTGCCTTTCGCTGGGTGTCGTGGCGCTTGCTCTGCAGATCGTGCCCGAACCGATCCTGCTCAACGAGTATCGCTACCTGATGGGAGCGCAGCAATGGCAGCTGGTTGCGGGAGGCGTCCTTGTATTTCTTCTAAGCATACATCTGATCGGCTGCAGCTTTTCGGGTGGCTCAGATAAACGGGAGGGCGGCGAATTCCTCGTGCTCCACGGCAAGGCAGGCGATGTCGGCGTCTCGCTCGGCGCCGTCCACAATCTCGTGGAGCAGACAGTGCAGACCGTTCCGGGCGTCCGGAGTCTCCAGGTGAAGGTTTCCGTCGCGAAGAAGGCCGCGAAGGACGGGGCACAGCTCTCCCTTCGCCTCGCTATCGTCATAGGCAAGGAGGCGAATGCCGCCGCTGTTTCCGACGATATTCGCACGGAAGTTCGCCGCGCTATGCAGGAAACGATGGGCGTCGATGAGTTTTCGCTGGAC
>ERZ772971.715-NODE-715-length-20439-cov-6.671164_pt1 | contig 20439 bp, 20 predicted proteins | sample MGYA00511943_ERZ772971 | MGnify/ENA primary metagenome ERZ772971 (study PRJEB29015, sample SAMEA2737929) | human oral metagenome | biome: human oral; feature: human-associated habitat; material: dental | place: China | collected 2144 ... | reverse complement strand
GCACGTCGCGTGCGTCGATCACCATGAGCACGTCGCCCGCGCGGACGTGTGCGCCAACGTTCACGTTGCGCGAGAGAATCTGCCCGCCGACCTGAAAGGCGAGCCGCGTCTCATAGCGTCCGCGCACTGTGCCCGTGTAGCCGCCCTCCGACGCGGCGGCATCGCCGACCATCATCGTCCGCACGAGGGGCGGCGGTGCTTCTTTTGCCGCGTCCGTGCCGCAGCCCGTGAGTGCTGCGAGTGCTGCAGCGAGGATGAGTGTGAGGTAGGAACGCGCGTGCATGGTGCATCTTCCTTTCGGTTGTTTTCGTCCGTAGTTTTCTAAATTTTACCACTGAATGAGGGGCGTGTCTATATCACGTGGATTTGAACCCGCACAGAAAAAAAGACCGCACAGTGGGCGGTCAGAGTCGAAAGAGTTTGGCGTGGCTGCCAAGACGGGTGAGCGAGAGAATCAGTGTGTCCTCGCGAATCTGGTAGATGAGCAGCCAGTCTGGGGTGATGTGACATTCGCGATGATGGCGATACCTGCCAGACAGCGCGTGGTCGCGGTGATGCGCCGGCAGCGGCTCATGTCGTGCAAGTGTGTCGATGATGTGGGCGAGGAGGTCGAGGTCGCAGCCCTGTTTGATGGCGGCTTTCAAATCCTTTTTGAATTGCGAGGTTTGTTTAATACTCAGCACGAATTTCCTCCTGCGCCTCGTGAATGAGTTCGGCTGCACTGCGGTAGGACTTTGCAGGATGGCTGCCGCTTGCAATCGCGTCGGATTCACGGAGAGCAGCGAGTGTTTCCAGATTGAAACGTGGCTTTCGGACGGCGAACGGCAGACCGTCATGCAGCAGCACCTGATGAAAAAAGATGTTGATTGCTTCGGAAGCAGAGAGTCCAAGCGTTTGGAAGGTCTCCTCGACAGCAGACTTGAGTTCCGGTTCGAGACGGATATGCAGTGTTTCTGTCTTTGCCATGCGAATCATCTCCTTATATAAAATTGTATCACGTTTGGTAGACATTCGCAAGGCTCTTTCTATGATTTGAACCCACGCGCATTTTATGATAGAATACATTTTGATGAGCAGCGAGAAAGGATGTCACAATGGACGAAGAACTGCGGCGGTATGAGAAGATCCGAGGGGCGTATCACTCGGTGGGACGGCTCGCGAATCTCTATGACGGGATGATGACGTACTCGACGTGGTCGGGGAAGTTCGTCTCGCGGCTCGTGTGGGGACTGGACAGAAACGGTGTGAGCCGCTATGTCGGGCTTGCCCTGCGTGCGGCGCATGAGGGCTTTGACGGGCGGCTGCTCGAAGTGCCCGTGGGGACAGGCTGCCTCTCGCTGCCCGTCTATGCGGAGCTGCCGAACGCGGACATCACCTGTCTCGACTACTCGCCCGCGATGCTCGCGGCGGCGCGTGCGCGTGCGGACGCACTCGGCGTACGCAACGTTGCGTTCGTGGAGGGCGATGTCGGACAGCTGACGTTCGAGGACAATTTCTTCGATGCGGCAGTCTCCATCAACGGCTTTCACGCATTTCCCGATAAGGCTGCGGCGTGGAGCGAAGTACATCGCGTGCTGCGCCCCGGTGGACGGCTCACGGGTTCGGTCTTCGTGCTCGGCGGGAATCCGCGCACGGAGTTCGTCGTGAAGCATCTCTATACGCGGATGGGCTTTTTTACACCGCCGTATGATACGAAGGAAAGTCTTGCGGCACGTTTGCACGCGCTCTATAGCGAGGTCACGGTTGAGTGTGTGGAGTCACTTGCGTGTTTTTCGTGCATTAAATAGAGATAAAGGAGAATATTTGATGAAAAATCGTACACTTTCCCGTTTTCTTGCCGCCGCACTTATTGCGGGCGGTGCACTTACTGCTGCGCCCACAGTCTATGCTGCGGGGGCACCCGCTGCTGCACCGGCGGGGGCTGCGGCACCCGATGCACCTGCCGCAGCACAGGCCGAGCAGGTACAGACACCGTTTGACGCGGCAGTCGTGCAGGAGCACATGATGGCGACAATCACGCGCTTTGAACAGGACGATGCTGCGGGACTTAAGGCGGAGGCGACAATGGAACTTCGCCCGCATCTGACGGCGGAGCAGGTCACGGGTGCAAAGGCGCAGTTCGCACCGAAGTGGGGCGCGCGCGGCGGTGTCGGCAAGCCGTATATGACGGTGGGCAAGGAGGGTGACAAGTGGTATGTCATCTGCGAGATTGCCGTGGGCTACAAGGCGACCGCCGTTATCTACCGCATGACTTACGATGAGAATATGAGGCTCGCGGGCTTCTTCGTCCGCTGATTCTGTGCATGAAAAAAGCTCACGCCGCGCGTGAGCTTTTTTCTATCAGCGATTCCTTTACACTTTATCGTTATAGACGCTGTTGTCGTAGATCCCATCGTGTGAGGTGGCTGCCGCCGTGCTCTGGAACGGAGCGGCACTGTCGTAGGTGGTATTTACACCGTAGACGGTCGCCTCGCCCTGTGTCTGGATGTATAGCTCGGTGCCGGCGGGGAGGTCGATGTTCTTGCCGTGGACGAATGCGCCCGCGACGACGCCGAGGGGACCGAGGACGGCAATGCCCGCAAGCGATGCACCCGCTGCCATGGCGAGGTGCTGCATCTCCTTCTTCGCCTCTTCGCCGATGAAGGTGGTGACGTAGGTGCCATCGAGCGCCTTCGTGCTCTTGAAGTCGATATCGACGGCAGCATTGCGACCGAAGTTCTTTGCCTGCTTCACCTTTGTAACCGTGCCCTCGCCGCGCGACCCCTTTGTAAAGACGAGAACATCACCGACAAAGACGTCCTCTGCAACCTGATATTCGATTGTGTCGCCGACCTTGAGGTTCTTGGCGTTGACGGGGGTCACGAGTGCGATCTTGACGAGGGTGTTCGCGGGAACGGAGACCGGCGTGACAGGGATGTCCTTCGTGCCGAAGGATGCCGTCGAGAGCGCGGAGATGCGCTTTTTGAAGGTGCCCTCGGCGGTTTTTCCAAGGAGCGCGACCTCCATCTCACTGACGCGCTCCTGTACGGGGCGCAGGCTTGTCTCGTGGTTGATGTTCCACTCGATCGCGTTGAGGTTCATGAGGACGGACGGGGTCGTGCTGTTCGTATAGACCTCGTCGTAGATGGCGTCGATGCGTGCCATCAGGCTGCCTGTGCGGTGGCTGCCGTCGTAGTCGCGCTCAAGTCGGTTGATGCGGTCAATGAGCGCACCGGTCTGTTCCTGTCCGTAGGTGTCCTGCTCGATGAGTGCAAGTTTCGACTGGACGGCGTTGGGCGGTTCTGCCGCAAGTGCCGTACCGAAGGATGTGAGCGCAAGTACAAAGGTCAGTACGAGCGCACAGATTCTTTTTCGCATGGCGATCCTCCTCTACTTGGACAGCTGCTTCTTTTCGTTCAGCAGCTCCTCGATAAAGTCTGCAATGCTTCGAAGGGGCGAAGCCGGCGTGTATTTTTGCGGTACATCCATGCCCTGCGACGTGCGCAGAACTTCTTTTGTGTCATAGACCTCGACGCGCGTTGAGACGAACTGATACGTCCCCGCCTGTCGGTTGAGGCGTGTGCGGTACAGATAACGGCGATTTTCGTCCGCCTTGACAACGGCGACGACGGCGTCGCGCTCCGTATCGGAAACGCGGACAATGCTCGCGGCATCGACATAGTAGCCCGTGTCGTCCTCCGCATCGACGAAGCGCATATCCTCCGCTGCTTCGCACAGGCTGAAACTCGTGAGAAAAACAAGTACAGCAAGCAGGAAACCGCCTACCGTGAAACGCTGCATGACGCTGATTGCCTCCTTTCGATGTGTTTCTCCCCAATTCGAGTCCATTATAGATGAAAAGTTTTTGTGCGTCAAATTTAGATTCGATGAGGGGGAACTGCGTTATTTTCGGTTGCGGCAACGCCGCTTGTACTTCTTGCCCTCTGTACTTGAGATGGTTTGCGGAAGCACTATACAAGGCTGGAGCAGTCCTTTTTGCTGATCGATTCGTGCTGTGCCGTGTTTTCCCCAATGGCGCAGGAAGGCTCGTAAAGCTTGTGAAATATGGACTTTCCCCCTTTTTTATATTATAATGGTGCATGAGTTTTTTCCCTTGCTATACTGTAGTATAATAAGGAATCCTTGATAAAATGAAGTCCGTCAGATTGGCGTAGATTTTTCGTCCGAACAAGAAGGCCAAGTGGATGCGTAGCAAAACCTATGTAGAGGATTTGCCGATGAAGTGCGGGAAAAAAATGCGTCAAGATGGCGGGGCTGAATTTATCAGTGCTTTCATACGACTAAATTCTTTGCAAAAGACAGGAGAACGCGCCCATGACCAACGCCTTGCAAACGCGCATCCTACTCGCACTGACTGCTGTCTGTTCCGCACTTCCGATGACGGCTGATGCTGCCTATCGTGGAGACACGGATACAGGCTTTCAGCATCTGGATTTCATCGAAAATCAGCGGCGGGAGGAGCGTGCGAACCGGCTCACTGCAGAGCAGAAGAAGCTGCTTGCGGATGTGGCGGCGATGGAGCAGTATCTGCGGCACCCCGTGACGGCTGATGCGCCGTCGCCGATTGCGTTTGAGGGCGATGATCTGACCTATGACGAGCGGACGGGCGAGTTCACGGCAAAGGGACACGTCGACATCGTGCAGCTTGCGGCGCGGCGTTTTCAGGGCGACTATGTGGAGGGGAATACGGTCTCGGGCGAGGTTTCTGTTCCCGACCGTGCGCACGTCCTTCAGCTCACGGAGGGGCAGTCGCGCGTGACGCTCGACGGCTGCCATGTCCGTTATAACTACAAGACGCGCGAGGGCACGATGGCGGAGGCAAGCGGCAAAGTCGGCGGCTACTATATGACGGGCAAGCGGTTCGAGTTCTATCCGGACAAGATCGTTGTCTACAACGGTACGCAGACGAAATGCCCCGCCGAAAAGCCCGACTACCATCTGAGTGCGGATGTCGCGGAGCTGTACCCCGGAAACCGCATGGTGCTGACGAATGTGAAGTTCTGGCTCAAGAACAAGGTGATTTTTACAAAGAAGCATTACGAGGTGGACGCGTCGAATCCCATGCAGCGCAATTTCCCAAGCGCGGGGTATGACAGCGATGACGGGCTTTGGCTGGAGCAGACCTTTGACTACGATCTTGCTCCGCGCGTCGCGGCGCGTGCGAATCTCTATGTGACGTCGAACAAGGGCTGGCGCAGTCACTATGATCTCGACTGGAACAATAAAGGGGCGGGTGCCCTTTTGACGTATGGCGTATTTGATGATGGGGACGACGAATGGATCAAGAAGGAGCCGTCGCTCACTCTCAGCTACGCAAAGAGGATCGGACAGACGCCGGTCACCTATCGCCTTTACTCCGAGTACGGGCGCTGGTATGGCGGCGGGATCCACAGCAATCACTGGCAGTACGGCATAACGGCAGCGCATGATACGATTCCATTCCATGGGTATGGCTTGGATCTTGCCGCAGGCTACTCGATTACGCGCGAGAGTTACAACCATTCACGCGTGCAGGGGTTCAATGCGAGTGCCTATCTGACGAAGAAGTTCAACGATCGCTTTGCCGCATACATTGGCGGTGTTTATACGAAGAGCACCAAGCAAAATGCACTCTTTGCGTTCGATCAGGAGGACTACGCGAAGGTGCTGCTGATGGGGATGAGCTACCGTCTCGATGAGCGCAACCGCATCGGGGTGGGGACGAAGTATGCGATGGATCCGCATAAGTGGACGGACGTGGACTACTACTGGTTCCACGATCTGCACTGTTCGCAGATCATTCTGCGCTACCGTTCGGAGCAGGATTCGTGGAAGATCAAGTGGGAGTTCACGCCATGGTAAACGCGCTTGCACAGATGGCGGGCACGCCCGTCCTTGTGATCGGGGATATGGTCGCAGATGTGTATCTCGATGGTGACATCGCGCGCATCTCACGCGAAGCGCCCGTGCTCGTCCTCCGGCAGCGGGAGGAGCGCGTCGTTGCAGGTGGTGCGGCAAATGTCGCGAACAATGCGGCGACGCTCGGCGGCACCGCATACGCCGTGGGCGTCTGCGGCACGGAGCGCAGTGGGGATGCGCTGTGCTCCGTGCTTGGCAAAAATGGGGTGCGTACGGAATTTGTCCGCGCCGAGGAGCGCCCGACGATCACGAAGACACGCATCATTGCGGGCGGGCGGGCGACGGTCAGTCAACAGATTGTGCGTGTGGATCACGAGTGGCATGCGCCGCTGACTGCGGCGGAGGAGGAGACGCTGCTCGCGCGTATCCGCACACTGCTGCCGCAGGTGCGTGGTGTCGTACTCTCTGACTACGGGTCGGGGACGGTGACAGAGCGCGTGCGCCAACTGGTTATTGAGGAAACACGGAGCGCTGGGATCCCGAGCATTGTGGACTCACGCTATGATATTCTCGCCTATGAGGGCATTGGCTATGTCAAGCAGAACGATGCAGAGCTTGCGGCGGCACTGGGGCGCGAATTTCATGCGGAGGAAGAACTCTATGCGGCCGGGCATGAACTGCGTGCGCGTCTTTCGGCAGACGGCGTACTCATCACGCGCGGCGCGGACGGCATGACGCTTTTCCTTGCGGACGGTTCGGCGACGCATATTCCCGTGAGTGACCACAGTGAGATCTTCGATGTGTCGGGCGCAGGTGACACCTGCGTCGCCGTGATGATCCTCGGACTTGCGGCGGGCGTCGATGCGCGGACGGCGGCGCGTCTCAGCAATATCGCGTCCGGTATCGCCGTCCGAAAGCGCGGGACGGCGACGGTGGCGCAGGAGGAGCTGCGTGCGGCGGTTCTTGTGGCAGGAGGAGACGGATATGCTGATTCCAAATGAGAGAATTGAGGATTTCGCCGCGACGCTGCGTGCGGCGGGGGCGCGCGTCGTCTTTACGAACGGCTGCTTTGATATCCTCCATGCGGGACATGTGCGCTATCTCGCAGCGGCGCGGGCGCTTGGCGACGTGCTTATCCTCGGACTGAACAGCGACGCCTCCGTACGGCGGCTGAAGGGCGAGACGCGCCCCGTGAACAGCGCGGAGGATCGCGCGGAGGTCGTGGGGGCACTCGCGTCCGTGGACTATGTCGTGATCTTCGGCGAGGATACGGCGGAGGACCTGATTGCGAAGGTGCGTCCTGCGGTCTACGCGAAGGGCGGGGACTATACACGTGAGACGCTGCCTGAGGCACGCATTGTCGAGAGCTACGGCGGCGAGGTTGCGTTTATCCCGCTGGTAGAGGGCAAGTCGACGACGGGGATGATTGCAAAGATGGGGCGGAAGTAGTATTCGTTCGCTCACAGCATCGCATTATCTTTGCAGGGACACCGTTATGGGGGTAGAACAACCTCACAGGCAATAAAGGAGGGCAGGGCATGAAGAATATCATCGTCATCAAGCTGAGCGCGATCGGCGACGTGATTCATGCCCTGCCCGTTTCGTATGCCATCAAGGAGCAGTTCCCGGAGGCGCATCTGACGTGGGTGGTTGAGCAGGCGGCATACGCAATCCTTGTGGATAATCCGTACATCGACGAGATCATCCTCTTTGAGAAGGCGAAGTTCCGCAGCTTTGGCGGATTTCTGCGCGAGATCGGCCCCTTTCGCCGCCGTCTGCGCACGCGGCGCTACGACGCCTCGCTCGACCTGCAGGGGCTCTTTAAGTCGGCGGCGATTGCCTTCAATGCGGGGGCAAAGCTGCGCATCGGTACGGCGAATATGCGCGAGGGCGCGCATCTTGTGAGCCGACCCGTACGCGGAGCGCACGCCGAGGGGCACATCGTTGAGCGCTATCTGGATGTCGCGCGTGCGCTCGGCTGCGTGGTGCGCGAGGTGTGCTTCCCCGTTGCTGTTTCTGTGCGGGACGCAGCAGCGGCAGATACGCTGCTCATGCGTGAGGGCGTGCAGGAGGGACGGCGGTTTGTCGCCTTTGCCATCGGTGCGAACTGGCCGAACAAGCGCTGGCCGGCGGAGCAGTTTGCGGCACTCAGTGATCGGCTCTACCGCGCACACTACGTTCCTGTGCTTGTGGGCGGGGGCGCTTTGGATGAGACCATCGCACAGGACATCATGCGCGCGTCTGAGATCCCGCCCGTCAATCTCGTCGGGCGGACGAATCTCAAGCAGCTCGCACATATATTCACACGCGCTGCACTCGTCCTCGGCGGCGACACGGGACCCGTCCACCTCGCGGCAGGGCTGCGCCGTCCGACCGTCATGCTGATGGGACCGACCGATGCAAACCGCAACGGTCCCTACGGACAGCTTGAAAATGCCATCGAGGTCGACCGTCCCTGCCGTGGCTGCTGGAAGCGCGCCTGCCCGAAGGGGCTGGACTGCCTTGCGGCGATTACGGTGGATGAGGTCGCGGCGAAGATGCGTCCGCTGCTTGACCGATAAAGAGAAACAGGACTCCGCTGCTATACAGTGGGGAAGGAGTATACCGGAAGAATGCGTATCGAACGATATGGCGGGCGCTCATGCGGACGCTTGGAGGCGCTCTATGATGCCGCACAGCGCGATATCAAACTGTTTGCGTTTATTTTGCTGACGCTCTGTGTCTATCGTGCGTACTTCATGCTGTATATGTCGAGCTATATGATACCCTCGACGGGCGCGGCGGATATCGTGCTTGCACTCGTCACGGGGCTCAGGCTCTCACTCAAGACAGCGGGCATCGTCACCCTGACGGGATTTGTCCTGGCTACGCTGCCGCTCCTCATTGCGCCGCGTTTTGCGTCTGTGCTGCATCGTCTTCGTCTCGGCTGGGGAACGCTCGCAGCGTTTGTCTTTGCCGTACTCTTTCAGGCGCGGTTTCCGTTCTATCGCCAGTATCAGACGGGCTTTCACCTGCAGGTGACGGCGGGGCTGAACGATGATACCACTGCCATCTTCTTGATGATGGTGCAGGAGTATGGATTCATCTGGCGCTTTGGCGTCGCGCTTATCCTGACCGTGCTGTCTTTCTATGCACTGCGGTATCTCCTCTGTACACGTGGAACCCACCCGCTCCCCGCGCTGCACACATGGGGGCAGCGCGCTCTTTTCTCGGCGGGACTTGTTCTCATCTTTGCAGCGTTCTTTCTCTTTGTGCGCTTCGGCGGGAGCTTTACATACGGGGGCGGCGTCAACTGGGAGAATGCTGGGAGAACGGGAGATGCGTTCCTCAACGAGTGCATTCTCGATGATGGGCAGGCGCTCTACCGCGTATACTCGATGCAGAAGCGGATCAAAGGCGGTGACATCGCGGGTGTGGACAAGACTCATGTGCGTGAGCTTGCACGCGCGGCGGCGGGATACGCCGATCTCGCGGCGGATACGCTCACGCCGTATCTCACACGTACGACGCAGGGGGCACGCATTCCGAAGCCGCGCCACATTTTTATCGTGCTCGGCGAGACCTATGCGCAGTGGCCGATGCTTGAAAAGTATGCAGCCCTTCACGCAGCGGACGGGATCAAGGCACTGACGGCGGAGCCGAATGCGTATTACTCACGTCGCTTCATGCCGAACGGGGACTTTACGTCCGTCGCGATTACCGGACTCGTGACGGGGCTGTCCGAGGTCAATCAGCACGTCAACTATGTGCCGCGCAGCCTCAAGGAGGTCTATCCGACGGCGATGGCACCGCAGTTCAAGCAGCTCGGCTATGCAGTGGACTTTTGGTATGGGGGCGTACCCTCGTGGGAGGGCATGGATCGTTTTTCGCGTGCGCAGGGCTTCGACCATTTCTATGGCTACCCGGATTTTCATGCGGAAAAGGTGAATGCGTGGGGCACGTCGGACGCGCAGCTCTTTGCCGCACTCGCGGCACACCTCGCAGAGGAGCCGCCGACGGTGCATCTCATCATGACGGTGTCGAACCATCCGCCCTACGACATCGACGTTGCTGGGGAGGGATTCGATCTCGAAAACGCACGTGCGGAGACAGCAAAGCTGCCGAATGTGGAGAATCCGGATCAGCTTGCGCTTGAGTTGGGGCACTACGCATACATGGATAAGATTGTGACGAACTTCGTACATGAGACGATGGCGAAGTACCCCGACAGCCTCTTCGTCCTTACGGGGGATCATGCCGTGCGCATGAATCCGTCGCGTACGCCGACGATGTATGAGTATCAGAGTGTCCCCTTTGTCCTCTATGGGCAGGGCGTTACGTCTGCGATCCTGCCGCCCGATGTGGTGGGAGGACATACGAATATTGTGCCAACCCTGATCGAACTCATCGCACCCGCAGGATTTTCCTACGTATCCATAGCCCCGCCGCTGACGGAGGACAATATGGGCGCAGCGTTCAACCGTGACTACTTCCTGACGCGGAATGTTATGGGAGAGGTCGGTGGGACACGTACAGAACTCCTGCCGGGGGCGGCTGCGGGGGATGATGCAGACGCTTATGAACTGCTGCGGACGCGTATGGCGATCCTGCGGACGCTGTCGTGGCAGCTGATCGAGCATGGGGATTCGTTGGAGGGACAGTGACTTTGTATCAAAACATTCTCGTCATCAACCTCATGCACCTCGGAGATCTTATGCTGGTTACGCCTATCCTGCACACGCTGCGGCACAACTATCCGAAGGCGCATATTACCCTCCTCGCAGATCGGATTCTCGCGGACATCGTGCAGGAAAACAGGCACATCGACGAATGTCTGCTGATCGATAAGAAGGGGAAGGATCGGGGGTTCCTCGGTACCCTGCGCTTTGCGTGTCGGCTGCGCAGCAAGAAATACGATCTCGTCGTCAACCTGCACCGCAACGAGCGCTCCTCTGCGCTTGCATCGCTCAGCGGCGGGAAGAAAATCATCGGCTATGCCAAGCCCGGCTTCTCACTGCTCTTCGATCATGTCAGCCCCGATCAGCACCCCATCATGCACGAGGTACACTCGCACTACGCGGCGCTGCGTGCGGCGGGGGTCATCGGCGAGGTTGTCGATGCGGGACTTGAGATGTGGCTGCCGCCCACCGCCGAGGCGGAGGCACAGCGTCTCTGGGCGGAGCATTTCGCCCCGGGGGACAAGGTGATTGCACTCAACATCGGCGCAAGCTGGCGGACGAAGCGTTGGGAGGACAGCTATTTTGCAGAGGTTGCGGATACATATCTCCAACGCGGCTATCATCTCGCTGTTATGGGCGGCCCAATGGACGTGGAGATGGTCACGGCGTGCCGCGCACAGATGCGGGAGAAGGATCATCTACGGCTACACATCTTTACGGGGCAGGTCAGCCTTGGTGTCCTCGCGGGACTGCTTCGCCGCTGCATCCTCTTCATCACGACGGACTCTGGTCCCATGCACGTAGGTGTAGCGATGAATGTGCCCGTCCTCTGTATGTTTGGCGCGTCGCCCATTCCGGGGTTTTATCCCTACGACGCAAAGAGTATCTCCGTCCGTGCCCCTGTCCCGTGCCACCCCTGCCGCCTCCACGAATGCCCGCTTGCGGGTGAGGAGAACATGAAGTGTATGAAGCGGATGCCGCCGGCACTGCTTTTGAAATATGCGGATCAGATGCTCACGGAGAACGCTGAGAGACCGGCATACGAGATTGCACGCCCGAAGGATTTTGAGACACGCGTTGTGGAGCAGATGGATGGAGCGTTTGTTCTTACGCCAAAGGGCGCGGCGGAGCGATTCGTCCGCCCTGTCCTGCCGGATGGCATCAAGGCGCACGGATTTGACTGACATGGTTCAATAATTTCAATGATAGGAGAGTTCTCATGGATATGGCAAAGATCCGCGCAACGGTCGCGGAGAAGAGTGTGCGCAGCAACATCCTCGTCGTCGGTGATGTCATGCTCGATAAGTATTACTCGGGTGAGGTCACGCGTATCTCCCCCGAGGCTCCTGTGCCGATCACCCATGTGACGGGGACGCGCGAGACCCTTGGCGGTGCGGCGAACGTGGCGCATAACCTTGCGCTTCTCGGGACGAATGTCAGCATCGCAGGCTATGTCGGCGACGATGCGCACTGCAAGAGTCTGCTTGAGAAATTTGCTGCGCGCGGCATCGATCATGCAGGACTGATCCGTACCGATCGCCCGACCACGACAAAAATCCGCATCATCGGAGGGCATCAGCAGATGCTCCGCCTTGACTTTGAGGATGCCAGCCCGATTGACGGCGACTATGCACAGCAGTATCTTTCCTACATTGACCAAAAGCTCAACGAGAGCATGGACTGCGTTATCATCTCGGACTATGGCAAGGGCGCGTGTACGGAGTTCGCGTGTCAGCACATCATCCGCGCGGCGCACGATCATGGCGTACCCGTCATCGTTGACCCAAAGGGGGCACAATGGGCGAAGTACAAGGATGCAGACTACCTCACCCCGAACATCAAGGAGATCAATGAGATTCTGCTCGAACCGATTGCAAACGAGGATTTTGCGATTGAAAAGGCGGCACGCTACGCGATGCGCAAGTTCAGTCTGCGCAACGTCGTCCTCACGCGTTCGTCCAAAGGTCTTTCTCTGATTCACGGCGAGGAGGTCGTCCATATCCCGACGAAGGCGCAGGAGGTCTTTGATGTCTCGGGTGCGGGCGATACCGTCATCGCCGTATTCGGCCTTGCGCTTGCGGGCGGCCTGAAGCCGGCAGATGGGGCGTATCTGGCGAACCTCGCGGCGAGTGTCGTCGTCTCGAAGCTTGGAACCTATGCGGTCAACCGCGAGGAACTCTTGCAGGTGCTCGACCGGCAGGAAGGAGAACATCTATGATTATCGTTACGGGCGGTGCCGGCTTTATTGGCAGCAATCTCGTTCATGCGCTCAATCAGCGCGGACATAAGGATATCCTCATCGTCGATGACTTGGGGGACGGCGAGAACTACAAGAACCTGCGCGGGCTCCATTTCATCGACTACCAGCAGAAGGACGACTTTCTCCATCTGATCGAGGAAAATGACTTCGACGGTACGGACATCGACGCGATCTTTCACGAGGGTGCGTGCTCGGATACGATGGAGTACGATGTCAACTACATGATGAAGGTGAACTACTCCTACTCGAAGGCGCTTCTGCACTTCGCGATGGGGGCGCGTATTCCGTTCTTTTACGCCTCCTCTGCCTCCACCTACGGCGGTGGGAGGCACGGCTTCACCGAGGGCGACCACTCGGAGGACGCGCTCAATCCGTATGCGTTCTCGAAGCTTGCATTTGACCGCTATGTGCGGCAGGTGATCCCCGAGGCGCGCAGTCCCATCGTCGGACTCCGCTACTTCAACGTCTACGGGCCGCAGGAGCATCACAAGGGGAAGATGGCATCGATCTTCTATCAGCTCTATCATCAGATCATGGAGACGGGGGAGGCACGTCTTTTCCGTGGGACAGACGGTCTGGAGGACGGCGAGCAGCGCCGTGACTTTGTCTATGTCGGCGATGTTGTGCGCGTCAATCTGCACTTTTTCACGCATGGCGGTGTGAGCGGCATCTACAACTGCGGTACCGGTGTCGCGCACAGCTACAATGAGGCAGCGCACGCCGTCATTGCAGCGCTCGGCAAGGGCAGGATCGTCTACCGCGATTTTCCAGAGGTTTTGCGCGGCAAGTACCAGAACTATACCCAGGCGGACACGAGCGCACTTCTTGCGGCGGGCTATGACGGCGGCTTCACGCCAATGGAGGAGGCGGTCAAGGAGTACTGCGACTTCCTCCATGCAGGCGGGTATTTTTCGTATGCGGAATAAGGCGATCTTCTTTGACCGTGACGGCACACTCAACGTCGATGTGCATTACCTCCACGACCCTGCGGACTTTGTGTGGATCGAGGGCGCGGTCGAGGCAATCCGCTGGGCAAATGCGCACGGATATCTCGTCATCGTCGTCACAAATCAGAGCGGCATCGCGCGCGGCTACTACGACGAGGCGGCGGTGCATCGCCTGCATGACTGGATGAATGGGGAACTTGCAAAGCACGGTGCACGCATCGATGCATTCTACTACTGCCCCCACCATATAGAAGGGAAAATTCCCGTCTATACGAAATCCTGTGACTGCCGCAAGCCGGCACCCGGCATGCTCCTAAAGGCAATCGCAGAGCATAACATCGATCCCGCCGCCTCCTTTCTGTTCGGTGACGCAGCAAGCGATGTCGCGGCCGCCGAGAACGCAGGGGTGAAGGGCGTGCGCTATGAGGGCGGGAGTCTGATGGATTGTGTGCGGGGAGCCGCAGGAGGCGAGAGCGCCTGAACGGACGGAGACAGATACATGAAGATTGCCATCTTTGAAAATATCATGACCCCCGGCGGACATGAGGTGGACTTTGACCGCATTCTTGTGGATGAACTGAAGGCGCTCGGACATGAAGTGATCTTTTATGTGCCGGAGAAATTTCAGTTCGGCATGGATTATCATGTGCCTGTGCGGTATCTTCCAGGCGCTCCTGTACTCTATACGAATGCGCGTGGCATTCGCAAGCTGTTTCTCTCTGTGCAGCGTGAGCGGCGGCGCTTCGGCTGGTATCGCGCACTCTATCAGGAGGCTTTGACTGGGGCGTTTGATGCACTCATTATTCCCACGTCAACCTACCGCTATCTGCGTGCGCTGCGTCAGAGTGTCCTGCGGCGTTCACCTGTGCCGGTTCTCTTTATTCAGCATGGAATCAATCCGAGCGAGGCACCGAAATTTCTCAGCGCTACAGACGGTCTCTCCGAACATACGAATATCCATCCTGTCGTACTTACGTTTGGCAACAATATTTTTGGTGAACAGCGGTCGAATATTCGCCTGATGCCGCCGCCGACCTTTATTCCGCGCGATATCGAGGTCGTGCCGCCTCCCCCCGTGAAAGCGGATGAACCCATTACGATCGGTTTTTTCGGCCAGTTCCGTAGGGAGAAACGCCTTGAGGATCTGCTGCAGGTCTATCTTGCAGGGAACTATACACGTCCCGTTCGTCTGCTTGTGCAGGGGTCAACGATGCATGCGGAGGATGCAGCAGAGTTCGAGCGCATCATTGCCGCTTATGCGGGGCGGGGGATTACATTTCTGCATCGCGGACTGATTGGTGCGGACTGGCAGCGTGCCATTTCTGAGGTGGATGCACTCCTCCTGCCTTACTCTGCGCCACGCTACCGTTATCATTGGGGGGCGATGCTCTTCACGGCAATCGGTTTTAAGAAACCTGTCCTTACAAGTGATGACATGAACCCTGAGGTGTTTGAACGTTTTTCGATCGGCATGACGTTTCCAAGCGGAGATTTGGCGGCGCTTGGGGGGGCACTTGAGACCTTTATTAACGAATATGACAGCCGTGCACTGCATTGGCATGAAGCGCTTCAACGTGCCGCCGATGAATATGCACCCGCGCGTTTTGCTGTGCGCATTATGGAGATCATCGACGGAAACGCGGGGAAATGAAGCTGATGGCTGGAAAGGACGGCATTATGGCTCTGAATCTATCGGTACTGATCCTCGCAAAGAACGAGGAGCAGAACATAGAGGACTGTATTCGCAGCGTTTCCTTTGCTGATGAGATCATTGTCATCGACGATTTTAGCACGGATCGGACAGCGGAGCTTGCACGTTCCCTCGGGGCGCGTGTTGTGCAGCGTGCGCTCGCCGGCGACTGGGGGGCGCAGCAGACCTTTGCAATTCAAGAGGCGACGCACGATTGGATTTATTTTCTGGATGCGGATGAGCGTGTGTCACCGAGGCTTGCAGAGCACATCAAGTCGAATGTTGCAGCGGATGATCGGCGATATGCGTACGCGAACGCGCGTCTGAGCTACTATTTTGAGCAGCCGCTGCACCATGGCGGTTGGTTTCCTGATTATGTCGTCCGTCTGTTGCCGCGTGCGGGGACGAGCGTCACGGGACTTGTTCATCCCAAGATATGTCACTCCTGTCAGGAGGTCAAACTCCCGCGGGAAGAGTATCTTGTTCACTATCCCTATCGTGACTGGACACACTATCTAGGCAAGCTGAATACCTATACAACCCTCGCAGCTCAGAAATCCTACAATGCGGGGCGGCGTGCGAATCTTGCCGATATGATTCTGCATCCTGTGTGGGCAAGTTTTCGCATGTACTTCTTGAAACGCGGCTTCCTCGATGGACGTATCGGATTTATTCTTGCGGTGTTCCACTATTTCTATACGATGGCAAAGTATGTAAAACTGTATTATCTTGACAAGACAAACCGCCATACGGGAGATTTTTCATGATTGCTGAGATCCGTGCCGTCGCGCGTCGTGCCTATCGCTGGGAAAATCCGCGCGAGCGTCACCGCGCCGTCGTCTTTATGGTGCGCGGTCTGCTGCACCGGAAACAGCTGCGCGAACTCTACGATTTCTTTCAGAAGACGGAGGCGCGCAAAGAGCTTTATGCGCGCAATCCATTTCCTCTGGAGCAGGCGACACGATCCTTTTTTTATGCAGGGTCTACCGTGAGCACGCGCATGAAGCTCATACGGGAACACTACGCCTATCTCGAAGACAGGCTGAACCCCGAGGATTTTGTCAGCCTTGGGTACGATGGCATACACGAGATTTGGCGCTCTGCAGATGCGGATATGGATTGGTGTGCTTATCTGAAATTCGCACCCGGTCAGCGCAAAGAAGGGTTGCTCTCTGTCATGATGGAGGTCAATCATGTGACCCTTTACCAGATCGTCTTTTGGATTGAGCAGCGGGATGGACAGCCAACGCTGGTCATTGGTGCAATGCAGGGACCGAACACCGAGGACGCACAGGACTTTGTCCGTGAGATGACAAAGCGTGCACATCGCTTCCGCACAAAGAATCTTATCCTCTACATGACGCAGGCAGTCGCACGTGCACTCGGCGTGCAGCGCATCCTTGCCGTATCGAATGCAGGGTATTACGCGAACAACCACATTCGCCGTGACCGCAAGCTTAAGACGGATTTCGGTACGTTTTGGGAGGAGGCGGGCGGTTGGCAGACCGAAGATAAGAGGTTTTATGAACTTCCTCTCACACTGCCGCGCAAGACGATGGAGGAAGTACCGACGCGCAAGCGTGCCGTCTATCGGCGTCGCTTTGCGTTTCTCGATGAAGTCGATGCACAGATTGCGGAGCGGGTAAAAGCCCTGCTGAAATAAAAAGAGATACAAAAACGCCCGACCACAGAGTGTTGACTCGAATGGTGGGGCGTTTCTACTGTTATTAGGGAAGCACTGATAAATTCAGCACCACCATCTTAGCGCATCTTTTTTGCCCGAACTTTGTCGGCAAATCCTCCACAGAGCACCACTCTGCGTCCGGTTTGCCTTCTCGTTCGGACGAAAAAAACTGCACCAATCTGCAGGACTGTTTTATCAGCGATTCCCTAGAAATCTTTGTTTATATTGTTTTTCTCCTGCACTTCTGCCACCTTCACCCCCGGGGTAATTCCCCGTGTAACGCGGTTCTCCATGCGTTCGTGGACGTGGGCGTATTTTGCGGTGACTTTTGGGCTGCGCTGGCGCAGGGTTTCCTGTACGACGCGCAGATCCTTTGTCTCCTGATAGAGGTTTGTGCCGCAGCTGTGGCGGAAGAGATGGCACGCGTAGCCGGGCTGTTTCAGTCCCGCATTCGTCAGCGCTTTGTTGATGACGTAGCGGATGCCGACGCGCGTGATCCGTCCTTTCATGTTGTTGGGTGAGCAGGAGATGATGGTGGGCGTGAGGCGATTCTCCGGTGGGACGGCACCGCGCACCTCGATGTATGCCTTGAGGAGCTGAAAGGTCTCCTCACAGGGGTAGATGATGCCCGCGTGTCCCTTGCCGCGGATTTCGATGCGTCCGCGCTGCCAGTCGATGTCCTCGTCCGAGAGGCGCATGACCTCGACGACGCGCAGCCCCTCGACGCCCATGAGGTAGACGATGAGGAGGTTGCGCAGACGCCGCAGGGCGTTCTTGTCCGCAGCGAGACTCTCGCAGATCTCCTTGATCTGGTCGACGGTGAGGTATTTATAGTCCTCGTCGAGGTGCTGCGGGTTGCGCAGCTGCAGATCGGCGCAGGGATTCTCGGCGATAAAGGAGAGGCGCTGTGCGACCTTGTAGAAGGCGCGGATCGCCGCGCCCTTGATCATGAGCGTTGCCGCGCTGTAGCCACGCGTGCGCATCTCCTCCATGTAGACGCGAATCTGGTAATCGTGTACGTCACTGAGCGGGTGGAGTCCCTGCTCCATGCACCAGTGGAGGAAGAGGCGAATCGCCAGTTCGTACGTGTCGCGCGTGTCCGCTGTGGGCGCACCGCCCGCGATGTAGCGCGGAAGGTATTCGTAGAAATGGGTGATGAAATATTCGGGCGTAATGGCGTCCTGCCGTACGCTCATGGATACCTCGCCCATACGGCGCACATTGCCGGGGGCGGTTTCCGCACACCGCGCAGGAATGCCCATTTCCTGCGAACCGCCGCTGCGATAGGTCTTGTTTCCCGCCAAAAAGTCACCCTCTTCCATCTCCTATGTTGTTTTTAGTTCGCCGTTTCGTTCGCTCTTGTGAGGTAAATCACGCGCCCAGTGTAGTACGGATAGCTTGGAGGTGTATATCCTTGTTTTTGGTCGGTGTCTTCATGTCCTGCATAGTTCTGCGGGTCGAAGACTTCTTTGAGGATGATTTGGTTCGGCTGCGCACCATCATATTCCCACTCATAGAAGTAAGGATAGAGCCAACCCATCTTGGTATGCCATCCTTCCATTCCCGCGTTAATCGCCTCATAGTCAAGGTAAGGAAGGAGGAATTGAGGATTGTTTAGCTCAACTTCCGAATGTCCAAATCCTGTCAACCCGCCCATGACGTCGGTTGTTGTCAACTTGTTGCCTTCTGCGGGCGATGAATAATTACCATTCTTTGTCGTGTTATCCTTAATGTTCATAAAATCAGGGGGAAGGTTTGTTTTGGAGAATTCTTCACTAGACGTAACATCGAACATTTGAAGGATGTTATATCGATGTGTTTCGTCGGTTGGAATCCCCATGACAGGCATAAATCGCATCACAGAGTGTCCTTGCAGAAAAGTTTCTCGGTTAACCATGTGATTTGCGACAATATCTTTTGGGTTCATCACATAAGCGTCAATATACCACGGTTTTGAAATCAACCAATGCAAATCAAGCTCTGTTTTGTCGTTAGGAATCCAACCTTTTCGCCCATCTTCACTTGTTGTAAAGTCATCCCATGTGAGATTTTCAAGATTTTCGAAATAGATTTCTTCTGGTAGTTTACCTAAATAGGCTTTTATAATAGATGATATCTCATTGTGAACTACATCTCCTCTTTTGTTTTGCTTCCAATCAGCTATATCACGCGCATCTTTTAAAGCGTTAGCATACTTCGGCGCTTCAATCTTGCTTCCATATTCGTACACAGAACGCTTTCCACGCTCGTTGTTGTCAAATTGGTGCTTGAGTTCTTCAATCACCTGTGGGGCAACCTGTTCTACACCCTTATATGCTGATGCAACAGCGCTTTGGAGGTCTGTTGGTGTATATGTCGACTCGGAATACTCATCAATAAAATTCATAGGGTCATAAATGTTATACGGGTAGCCAAGGTTTTGTTCGATATATGTCTCCGCGCTTTTAAGAGACTCTTCCCATGATTTGTCTCCTTCTCCGTATCTGTCACGAACAACTCCTTCATAAGTTATTGGGTTGGTTGTGTTGCTTCCGTACACGTCAAGAAGGACATTCTTTGAGTCTTTGTACTTTCCATTATCGTACTCATCAATGGTTACATCGGCATACTTTCTGCCGTTAACCATAATCGTAGCAATTACGTTGCTGCGAATACGTACTTTATCAGAAATTGGCGTCGCTGTTTTTGCCTCTTCAGGCTCAACGGCAACAGGTTTATGCTGATGGCGATACCAATGCTCAATCGGTTTAATTGTATTCCCGCAATGAATATCCCTGTTTGGATTGTTGTCACAAAATGTTTTTTCATGGTTTGCGTTTGAACCTTGACTTGATTGCGGTGGTTCAGCGGGTTGCGGATATTTCGGCGGGAACAACATCTGCCACAGCATGATTGCAGTAGAAACATCATCAGCATCAAAACTGAACGCATGTGCAGTCTTAGGTGCCGCGATAGGTGCACAAAGTGCAAATGCAGTGCTGAGTGTGATTGTTGTTTTTAGAAGTTTCTTTTTTGAAAACATTCGTATGTCATCTCCTATCTGAAAAATTGAAATCGAAATTGTTTTAATTACAACCTCAGTATAATACTTTGTATCTAAGTTTTCACAAAAATATTTCTAAAATTAACTTTTGTTAATTCTTTTTGCTTTTTGCGTCTGAATAACTAAGTTTATCTTCTTTATCCAGCTTCTCAATTGTCTTATCTTTAATACCTACATACTTAAATTTCTCATCAACTCTGCCCTCCATATACATTCCTGCAATCTCATCCATTATCTTGTCTCTTCGTTGCATAATAAGCTCTTGTTCGACCAACGAGTAATCCTCATCGCCTTTTTTGCCATACAGTTTTGCCGCTAA
>ERZ772971.714-NODE-714-length-20445-cov-4.645611_pt1 | contig 20445 bp, 12 predicted proteins | sample MGYA00511943_ERZ772971 | MGnify/ENA primary metagenome ERZ772971 (study PRJEB29015, sample SAMEA2737929) | human oral metagenome | biome: human oral; feature: human-associated habitat; material: dental | place: China | collected 2144 ... | reverse complement strand
TCACTTTGTCTTCACTTTGTCTTCACTTTGTCTTCACTTTGTCTTCACTTCGTCTACACTTCGTCTTCACTTCGTCTTCACTTCGTCTTCGCTTTGTCTTCGCTTTGTCTTCGCTTTGTCTTCACTATGTCTTCACTTCGTCTTCGCTTCGTCTACACTATGTCTTCACTTCGTGTACACTGTTCCTCTACCGAAGAGATAAGGAAGAAAAAAGCATACAGAATGAGCGTTGGAGGGTCATCTGATAGCACGAAGCAATACTATTACAAAAGAGGCAGAATTACATCAAAAGTCTCCTCCTCAGGAGGGTCGGAAAGATAGCGAAGAGAGCGTATACGAGTCAGGTAAGATTGTTGCGCAATAGCGCGCTTCTCAGGGTCAGGGAGTACAGTAGTGAGGCTGCGTTCTGGATAGGTCAGTAGCAATAAGAAATCTAACTGACCGTAGTCGTTTACATCGGTAGCATAGCGCAAAATACGCGCCTTAGAGGGCAGCGACTGGCTGAGCTCGTAGTATTTTTCGCGGTTCAGCAGATAGTCAGTTTTAACAGCGTGCACCACTTCGTTGGTCTTGTAGAGATAGTTTAAGAAGAGTTTTTGCTTGAGGTAATCAACCCCTTCTAAACGCCGACGCAAGTCAGCAAAATGGGTGCGAAAATGCGCTCCAATGTTCTTAGCCCGCTCGCGTGGAGAGCTCCCCCACCGAAGATCAGTAGGAAGGATAGGCGTACCCACTTGCAAGGTAATGCTTCCACTGTAAATAACAAAGTCATTTTTAGGGAGCACCTCTGAGGTACCGTGAAGATAGACAGGCAATAGGGGTACCCCACATTGCTGAGCAAGGTAAAATGCCCCTTGATGAAAGCGGTGTATCTGATTGGTTTCAGAGCGTTTGCCTTCAGGGAAAACAACTACCGAAAAACCTTGCTCCAACTGCTGACGTACAAGGGGAAGAGTCTTCTCAATTCCGTCGGCAGCAGGAAGATAGCCTATTGCACGCAACAAACGTCCAAATATAGGAGAACGGTAGACCCATTGGTTTACCATATAGGTAAGTTTCGTACTAAACATTCCCATTGAGAGGTTATCTAACCAAGAACTGTGATTTGCAATAACGATGCAAGGAGTACTAAGGGTATTATTTTCAGGGTTTTCTATCTGTTTGCTCACCGAAAAACGGGTGTATAAGGCAGAAATCCCTAAAAAGTTGGTGCCACGCCTAAAGAGAGGCGTGCTCTTAGGAAAGACTTTTAACCACAACCAAGCTACATAAGAGAGTAGTAAGGACATCAAGCCGTAGTAGAAGATAGAAAGCAACGAGGCAATTAACAAGTGTAAACTTATGGGCGAACTTCCGCGCTGAGGACGGCGAAAAATGAACCACCTAAAAAGGGACGGATAAAAGACAAAAGTAATAACCAATGCCGTAAAAATACCAATGAGGGAAACCGAAGCAATGGACTGCAGCGCAGGGTGCTTAGCAAAAATAAGAGTGCCAATGGCCAAAAAGGTAGTAATAGAAGCTAGCAATACTGACACTTTGTAAACAGGCAGCTCGTTATGCCCTGTAGTGTATTCCTTTTGGAGTGCACAAGTCATAAAGATGCTGAAATCTACCGAATGCCCAAGTACCAAAGTACAAACAATCATACTAAACACATTGAATTCTATACCGAAGAAGCTCATCAGTCCTGCTGTTACGATTCCTGTAACGCCAATAGGTATAAGGGTGAGCAACACTAACTCTATTCGGCGGAAGAAAAGAAGTAATATTAAGAAGATAGCAACTGAGGAATAGTTCACCAGTAGGAGAATATCGTCCTTGAGCTTGCCTAAGAATGTTTCGCTGAGCTGCTTGCGGTCTATGACCACTGTGGGGGTGTTGCGTTCTACCGAAGCGATGAAAGCGTTGCGCTGCTCGGCAGGCAATTTGACCAAGTTGGCAATGGTGTAAAAGCCATCTTTTTCAGTAATAAAATCGCTGAGGGGAATAGCCGATAGCTCGGCATAGGTAGTGAGGGGAATAGGCTGAAAACCGTGCTGCAAGTGCTGAAAAAAAGGAGAATAAGTACTCTCTTTAAAGCCTAGTGCGTTTCCTGCTGCCAAGAGGTGCTTACGGAGGGCTTCTTGACTTTCTAACGACCAAAACTGTTGCCAACGCACAATGCGCCGGTGTTGCTCGGCTTGCGGCAATACTATAGCAGCTACAGAGCTAAACTGCTTAATGGTATCGGTAGCCTTGTAATGTTGCAACTGCTGGTAGAGAGCGTAGTTGCGCTCCAAAGCTTCTTCTTGCGAATTGCCATAGGCAGTGGCATAGAGAGAAGCATAATGGCTATCGGTAAGGGACTCTAAAAGCTGTTGCCCTTTTTGATAACGAGGGTTCAGATAGTTAGCGTGAGAAATGTCGCTATCAAAACGGACATTCTGAAAAGTGAAAAAGCTTGCTCCTATAAGCAACAAGCAAGCCCCTACTACCCAACGATTCTTGTGAAAGGAGTAAGCTCCTACCCTATCTAACAAAGTTTTACGCACCTGAAGAGTACGATTGACACGGTAGAAATGCGGCACACACACCAAGGACAAAAGAGCAGAAACCATAATGCCTACCGAAGCAAATAGCCCTAAATCGCGCATCACATCGGAATGGACAAATAGCAGACAAAGAAAAGAAATTGCTGTGGTGCTACTGCTAAGCAAGATAGGAGCTGTAACAGCCTTGTAGAGCTGAGCTGTGTCCTGCGTACACTTGTAATGAGTGAGAATATGCAGCGAATAGTCTATGGTAACCCCTAGCAATACTGCTCCTAAACTGATAGAAATGGCTGAAATAGTACCTTTGAGCAAGTACAAGGTAGCCAAAGCAGTAAGTACCCCAAAGACTGAAGGAATGAAAGCTATAAGAGGAAGATAGGTACTCCTATAGAAAAACACTAAGAGCAAATAGAGAGCTGAGAGCGAAAGAAGTACCGTAGTGAGAATATCAGTTTTAATTTGTTGTGCATTGCTGACCGAAACAAAAGGAGCCCCAAAACAATCAATGTGGGCACGGCCTGCAAATTGAGCATTCAGCTGGTCTTGGAGCAGATCAAGACGTTCCACCAAGAGTTGGTTGTGCTGAGCATCGTTTAGACCATAATGGAGATTGAGAAAGAAAAGAAGATGCTGCTCATCGGCTGTAGTTAGGTAGGTATTGGTAATCTTAAAGTCGTTAGAAAGGTTTAGCTTTTGAAGTTTCTGCAATCCGCGGAAAGTAAGTCCAAAAGGGTCTGTACGCAGGAAGTTCTGAGCGACCATTCCCGTAGGAGAGAGCATTGTTTTGTAGTGTGTTTCGACCATCGCAGTAAGGCTATCGACAGGAAGTCTGGCACTGAGATACTGGTAGTCTGGTTCTTCTAAAAACAAAGGCAAGTGGTCGTAAACAAATTGCCACGTTTGGTCGATAGATTCCTCATCTACTATTCCCTGTACCCCTGCAATGTAGTTGGTTAGAGAGTCCTGCACGCTCTGGTAGAATTTATCTGCTAAGGACTGCATTGCTAGAAGGTCTCCTTGAGACTCTCGACTAACAATAACTGATATTTTATCGGCAAAGTTGAGTTGCTTAAAGACTTTGGCTGTGAGGTTAGCCTTATCGGACTGAGGCAATACCTTGGTGATATCCTCCTCGAAACGCAGTTGCGTTACTGCGTATAGGGCAATGAGTAGCCAAGCTGCGAAAAAGGAAATAGCTGCCCCACGATGGGCACGAATGTAAAGGTATAAGCGATTCAGCATAGGGAGATATGTTATTGGAGGTCGCGAATTTGGAGTTGGAGGCTTCTTATGCCATTCCATAGGTTTTCTTCGATAGAATAGACGATGCGAAATGGTTGTCCGGAGCGCACCAAGGGCAGCTTATCCCCTAAGCCAAAAGCTACTGCGGGAAAGGACTGCAAAGTGCCTTTTTCTTTGACATTCAGCTTTAAGTGTTCGCTATTCTTTCCTATACATTGTGCAAAGCCTGTATCAATGACATTTTCGGCATAGAAAATAGGTGGAAGATTGGCAGGGCCAAAAGGTTGGAACTGCTTTAGAACGTTGTACATCTTCAAAGTAATTCGAGAAAGCGGCAACACCGTATCGATGGTCAGCTTTGGGGTTAGTTCATCCTTCGAAATACGTTCGGCGACGGTTCGTTCAAAAGCCTGCTTGAAAAGAGGATACTGCTCGGGACGGAGGGTAAGCCCTGCAGCATACTTGTGTCCGCCAAACTGTTCGAGATAAGGACTACAGGCTTCTAATGCTTGGTAGATGTCAAAACCTACCACAGAACGGGCTGAAGCAGCGTATTTGTCGCCACTTTGTGTGAATACCAAGGTGGGGCGATAGTAGGTCTCTATTAGACGAGAGGCTACTATGCCTATGACACCTTTGTTCCAATGGGGACTAAAAACTACTGTGGTATAGTGGTTTTCTTCGCCATTTTCAACAATCTGCTGCAAGGCTTCTTTTGCTGTTTGGGTGTCTAACTCCTTGCGGCGGTCGTTCAAATTATCAATGGATTTAGCCTTAGCAAATGCTTCATTTTCGTCTGTTTCAGTAAGGAGTGCCACAGCGTGTTTTCCGTGTTCCATTCGCCCAGCAGCATTGATACGAGGAGCAGCCTTGAAGACTAAGTCAAAAACTGTTAGTTCGCCCTGATGCTGCCCAAAAAGTGCTTTTACCCCTGCCGAAGGAGTGCTGTTGAGCACCTGCAAACCGTAGTAGATGAGTATGCGGTTTTCTCCATCAACGGGCACTATGTCGGCAGCTGTAGCAATAGCTACTAATTCCAAAAGAGGCAATAAAGTCTGGAAAGGTTTGCCTAAGGATTCGTGATAAGCCTGTACCAACTTAAACCCTACCGCACAACCACAGAGTTCTTTGTAAGGATAAGGACAATCGGACTGCTGAGGGTCTAACACAGCTACTGCTTGAGGGAGAACATCGCCAGGCAGGTGATGGTCGGCAATGATGAAATCAATTCCTTTTTGGGCAGCATAAACTACCTTGTCGGCGGCCTTGATTCCGCAGTCTAAAGCAATGATGAGGGTACACCCTTGTACTTCGGCATAGTCGATGCCCTGAAAAGAAATTCCATAGCCTTCGGTATAACGGTCTGGAACATAGGTGTGCAACTGTGAAGAATACTGGCTAAAATAGCGGTAGAGGAGGGAGACAGCACTAGTACCATCGACATCGTAATCGCCATAGATGAGAATTGTTTCTTGCTGGGAAAGTGCTTTTGCTACTCTGCTAACAGCGGCCTCCATTCCTTTCATCAAATAAGGGGAATGCAGGTGTGCGAGCGAGGGGCGGAAGAAATTTTTGGCTAAATCGTAAGTAGTAACCCCCCGCTGCGCCAATAGGATAGCTAAGGGTTCACTCAAGTGGAGCGTACTTCTAAGCTGGCTTACTAATGCAGTGGGGGGTTGCTTTTTAAAATACCAGAGATAATTCATTGGGTTATCCCAAGTAAGTTTTAAGGATTTTGCTACGTGAGGTTTGTTTCAAGCGTCGGATGGCCTTTTCTTTAATCTGTCGTACACGCTCGCGAGTAAGGTCGAAGGTTTCGCCTATTTCTTCGAGGGTAAGAGCGTGCTGCTCTCCTAAGCCAAAATAGAGGCGGATAACATCGGCTTCGCGAGGGGTAAGGGTTTCCAAGGCACGATCTATTTCGGTGCGCAAGGATTCCAAGACTAAATTTTTGTCGGGGTTAGGCGACTCATTACTTCTAATCACGTCGTAGAGGTTGGAGTCTTCGCCTTCTACCAGCGGGGCATCCATTGAGATATGTCGTCCAGCGTTTTTCATAGACTCTTTCACGTCGTTTACGGACATATCGAGCTCTCGTGCGATTTCTTCGGCTGAGGGGATGCGCTCGTTGGCTTGCTCTAAGTAGGCGTACATCTTGTTAATTTTGTTGATGGAGCCTATTTTGTTCAGAGGCAATCGGACGATACGGGATTGTTCGGCCAATGCTTGTAGGATGGATTGTCGAATCCACCATACGGCATAGGATATGAATTTAAATCCGCGCGTTTCATCAAATCGTTGTGCTGCTTTGATGAGCCCTAAATTTCCTTCGTTAATCAGGTCAGGTAGTGTAAGACCTTGATTTTGATACTGTTTAGCTACCGATACCACGAAACGCAAGTTGGCTTTGGTGAGTTTCTCCAATGCTGCTACGTCGCCAGCTTTGATACGTTGTGCCAATTCTACCTCTTCGTCGGCAGTAATCAAATCAACGCGTCCAATCTCTTGTAGGTACTTGTCTAAAGAGGCTGTTTCGCGATTAGTAACCTGTTTGGTAATTTTTAGTTGTCTCATACGGAAAATATTATTAATTTTGTGGTTTCATTCGTTGTATTATACGTAGGAACCTATGAACATGTTACAACTCTCTGATATATTTAACATTAGTTTAACAAATGAAGTTTAGCTTTATCATCCCTGTCTACAATCGTCCTGAAGAGCTGGAGGAGCTGTTGCACAGTCTTAGTCATCAAAATTATAGTACTGATTTCGAAGTAGTAATAATAGAAGATGGGTCTACTATTTCGTCTGAACAAGTATGCCAAAAGTATGCTCAAACGCTGCATTTAACCTATCTGAGCAAACCTAATACGGGGCCTGGCGACTCGCGCAACTATGGGATGCGACACGCGAAGTACGATTACTTTCTAATTTTAGATTCTGATTGTATTCTGCCTCCTCATTATTTGGAAGAAGTAGATACTTTTCTGGAAAGGCAGTATGTAGATTGTTTTGGGGGGCCTGACACAGCTACTGATGATTTTACAGACATACAAAAGGCTATTAACTACGTAATGACCTCGCTACTAACCACAGGAGGCATCAGGGGGAACCAAAAAACAGTGCAACGCTTTGAACCTCGCAGTTTCAATATGGGTCTTTCTCGGAAAGCTTTTGAGGCTACAGGCGGTTTTGGGAAGATTCACCCTGGGGAAGACCCAGACTTGGTGATACGCCTATGGGAACAGGATTTCCAAACAGCTTTTATTCCACTGGCCTTTGTATTCCACAAGCGTCGCATCTCGTGGGAACAATTCCGCAAGCAGGTAAGCAAATTCGGACAGACACGCGCTATTTTAAACCATTGGCACCCCCAAACACGCAAGCTGACTTTTTGGCTCCCTACGTGCTTTGCCTTAGGAATGTGTGCAGCCTTAGGACTGGCTTTGCTAGGGTACATATGGGCATTGGTGGTGTACCTCTGCTATTTGCTTCTCATAGGATGGGACAGCAGCCGTGAGCACCGGAGTATGAAAATAGGAGTGCTATCGGTTTGGGCTGTCTTGGTGCAGTTTTTTAGTTATGGCTTTGGTTTTCTGTGGGCTACAATGAAGATTAAAAGTACAAAAAGACCTATGGAAGAGGTTTTTCCTCGGCTATTTTTCAGGTAGAAGAGAAGCTATTCTGCTTTGATTTCTTCTAAGAACTGCACTTCGTAGAGGTTGCGGTAGTAGCCATTTTCAATTTGCAACAGCTGGTCGTGAGTACCAACTTCCACAATGTAGCCTTTGTCCAACACGATGATTTTATCGGCTTTCTTAACTGTAGTCAGGCGGTGGGCAATGATGATAGAAGTACGCCCCTCGGTCATTTTTTCGGTAGCTTCTTGGATGAGCTTCTCGGCGTGCGAATCGACTGATGAGGTAGCTTCGTCTAAAATCAGGATTTGTGGTTTGTGCACATAGGCACGCAAGAAGGCTATCAGCTGTCGTTGTCCTGCCGAGAGCATTGTTCCGCGCTCTTTCACATTGTATTGGTAGCCCCCAGGGAGAGTCATCAAGAAGTTATGCACCCCAATACTCTTAGCGGCTGCTATTACCTCTTCTTCGGTAATTGCAGGATTTTTGAGGGTGATATTGTTGAAGATGCTATCGGCAAAGAGGAAGACATCTTGAAGCACTGTAGCAATGTGTTGGCGCAAAGAAGAGAGAGTAAAGTCCTTGATATTCATTCCATCAACGTAAATAGCTCCTGAGGTGAGATCGTAAAATCTATTCAAAAGATTGGTAATAGTAGTCTTTCCTGCCCCCGTTGCTCCTACAATAGCCACTGTTTCGCCCTGCTGCACCTCAAAGCTAATGCCATGCAGTATTTCTTCGCCAGGTACGTACTCAAAATGAACTTCTTCAAAACGTATGTGCCCTTTGACTTGTGTCAGCTCCTTGGTTCCTTGTGTTTCGGCATCGGCATCAGTATCTAGAATAGCAAACACACGGTCGGAAGCTATTACTCCCATTTGCAGAGCATTGAACTTATCGGCAATGTGCCTAATAGGGCGGAAAAGCTGTTGCGACAACTGAATAAAAAGGAAGATATTCCCTAAATCATACACACTATTGGTTACCAACTGTTGCCCCCCAAACCAGACAATCAGCGCAATAGTGATAGAAATACAAAGGTCGCCTATAGGGAAGAAAATAGAGTTGTACCATATTGTCTTCAACCAAGCCTGCTTGTGCTTTTCATTAATTTTCTTAAAATGCTCCAGCTCTTGTTTCTCCTGTGCAAAAAGCTGCAATACCTTAATTCCTGAAATACGCTCTTGGACAAAAGCATTCAGATTGGAGACCTCGTGGCGCACCTCTACGAAAGCAGCATTCATTGAGCGCTGAAACCAACGTGTAAAGTAAAGTATCAGCGGCATTGTAGCATAGCTAATGAGGGCTAACTTCCAGTCAAGAACAAACATCACAATGGTGATGACTAGCATTTTCAGCAGGTCGCTAACCATCTCGAAAAGACCAGAACTAAAAATCTCTCCGATGCGCTCCATATCGTTCACTGCACGAGTAACTAGTACCCCTACCGAGGACTTATCAAAATACCGCATTTTAAAGCGCAATAGGTGGGCAAACAGCTTTTCGCGTATGTCGCGTATTACGGTTTGACCTAACCAGTTTGAGTAGTAAGAAAAGAGAAATTGCATCAGCACTTCGGCCACTAACAAAGCTACTAAAAGGTAGGTGATGCGCAGCAATCCATCGTAATTTTTAAGAGTAATGTAGCTATCAATAGCCACCTTGATAAGGTAAGGTTGCGCTGTAGAGAAGATAGACGATAGCACGGCAAAAAGTGCTACTGCAAAAAAAGTAGTCTTGTAAGGCTTCACAAAATAGGTAAGCTGCCTGAAAGAGTGCTGGATATGACGTGGGTTTGCTGACATTGCTATCTGTTTTGAGAGTGCAAAGGTACAAAACAATTATCAATTAGCAATGATTAAGTACCACACTAAACACTCCTGCTACTAAAATAAATTTTAGCATATTGTGCAACCAAACATATTTCTGTGCCGAATGGTAGTACCAAAGCAAGAATACAAAGAAACACAAATAGGCAACTGTAAAAAGAAGAAAATAGCTGAGGTGTCCAATAGGAAAGTAGACAACAAGCCCATAAATAGGCAATAAGCAGCAGAAAAGCACAAAGGTGATAAGTCGCTTGGTATAGCCTATGCCGTAAACCACAGGAAGTGTAGCGTAATTGTGAGTGAAGTCTCCGCGTATGTTTCGCAAATCCTTAGTCAGTTCTTTAGAAAAGAGCAATAGGTAAATGAGCCAAGCATGCACTATAATTACTGTTTGAACATTGCGGTAATAGATACATACAGCAAAGAAAGGAATCACTGCTAAAACCGAGGCTGTGAGGTTACTCCACAACAAAAGCTTATTAATGCGATGAGAATAAAGCCACATCGCAAAGATATAGCTTGAGAAGAAGAGTACCGCCTTAAAGGAGACGTAGCTCGCAACCAACACCGAGAGAAAGTTCAGCAGAAAATACAAAGTCAGTTTGGTGTTTTGGCTCACCAAATGGTCTATCATCGTGCGGGTAGGCTGGTTGATGAGGTCTTTGCCCTTGTCGTAAAAACCATTGATAATGTACCCGCCAGCAATCGCCAAAGCCCCTGCTAAAACCAACATCAGCAGAGAAACATCGGTAAGCACTGTACGCCAAGGTTGCTGCGATAGCACAAAAATAGCCGCTAAATATTGAGCGATGCAAAGGAGTGCAATATTGTACCCCCGCACCGCTGCAAAAAGCCCTATAAACTTTAAAAAGGTTGTCTTTTTCACTTATAGATAGAAAGGCGTTGTCCTACCCGTAGATTGTTGCCTTTAATACGGTTCCAACGCTTGATATTCGACACCGTAACCCCGTTTCGAGTGGCTATCTTGCCCAAAGTATCACCTCTTTTTACGGTATAAAGTGTCTTTTTATGTGATTTTGAAGTATATTGGTCGCCTTTCATCACTTCAGGAAGAGGCTTCTCGCGTTTAGCTTTTTCCTCATTCAGATAGGCATAAATAGCATCTTCATTAGCCACAAACTTACCTATCTCAGAAATAGGCAAGCGCACTGCATAGTTGCGTCCTTCTACATAAGGTACCACATCCAACTGATAGGAAGGATTAAAAAACTGTATGTCCTGTACATCCATTCCTGTAATGTCGGCAATATCCTTAAAAGAAATAGCTTGTTTCACGCGAATGGTGTCTGTTTCAAAAAGATGATTAGCGCGTTTTTGTGGCTTAAAGCCGTGCTCTTTAGCGTACTCAAATATGTAAAGTGTAGCCAAGAAAGCGGGTACATAGCCTGCGGTTTCCTTTGGCAAATAAGGGCGTAAGTTCCAATAGTTGGTTTTGCCATCAGAACGACGAATTGCCTTCGTTACGTTGCCTGGGCCAGAGTTATAGGCTGCCAAAGCTAAATCCCAATCACCAAAGATTTTATAAAGCTCATTCAGATATTTAGCGGCTGCCTTAGTAGCGCGAATAGGGTCGCTACGTTCATCTACATAGTTATTCACCTCCAAACCATAACTTTTTCCCGTAGCGTACATAAATTGCCAGAGCCCCGTAGCTCCCACACGCGAACGCGCCTTAGGGTTCAAAGCCGATTCAATGATAGCTAAGTATTTTATTTCCAACGGAATCTTCTGGTTACTCATTTCCTGTTCAAACATAGGAAAGTAATAATCGCTCAAACTCATCAATCGCTCTAACGATGATCTCCGATTTTTCAAAAACGATTTGATAACCTGTTCCAAAACAGGATTATATTCCACATTGAAAGGGGTTTTCTCATTGAGTTTTTGCAAGCGTTCCTTCAGCACTTCAGTAGGCAATTCGTTATAGTCTACTTCAGTAGGGGTAGCAGCAACATCCTCGCTCATTTGGTAGAACAAATCAGAATTAGAAAGCTCCTTCAGCCATTTCTCGTCGTATTTTTTGGCCTTTGAATTGTCGTTCAAATTCTTAAATGCCTCACGCTTGTTGTTGGCACTAATGGTAGTCTTGCTAATTACAGTATCCTTAGGTGCAACTTGCGAAGCATTTTGGGGAGGCTGAAGGGGTGTTTGTGCTTGTAAGCAGCTACAAGACACCAATAGTGCCCCTAAGCTACCCAACATATATTTTTTAAGTTTCATATTCTATTAATTAAGTTATTTTTCAGTTAGACTCTTGTAAGGCGACAAAGTTAGTAAAAATATTTTTATGCCGCAAATGTAATGTGAAAAAGTTAGGTCAAAACATACAAAATTAGAAAGTAAAAAAATCTCAACAAAAAATTGTTTTCTCTGCAGCAAAAGATTAACGAGAGAAAGCACTCACTTCAACTTCTAAGAGTAAAAACAGAAATTTGAACTTACTTTTTGCTTTCAACCTGTAAAAAGCGAGCCATACAAACCCTTCATTTGTATGGCTCGCTTTTTCCTTAACTACAGTAAGGCAGTTTGCTCTTATGTATTATTTTTTCATCACTACTTTTAGCATATCGCAAGCTTTCTTTTCTCCTCCATCACAAGCGGCGTCGAACCAATCAGCTGCACGATCGTCTGACTGACCAATTCCTTCACCGTGATAGTAGCAGTGCCCTAAACGGAACTGTGCAGGCGCATAACCTCCGCGTGCTGCTTGTTGGTAGTACTCAGCTGCCTTTTCAAAGGAGCGGTCTACCCCACTGCCGTTGTAGTAGCAGTTGCCTAAGTTATACTCCCCTGCAGGGTAGTGGCGTTGTGCCGACTTTTGGAACAAGGCAATCGCTTGGGCTAACTCTTGTTTGTCGTGATAATAGCTACCCAACTCATTTTGTGCTTCAGGGTTGTTTTGCTCTGACGCTTTGGTTAGCCAGTGAATTCCTTTAGACTCATTGATGCGTTTCATAGGGGTAGCTACAGCGTGAGCACCACCTTTTCCTGCTGTGCGAGAAATAGGAGCTGTGCGTGTAGTAGCACTGGTAGTTCCTGTTGCAGTTGCTTTTTTGGCTGCCACATCAGGCACAAGGGTCATATAGTATTTGCCTAACTCGCATTGGGTTTCAGCATCTCCTTTTTTAGCTACTTTCTCTGCCCAAAGCACTGCTTTTTCTGCATCTTTCTTCGGATTCTTCGCCTCAAAATAGTATTCTATGAGTCGTTTTTGTGCCTTAGTATTTTCTTGTTTAGCTAATTTCTCGTAAAGAGGGAAAGCTTTTTCATTTTGCTTTCTTGTACCTTTTCCGTAGAAGAAACCATCGGCTACTGTTAAAATCACCTCTGGACTTTCCTTGGGATCATTCTCCTCTACTTTTTTGAGCAACCACTCAAAGGCATCTTTGTTAGAACGTTCTGCTGCTTGGATAGCAAATTTTGCAGCATCTTTCAGCGACTTTTTCACCCCATTGCCTTCTGCATAACAAAGAGAAAGAAGGTAGAGTACCTCAGCATAAGCTTCTTCTTCTTGCTGATAGAAGTATTCTAACATTTGGTCTTGTGGTGTTGGAGTGATTTTAGAGGCACGAGTGTAATATTCAAAAGCGCGTTCAAACGATTGGTTGGTATATTTGCCATTGTAGTACAAATCTCCTAACTTTTTAAGAGCAAGCAAATGATTTTGGTTGGCAGCTTTTTCAAGACAATCAAAAGCTTTGCGAACGTCTAACTGACCTTCTTCCAAGAGGGAAGCTCCTAAATTGTACAAAGCCGACACATTGCCTGCTTGGGCAGACTTCTCAAAAAGTTCTACTGCGTGAGAAGCCGATTGGCGAGAACCATTACCGGTAAGGTAGCAAACACCTAAATTGTTCTCTGTAATATCCGACGGATTCGCATTTACCGATTTAAGCACCATGTTAAAAGCATCGCGGTAAGATTGGTTACCCCCAATGCCATTGTACAAACATACCGATAGTTGGCGTTGTGCATCAGCATTGCCTCTGGCAGCCGATTTGCTGTACAAATCTAAGGCTTTCTTGTATGATTTTCCTATGAGAGGACTATTGCCGAAGAAATAGTAGTTAGCCGAATAGTACTGAGCCTCTGGTTGTCCTTTGGCAGCAGCTTTCTCAAACCACTGGATAGCTTTCTCTTCGGATTTTTCAACCCCTTGGCCTTTCAAATAAGCTTCTGCGAGGATAGTTTGTGCATTTGCATTGCCTTTGTTGGCCACTTTGGTCAAACGTTGTAAGGCTTCTGGGTTAGTTGGATTAATTTCGTACACCCAAACGGCTAAGAGGTATTCTGCTTCCAAAACTCCTTTAGCGGCAGCTTTTTCTGCCCAATACTTAGCTTTGTTCACATCTTTTTTGACATCAGTGCCAGCGTAGTAAGCTTTTGCCAATTCTAACTGCGCTTCAGGAGATGCGTTGTCTGCATTCTTCTCAACCCATTGGTAGTACATTTCATTAGACTGGGGAACGCCTCGCCCATCGCGGTAGCAAAGAGCCAACTGCTCTTCGGCTTCCTTATGGCCTGAGGTAGCTGCTTTGCCAAGCCACTCCGCCCCTTTTTCATCTGATTTTACGACTCCTTTACCTTCAAAGTAGCACAAAGCCACTTGGTATTGTGCTGTGGCATCGCCTTTTTCGGCTACTTTCTCAAGCCACAGTACACCGTCTTGGTAGGAGCGCTTCACGCCTTTGCCCTCGAAATAAGCATTGGCCAATTCCGTTTGGGCTTTCACATCGCCTTTCTCAGCGAGTTTTATCAGTTTCTTTACATTTGTTTCTTGAGCATAAGTGAAACATACTAAAAGAACAGAAAATGCTAAAAATAAGTTTTTCATAGTGTTGCTTTTTACTTATTACATCTTTGTGGCGACAAATATACATAATTTTTTCATAACACTATCAAAAAATATTTACTTTTTTAAATTAGATTCGCTCTTCAAATTGTTAAAACCATCTAATTCAGCTACTAACGACCCCACTCGCAACGAAGCTTTCAATTTTACAGGTACTTTATTTTTATCGTCTGTTATCCACATTGTGATACTTTCTTCCTCTTTAAATACCCGCCCATCTTGCACTAAGGGACAAAACTTAAGTGTATTTACTGTGCCAAAGTGGGTTTTAAGAGACTCTCTACCCAAAAGTTTGAGTTTAAATTTATACACCTCATCATCGTCAAAAATCATATCCAAAGTAAGCTGCTGACCTGCTTTCATCTGGTCAATGTCTGGATAATGGCGCAATGCATAAAATGCCGAAATCACATCTTGAAGCCCCGGTTGGAAATCTATCTCTGTTTCTTTCCCATTCTCCATATTCTTAATTTTCACCTTATTGGTCGAATGGTTAAAATACATTTTTAAGTGCTTAGTATAGCCTCCTTCATAAATATTCCTAACAAAGAGACGAGGTTTGCCATCGGCAATGCCAAAATAGCTCTCATAGGTGTCATCTACCCTGAAAAATACCCGTGCCAGGCCCGTAGTACTGCCTTTTCCCACTGCGTGATACACTTTTTCACCATTGTACATCTCCTCTTTAAGAGCCAATGTAGCTATACTGGCATTAAAAATACCATATTTGACCTTAAAACGAAGCCATTCACCATTTTTGAACGGCAATTCAGAGGTTTGTGCCTGTAGCAGCGAGCTTGCTAACGCTGCAAAAAGTGCTATCAAAAGCACCAATGGTTTCTTCAGTAGTCTTTTCATTCTAATTTTTCTTCTGTTACCTCTAAAATTAACAATTTACGTGCCAAATTAAATACCTGACTTTTCTACCCATTCTTTCAGAGCTCCCCAAGGGTCTTCAGGCCGAGAAGGGTCTTTCAATATTTCAGGAGGCAAACTATGATTTTCCTTGAGCCCTGAGTTATATCTAAAATCACTGCAATACACTTGGAAAATAGGCTCGTTGTATGGATACCCTTCAATCCCTTGAGTAAAGTAAGAAGCATAGCCTTCTTTTGCTGGAAGCCATCCAAAATTCCAACAACGTCCCTTAAAAAACTCATCATAAGGCAAATTCATTACCCTACGACTGATAAGGTACAACAGATAGAGTTGCTTTTTCACCTCTTGAATCGTGCTGGGGTCTGGATTTTCAGCAAAGGTAATATGCAGCCAGCGGCGTTGTTTCTGGGCTATAAACGCCTCCACATCTGCCTCCGGATAAGCTGAAAACTCCTTAGCCAACTCTATAATCGCAGGGTGTTTAGTATAATCAGAGGCATATTTCATACGCCACTGGTCAGCAGTGTACAAACTGGTATCCAGCAGGTCGCCCCATACGGGATTGAAAGAGTCTTTCGAGAGCAATTTGTAACGTTCAAATAGACGTTCTAAAGCTACTGTATCAAAAGTTTGTATATAGTCTTCCAAGAGCGAGCGTATATTACCCTCAAAGCAAGAATGGTCTTCTATCTTCTCAATAAGCTTTTTAGCATCAGGGTGTTGCACTATCAGCTGCGCCTTGAGGTGCTCTTCTTCTGCCTGTTTACTAAAAAATCCTTGCATCTGAAGAGGCTGTTGTGCCATTTCTTTATATACAGCCTCATATCTTGCAAGCGCCTCAACAGTCCTCAGTAGGTTAGGTTGCTCGCGTTCCGATTTGTCTCCTGTGTTGTGTATCAGGTTCCTCACCACTCTTAGATAATCGTCATACAGTGCCTCATCTGGAGTAGGATGGTGGCTTAAGTAGGCTACTGCAGCATATAGCAGAATGTACTCATCTACTAACAGACTCTTTTCTCCTTTCGTAATCGCTAAGAACAAAATATCTGCCAAGGACAGTAGTGTGTCTTTTTTCCATAACAGAGGTTTTCTGATACGTTTTAATGTAGGCAAATGGTCAAGCGTAAAAATAAGCTTTTTTAAATTTTCTTCTTGTGCATAGACCTGAGCTAACAGTTTAAAATCGGTAAAATCAGCGGTATAACCTCCTTCTTTTTTATTCTCTTCACCCTTGAAGTACAAAGCTCGCGTGAGAAAACCCAAAAAGTTCATAAAAGCATCGTCTGTAACGAACTTTCCTTCCCGATAGTCCCACAAGTGCTCTACCCAAAGGTATTCCATCTTGCCCTTTACACTATCCAATTCCTGCTCTTCCAAATAGGGGAGGTCTTGAAGTATCTTGTAAAATTCGGATTTGAAATGTTCAAAAGGAGTGAGCTGCTTGCCCCGCGCATTCATCTTTACATATAAATCTTCTGAAAGGCCAAACGTTTCGAGTGGTAAAAAATAAAACGAGATTTTATGCAAGTCTTCAAAAGAAATACGTCCTTCTTTCAAGGCCTTTTGTTGGCTGAAGGTATGGAGCATTTCTAGCATACCTTTTACGGTACCGTCTTTTAGCCATTCTTCAGCAAACCACGGTTGGTTTTTCAGGTATTGTTTGAGATCGGCTAAAATAAGCTCGGCAGAAAAATGTTCTTTCATCAGGCATTCGCAAAATGAATGTGCCGCAGGGCGGGTCTCGTAAGTAAAACGTTGCAACCAAGTGCTTTCTTCCTCTAATCGCCCTTCTTTTACAGCCAATAGCCAATGGAGCAGCCATAACGTGGTGAGCCTTTGCTGTCCATCAATCGGAATAAAAGTAAGATACTCGCGTTGGTTCACCTCTTTGTCTGTTCGCAAATTGCCATACACAAAATCCAAAACGATGGGAGTGTTTTCGGTAAGTTTCTCTAACAAATAGGCTACAAACTTATCTCTCAGTTTTTTTTGATGTTCACGTCCTTGGGCATAGTCGCGTTGGATGATAGGGATTTCTATTTTGTCATACTTATCACAAAGTGAACGTAGGGTGTATTGCTCAGTCATTAGTAGATTCTTTAAAGTTCTCAAAAACCGCTTTTATGGCCGCCAAGTAATGCTCGCGATCGGCTTGGCTCCAATAGTAAGGCTGTTGGTCTGCAGGACTGTATAGCTTCAGAAAAACATTTCGGGTACATAGCGGAATAAATCGCCCTTCGCGTTCCAATCTGATAATATGGTTGCGCTTAGCCGGAAAAATAGCATTGTTTAAAGCCGAATTATCTCTTTTGCTCAGCAGTGCCATATTGTCTAAATAATGAACAGAAGGGCTCTCAAAAGCAGCTATAATATTATTTTTTAGTTCATTGAAGGCCTTGACATCCTGCACCTTTTCTTGGGAAAGAATCTCTTTCAAGGCCTCTTTAAAAGAAGATGTATCTACTACTTTATCATCAGCTGAAGTTTCCTTTTCAATCAGCTGAATATTGCCTATGGCCTCTAATGTCTCTTTTGCCCACGCCTTGATTGCCTTATCGGATTGCAGTGGGTTTTCGGATTGCTGCGCGTGAATATGCTCCAAACTCCATTGCTGACTGTTGTATTGGTAAAACGAAAAACAACCTCCCAATGGCTGCTGAAGTACCGATAGCACATTGAAAAGCAACAAAATATGCTGTACATTGGCTTTATCGCTATCGTACGAGAGCTCCTCTATTGGGGTGTCGTTCAGAAAAGTTATTATACGTTGCTGAAGTAGATTTTTAAAAGTGTCTTTGTCCTTTGCAAGCGACCATTCCAAAAGCTCTTTTAAGCGAATACGGCCTACCGACAAAAGAAAACCTATGTAATGATAGAGCGTGCGCTCAGTATACCAATAGCGGCAGTGTTGGAAAATGCGCAACACTTCATCCCAGAGCTCCTTTACCTTTTGCCAAGGAACAGCTGCGCCTTTTACTTCAGTTTCAAACCACTGATAGAGTGCATACAGATTGGCTTCGGTAGGTTTAGGGTTCCGCCGGTCAAACAATCTTTCTAAAAGCCACTGAATGCGATTCTCGTAGGGCTCCTTTGCCCCAAAAAAGTACCAAAAATCATCTTCGCGAAGAGCGTGTTCTATTTCATACCACTCATTAGAAAACAAGGCTTGCCTAAAAAGTCGTTCTCGTGGTGTAATTCCTTCCGCTTGGCTCATCAGCAAAGCCCGTATTAGCTCAGCGTCTTCCAGAGGTATCTTCCCTATGTTCAAACGGTTGAAAATATCTATTTTCTCGGCTTCTCGAGCCTTGTGGGTGGTAGCTACAAGGGCAATCTCATACCAAATCACTTTTACCCTATCGTTCAATACTTTTAGAAAAGTAGTCCTTTCATCTTCATTTTTGCCCTTAAACCAATCGGCTATACAGCGATAAGCCTCACTCATAAAATGAAAATCAGGATTTTCGTCTGAAAGAGTTTCAGAAGACAAGTCTTTCAAAAAAGTATCACTCTTAGTGCGCTTTTCAAAAGAAAATGAAAAGGCAGCTTCGTTTTTCAAATATTTTAAAATAAGATATAACGTTATGAGCCTTTGTTGGCCATCTACCACCTCGTAAGAAGTTTCTCCCGAAGCTCCTTCAGGCGGTACAACTACCACAGGCTGTAAACAATAATCATCTGCTTCAGTCTCGTGCTTAGCAAAACTGTCAATATCGTCCAAAAGAGCTTGTACGTGCTGGTGTGTCCACCGGTAGCCTCGCTGATAGGCTGGAATGAAGTAGGGCTGCTTCAGTGCCGCTAGGGAACGAGTTTCTATGTGATTACTCATAAAAACGATTTCTTTTTTTGTTATTCAATAGCGCAATCTTGCCACCCTATGGCCTGCTTGTAGGCATCTACCGACCTATAAGGGACTATCACTCTTCCCTTATAACCGAAATTTCTATTCACTGTAGGTGGGATAATAGCGCGGCAATGAAGCTCGGTGAGAGCAGAATTCTCAAAGGCAGCAAGATCTATCTTTTCCATCGTAGCTGGTAGTTTCAGTTCTGTAAGACTCTTGCAGCCGTAGAAAGTCTGTACACCTATAGAAGTGGTATAGCGCGAGAGTTTGACCTCAGAAAGCGAAGTACAGTTGTAAAACACCTTGGCAGGAAGATCTACCACTGCACGCGGCAACTCTATGCTCTGCAAGCGCTCGCACTCGGCAAAAGCAAAGATTCCTACAAACTTCACCCCTTCGGGCAACTCAATACTCTCCAAGTTTTTACATCCGTAAAACACTCCGTAGAAAATATGTGTAAGAGCCAACGGCATCTGTACTGTGCGCAGCGAAGTGCAGTTCCTAAAAGCCTGCATATTTATCTTTTCGACGGTATCGGGAATAACGATAGAGGTAAGGGAAGTACAATCCTGAAAAGTGTCATTCAAAATATGCTTAAGCCCATAAGGCAATTTTACCTGCTGCAAACTAGAACAACTGTTGAAAGCACTCGTACCGACAAAAATGACCGTATCAGGCAAAGTTACAGAGGTAAGACTCTTGCAGTGTTCAAAAGAATCATCGCCCACACTTTCTAAATTGTCAGGAAAGGTAATTGCCGAAAGCGACTCACAATAGGCAAAAGCACTGCTTTTGACGCGTCGCACACTGGCTGGCAACTCTACACGTTGCAGTTGTTTACACTCGTAAAACATTTGCGAAGGAATAAAAGGAAGACCAGTAGACAGAAATTGTACCTTCTTCAAGGCAAGACACCCGGCAAAGGCGGCATCGCCTATAAGAGTAGTTTGCTCAGGTATCTCTACACTCTCCAAAGCAGTACAGCCCTTAAAAGCTTCCTGACCAATAGTGGCCACCGAGTTAGGAAGAGTAATACTTGCCAACTGAGGACAATGGGCAAATGCTTTGGCACCAATTTCGGTAACCGAGTTAGGCATCATTTCCACTTTCGTAAGGGAAGCACAACGCGCAAAAGCACTGTCTCCTACTGAAGTAATAGTACCTGCAAAGCTAATAGATTTCAGTTGTTTACAATTTTTAAAAGCCTCTGCTGCAATCGTTTTCACAGTGCGCGGGAGTTCTATGCGGCCATCGCTCGGAATCAGTTGATTATCACATTTAAGGAGAACCTCCTCCTTAATCAGAAGAGATTCTACCCCCTTCTGCGAGTAAAGAAGTTGAAGGGCGAAAAAGCAGCAGGTAATAGCATATTTATAAAAAGTGGTAGACATTATTATTTCCTTTTAAAGCGCAAAGATAAACAATTTTTTTAAAAAGAATAGCAAAGAAAAGAAAAAATAAGTTCAATTTCCGTACTCTCCTGCGTCTCTTCTGCTCCACTGCCCCTTCACTTCGTCTTCACTTGGTCTTCATTTCGTCTTCACTTGGTCTTCGCTTCGTCTTCACTTCGTCTTCACTTCGTCTTCACTTCGTCTTCACTTCGTCTTCA
>ERZ772971.713-NODE-713-length-20456-cov-17.568551_pt1 | contig 20456 bp, 17 predicted proteins | sample MGYA00511943_ERZ772971 | MGnify/ENA primary metagenome ERZ772971 (study PRJEB29015, sample SAMEA2737929) | human oral metagenome | biome: human oral; feature: human-associated habitat; material: dental | place: China | collected 2144 ... | reverse complement strand
AGGTTTCCAAGGTTGGTACTATCGGTGGATTTATGGTTATCAACGGTAAAGTTACACGTGATTCCAAGGTTCGCGTTATCCGCGATGGTGTCGTGATTTACGACGGAGAGCTTGCCAGCCTCAAGCACTTCAAGGATGATGTTAAGGAAGTTACTAACGGCCGCGAAGGTGGACTCATGATTGATGGCTACAATGACATCCAAGTAGATGACACGATTGAAGCCTACATCATGGAAGAAATTAAGAAATAAGATAAGAAGTCCGTTAAAAACTCGCAGTGAAAATCATTTTTGGTGGAAGTTGATACTTCTAATTCCACATCTTTTTCACAAAGAGTTTAGATCAAATTTCATTCATTAAAACTTAAATATAAGCTAGGCCTAGCCTAGCTTATATTGCAGAAAAGAAAAATTAGAAAGGAAATCTCATGGCAAACAATTTTCGTACAGACCGTGTGGGAATGGAAATCAAGCGCGAAGTCAATGAAATCTTGCAGAAGAAAGTTCGTGACCCGCGGGTGCAGGGAGTGACCATCACCGATGTCCAAATGCTGGGCGACCTATCCATGGCCAAAGTCTACTACACGATTATGAGCAATCTGGCCTCTGATAATCAAAAAGCTCAGACCGGTCTGGAAAAAGCGACCGGTACCATCAAGCGAGAGCTGGGTCACAATCTGAAGATGTACAAGATTCCAGATTTGACCTTTGTCAAGGACGAATCTATCGAGTATGGCAATAAAATCGACCAGATGCTGCGCGATTTAGAGAAAAAATAAAGCAGAAACTCAGCTGTTATGGCTGGGTTTTCTGTTTTTTTAAATTTAATATAACAATTTTTCGTAAAAATAGGTATATACCATTTACAAATAAAAAAGAAAGAGTTATAATATAGTCAAGAAAACTCAGAGATTCAAAAGTGGGAGTTAGAAAGCAGCTATAGAAAGATGCTAGCTCTATCACAGAATTCCGCTTTGAATGGCAGAGAATACAGAGTCAAGACAAGGGAGGCAGTCTTATGCCTACATATATCAAAGCAGATCAATTTTTCTATCCTCAGGGAATCCGTCAGGGCGGTTATTTAGAGCTGATTGACGGCAAGTTTGGCAAGCTGGTGCAGTCTGTTCCGCAGGATGCAGAAGTCATAGACTACAGTGGCTACTCGATTGCACCAGGTCTAGTGGACACTCATATTCACGGCTTTGGCGGTGTTGATGTGATGGACAATAACATCGAAGGAACTCTTCATACCATGAGTGAGGGTCTCTTGACTACCGGTGTGACCAGCTTTTTACCAACAACCCTGACTTCATCCTATGAGCGGCTCTTAGCGGTTACTGAAAATATCGGTGCTCGCTATCAAGAAGCTAGCGGAGCCAAGATTCGCGGTCTCTATTTTGAAGGGCCTTATTTCACCGAAAAGTATAAAGGTGCCCAAAATCCGGCCTATATGAAAGATCCTAGCATGAATGAGTTTCGTGCTTGGCAGAAGGCCGCAAATGGCTTGCTCAATAAAATTGCTCTCGCGCCAGAACGTGATGGCGTTGAGGAATTTGTCCGCACGCTGACTGATGAAGGCGTGACCGTTGCTCTGGGGCACTCTAACGCAACCTATGATGAAGCCAAAACTGCGGTCGAAGCAGGTGCTAGTGTCTGGGTGCATGCTTACAATGGTATGCGGGGCTTGACCCACCGGGAGCTAGGCATGGTTGGTGCCATGTATGAGTTGCCCCACACCTATGCGGAACTGATTTGTGACGGCCACCATGTGGACCCTAAAGCCTGTGACATCTTGCTCAAGCAGAAGGGACATGAAAATATTGCTCTCATTACTGACTGTATGACCGCAGGAGGTCTTGAAGATGGTGACTACATGCTGGGAGAATTTCCAGTGGTTGTGGCGGAAGGAACAGCTCGACTCAAGTCAACGGGCAATCTAGCTGGCTCTATCCTCAAACTCAAGGACGGATTGAAAAATGTGGTCAAATGGGGCATTGCCAATCCTCATCAGGCGGTTATGATGGCTAGCCTGATTCCGGCAAAATCCGTCCATATTGATGATGTCTGCGGACAGATCAAGGAAGGCTACGATGCTGACTTTATCGTTTTAGATAAAGATTTAGAGCTGGTAGCTACTTATCTTGATGGTCAAGAACGATTCCATGTATGAGAACCGCAGGTATTTTAAATTAGTCTCCTTATATTTTTCAGAAAGAGCAGGGAAACCTGTTCTTTTTGGTTGGCAGACGCCTTGATAGTCTTCGCCTAGATTTGAATTGCGTTCCTAGGCGTGATATAATGAGACTATAATGTGAACAGGAGTAGGCTATGAAACGAATTGATGCGAAATTTTTGATAATGGGACTTGTTTTACTGTTGGCGGGACTGATCTTTGGACGAATCTTAATCCTTGTCGCAGGAGTGGCTTTCATTGTCTATAGCTTTTTCAGTAAAGGGATGGAGCCGACCAAGGAAAATATCTTCAAACCCAAACCAATACTGAAGAAAAAGGAAAAGAAGTGAGCAATTCTGCTCTTGTAATCACTGTAGCAGCTGCCTTACTGAAGGCAGTAGATGGAATTTGTAAAGGAGACATGAGATGAGAGAATATCTTTTGAACAATGGTGTTGGCATTCCGGTGCTGGGCTTCGGTACTTGGAAGGCTCAGGATGGCGAAGAAGCTTATCAGGCAACATTAGCCGCTCTCAAGGCAGGCTATCGGCACATTGATACGGCAGCCATCTATAAGAACGAAGAGAGTGTCGGACGGGCGATCAAGGACAGCGGCATACCGCGGGAGGAGCTCTTCATCACGACCAAGCTCTGGAATGACATTCATACTTATGAGGAGGCTCAAGAGGCCTTTGCTGCCTCAATGGAGCGGTTGGGACTGGACTATCTGGATCTCTACCTCATCCACTGGCCGAATCCCAAACCCCTGAGGGAAAACGATGCTTGGAAAAAGCGCAATGCCGAAGTCTGGCGTGCTATGGAAGACCTCTATAATCTCGGCAAGATTCGAGCGATTGGCGTCAGCAATTTCCTGCCTCATCACCTAGAAGCCTTGCTTGAAAAATCTCGCATGACTCCTGCTGTCAATCAAATCCGCCTGGCTCCAGGTGTCTATCAGACGGAGACGGTGAACTTCTGCCGTGAGCATGAGATTTTACTGGAAGCTTGGGGACCATTTGGCCAAGGTGAGCTCTTCCAAAATCCAGCCGTGCAGGCTGTGGCAGACAAGTATGGCAAGACCATTGCTCAAGTTGCTCTAGCTTGGAGCTTGCAGGAAGGCTTCCTGCCCCTGCCTAAGTCGGTCACTCCGAGCCGGATTGCCAGCAATCTGGACTGCTTTGACATCGAGCTAGACGCTGCTGACTTGGAAGTGCTCAAAAATGTCAGCGGTTTGACCGGTGGCGCTCCAAATCCGGATGGGATGGATTTTTAGATGCAAATCCGATTCTATCGAAGTTCAGATAGAGAAGCCTTGCAGTCTTACCATTTAACCGACTTGAGATTTACCAATCATCCGAGCCAGGTTGTCGCTGATTTAGAAAATCGCTATGCCATCTTGGGTCTTGAAGAGCATCAAATCGTAACCTTTCTGATCTTGGATGCTGGGGAAGAGAAGTTTACTTATGGCGGTCAGCCAGAGAGCCTGCTCCTTCGTAGCTTTTCAACGGATGAAGACTTTCAGATGCGAGGGTACGGTAGTCAGACGCTGAAGCTCTTGCCTGGTTTCGTAAGAGAACATTTGCCCATGTATAGAAGCATCATCCTAGGCGTCAATGAGAGAAATCAAGTCGCTTCTTATCTCTACCGAGAGACTGGTTTTAGCAAACAGCCCCAGCGCATATTAGGACCAGCCGGCTGGCAGGAAGTGTATGAATTAAAAATATAAAGGTATCCCCAGTTTAAAAAGAGCTGGGGATTTTTATCTCTACCGCCAGAAGAAACTATAAAACAAGCTGCTTCTGTGCTATAATGGGAGGTGTAAAATGCGACTAATATCCAACGAAACACTAAGATAGGGGGAGTTAGATGAAGAAGACCCAAGAATTGGAAATTACAGCTGACTGATTTAGGAAGTCATCGAAACCTTGAGAGTGGAGAGATAGGAGAGAAAGGTAATCATTAAAAACTCGAAGAGTCATCTGTGGCTAAATATCCAAACAATCTAAAGGCTGAATACGAGTGTTTACTAAAATATTTAGATAAGCAAGGTTTCGAATAGTCCTGTTTGTAAAAAAAATCATGCTTTCTAAGTATCACTTGATGCGGTTTGTCAAAATATTAAACCATTCTAAAGTTCGAATACTAGCGTTTATTAAAATTTTAAAGCATTCTAAGCGTGAAATGCCTTAATAATTCATTTTTAAAGAGAAATAATCCCTATCTGAAGTTGAAGAAATTATCGGGTGGGGATATTTTATGTCTTTGATTTTGAAAAAGTGCTATTTCAGGGATAAAAAATGACATTTCAGGGCAGCCATGCAAAAGATTTATTGCCACGTGCTATACTTAGTTCATCAAATTATTGGAGAGGTTTTATTATGACTACTAACTATACCATTCGTCCCCTGACCTATAGCAACTTTACTCACCGTGAGTTTGAAAGTTTGATGACAGATTCTCGTCAAATTATCACCGACTTTGTCAAGGCAAATAAGAACGAAGATATGTATGGCACGCACTTGGAGCCCTTTACAAGCAAGCTAGAAGAGTTTCAAAAACAGCTAGCTAGCGTGGAAAAGAAACAAACCACAAGTCTGGCAGAGGTAGATAAGGAGCGGGACAATGCTCTGGTCGGACTCTTTACCCTACATAGGGGATTTGCCAAGATAAAGGAAGCGAAGTTCAAGGAAGCCCATGAGACGCTGGCTCCAGTCTTGACTAAGTACAAGGATATTACTAAGCATAATAACGATGTCGCCACTGCTGAGATTAAGAGTCTCCTCAAAACCCTCAAGGAAGAGCCCTACAATGCGGCAGTAAGTACGCTGGGACTCTCACCAGTGATTAGCGCAGTGACGACTGCTCAGGAAGACTATGATAAGGCCGAAGCCCTAGCGCGTGCAGCCAAGTCCAGCAAGGAAGTTGGTAAGACTAAGCAGCTGCGCACGGAAATCTCCCGCACTTATGACCTCTTTATGCGCTATACCGCAGCCTCCGCAGAGGCCTATCCAGAGAAAGCCCATTTTGCCAAACTCCTCAAGGATCTCAACACCATCCGAGACAGCAAGCGACGCCTGGCTAGCCCAAATAAGAAAACAAAACCGGAACCAGCACCGGAAGCAGCAGGATAAGAAAAATCCCTTAGAATTGTAAATTCTAGGGGATTTTTGGTGTTTAATAGACATTGGGTAGGGAATGTGAAGGCGGAAGCCGATAAAAAATATTGGATTTTTGCATAAATAATTTATAGAATGTGGAAAAGTTGGTATAATGATAGATGTAAACAAATTAACTTTGAGAACATATGTCATATTAAGTACAAAAAATCTAGGAAGTATACATCCGACTGATTGAGGAAGTAGGGAAGGAAAGAGGTAGTTTAGATATGAAAGGAAAATATACTGATTACTATCAATACGATGAAATATCATCTCATTGTTTTCATATTGTTTTTGATTTAGATGAGTCTAATAATATTGTTCAAAATGAAAAAGGTTGGATTGAAGAAATTTTTAATTCAATTCCATTTTTTGCTTTAGGACGGGATAAAGCTATGGAAATTTGTGAAGAAAGTCCAAGAGAGGCAGTCAGACAAGGATTAAAATTACTCTATGATATCAAAGAAATAAGAGAGGCAAATAGAGAATATCTCACCAACCCTAAATTAAAGTTTGATGATAAATACTTAAAAAGAGGAGAATTTGGAGAACTTATTTTATATTACTTATTACAAGAAAAATTGGGGAAGCCTCAATTAATATCTAAACTTTATTTTAAAGATAGTTATAATTCTGTTGTTCATGGCTTTGACGCCGTCCATTTTGATAAAATTTCAAAAGAGCTGTGGATTGGAGAGAGTAAATTTTATAAAGATAAAAATAGTGCTTTAAGAGATTTAGCTGACGATTTGAACAAACATTTCAATATTGATTTTTTTAATCAAGAGTTTACAATAATTAAGAGAAGATTTGGCGATTTGAGTGCTCAAGATGATGATATAAATAGTTTAGTTGATCCAGAAACAAAATTATTATCTAAAATTATAAATATTAATGCCTGTTTCTTTGCATTATTTGATAGTAAAATTGTAAATAGTTTTTCGTATGAGTCTGGTACAGATAACCCGTCTCAAGAGTTCTTAGATGTATTGAAAAAAGCAGTAGAAAAAACTAAATTTGATTTTGATAAAAAAATTTCAACTTACCCTTATAAAGATAAGTTAAAAATTCATTTATTTTTGTTTCCAGTAAATAGCAAATTTAAATTAATCCAGGCACTACACAATAAGTTAAAAAGAGAGCAAGCATTATATGATAATTGAGGAATTGAGAGATTTTGACTTTTGTTTTAATTTAGCAAAAGAGATTGCAGTAAGTAATGATAGAAAGAAACTCATTGATGTAATTGAAAATTGGGAGTATGTTCATTCTGAAGTGAAGCCAGTCTTTTCAAGTTTAATTGAAGGTTTTGGATTTTACCCTTATTTAAAGGAGGGCGGAGATTTAGATCTTGCTGCATTAATTCGTAGAGAATATCATAAATCCCAATTTGTTAACAAACAAGGAAATAGTGTTCTTTTTCATTATGAACAAAAGCTTCTAGAAGAAAAGATAAATAAAAAACAAAATTTAGTAGTTTCTGCTCCAACGAGTTTTGGTAAAAGCTTATTAATTGAGGAATTTGTAGCAAGAAGAAAGTATGAAAATATATTGATAATTCAACCAACGCTTGCACTGATCGATGAAACAAGACGAAAACTTAATCATTATTCTAATCATTATAATATTGTAGTTAATACTCATCAAAAGATTGGAGAAAAAAATTTGTTTATACTAACAAGTGAACGAGTTTTAGATATTTTCCCAAATATAAATGATATTGATTTGTTTATTATTGATGAATTTTATAAAATAGCTAATAGTAAAAAAGATGATAGAGTAAGTCATTTAAATATTGCTTTTTATAAAATCATGAAATTCAAACCTCAATTACTATTTCTTACTCCTATAGTTGAAAATGTCTCAGAAGATTTTATAAGAAAATATGATATTCAATTTTACAGAACAGAATATAGTTTAGTAAATCAAAAAATAAAACAAATTTCTTATGAATCAGAAGACGAAAAGGAAGAAAAATTATTTCAATTGCTAAATGATTTTTCGGAACCTACGATAGTTTATGTTCGTTCTCCAAAAAGGTCCGAAGATCTTGCTAAAAAGTACATAGAACAATTTTCTTTAGAGAAAGAGAAATCTTTTCCAGTTTTTGATTGGATTGATGAAAATATTTCTTCAAATTGGATTCTTAAAAAATATTTAAAGAATGGGATTGGCCTACACAATGGTCAGTACCCTCGCCATATCGTCAATAGTCAGTTGGATTACTTTAATAGTGGTGATTTAAAAATTATTTTTGCAACTACTTCTTTAATTGAAGGTGTAAATTCAATCGCAAAAAATGTAGTTATTTATGATATGTTCAAAGGAACTCGTAAAATAACTTACTTTGATTTTAATAATATAAAAGGTCGAGCAGGCCGAATGATGAAGTATTATACTGGGAATATTTTTTATTTTGATAATCCTCCTGAAAGAAAGGATGAATTTATAGATATCCCTGTGGTTGATCAAGATGATAATTTGCAAAGTGAAATTTTATTAAATATTGATGAGAACGATTTAAAACAGAGTAAACAAGAAGAATTTCAAAAACTGGTAGAGGGAATTCCTGAAGATTTAATAGAGATATTTAAAAATAATTACTATAATGTGGAAAAGCAGAAATCATTATTCAACTACTTAATTTCAAATAGCGAGTTGCTTGAAATACTAAGCTGGCGCGCACCTGTGCCTGATTATAATATTTTATCAGAAACGCTTAGAATTATAAATAAAGGATTAAAAGGAATAGAAGGAGAAAGACATAAATATACTGCGACTAAATGTCAGCAGATTGTCAACAATAATCTTTCAAATGCAATACAATTAGAGTATGAATACCTTAATTCTAAGAAGGAAAATTGTTATAAGGAAAAAGAAGAACTTCTTAATGAAAAGGAAGCACTTCTTAATGAAAAGGAAGAACTTCTTAATGAAGCAATATCGAATATTTTTTCTTTCATCAAGAATCAAGCAAAATATGAAATACCTAAAGTTTTATCTATTCTTCAAAGTATTGTGAATTATATTCAAAAAAGTGATTCAGCTGACTATTCTTTATTTATTGCAAAATTAGAACACGAAGGTGTTGATGAAAATTTAAGTGTCTTATTAGATTTTGGCGTACCATCTTCTGCATTAAGAAAGATAAGAATTCCAAGAGATGTTGAAACAATTGACTATGTGAAAGAAAACTTGGAACTTTTAAGTAAAACATTATTAAATTACGAAATTGCAAAATTAAGTCAAATATAAGCTAGGTAAGTAGTTTTAGACTAAAATAATTTATAAAACGGAGGATACATAATGGCTTATAATAATTTATATGATTCAATTACTAAATCTAGACGAATCCATAGGCTTTGTCATTTTACTCATGTTTCAAATTTAAACAATATATTAGAAAATGGTATTTTATCATCAAAGAGTATACCATATAATCAATGGAATGATTCAGATAGAGTTGATGGCTACATAGATTATGTTTGTACATCTGTGGAATTACCTAATTCATATTGTTTGAATAACATGGTACGGAAGACAGGAACAAATATAGAAGACTGGATTATCTTTAAAATTAATCCTTATATTATTGACGATACAAGCCTATTTTGCCCTGTCAATGCAGCTAAGGAATGTGGTAAATATGTGAGTGATGGAGTTGAAGCTTATGAATCTATATTTTTGAATGACGGACGGACTAGAAATCCTAATTGGATTTCTAGTATCCCTTCTAATTTACAGGCAGAAGTATTGATAAAAGAGTGTATTCCAGTTAGCCAAATTGAAGCTATTATTTTTCACGAAAATTTTTTTGACGATGCTATATTTAAATTAGTAAATCAAGCAAATATTGAGTTAAGAAAATCAACAGATTTATTTGATAGCCACAAGACACTTGGATGGTTAAATAGTGGAAGAATTCCATTCGACTTTCCAGTAAATTTAAATGATTATAGGGGGTAAGGATGGCTTATAGACCAGTATTTTATGGGGATGCTTTTGGGTATAAAAAGTATATGATTGATTTTGAGTTTTATTCGGGTTTTTCAATCTCTCAAAAACAAAAATCAATTCAATCATTACATAAAAACATAAAAAGACAGTTTCCTAATAAAAAAATATTAGAGGTTTCAAGTAAGTCAATAGATCAAGTTGGTAGAGCTGCTAGTGCATTTAATTTAAAAGTGACACTTAAATCAGGTAAAGTATATTCAGTAGAACAAATTTTTCAGGGCAGCAAAGTGTTTAAGAAAAATGGTTCTCAACTAAAACTACTAGATTCTATGACATCTAAGGAGTTAAAAAAAATTGTAGGAAAGCTACATCAGGTTGATAAACTAGTTGAATTTGAAAGTTTTGGTCAACATTTTCCGCTTGAACCACAAACATTTTTTTATAATTGGTTGTATATAAATTCTCTTAATCAGCATAAATCTCTAGCAAACCAAATAATAGAATACGATGCATTTACTGATATAGAGTTTAATCCTGAAAAGTCAAAAAATTGTCAAGCAGAAGCGTGCTCAATTTATATATTTTTGTATAAAAGCGGTTTATTGGATTTTGCATTATCTAGTAAGGAAAATTTTCTAAAGACAGTATACAAAGAAAAATCTAAAAATAAGACTGAAGTGATTTCACATAATCAAGGGATAATATCATTGTTTGAAGAAGAGAATGATGAAATTGAATAAATTCAAAAATCTAGCATACCAGTGATTAGGTTAAAAAAGTTAACAAAAGCTGGAAACAATCCTAATTAAATGAAATAGCTGAATTCAACCCTAAATTTGTTTCACTATACCAAGTTAATTATGTGGATTTGGAATCCGTTATTGGGACTTAATTAATTTCTGTACACAGGCAGAATATCGTTTATCGTTTGGTTATCTCAGACATTCCCCAAGAAATCATAGCAGCAGCCGAAAAAGAAGTTATCGGCTATTGATAATCGCTCTACTGTTTCTCACCCCCAATAACAAACCAATCAAACTGGTACATTCTGCGCTAGTTCTGATTGGTTTTTCTTATTTCCGGATTTTAAGATGTATTTATTCTATATTTCAAACAAATAGATGCTTGAAACTTTATCATATAGCTGTTCTTGGCTAGAACATTCGCCATTATTACATTTTTGTTACATTTGTTATATGTGTATGAATTGTCAGAAAATTTTTATTATAATATGGTTTATAAATAAAGATAAGGAGACTTCTATGCAAAGACAACGTTTTTCACTCCGTAAATACAAGTTCGGTTTGGCTTCTGTTCTGCTGGGAACTGCTCTGGTTTTTGGTGCGGGACAGGCTCAGGCGGATGAGCAGACGACAGCTAGTTCGTCAGGGCAAGGTCAGCCGACTGCTGCTGTGGTATCAGCGACTGAGTCTGCTTCTCAAGCAGCAACACCTGAGAGTCAGCCGGCAACTCAAGCCCCTGTGGAGAAAGCAACGCCAGCTTCTTCTGAATTGGTTGCTTCAAGTACAGAGCAGGCTAGCCAGCCTTCTACGACAGAGGCTAAGGAAGCATCTGCAACTCCTGCAGAGAAAGGAGCGACTTCTTCATCGGAACAGGCTTCTTCAAGTGCTGAGAAGGTAACTCAATCATCTACTACAGAGTCCAAGCCGACAGCTCCCGCTAGTCCGACTGCAGAGTCTCCGGCAGCCGCAAACGCAGAAAAGTCTGCTGTTAATCCTACTGCGACAGCAGAGCCTGCCGCTTCTCAGGATGCCAAGCCAAATAGCATCAGCACCAATGAGATTATCAAGGTCCCTCAGACCTGGTCACAGGGTTATAAAGGTCAAGGCCGTGTGGTAGCGGTTATCGACTCAGGTCTGGATGTCCACCATGAGGTTCTGAAGATTTCTGATCCGTCAAAGGCCAAGTATCAGACAGAGTCAGCTTTGGAAGAGGCTAAGAAAAAGGCTGGTATTGACTACGGGAAGTGGTACAACAGCAAGGTTGTCTATGCCTATAACTATATTGATGGTGATGACAATATCAAGGAAAAGAACAGTTACTCACATGGTATGCACGTAACAGGGATTACAGCGGGAAATCCCAACAAGAAAGCGCCTAATAATGAGTATGTCTATGGTGTTGCACCAGAAGCACAAGTTATGTTTATGCGGGTCTTCTCAGACCGTCAACGCACAACAAGCGACGCTATCTATATCAAAGCCATTGATGATGCAGTAGCCTTGGGAGCTGATACCATCAATATGAGTCTGGGCTCAGCAACAGGTTCAACGGTTGATGTCAGCCCTAGTCTGCAGGCCGCTATTGAGCGCGCTCGGGCCAAGGGGGTGAGCGTGATCATTGCAGCGGGTAATGACAACACCTTCGGAAGTGAATACTCTAAACCGCTGGTTGAAAATCCAGACTATGGTCTAGTTGGCAGTCCTTCAACAGTAGAAAGCTCTATCTCAGTCGCTTCTGTCAATAACACTGTTCTGACAGAGGAAGTCATGGAAGTGCGTGGTCTGGAAAAGAACGATAAGCTTTTGAACGGTCATTTCAGCTACTCCATGGGTGAGACAAATGCAACCTTTGAAAAGGGCAAGGAATATGAGTATGTCCATGTTGGTCTTGGCCGTGAAGAGGACTTTGCTGGTAAGGATCTGACAGGGAAGCTGGCTCTTATCCAGCGTGGTTCCTTTACCTTTGCTGAAAAGGTTAGAAATGCTATCAGCCATGGTGCTGTTGGTGCTCTGATCTACAATAATGTCGACGGAGCTAACCTAACGATGAGCCTAGACAGTGAATCTAAAAAGGTTCCGTCAGCCTTTATCAGTAAGAAATATGGAGAGGCTTTAGCAGCTGGTAACTACAAGGTGGCCTTTAATGGACTTAAGGTCAATCGGCCGCATCCAGGAGCAGGTAGTCTGTCTGACTTCTCTAGCTGGGGTGTGACGACAGATGGCTTGCTCAAGCCAGATGTGACAGCACCAGGTGGCGATATTTACTCTTCACTTAATGACAATACCTATGGCAATATGCAGGGAACCAGTATGGCTACCCCTCATGTGGCTGGTGTAGCGGCTCTGGTCAAGGAATATCTCCTTCAGCACTATCCAGACCTGACACCTGCCCAGAATGCCGATTTGGTCAAAGCGCTCATCATGTCTACAGCCAAGCTGCATGTCAACAAGGAAACAGGTGCCTATACCTCTCCGCGACAGCAGGGAGCTGGTATCGTAGATACGGCAGCGGCTATTTCTACCGGTCTCTATGTGACAGGGGATAACCAATATCCTAGCGTTTCCTTGGGCAATGTCCAAGACAGTTTCACCTTTGATGTTACGGTTCATAATATCACTGATAAGGACCGGACGCTGAAGATGATTGTCAATACCAACACGGATGCGGTCAAGGATGGCTACTTTACCCTGACACCTCGCAAACTAACCGAAACGGTTTGGCCAGAAGTTACCGTCAAGGCTCACAGCAGCCAGAAAGTGACGGTCAAGGTAAATACTGCTAAGTTTGCGGAAGAGTTGATCAAGCAGATGCCGAATGGCTATTTCCTAGAAGGCTTTGTCCGCTTTGTCGATCCAGCGGATGACGGCGATGTGGTTAGTCTGCCATTCATGGGCTTCCGTGGGCAATTCCAAGATCTGCCAGCTGTAGAAAGACCAATCTATGATCTAGTCCAAGAAGGCAAGTCAGGCTTCTATTACCCAGTGCCAGAGGACAAGAGTATCCTATCTGATGACAATGTATCTTCCCTTGTGACAGAGTCAAATGATACACTCTACTCTACCGGTCGAACAGCTGCTCGTAGCTCAATTGTACTGGGAACTGCAGAAAATGCGGATGGTAAGCATGTGCTGCAGCTGGGAGCGGATGGCAAGATTCGTCTGGCCTTCTCACCTAATGGTGATGGCAATCAGGACAGCATCCAGTATCGGACAGTTCTTTATCGCAATATCAATAATCTGACGGCTAGTGTTTATACGGCAGATGATAAGGACTATCGCTTCCCAATCTGGCAGAGCAGCACGATTAGAGAAAGCCGCAAGAACTATTATAGTGGTCAGTCAGACAATCCTAAGTCCTACCTACTAGAAGATACATACTGGGATGGTCGTGATAGCAAGGGTGAGAAGCTGGAAGATGGCCTCTATACCTATGTGGTTCGCTATACACCAGATGTACCAGGTGCTAAAGAGCAGCAGATTACCTTTAACCTGCAGATTGATAATCAGAAGCCTTTGATTAGCTCAGGCTATATCAGTACCAAGGATGGTGCGGAAACCTTTACGGCTCGTAAGCCAAAAGATGTTGGCAACGGCGGTATTTTGAGAGAACAGGTCTTCTATCTGCAAGCAGATGAAAAAGGGAAAGAGACCTATAAAGCCGTGGATGATTTTGGCATTGAGCGTGATTACGAGCGTCGGGTTTACATCTCAGCCAATGCAGATGGTAGCTACACCTTGCCAAAAGGAGTGGACAAGTCTAAGATTTTCTATGTGGTAGAGGACTATGCAGGCAACCGTGATGCCATAGCTCTGTCAGAGCTGGTCAGTGCTGAAAATGACGGGCGCATCCGTGTTGCTCTGGTTGATGCTAATACACGTCAGGATGTATCGTCAACCTTTGTCTATCGAATCAAGGACAGTAAGGGCAAGTATGTCGAACTGGACAAGGGCAAGAAAATCAATGCTCTGCCATTTGGCCGCTATACAGCTGAGATCTTTACTTATGATAAGGATGAGCTTCGTTTCTACAGCGATCTGACTCAGGAGTTTGAGCTGACAGCCCAAGATAGCTTTAAGACGATTGAGTTTCTGGTCAAGAAGCTGGTCTTTGCACCGGTCAGCGTTGCCTTTGATCAAGCTGTTCCGAAGAATACTCAAGTGGTTCTCAAGAATAACAATGGCGATGCCTATACGCTTCCAGCAGAACTGTTTGGCAAGCATGCCTTTGGAAGATCCGTAGCGGCTGGATTCTACTCTGTCTTTGTCAACCTACCGACTGGCTACGAGCTCTGGGAAACTGAGCCGACTGTCGAGGTCAAAGAAGGTAAGAATAACCTGCTCAAGCTGGGAGTTATCGTCAAGTCAGGCTTGCTGGCAGCTGTCAATCAGCAGTCCAGTTTAGTCGGCACTGCTCAATATTACAATGCTTCTGCAGCGAAGCGCACAGCCTACGACCAAGCATATCAGGCCGCCAAGGAAGCTTTGACAAGTAAACTGACCCAAGCGCAAGTTGATGCCGTAAGAGCAAAACTAGAAACAGCATCTACTAATCTAGATGGCAAGGACTCTGATATTGCTGCGGTTAAGGCGGCTGTGGAAGCTTATGCTGCTACCACTAAGACAGGTGCTTATGCCAATGCTAAGGATAGGACTCGCCGCGCTTATGACAAGGCCTTCCAAGCAGTGGCTCTGCTCTTGGTGCAGGATAAGGTGACCCAGGAGCAAATCGATACAGCTCTAGCTCAGCTGACTACAGCAGAAAAGAAGTTGGATGGCAAGGCGACTAACTTTACCAATCTCAAGAAGCTAGTCGATGATGAGGTACATTACCAAGCCATCAGCAATAAGTTTATCTATGCTACTGACGCGGTTAAGGCGGCTTATCTAGAGGCTTATGCACAGGCTAAGGAAGTTTTGGCTAATCCAGGTGCCAGCCAGGAAGATGTCAAAGCAGCCATTGCCAATCTCAGAGCAGCCAAGAGAAAACTCGATGGCAGAAAGCCAAGAGTCGTAAGACCGAAAAAGCCTAAACAAGTCTAATTGGTTTTCAAGTCAGTTAAAATCCCTTAAGTTGAAACTTGAGGGATTTTTCAATAAGTATTTTACATTAGCTTTCTTTTCTGCTATAATCTTTTTTAGAAAGAATTCTCATTGTCTACTTTTTAGCGAGTTCGGGATAGTGTGAGCCGGATAGGGAAGCAGTGCAGATGGCGCTTTCGGTTATAATTTCAAAAGTAATGAAGTAATAAATTAGGGTGGAACCGCGTCTTGACGCCCCTAGGTTGAAGAGCCTAGGACTGTCGGATGTGGTTCTTTTGCGTACTGAGTCTATTGTTCGAAAGAAAGGAGATTCGTGGAGAACCTTTATCTTGTAAAAGACGAGAACCAATTAGCAGCTTTTCGAGATTTCGTCGCAAAGAATTCCGCAAAGTTGCAGGATTATCTAACATTTTTAAAAGACGAGTTTGCGGTTTATGACTTGCCGCAAGCCATCATTTGGTCCGATTTTGATTCTGCTACGCAGATCATTCGGGAAATTCCTGTACCAGCCTATACAAATGATAGACGGATGGTTATGACTCCCGAATTGACGGTTTGGAAAGATTTATATCTCCTTCAGTTGGAGAATTACGAGACCTCTCACCAAACTCAAGCAATAGAGAGCCACTATAAGTCTTTGTCAGGAAATTCCCTCTTGCAGATTGTAGGCCATGAGTTGGCTCATTGGTCAGAGCATTTTTCAGATGACTTTGAGGGATACGGTGCTTATATCTGGTTTGAAGAAGGTATGGCTGAGTATATTAGTCGCAAGTATTTCTTTACAGCTGAGGAATTTCGAGCAGAAAAAGCATATAATCAGTCTCTCGTAAAGCTCTTTCAGAAAAAGCACGGTTGGCACTCATTGAATGATTTCGGTACTTCGACTTATCAAGGGAATTATGCTAGTATTTTTTACGAATACTGGCGCAGTTTTTTGACAGTTGACAAGTTAGTAGAAAATCTAGGCAGTGTGCAAGCGGTCTTTAATTCTTATCATCGTTGGGAAAATACAGATAAAACACTTCCCTTGTTGGATTGGTTCATACAGCAGAAAATAATAGACAAAGAGATATAAACAAACTAAAGGAGTAAAAATGTCTAAGAAACTTACCTTTCACCTCGCCAAAGTCAATTGCGAACCTAAAGGTTCGATTGACTAACGACAACCACTATGGGGCGGTTTGTCTAGGCGATGTACTAGCTTTTCAAAAGGGAAATAATCGTTCCCTTTTGAACGCTTCGCAAGAATCTCAAGAAACAAAAGGAGTAACAAATGTCTAAAAAATTGACTTTTCAAGAAATTATTTTGACTTTACAGCAGTTCTGGAATGACCAGGGTTGTATGCTTATGCAGGCTTATGATAATGAGAAGGGGGCGGGAACGATGAGTCCCTATACCTTCCTGCGGGCTATTGGGCCAGAGCCGTGGAATGCGGCCTATGTAGAGCCGTCTCGCCGGCCAGCAGATGGGCGTTATGGGGAAAATCCGAACCGCCTTTACCAGCACCATCAATTTCAGGTGGTCATGAAACCTTCTCCAAGCAATATCCAAGAACTTTATTTGCAGTCTTTGGAACTCTTGGGTATCAATCCGCTGGAGCACGACATCCGCTTTGTCGAGGATAACTGGGAAAATCCGTCAACTGGCTCGGCTGGTCTGGGTTGGGAAGTCTGGCTGGATGGTATGGAAATTACACAATTCACTTATTTCCAGCAGGTCGGAGGTCTGCCTACTCAACCGGTGACTGCTGAGGTGACTTATGGTCTGGAGCGTCTGGCTTCTTATATCCAAGAAGTGGACTCAGTCTACGACATTGAGTGGGCTGATGGTGTTAAGTACGGTGAAATTTTCACGCATCCTGAGTATGAGCATTCCAAGTACAGCTTTGAGGTCAGCAATCAAGACTTGCTCTTGGGGAATTTTGAGAAATTTGAGGCAGAAGCCAAGCGCTGTCTGGACGAGCATCTGGTGCACCCGGCCTATGACTATGTTCTCAAGTGCTCGCATACCTTTAACCTCTTGGATGCGCGTGGTGCTGTATCTGTGACAGAGCGGGCTGGTTATATTGCTCGTATTCGTAATCTGGCGCGTGTTGTGGCCAAGACCTTTGTAGCTGAGCGCAAGCGTCTAGGCTACCCACTTTTGGATGCAGAGACTCGCGAGAAACTCTTAGCAGAGGAGGGAGAATAATCATGGTAAAAAATTTATTAGTTGAATTAGGCTTGGAGGAAATGCCAGCCTATGTCGTGACACCGAGCATGAAGCAGCTACGCGACAAGATGGGAGCCTTCCTGACAGACCATCGTCTGACCTTTGAGAAAATTGAAATGTTCTCCACACCGCGTCGTCTGGCGGTGCGCGTGGTTGGCTTGGCGGACAAGCAGTCTGATCTGACAGAAGATTTTAAAGGCCCTTCTAAGAAAATTGCTCTGGACGCAGATGGCAACTTTACCAAGGCTGCCGAAGGCTTTGTCCGTGGCAAGGGCTTGACGGTTGAGGACATTACTTTCCGCGAAATTAAAGGGGAAGAATACGTCTATGTGACCAAGGAAGAGGTCGGTCGCCCTGTAGAAGAGATCATCCCAGCAGTGACAGAAGTTCTGCAAGCCCTGACCTTCCCTGTCAGCATGCACTGGGCCAACAACACCTTTGAATACATCCGCCCGGTCCACACCTTGACTGTACTCTTAGATGAGCAGGCCTTTGACTTGGATTTCTTGGATATCAAGAGTGGCCGTACTAGCCGAGGACACCGCTTCTTGGGTCAAGAAACGGAGATTGCTTCAGCAGATTCCTATGAAGATAATCTACGGGCTCAGTTTGTAATAACCAGCCCTCTTGAGCGGGGAGATATGATTGTCGAGCAGATTCGAGCACTGGAAGAGGAGCACGGGGTTTCTATCGAGATTGACGAAGACTTGCTCAATGAAGTGTTGAATCTGGTGGAGTATCCAACTGCTTTCCTAGGTAATTTTGATGCTAAATATTTAGAGGTGCCTGAGGAAGTCTTGGTGACTTCCATGAAAGAGCACCAACGTTATTTTGTTGTGCGCGATGCTGAAGGCAAACTTTTGCCGCACTTCATCTCTGTCCGCAACGGAAATGCAGAGCATCTGGAAAATGTCATCAAAGGAAATGAGAAAGTCTTGGTGGCTCGTTTGGAAGATGGAGAATTCTTCTGGCGGGAAGACCAAAAGCTGGCTATTGCCGACTTGGTTGAAAAGCTGAGCAATGTGACCTTCCACGAAAAGATTGGCTCTCTAGCAGAGCACATGGAGCGGACTGGCAAGATTGCTGCTCTCTTGGTACAAGAGGCAGGATTGGATGCTGATGAGACAGCTGACTTGGCTCGTGCGGCGGCTATCTACAAGTTTGATCTCTTGACCGGTATGGTCGGTGAGTTTGATGAATTACAAGGAATTATGGGTGAAAAGTATGCTCTTCTGGCTGGTGAGAATGCTGCGGTGGCAGCTGCCATTCGGGAGCACTATATGCCGACTTCAGCCGATGGCGAATTGCCTGACACCAAGGTCGGAGCAGTCTTGGCTTTGGCTGATAAGCTGGATACCATTCTGTCCTTCTTCTCAGTTGGACTGATTCCGAGCGGTTCCAATGACCCGTATGCACTACGCCGTGCGACTCAGGGTGTTGTGCGTATCTTGGATAAGTTTGGCTGGAACATCGACTTGGCTCAGCTTCTTGGTCGACTTTACGAACTCAAGTTTGATAGCCTAAGCTATGACAATCAAGAGGCGGTGCTGGACTTCTTCCGTGCCCGCGTTGAGAAGATGATGGATCGCAATATTCCGAAAGATATCGTGACAGCTGTTCTTCAAAGCACTAACTTTGTCGTACGCGATTTGGTAGAAACAGCTGCGCTTCTAGCAGAAAAAGCTCAGGAAGCCAACTTCAAGTCAGCAGTGGAAAGCCTGTCTCGGGTCTTTAATCTAGCTGAGAAAGCCCAAGGGCAGACAGCTGTCAATCCAGCACTCTTTGAAAATCAAGAGGAAAAAGACTTGGCTGCGGCCATTGAAGCAGTAGAGCTGACATCTGACTTAGCTGCCAATCTGGACCAACTCTTTGCGCTTAGTCCAATTATTGACGCTTTTTTTGACCATACCATGGTCATGGCAGAATATGAAGCTGTGCGTAACAACCGTCTAGCTCTCCTGTCTTCTTTGACAGCCAAAGTGGGGCAAATGGCTCAGTTTAATCAGATTAATACCAAATAAAAGGTAAGAGAGGTAGAATCATGGATCCTAAAAAAATTGCCCGTATTAATGAACTGGCTAAAAAGAAAAAAACGGAAGGTTTAACTGCTGAGGAAAAAGTGGAACAAGCCAAGCTTCGTGAAGAGTACATCGAAGGCTACCGTCGCTCTGTTCGCCATCACATCGAAGGTATCAAGATTGTTGATGAGGATGGCAATGATGTGACACCTGAGAAGTTGCGTCAAGTTCAGCGCGAGAAAGGTCTTCATGGCCGAAGTCTGGATGACCCAGAGTCTTAAGTAGATATAAATAAAAAATCCCTCGCTAGGAAATTAGAAAGTTCCTGTCGAGGGGTTCTTTTATTCTTGTTTACGTTTTTTCAAAATACGGAGAGCTACATAGATGCAGCTAGCGATGATTGCTACATCCAGCCAGAAAATCCAAGGTTCCGTGATACGGAAAAAGAAATAAGCAGCGATGGCAATAATGAGGGATAGAATCCCTAAATCCATTTTTTCTTTGAGATTGAGTCTCATAGGTCTTCTTCCTCCCTTTTTTGTGCTTGACGAATCTTTCCTTTGGCAATGAAATGCATCATCAGTCCAAATCCAAGACCAGCAGCTAAACAAGTTATAATAAGTTTTGGCTGAAGCAAAACTTGTAGGATATCTTTCTTTTCCATGACAGCTATCATGATGCCGAAGAGAGGATAAAAGAGCAGCCAATAAGAGAAGCCTGCTTTGAGGCCAGCATGTTTCATAGCTTTTTCTTCTTTTTCATCTTGAAGTCCTAGCTCTAGATTATCAATTCCTTTGCGGCGTGCTTGGATGATTATATAGACACCGAAGCCGAGGATAAGGATTTCAAGCAGGATAGGATAGGCAACAGCGATAATTTTGGGCCAGCGAAAGGCTAGGGGAAAGGCGATGGCATTGCCAAAAATCAGGATAAAGAAAATCCAAATAAAGCCTATATTTCCTAGATGCTCAGCCTGTTGGCGTTTTTGCTCGTCCAAAGGTCCAGTAATGCCGTAAAATCGTTTAATCATCTTGTCTGAGAATGTTTCTTTTTTCATGTTTGTTTCCTTTCTTTAGGTATGAATGTTGCTGCAGGGAAAAACTCTTAGTCCTCTGAATCTTCATCTGTCAGCTGGGGTTCCCAAAAGAGGGCGTTGA
>ERZ772971.712-NODE-712-length-20472-cov-3.303913_pt1 | contig 20472 bp, 17 predicted proteins | sample MGYA00511943_ERZ772971 | MGnify/ENA primary metagenome ERZ772971 (study PRJEB29015, sample SAMEA2737929) | human oral metagenome | biome: human oral; feature: human-associated habitat; material: dental | place: China | collected 2144 ... | reverse complement strand
CAATTCCTCAGTGACTTTCATCAGACTTGCTCGGCATTACAGTGGCGGGACCGTGCCGGTATCTCACCGGTCTTCCCTATTAAGCCTTTACAGGCACCTGTTCCTTATTATGCAGTTTCTCCTCTGCCGAATAGACTTCGCCAATAAAAAACCTCTTTACACGAACGCAAAGAGACTATATAAGATCTCCTTCCCATCGCTCGTGGGTCAAACGGTGATTTCAAACAGGCAGTTCTCCTGACTCTGCTTCATCGCTTGTCCGGTCTTCCCAATTCCTCAGTGACTTTCATCAGACTTGCTCGGCATTACAGTGGCGGGACCGTGTCGGCATCGCACCGATCTTCCCTATTAAGCCTTCACAGGCACCTGTTTTTCCTATTCGGTTGTCCTAATGATATCACTCTATAAAGCTTCTGTCAATGATAAAATGATTGTTCCGAACGCATGATCAGCGCAAACCAATTCATATCGTTTCAGGTGAGGATTTCCAGTGTTCCCGTCTCTTCTAAAAGTTTGATATCGATAGGAGAATAGGTATCTGGATATTTCCTGAGAAAATATTGTTCTTCTTCCGGTGCGGCATAGAAGTTTTCCAGGCGTCTGGCTTCTGTGCGGATCGGCGGCCGTATATTTTTCTCATTTTCATACTCATTGAAAACAAGACAGGATTCGCTCACGGGCCTTGAGTTGCCCCTGTTCTGATAGTAGGCCATATAGTAGGTAATCTGCGGCGTATCTTCTCCTGATACGTAATAGATGCCTGTCCTGTAATGGGGTCCGGTGCATTTCCCCTGGATACCGTCGGTGTAGGGATTGACTATGGTAAAAAACACAGAGAGCAATGTCCCTATATCTATTTTTTTCGGGTTATAGGTTACTTTTACACATTCTACCGCCTGTACTTTTCCATTTTCCACGTCTTCTTTCCGCGGATTCGGTACAGAGCTGTTGGCAAATCCCGCGGTTGTCTCCACAACGCCTTTTATACGGGAAAATACTTCCTGTACTCCATAGTAGGGACCGCCCGCAAGATACAAGTCTTTCACGGCAATTCCTCCTTTTCTGCTGTCTTCGTTTCTGACAAATTCATATCATATTTCATGATAAAAATGAAGAATCCCCCCGAGGTCCTCCCCGGGGTTTTTCTCCACACTTATTATTTCTTTAATGTTTTGTTTCTTCCAGGTGGCGCGCGGCAGCCCTATCCATATCAAAGACACGGATAAGTTCCGTAACCGCCTGGCTGGGTGACACGACGCCGGTCAATACCGCCGCACGGACTTCCGGCAGGCGGCTCTTGATGATCGGATCTTCAAAGAACAAATTATGAAGATGTTCTTCAATCATACTGCGTACCCAGGAAAGAGTCTGACGCTGGCGCCGGTTCTCAAAGACGCCTGATTTTTTGGTGACTTTCTCAAACTCGCGCATAACTGCCCAAAGTTCAAGCAGTCCCGTTTTCTTCAAGGCCGAACAGCGATAAGCATGGGTCTGCCAGCCTTCTGTGGCGGGACGGATAAATTCTACCATCCGTTCATATTCCCCCTGGGTGACTTTCGCCCGTTCCAGGTTGTCTCCATCGGCTTTGTTGACCACAATGGCGTCCGCCAATTCCATAATCCCCTTTTTGATGCCCTGCAGATCGTCCCCTGCGCCTGTCAATACGACAAGCATAAAGAAGTCGACCATATCGCGTACTGTCGTTTCCGACTGCCCGACCCCGACAGTTTCCACAAGGATGACATCATAGCCTGCCGCTTCACAAAGCAGCATAGTCTCACGGCTCTTGCGGGTTACACCGCCCAGCGTCCCCTTAGAAGGAGAAGGACGTATGAAACAGTTCGGTTCTCTGGAGAGATTCTGCATACGTGTCTTGTCCCCTAAGATGGATCCGCCGGTAATGGTGCTTGTCGGGTCGACTGCCAGCGCCGCCACTTTGTAGCCTTGCTGGCAAAGCATTGTACCAAAAGATTCGATGAAACTACTCTTGCCTGCCCCGGGCACACCGGTGATCCCGACACGGAGCGCATGGCCCGTGCGGGGCAGAAGAGCCTGGAGCACGCGCTGTGCCTTGTCGAAATCCTTGGGAGCATTACTTTCGATAAGGGTGATGGCTTTGGAGAGGATCATGCGATCCCCCTTCGCCACCCCTTCGACGTATTCTTCGATAGACATTTTCTTACGAAGCGGCACTTTTCTCAAATGCACGGCATCCGGATATTCTTTGGCACCGGTCACACTGTTTACGGCACTGTCGATCCCCCGCACGACGGAACATGCAAATTCCGGGTTCGGTTCTTCAGGCACCCAGCTGGGTCTCAAGTCATCATCGTTCTTGGACATAATACTTACCTTAACCTTCCTTGGCTTCCGCCTCAGCGCGGTCTACGAGCATGTGAAGCAGCTTAATGCAGCATTCCGGAATGTTTGTGCCCGGTCCGAAGATCGCCTGTGCGCCATGATCGTAGAGGTATTGATAATCCTGTGCAGGAATAACACCGCCGATGCAGACAAGGATATCTTCACGGCCGCGTTTTTTCAGTTCTTCCACGATAGCCGGCAAGAGGGTCTTGTGACCTGCCGCAAGAGAGGAAAAGCCAACCATATGGACGTCGTTATCCACAGCATCCTGTGCCGCTTCTTCCGGCGTCTGGAACAGCGGTCCTACGTCGACGTCCCAGCCCATATCGGCAAAGGATGTCGCGAGAACCTTCTGGCCTCTGTCGTGTCCGTCCTGCCCCATCTTAGCCAGGAAAATACGGGGACGGCGGCCTTCCAATGCTTCAAATCTGTCGGCCAGTTTCTTTGCTTCTTCCAGTTTCGCGGAACCGTCAAATTCGCTGGAATATACACCGGAAATAGTATGGATGGTAGCGTTGAAACGGCCGGATACTTTTTCAACCGCATCGGAAATTTCACCGAGGGATGCACGGTCATGAGCCGCCTGTACCGCAAGTTCAAGCAGGTTGCCGTTTTCACGGCTTTCTGCCGCTTTGGTGATCGCTTCCAGATCGCGGGCAACAGCCTCAGGATCACGGATGCTTCTCAGTTTTTCCAGACGTTTAATCTGTGCATTACGGACAGCGGTATTGTCGATGGACAGCACGTTCAGCGGATCTTCCTTCGCCAGACGGTACTTGTTCAAGCCGACAATGGTTTCCTTACCGCTGTCGATATCCGCCTGACGGCGGGCAGCGCATTCTTCGATACGCATCTTCGGCAGGCCGGTAGAAATAGCTTTTGCCATACCGCCCAAAGCTTCGACTTCCTGAATATGCGCCCAGGCACGGCGGATGATTTCATTTGTCAGGTATTCTACATAGTAGGAACCGCCCCACGGATCAATGATCTTGCAGGCTTTCGTTTCATCCTGGATATAAAGCTGTGTATTACGTGCCAGACGTGCGGAAAAGTCGGTCGGCAGCGCGATGGCTTCGTCAAGTGCGTTGGTATGGAGAGACTGGGTATGGCCCAGAGCCGCAGACATGGCTTCCATACAAGTACGGGCGATATTATTGAAAGGATCCTGTTCCGTCAGCGACCAGCCGGAAGTCTGGGAATGGGTACGTAGTGCCATGGATTTCGGATTCTTCGCACCGAACTGTTTCAGAATCTTTGCCCAGAGAACGCGGGCCGCTCTCATCTTTGCGATTTCCATAAAATAGTTCTTGCCCTGATCCCAGAAGAAGGACAGACGTTTAGCGAAGGCATCGACCGGAAGACCCGCCTTTTCACCGCAGCGGATGTATTCCATGCCGTCTGCCAGTGTATAACCAATCTCAAGGTCACAGGTAGCGCCGCATTCCTGGATATGGTAACCGGAAATGGAGATACTGTTGAACTTCGGCATATAGTTGGTGGTATATTCGAAAATATCACCGATGATACGCATGGACATGGCAGGCGGATAAATGTAAGTATTACGAACCATGAATTCTTTCAGGATATCATTCTGGATCGTACCTGCCAAAATCTTCTTATCTACACCCTGTTCGATCCCGGCACTGATAAAGAACGCAAGAATCGGGAGAACGGCACCGTTCATTGTCATGGATACGGACATCTGGTCCAGCGGAATGCCTGCGAAGAGGATATTCATATCAAGCATGGAGCAGACGGATACGCCTGCTTTGCCGACGTCACCGATAACACGGGGGTTATCCGCATCATAGCCGCGGTGGGTCGGAAGGTCAAATGCGATAGACAGCCCTTTCTGGCCTGCCGCCAGGTTTCTGCGGTAGAACGCATTAGATTCTTCAGCAGTGGAGAACCCTGCGTACTGGCGTACCGTCCATGGGCGGAATACATACATCGTGGAGTAAGGTCCGCGGAGGAACGGAGGGATACCGCTCATGTAATCCAAGTGGTTGCACTGGTCATACACATCTTTGCCGTAGAGCGGACCTACAGGAATACGTTCCATCGTATTTTCATAGAGAGCATCATAATTTTTGCCCGTCGTTTTTTCCAGTTCCGCTTTCCATTCGTCATAAGAACAATGGGGATGTTCTTCAAGGTTTAATTTTGTAAAATCGGGGTTCATTGCCATCTTATTTTACCTCCTCTTCCGTAATCTTCATGCCTTTTTTCTGCTGGAGCATACGGAGGATATCGTAGCAGTTTGCTTTCACGCTGATAAATTCATCAACGCCGGCGTCACGATATACCGCTTCCATATCTTTCGGAGCAGCGCCCGCAAGGAAAAGCGTACCTTTCCCCAAAACTTCCTTTAAACGCGGCGCCAGCGCCGGCACATCTTCCGGATAAGTAGCGTCAGTGGAGCAGATGACGGCACAGTCATAAGGAGTCCCCTGATCGTCACAGCCTGCCTTCAGTGCTTCCACACACTTATCCCAGCGTGAACCCGGCTTATCTTCATCATCCTGGAAACCGTTATTCAGATGAACGCTGAATTCGCCTACCTGCAGGAAACTGGTGGAGAAATCAGCTCTCGCCTTATGCTGCGGAATCGGTCCCATATTGGCCAGGAATATTTCCACATTCTTGCCGGTTTCCTTTTTAAACGCCTGTGTGTCAAAGCGGAGTTTTTCAAAACGTTCGGTCCAGCGGTGCGCGTAAATCTTTCTCACTTCGATGGAATCCGCTTTGGCGGCTCTTGCTGTGCGTACTTCAGAAATTGTAGCGCCTGCGGAGAATGCGGCAATTGCCTTCTCAACGATGTCGGTATCGGCTGCTTTCAGTTCTTCCAGCTTTTCCTTCAGGAAATCTTTGTCCATATCGGCACGATATTTCTCAACGCCTTCAGACAGTTCTTTTTTCAGCGCCGGTACATCTTCCGGACGCGGATCAAGAAGTTCTTCCGTCATATTCGGATACATATTTGTCCCGACAGCGCTGTCCTTGCGGAGGTCAAGCGCTTTGAAACGCTGTTTCAGGATTTCAAGAATCTGCTGCTGCGGATATTCTTCTTTAAGAGCTTTCAGGATACCGCCAAGAGATTCGATTTTCTGGAATTCTCCCCAGATTTTTTCAGCCATTTCCTTGGTCAGTGCTTCAATCCCCCAGGAACCGCCGGCCGGATCGATCGGACGAAGCATGCCAAATTCTTCCTGCAGCATGATGTGTACGTTTCTTGCGATACGGCGGGAGAATTCATCACCCTTGCGTACCGTTGCGTCATAAGGATCATTTTCATAAGAATCAACACCGCCGACAACTGCAGAGAAAATCTGGGTCGTTTCACGAAGCATATTTACACCGATATCGAAAATCGTCTTGGTAAACATCGCCGGACGGGCATGGATTTTGCAGGAACGGTCTTTTTCTTCGGCGCCGAAGGCTTTCATGATATTAGACCATACCTGGCGGGCAGCACGGAGCTTGGCAATTTCAATGTAGAAAGTGGCGCCTGTATTAAATGCGAACTGCAGGGACTGGGCAATATCATGGATATCGATGCCGCGCTTCTGCATTTCACGGATATATTCGACAGCGATAGCAAAAGTATAAGCCACTTCCTGTACGGCATTCGCACCGCCATTGGAGAAAATATCGCTTCTGACGAAAATGGTGCGGAGCTGCGGCGCATTCTTTCTCGTCCAGCGGATAGATTCCGCCATTTCATCATATAATTCTTCCAGCGGCTGGTTCAGCTTTCCTCTCTTGATCAGCTGGGCAATCGGGTTCGCTCCGATAACACCTTTCACTTTGCTGACATCTTTTCCCTTAGCCTTCAATGTCGCGGCTACCAATGCCAGCATACGGAGAGAGGAAGTACCGGCATACATCATAAACGGGATCTTTTCCATATCAAGACCGTCAAGCAGGGTATGCATATCTTCCAGCGCGGTAATGCTTACGCCTATATCGCCCGGCTTTTCGGCATCCATGACATCAATGCCGTCGGCAGTGGCGGTATCAATACGTACATTATAAACAGTGGAACCTCTGTCGATTTCATGCTTCAGAAGTTCATTATTTTCTTTCGGCAGCGTTTCATCGCATGCCTGGGCAATACCCCAGGGAGCGCATTTATAGCCGTTCACCGTTGCGCCGCGGAGAAAATCTCCCATGCCCGGATAATCATCTGTCGGAAGAATCTTATCAGTTGCTGACGGTCCGGTTCTCCATGTATAAATCGGATCAAAGGTAATCCCTTCATAAGTCTTGGTAAACATGATCTTATCGAAAGGCTTTCCTTTCAACAGAGCATTACAAGCCTCCACCCACTCCTCATAGGTCGGCTTTTCAAATTCGTCAAATTTTACTTCTGGGAAATCGGCTTTTTCATTTGATTTTCTCAAGATCGCTTCCAACTCTTTGTCAGTAAGCTGCTTGACCGATTCCTGGGTATTCTGTTCTGCCATGAAAACATCCTCCTTATAATAATTTTAGACAATTCCGCGGAAAATACAGCTTGCATACAAGACGGCAGAGTCCCTGACGGAACATCCTTTCAAATACCTTGCATAACGTCTTTCAAGCCGGACTTTCAAAATCCCCGATATGTGCACCTCCTTACAATCTACTCACAAAAAAACGACTATCACGCGAAACTGATAGCCGGACAAGGAAATAATTTCCCAATCCCCTCCCCATCTCTCGCAGGTATAACGGTGATTCTTAGACAGATAGTTCTCCTGGCTCAAGTTCCTCGTTTATATCGCCTTCCCAGTTACCCAGTGACATACTTGATATAAACTCCCTTTACAGTGGCGGGACCGCTCCGGATTCTACCGGATTCTCTTTTACGCTTTCGCACCTGTCAGATATGTGAAATTGTCTAAATAACTACATTTTTAGTATAATTCATTACATTCTAAGTGTCAATCAACCACATTCATATTTAATATAATTAATTTTTATATTTATCCACATCTTTACCCCCGATTTATTGATTTTTCATTCATTACTACTATATAATGATGTTAATGTTGCAAACTATTAAAAATATCTTACCTATCTTATAGGAGGAAACAGGAGGTCGGAAATATGACAAACACTGAAAAAGAAAGACGAACTGAAGAAGCATTGAAACTGAGCAGCCTCTTCGAAGAACTGGATGGCCGCCGTCCGAGGCTTTTCATGCCGGAGCTTGAAGATGATGACGATAAAGAAGCAAGAAAACTTGCCGCCACGACATTTGCCGACCACGGCTGGGACGTAGATGTAAGCCCCCTCCTCTCCCCGGAAAGCTCCGCGCAGAATGCTGCCGACAATGACGTCCATTTCATCTTCTACACATCCAAAAGCCCTACGATGAAGCAAAAATTAATCGCGCTCTCTCAGACACTTGCCATGATCGGTCGGGACGACATCCTCATAGCCGCCCATCAGGTCAGCAAAGATGATAAGGAACTCCTCTTCCGTTACGGCATCCTCGCCGCTTTCGACAAGAATACGGATGTAAGCGATGTAAGCCTTACCATGCTCCGCGTCCTCGTCTCCATGGCAAAAGAAGAACAGAATCCCACCGAGGAAATGCCTTATTGATCCTCAGTTCCTTATAAACAGGAGAAACATCCTCCTGTTTTTTTATTGCGGACAAACAGCATATAGACTCCCAAAAGAAAATGCCGGGCATTGCAAAAAATATTTCAGAAATACTTTCATCTACTCATCAGCATACTTTAAGCACTGCTATCCTGTATCTGTACAGACATGCAAAAACGATTTGATCTCACAGCTCCGCGTTTCGGTCCGGCATCCGGAACCGCCTCGATACCACCTCTCCATGCAGCTTCTGTATAAGCAGATGCAAATCAATATTCAGCAGTTTAGCAGATGACTTATTGCATAATTCTATTACGACCGGATCCCTTAAAACACAATCAAAAAATTCTTCCGGCATCTCATAATGCAAAACAACCTATTCCGTATGCCCGACTGTTTCGGATTTTCTATACTCATCAAGTAAGCAGAAATACTGCTCATCATTATAGTCAGATTCCTCCCCACCTCCTTACAAAGATGAATAGTACCTGCACTTTAATATGATATCTGCAATCCGGGAATCTCTAAAAATCTCTTTTTGCCTTTAATGAAGTCCATTATCCCGTTCACAAAATTGAACAGCAAAAAAGCAGTGCTGAAGCACTGCTTTTGTAATTAGAATCAGCCAACTGTAAAGAGTGTGTCGCCGCCCTGTACGCTCTGGCCTTCGCTGACCGGCATACCGGTAATCTTGCCATCGCAGGGAGCCATGATCGGGTTGCCCATCTTCATAGCTTCGAGAACGAGAACTTCGTCGCCTGCCGCTACTGCGTCACCAACGTGTTTATTGATACGCAGGACTTTGCCCGGCATCGGAGCTTCTACGACTTCACCTGCGCCGGCGGGTGCTGCTGCCGGTGCGGGAGCTGCCGCCGGTGCCGCTGCTGCGGGGGCTGCTGCTGCGCCGCTGTCTTTAACTACTACATCGTAATCCTGGCCGTTAACTGTTACGGTAAATTTTCTCATTGTTCTTCCTCCTAATTTTGTACTTTCAACTTTCAATTAGAACTGCTGGTTTCCGGAAACACCTGCAATGCGGGCGCCTGTGGTCCAGCCAGGTCTTGCTGCCGGGCGGATAGAAACGATTTCACCGCCGCCCATAGCAACGATTGCTGCTGCAATGGCTGCTACAACAGCACCATTATCAGCGGCTCTCGAAGCTGCCGCCGGCGCCGCTTTTTTAGCCGCTGCCGCCGGTGCTGCGGACTGATTGAGAGATGAACGTACTTGGCAGATCATGATCAGGGCAATGACTGCCAGAACGGCAGCTGCTACCGCGATATACATAACTGTATCGTTATTCATCCAAACCCATCCTTTCAAATATTATCAATGTGTAAATACATATTACAGCGGAATGTTTCCGTGTTTCTTAGCCGGATGTACTTCATGTTTGGAAGCAAGCATCTTCAGAGCATTGATAACTACCGGACGAGAGTTTCTCGGATCAATAACTGCGTCTACATAGCCGCGTTCCGCAGCTTTGTAAGGAGTTGCAAATTCATCAACATACTCCTGTGTACGCTGTTCTTTCTGCGGATCCTTCTTGAAAATGATATTTGCTGCGCCGGCAGGTCCCATAACGGCGATTTCTGCGGTCGGCCATGCAAATACCTGGTCAGCCCCCTGTTCGCGGGAGCACATAGCAATGTAGGAACCGCCGTATGCTTTACGGAGAATCAGGGTAATCTTCGGTACAGTTGCTTCGCAGTATGCGAACAGCATCTTAGCACCGTGACGGATTACACCCGCATATTCCTGCTGCTTGCCGGGCAGGAAGCCGGGAACGTCGACAATGTTCAGAACCGGGATATTGAAGCAGTCGCAGAAACGAATAAAGCGGGCAGCTTTATCAGAAGCATTATAGTCAAGGCAGCCTGCCATGAAGTTCGGCTGGTTGGCAATAATGCCGACAGTCTGTCCATCCATACGGCAGAAGCAGGTAATGATGTTCTTAGCCCATTCCTTAGCTACGTCGTAGTATTCACCGTTGTCAACGATGGACTTGATTACATCATACATATCGTATGGTGCATTGGAGTTCTCCGGCATAAGTGTATCCAGACTTTCATCTGTACGGGTCGGATCATCTCCGGTTTCAACAATCGGCGCGTCTTCCATGTTGTTGCTCGGCAGGAAGGAAAGCAGGTAACGAATCTGTTTAATGCAGTCTTCGTCATTTTCAGCTGCAAACTGGGCAACACCGGATGTACGGTTGTGAGTCATAGCGCCGCCGAGAGCTTCAGCGGTAATCTTTTCGCCGGTTACGGATTCAACTACTGCCGGTCCTGTCAGGAACATCTGAGAGGTGCCTTTTACCATGTAGATGAAGTCGGTCAGTGCCGGGGAATATACAGCGCCGCCTGCAGATGGTCCCATGATTGCGGAAATCTGAGGAATAACGCCGGATGCAATGGTATTGCACCAGAAAATCTTGCCATAGCCGGAAAGAGCATCTACTGCTTCCTGGATACGGGCTCCGCCGGAATCATTCAGGCCTACGCAAGGAGCACCGACTTTAAGAGCCAGTTCGTTTACATGAACGATTTTCGCAGCGTGCATTTCACCAAGGGAGCCGCCTTCTACCGTGAAGTCCTGGGCAAATGCGAATACGAGTCTTCCGTCTACAGTACCATAACCGGTAACGACACCTTCGCCGGGGAGATCTTTCTTCTACTGGCCGAAGTTGTAGCAGCGGGACTTAACAAGCGCATTGACTTCTACAAAAGAGCCTTCATCAAACAGAAGAGCAAGTCTTTCGCGGGCCGTCAGTTTGCCTTTTGCATGCTGTTTTTCAACTTTCTTTTCTCCACCCATAGCCTCTACGTGTGCGAGGTTATTGTGAAGAAGTTCAATTCTTTCTGCAACAGTTGCCATTCTTACACCTCCAAAAATATTGGTCCCTTACAGGGACGTCCCTATTATAGCATAGGGACCGATCCTTATGCTATTAGAAAGACGGGCCGCCGGGGCGTTCGGTCAGTTCCAGCAGAAGGCCGGTAGCTTTCGGGTGCATAAATGCGATGTGGCAGCCGCCAGCACCAACTCTCCAATGTTTGTCAAGCTTTGCTTCTTCCGGAAGTGCAGCAAGCGCTTCGACAATGTTGTCTACGCGAAGAGCTACATGCTGGAAGCCATTCTTGCCGCCGTTCTTCGCGATATAGCGGGCAATCGGGCCGTCCGGAGTTGTGGAACCCAGGAATTCCAGTTCGCATGCTTCGCTCTGTGCGGACGGTTTGAAGAAGCTTGTCGTTACATGCTGTTCTTCTACCGTTTCGTCCGGAAGGGACGGTTCAAGGTTCAGCAGATCTTTCATCTGCTTCTTGATCAGCGCCAGATCATTAACAGCTACGCCGACATGGTCTACACATAATACTTTGAATGCCATAATAATTCCTCCTTTGAATTATTTAAATATATTTCCCACGATAGAATCAACGACTGTGAAAGGATCATTTTCTCTTTCATAGACTTGTTCTACGTAGTCAGCAAATTTACCCGTCTGTACGATATCTTCCATAACATGACGGGAAATGCGGTCGTGGATCATCTCTACCATCTCAGTGCGGGCGCGTTCACGTCTGCGTTCTTCCAGCAAGCCGGATTCTTCAAGATATTTACGATGGGAATTAAGAGATTTGACAACGTCCGCGACGCCTTCGTCCTTGTTTGCAATCGTCCTTTCAATAGGAGGACGCCAGTTTTGGGCCTCACCCAAATCGAGCATCATTTCGATTTCAACATTCAGACGGTCCGCGCCGTCACGATCACATTTATTAATGCAGAATACATCCCCGATTTCAAGGATGCCTGCCTTAATAGCCTGAATATCGTCACCCAGTCCGGGTACGAGCACAACGAGTGTTGTATCCGCATTCTTGACGATATCTACTTCTGACTGCCCTACGCCTACTGTTTCGATGAAAATGACATCGAGACCGAAAGCATCCATCAGTTTTACCGCATCGGTAGTCTTTCTGGACAAACCGCCAAGACTGCCGCGAGTACCCATACTGCGGATATATACACCTTCGTCCAGTGTGAGGTCATTCATTCTGATACGGTCGCCAAGAATAGCACCGCCGGAGAATGGAGAAGTCGGATCGATAGCCACAATACCGACTTTCTTACCCTGTTTTCTGTACTGTTTAATCAGCGCGTCTGAAAGTGTGCTCTTACCCGCACCAGGTGCACCAGTGATACCGATGACCTGTGCACGACCGGTATGGTGGTAGATTTCTTTCATGATATCTTCCCAGCCATCACGTTCGTCTTCAACGATGGTTATTGCTCTCGCTAAGGCACGTCTGGAACCGTCCCAAAAATTTTTCATTGAGAATTCCATGGATACACCGCCTTTTTAAGAGTAAATAATAGCGGCATGGGGCTACAGCAAATGCAGCCCCGTGCAACTATCGAGCTTCTATTGGATAGAAGAGAATGTCAATTATACGTTAGCTTTGATAAAGTCGATAATTTCCTTGGTCGGTGTGCCGGGAGTGAAGATAGCTTTTACGCCAGCTGCTTTCAGGCCCGGGATATCACCGGCAGGAATTACGCCGCCGCCGATAACGAGAACATCTTCCATTCCTTTAGCTTTCAGTGCTTCTACCACTTCCGGGAACAGGGTGTTGTGAGCGCCGGACAAAAGGCTCAGTGCTACAACATTAACGTCTTCCGCATCTGCCGCTTCAACAATCTGAGCTACAGTCTGACGAAGACCTGTGTAAATAACTTCCATACCTGCATCGCGAAGTGCGCGGGCAACTACTTTTGCACCGCGATCATGTCCATCAAGACCCGGTTTAGCAACGAGTACTCTGATACGTTTTTCTGCCATAGTTATATACCTCCAGAATTTTAGTTAGGATTAAAGTGTGTTATGTGCTTTGTATTCGCCGAATACTTTGCGGAGAACGCCGCAGATTTCGCCGAGGGAGCAGTAAGCACGTACGCAGTCAAGGATGACAGGCATCAGGTTGACGGATTCATCAGCAGCTGCAACTTCCAGCTTAGCCAATTCTTCCTGAACCTTTACGTTGTCACGTTCAGCCTTAACTTTAGCCAGTTTGTTCTTCTGGAATTCGCCTGCGGATGCGTCAACCTTCAGGAGGCCTTCAACCGGAGCTTCTTCCATAGTGAACTTGTTGACGCCGACAATTGTTCTTTCGCCGGATTCAACAGCCATCTGCCAAGCATAAGCAGAATCCTGGATTTCTTTCTGGATATAACCTTTATCGATAGCTTCAACAGCGCCGCCCATTTCATCAATCTTGCGGATGTATTCTCTTGCTTCAGCTTCGATAGCGTTGGTCATAGCTTCTACATAGTAGGAGCCGCCCAGCGGATCGACTACGTCAGCCAGACCGGATTCATAAGCAACGATCTGCTGTGTACGCAGAGCGATGGTTACGGATTCAGTGGTCGGCAGAGCAAGAGCTTCATCGCGGGAGTTGGTGTGGAGGGACTGTGTTCCGCCCATTACTGCTGCTGCTGTCTGGAGAGCAACACGAACGATGTTGTTGTTCGGCTGCTGAGCGGTCAGCATGGAGCCTGCAGTCTGGGTATGAACGCGGAGCATCATGGACTTGGCTTTCTGAGCATGGAAACGTTCTTTCAGAATGGATGCCCAGAGACGACGGGATGCACGGAATTTAGCAACTTCTTCAAGTACGTTGTTGTGAGCGTTCCAGAAGAAGGATAGGCGGCCTGCGAAATCATCGATTTTCAGACCGGCTTTCAGAGCTGCTTCGATGTAAGCGATACCATCAGCGATGGTGAAAGCGATTTCCTGAGCAGCAGTGGAGCCTGCTTCACGGATATGATAACCGGAGATGGAAATGGTGTTCCACTTCGGTACATTCTGGGAGCAGTATTCAAAAATGTTGGTAATCAGACGCATGGACGGTTTAACCGGGAAAATATAGGTTCCGCGGGCTGCGTATTCTTTCAGAATATCATTCTGGATGGTGCCGCGGAGCTGATCAGCCGGTACGCCCTGCTTTTCAGCGACTGCGATGTACATAGCCAGCAGTACGGATGCCGGTGCGTTGATGGTCATGGATGTAGAAACCTTGCCCAAATCAATATGGTCGAAAAGGATTTCCATATCTTTCAGGGTATCAATGGCTACACCTACCTTGCCGATTTCGCCGATAGCCATTTTGTCATCAGAGTCATAGCCGATCTGGGTCGGAAGGTCAAATGCGCAGGACAGGCCGGAACCGCCGTTTTCAATCAGGTAACGATAACGCTTGTTGGATTCTTCAGCGGTAGCGAAGCCTGCATACATACGCATAGTCCAGAGACGGCCGCGGTACATGGTCGGCTGTACGCCGCGGGTATACGGATATTCGCCCGGGATGCCGAGGTCTCTTTCATAATCAAAACCTTCGATATCAAGAGGTGTATACACCTTATTGTGTTTTAAGCCGGCTCTTTCCGGAGTCTTTGCGTAAGATTTAGCGCAAGCAGCTTCGTATGCTTCGAGTTTGGCTTTCAGGGATTCGTTTGCCATAAGTTCATCTTCCTCCTAAAAAATAAGTAAAATTGGGAAAGGTCTCATCCTTGGCAGAAATGTCAGATTGCGGCTTTTAGGCTCTTCTCATCTGTATTTCGCAGACAATCGCTTTCATTGGTATGGATCCGCAAAGCCTCTTGCTGTGATGCCGCATTATGTCTTGTCACCACAGCGGAGGAACTCTTGCGAGATCCATGTATGATTCTGCTCTCAGCAGTTATCACCATAGACAATTATATAACAATCATGCTTTTTGTAAAGAATATATTATGGGAAAATTATTTTTTAAAAAGCATGGATCCTGTTTCAGCAAGGCTGGTATGGAACTTGAATGCTTCAGAGAGAATATGCGGAGTCTGGCTGTTGCCGTTGAGCGCGCATGCTCTTTCAAAGTAATCCATCAGCTGGTCGCGGAAAGTCGGGTGAGCGACATTGTTAATGATAACCTTCGCTCTTTCTTTCGGGGAAAGACCGCGGACATCCGCCACACCCTGTTCAGAAATGAACACATGGGTGTCATGTTCAGTGTGATCAACATGAGAACACATCGGAACAACGGCAGAGATAGCGCCTCCCTTAGCCACACTGTGGCAGAAGAAGCAGGACAGAGCGCCATTACGGGCAAAATCTCCGGAACCGCCGATGCCGTTCATCAGTTTGGTACCGGTTACGTGAGTGGAATTTACGTGACCGTAAATATCCATTTCCAAAGCGGTATTCATAGCTACTACGCCGATGCGGCGGGCCACTTCGCCGTTATTGGAAATTTCCTGCGGACGGAGGATGATCTTCTTGCTGTATTTTTCAATATTGGCATAGAAGCGTTTCAGTCCATCCGGGGACGGGGACAGGGATGTCCCGGAAATCATATCAATTTTGCCTTCATCAATCAGATCAAACATACCATCCTGAATAACTTCCGTATACACAGATAGGTTCTTGAAATCGGAATGAACGAGGCCATTGATTACCGCGTTTGCCACATTGCCTACGCCGGACTGGAGAGGAAGCAGGTTTTCCGGAAGTCTTCCATGTTTTACTTCATTCTTCAGGAAATCAACCAGGTTATTTCCCATCCTTTCAGCGTCGTCATCAAGCGGAGCCAGGGCGCGGGTAACATCGGGCAGATCACAGGGAACGATAGCAACAATCTTTGCCGGATCTACAGGAATGTAGGTCTTGCCGATACGGTCACCGGCTTTAACGATCGGAATCGGCACACGGTGGGGCGGATTCGCCACTTCATAAATATCAGCCATGCCGTCCAGCGCTACCGGCTGGGTGGTATTGACTTCGATGATGACTTTTTTACCCTGGGATACGAATACGGGAGAGTTGCCGATAGCGGTAGTAGTTACGATACCAATTTCGCCGTCTCTCTTAACGATTTTACAGGCTTCAATGACCGCAAAATCCGGACCGGTTACATGTTCTCCCTTAACGTTGGTGAAGAAACCTTCACGGATCTGCTGTGCCACATGGCTCAGGTGCAAGTCGAAATAGTTGATCTGGCCGGCATTGATTGCTTTTCTCAGTGTACCGTTGGTCTGGTACGGCATACGGTTTCTGATCCCGTTCACTTCTACCAGTTCGCCATCAATTTGGGAACCTGTGGAAGCGCCCGTCCAGATATCTACCTGGAACGGCGTTTGCTTCATGCGTTCAGCCAGTTCATGCATCGTGATTTTCGGATAGCCGCACGGTGTAAATCCGCTGATTCCCAGGATATCCCCCGGCTGGATCATGGCTGCTGCCGTTTTGCCGTCGCATACTTTGTCCAGCAGTTCTTTAGGCTCGATACGGCTAAGGAATTCACTGTCATTGATGTCGATCATTACTATCATCCTCCCAAAATAAATAAAATATAAAAGCCCGCGGTGACGATTCGTTATTTTTCTCAGTCCGCAGAACCTTTAGCCCGGTAGTCCTTCTCCAAACCTCATCAGAGCAGTTCGGAATGAAGGCGCTGTAAAGCAACCCTCCGTGGCTTATTACCCTGTTCATTATAGCATACTTTTACAGATAAAGTTCCATAAAGAGTATTTATCCTTTCTCAAAATTCCCTAACAGGGATTATAAATTTTTCCTATTGGACAAATACATTTTTATATGTACTTGGATCCGCATAATTGATTTACCCTGCCGCACCCCGTCTTTCTTCTGAAACACAAAGCGCAGACAACGCCCAGAAGCAGCAGGAAACCGGGCAGCTGAAAAGCGCATAATCTCCGATCCCGTCTATGGCTGCCGACAAAACAAGAAGCATGCCTGACAACCCGAAAAGTTTCATAGTCCCTTTCCCTCTGCGCCAAATCCGCCATGACATCACCCCTTGCCCGAAGAAGAAAAGGAAGTACAAAATGCCGCCGGGAATGCCCACTTCCGCAGGGATATGGATGTACATATCATGGGCGTGGAAAATAACGACATCCGCGTCCTCTATAAAAAAGTTGTACTCCGGATAAGCCAGCCAGTAATTCCCCCAGCCGACCCCAAGCAGAGGATGTTCCTCAATCATGGCTATCGTACTTTCCCACAAAGCCAGGCGAAGTGAAAGCGATGTATCCTCGCCGGAAAAAAGAGAAATAAAACGCTCCGCCACCTGTCCATGATAAAAGAATAAAACAAGAGGCACCGCCAGAAACACCAAGCCGAACCGCTTATCATAAAAAAACGTAAGACCGAGAAATATTCCCGCCAAACTGAGCCATGCTCCCCGGGAATAGGTCAGTGCCAGGCATACGGAAAGAACAAAAAGAAATCCGGCAAACAGTATTTTTCTCTTATTATTTCTTTCCCCCAGAGCAAAAGGCGCAAACACACTGATAAGCATCAAAAGGTAGGCGCCGAAAAGATTCGGATTCCCCAAAGTGGAAAACATGCGCCGCCGCAGAAGAGGAAACCTCTCGGGATCCACCCATCCTTCGGCATTCAGGTCTCTCGCCATGCATCCCGCATCGGCATACTGTATAAATCCCCAGATGACAACGCAGACGGCACCCGCCAAAAAGACATAAAGCGCTTTCCTCTTTTCATCCTCTCCCGCAAGGTATGTAGAAATAAGCACATAAAGAAACGCATACGCCAAGGGCAGAAAGCACCAGTTAAAAATAGAAAAAAAGAAGTCTGCCGCACCGGAAACAGATAAAAACGAGCAGACTAAAAAGCCCCCGCCAAACCATCCCCACTTGCCGCCATAATTGACCTTCCGCTTCGTGAGGAATATATCCCCCATAGAAAGCAATGCCGCCGGAACAAGGGCAAAGTAAAAAAGCCAAGAGCTTAAAGGAAGGAGGAATATAGTCAGATAAAGACAGATAAGAATATTCCGTTCACTGCAAATCCGTCTCCCCATCACCATGAGCCTCCTCTTATTTCACCGTTTATAGAAATTATGAAAATACTCTTACCGGCTGTCAGGTGATCAAAAACGATCTGCCGGCTTTCATTCCCGCGATCCGCTTCCGCTGCCGTGCGTCCTTGCGGGATGATAGAGTCTCCACCCGAAAAGGATCGCGCAGATGCGGAGAAGAAGAACCGCGCCGAACCCGCTCCACGATGCATATGCAATCCCTGTATGCGGATACAGAACGCAGATAACAATACCCCCGAGCACCGAAGCCATGGCATACACATCTTCATACAATACCACAGGAACTTTCTGCGCCAGCACGTCACGAAGAATACCGCCCCCCACCGCCGTAATGAGCCCGAGCAGAACGGGAAGTACATACCGGTAGCCGGGATAACTGTGGATCGCCGTTATCACACCGGTCACCGTGAACGCAGCAAGACCTGCCGTATCGGAAACACGATAAGCAAAAAGGACAAGTTTCCGTCCCCGGCGGGGTATATGGAAATGCCGGAAACCGATGCACACCGCTGCCGCCGTCACGAGCGCGAGTACAATCCCATCCGGTCCGCGCAGGGCAAAAGGTGGAAATATGCCCGCCAGCACATCGCGGAGGATACCGCCTCCCACCGCGGTCACCACAGACAAGAGCGCAATGCCGAAAACATCCATCCCCCTTGCCAGTCCTACAGTCGCCCCGGAAAATGCAAACGCCACAGTCCCCAGTATTTCAAAAACCGCCCACGTTAAAGACATACCGCACCCTTTCGTATTACATCTGCAGCACGGAAGCAATCAGGCGGATCGTCGTTCCCGTATAAAACTGCGCCAGCGGATTAATAATCCGTCCTATCATGCCGCTGAAAACCAGGAACAGTAAAAGAAGGAAACTGTAACGGTAACTGAAATTGTGGAATGCAAAAGCCAATTTGCCGGGAAGCACCATTTCCAAAATTTTGGAGCCGTCCAGCGGCGGCACGGGAATCAAATTAAAAAATGCGAACCACACATTGTACAGCATAATCCAATAAAGAAATAAATGCCCCGGCTGCCCCGCCGTTAAAAGCCCGAGCTTCATCATCAGCAGCATAATGCACTCCGCCAAAAAACAAATAAGCAGATTCATCCCCGGCCCGGCAAAAGAAACCTTCATCACGCCGCTTCTGAAATTCTTATAATAATTCGGATTGATCTCCACCGGTTTTGCCCAGCCGAAACCGCAGATCACAAGAAGCATAAGCCCCACCATATCCAAGTGAACCAGAGGATTCGCCGTAAGCCGCCCCTGCATGGACGGCGTGGGATCCCCCAGACTGTCCGATACATACGCATGGGCATATTCATGAAGCGCCATGGCAATCAAAAGCGCCGGCGCACGGTAAATCAAAGTACTCCAATCAAGAAAATCAGACATAAGACTCCTTTATGAAACCAATTCAACAAACTGCTGTTTTAAATATCTGCCGCGGTCTTATTTCAAAACGGCCCTTCGGCCGACTGAAATTCAATGTGATTATTATAACCTGATTTCAAAATAGTATACAAGGCGGACTGACCGCTTCATTTTCCACCTTGCTGCACAAAAATGGCAGCAGACACAAAAAAAGAGACCCGCACAGGCCTCTTCCGTTTTTCTATCTGCCTCCAAAAACTCTCTGAAACAGTGTAAGGCGGCGGCGTTTAGATTTCTCCGCCCATTCAGCAGAATCCAATTCCGCCTGTTCCATCCGATACTCGCGATATGCGCGGTACACATCCATATCCAAAAGCACCACGCCCACCTGGCAGTAGGGATAAGCACGCTGAAGAGCGCATTCATCAGAGGCCGCCGGAAACTCGATTCCCTTTTCTTCCAGTTCCATAAGAGCCATACCGAGAGCTTCCCGCGCTTTCCGCGCAGCCTCCGCCATAGATTCCGCTTTCACGGCACACCCTGTCAAATCAGGAAACACCGCGCGGAATTCATTCTTTTTTCTATCCAAGGTAAAAATGGCCGGATAAAAATACTTCATCAGATTCCTCTTTTCACCCACCTGCACCATTGCGTAAACATTTTCTTATTATTTTGTTTTATTGTAATACATTTTATTGCCTGCTGCCAATAGCAAATCTTAAAGACGGAGTCAAATCTCTATAGCAATCAAACATTTGTGACACACTCTTAGAAAATAGTTTTAAGCCTACCACTTTTTATGCAACCCTGGACTGATACTCTTTTAATACTTCATTGGGACTTTTAAACTTTAATATCTTCCGACATATATTATTTGTCCTAGTGGCATACCTTTTAAAGGATTTATACATTTCTTCCTCACTTGAGAATCGTCTCCTTGCGTAGAATATTTCATTATCTACTCTATGGCTTCTTTCAACTACTCCATTCTGCCACGGGGAATACGGTCTTGTCCTTTTGTGGTTTATCCCTAGTTTTTTTAACGCTATCTGAAATAGACTTTTGGACATATCTGCATCGTTACAAAATTCTCTCCCATTGTCTGTTTGTATTGTTTTTATCTTACATCCCATTCTTTTTTCCAGACTATACAGGAATTTTGATGTTTCATATGTACTTAGTTCATTGACTAGTTTTATGATTCTTTTTCTGCTATACAGGTCTATTCCTGTAATTTGGTAATATCTGGCATGG
>ERZ772971.709-NODE-709-length-20523-cov-5.952560_pt1 | contig 20523 bp, 21 predicted proteins | sample MGYA00511943_ERZ772971 | MGnify/ENA primary metagenome ERZ772971 (study PRJEB29015, sample SAMEA2737929) | human oral metagenome | biome: human oral; feature: human-associated habitat; material: dental | place: China | collected 2144 ... | reverse complement strand
TGTGTTATCTTCATTTTTGGAGGGTAACATATCTGCTAATCTAGTACAGCCCCTATTTTTAAGGCGTGGGTGGAGCAAACCTTGTTACCTGAACTGCCAAAGAACAGTGTAGTTGTGATGGATAATGCAGCTTTTCATAAAAGCAGCGAGATAGCTGATTTATTAAAGAAGAATGGGCATAGGATATTATGGCTTCCACCTTATAGCCCTGACTTAAACCCAATCGAGCATAAATGGGCATGGATTAAATCTATTCGCAATAAACTTCGATTAAATAATATTGACCTATTATTTAATATATGTATGAATAATTAAGTATATTAGCCATAGCCGCATTGCGGGGGAGCAGCATATATAACAAAGGCACCACCATGTGGTGCCTTTGTTGTTGTGCTGCGGATGAGGTTAGCGGTCGGTACGGCTGCCATAAAAGGCTGCGACGACATCGTTATCGAAGTCCTCGCGCAGATTACCCGCCAGTTCGGCGGCTTGCGGACCGTAGAGTTTCAGTTCGTAGTTGTGTCCAAACCCTCGCTCTACTGTCGCACGGCCTCGGGTGATTTCATAGGTGGCAAAATCGCCGTCATCAATGGGTCTGAGTGTGGCCGTATGCAAGGTGATGTCGCCGAAGCGGCTCAAACCACTGATACTGCCCGCGCCTTCTTTTTTGCCAAAATCAATGTTGTAGGTAAGCGTGCCGCGATCGTTAATGTCGAAGGCGGTACCGGTGTAGCGCGCCATGCCGCTTTGCGGCAGGTCTTCACGCAGCGGGTAAACACCATAGGTAAGATTGAAATCTGTGCCATCGCCGATAGGGCGCTGTAGATAGGCGCCGCTGTAATAACCTTGATAGCTGCGGATTCTAGTCGGCACGCGTCCATTGCTGTTATTTTCTTCAGCGGTCGCGGCAAGGTAGCCTCGCGGCAGGCTACGGAAATCGATATTGAGTCTACTGTCGCCGAAGTTGAGCAGAGTCTTGCCGTTATAGGTAATGGTGGACGGTTTGAGTGAGCCCTGGCGGTAGTTGACGCCTAGAGTTTGTACGTATTCCATGCGCTTGTCGTAGGCCTCCGGCATCATTTCACCGGTGCTTGTACGGCGCATGGCGCCTTTGTAATTACTGAAGTCAGGCGGGACAAGGGTGACATTGTTGTCGCCGCCGCCATCACCACCACCGCCGCCGCAGGCGGTCAAGAGGGTCAGGGTGGCGCTGAGAATCAGGGTTTGGGGTTTCATGTGTATCTCCATTATGTAAAGGGTAGACCGCAAGGGTCGCAGTGATTGTCACCTATTTTGGGCGCAGACGCTATTATGGTGGAGGTTCGGCGTCAAACTGGGCGAGGAAGTCGCCAAAGTAGCGGCAGAGCTGGGCGAGTTCGTGCGGCGCGTAGAAGAAGTGTCCGGCGGGGACGAGGTGCAGGGTCGCGCCCGCCTCTTTGGCATAGCGCACCGAGTGTTCGTAGAGAATGACGTCATCATCCCAGCCGTGGACGATTTCGGTCGGGCTGATGCGCGGGTAGTGTTGCACGCGGTAACGCAGGCAGTAGAGGGCTGGGGCGATAAGGAAGAGTCCTTTGACTTTGTCGGGATGGGCGGCAGCGGCCAACATTGAGGTGTAGCCGCCCATGCTGAAACCGGCGAGGAGCACGGCCTCCGGCTCGGCGGCAACGCGGGCGGTGAGGCGCGCGGCGCGTTCTTCCGGGTCTTCGCTGTCGCGGTCGTCCACGGTTTCGCAGGTGTAGCCGTGCGCCTTGCCGGTGCGGGCAAGATGGTAGATTTCTTTGTTATGCGGGGTACCGCCGCGACCGTGCGAGAGGATGATTTTCATGTGTATTTGATGCGTTTATCGTTGAAGGGTTTTTCGATGAGGTAGTAGGTAAGGGTGGCGTAGGCAATGAGCAGCGGCAGGAGTAACAGGGTTTTACCGCACAGATCGGTGTAGGAGACGGGGTAAGCCAGCCCCAGTTTGGGCATCATGCGGTAGATGGCGGTGTGCGACAGGTAGAGGGAGAAGCTGAGGCCGCCAAGCCAGGCGAGCAGGCGGTCGAGCCGCCGCCAGTCGGGCAGTGGTGCACGCAGGTAGAGGTAGATGAGGGCGGCACAGAGCAGGGCCTCAATGGTCGGTTCGAGACTTTGCCGCAACCACGGCGGGCCGCGATGGGCGAAATAGGCGGTGAAAACAGCCAGGGTGAGGATGCTCGCCACGAGACAGCGCAGCGGCGGCAGCGGGGAATGCGGGCGGCGATAGTAATAGGTGGCGAGCAGCATGCCGAGGAGAAACTGGTCGAGGCGGCCGATGAGCGTGAAGTAGAGGGTGAGGTGGAAATCCGGGTCGCTGCTGTTACCGGCGAGTAGCAGGCGGGTGGCGATCACCAGCAGGATGAGCAGGGCGAGGCGGCTCGCACCGTGGGCGCGGTAAGCGGCGAAGATGAAAGGAAAGAGCAGGTAGAACTGGAATTCGACGGCGACCGTCCACACGGGGCCGATCGGGAAATAGGCTTCCATGCCCCAAACGGCGACGGCAGCACCGCCGCCGGTATTCAGTTGCAGGGTGAGAAGACGCAGGACGTCCAGCGGGGTGGAATCGCCCCGCCCCACGCTGATGGTGATGAAGACGAGCAGGGTAGTGAGCGGGAAGATGCGCAGGATGCGGTTATAGATAAACGGCAGGTAGCGGATGGGACGGGCGCTGTTCAAACCGATGAGGCAGAAGAGGAAGCCGCTCAACACGAGGAAGAGGCTGACACCGACCTGGCCGTTATCCACCCACAGTTTGAGGATTTCTACCGGATCGGTGAGGTCGTTGCCGGCACGGGGGAAATCGCCGGCGAAACGCAGGTGGAAAACAAATACCCACAGGCTGGCAACGAGGCGCAGGTGATCAAGGCGCGAGAAATAGGCAAGGTTGGCGGATTTCATGATCCGGGCGTGGTGTATTTGACCCGTCTGGCGGCGAAGGGTTTTTCGATGGTGTAGTAGGTAAGGCAGGCGTAGGCAATGGTAACGGCGATGATCACCGCGCTGCGTTGCAGCATCTCCGTCAGGCTTTGCGGATAGCTCATACCGAAGCGCTTCAGGGCGAGGAAGGTCACGGGCAGGTGGAAAAGGTAAAGCGAGAAACTGAGACCGCCGAGCCAGGCCAGCAGGCGGTCCAGCCACGGCCAGTTCGGGAAGGGAAAGCGCAGGTAACCGATGATGACGGCGCTCCACAGCACGGCTTCGACGGGGAAGCTGAAGGCAGCGCCGAACCAGCTTTCATGCCGCTGCGCAAAGAGGTAGCTGAAAGCGTAGAAAAGGACGACGGCGGCAAGCATCAGCGGTAGCGCACGGGCGGGGCGCGCGTCGCCACTGCGCAGATAGTAGATGCCGGCGAGGATACCGATGACGAACTGGTCAAGACGGCCGGTGATGGTGTGGTAGAGGTTGTAGAAGATGTGCGGGTTGTTGTTGCCGATGATGAGGAGGCGGGTGGTGATCATCAGCAGGATGAGGCCGAGCGCCCAGCGGATGCCTTTGTCGCGGATAAAGCCGATGATAAGCGGGAAAAGCAGGTAGAACTGGAATTCGACGGCAATCGTCCAGATGGGGCCGGAAGGGAAAGCGTCGCTGTGTCCCCAGCCTGTCCACGGATGCCCGGTGTTCAGTTGCAGGGTAAGGAGGCGCAGGATGTCCATCGGTGTCGATTCGGCGCGGTTGACGGTGATGATGAGGAAGAGGAAAAACGTGGTGAGCGGGATGATACGCAGGATGCGGTTATAGACAAAAGGCAGATAGCGCACCGGTTTGCGCCCGCCGTCGGCAATCAGGCTGAAAAGGAAGCCGCTCAACACGAGAAAGAGGCTAACACCGCTGGAGCCGTTCTGTATCCACAGCTTGGCGAGGTCTTTTGGGTTCATCCACTCGCCGTGAAAAACGAGCGGGCTGTCCGGGCCGAGGAAATGGAAGACGAAGACCAGGACGAAGGCGAAGAAACGCAGGTGGTCCAGGCGGGCGATGTAGCGGATGTTTTGCGATTGCATGCGGTGTCCTTATGTCTCAGGCGCGTCGTTGCTTGCCGAGTTTGTCTAGGGTGGCGTTGATGTATTTGTAGCTGTCTGCGGCACCGAATTGTTTGGCGAGTTCGACGGCTTCGTTGATGGTCACGGTCGGGTGGATGTCCGGGCGCTCGTCGATTTCGTAAACACCGATCCAGAGGATGGCGCGCTCGACGGGGTCAAGTAGCGAGACTTTGCGGTTGTTCACAGTGGCGAGGCGGTTGCCGAGTTCTTCACGGCGTGTGGTGATGTAGGTGTAGGCGGCGGCGAAGTAGTCTTCGTCGATTTCGCGCGCTTTCGGGTCTTCCATGCGATTCATGCGCACGAGGTGGGGCGGGTCGCCAGTGATTTGCCATTGGTAGAGGGTTTGCAGGAGCAGGCGGCGGGCACGGCTGCGTTGTTCGATGGCGCGACGGCGCAGGTTGGGCGCTTTGCTAGGCGCGGCGGGGGCGGCATCGTCAGCGGCATGAGCGGCACTGTTTGTGACTGGAACGGCATCGTCAGCGCTGGGGACAAGGTCGAGTTTCATCAGGATGTCGGTCTGCGCGTCGCTGCCGAGGATGAAGGTGTGGCTGGCAAAGGCGGTAAAGCCGTGTTTCTGGTAGAACTGCAAGGCGCTGCGGTTGTGTTCCCACACGCCGAGCCAGAGGTAGGGGGCGCCCTGTTGTTCGGCATCATGACGTGCCTGCCGGTAGAGTGCGGCACCGACACCTTGACCGTGGTGGGCTGAGAGGACGTAGATGCGCTCGATTTCCAGCGCCTGCGGGTCTTGCGGCTCGCTTTGTGCCGCGCCGGTGTTGGTTTTGAGGTAGCCGAGGGCGTTGCCGTCGTCGTCTTCAGCGAAGTAGAAGCGGCTTTCGGGGTTCACGAGTTCTTGCGCGAGGCGAGAGGCCGATAGGTTGTGTTCGAGATAGTGCGCCATATCGGCTTCGCTATTATCAGCGGCGAAGGTTTCGTGGAAGGTGGTGCGGCTGATGCTTTGCAGTTGGTCGAGGTCGGCGAGGGTCAGTTGGCGGATGTGCATGGTTGTCTCGGATTGGGGGGTTAGAGTGGGGTGTGCTGGCGTCCGGCGGCGTCGAAGTTGGCCGGCTCAAGCCAGCGCTCGAAGCGGGTGCGTTGTGCCGGCCATTCGTTATCGAGCAGCGAATACCAGGCGGTGTCACGGTTGCGGCCTTTGTAAACGACGGCCTGGCGGAAGGTGCCTTCGTAGGTGAAGCCGAGGCGTTCGGCAGCGCGACGGCTGGGCGCGTTCAGGCTGTCGCATTTCCATTCGTAGCGGCGGTAGTGCAGTTCGTCAAAGACGTAGCGCATCAGCAGGTATTGCGCTTCGGTGGCAAGGCGCGAGCGTTTGAGGGCGTCGCCATAGCAGACCCAGCCCACTTCGATGACGCGGTTGGCCGGGTCGATGCGCATCAGCGCCAGGGTGCCCAGCGCCGTGCCACTGGCGGCATCACAGATGGCGAGGTGGTAGGGGTCATTGGATGCGGCCATGCGCCGCATGTGGGCATCATGTGCGGCGCGGTCGGGCGCGGGGTCAATGCTGAGGTAGGTGAAGTTCGCCGGCGGCACGGCGGGGCCATAGACGGTGTAAAGGTCATCGCCGTGGCGGGCGGGATCAAGTTTTTCGAGGCGGCAGTAGCGGCCGTGCAGGGTGGTGATGGCCGGTCGTACGCCGGGGGTGTAACCGGGCAGGGCGTCGCCGATGGGCTGGTGATGGGGGGGCATGATTTATCTGGTGATAGCTTAGAAGATAGCGAGGTAACGGGTCATGGCGTAGAGCCGCCCCCGCTGCCTGCCGGTTATTTCCTGCACGATGTGTCTTTTTTCAAATTCGCACAACAGGCTGCCAGCAGTCGCGGTGCTGATGTCCAGCCGTTTCTCTACACTTTGTATGGTCTGTCTTGGCGAGGAATAGAGTAGTTGTAGCAGGCGGTCAGCCAGTTCGGCGCGTTTGCCAGCTGCCCGCCGTGTAGGTTTCAATTTTCATGTGGTGTGCGGATGCGATTTCGGCGTTTTTGAGGTTCGCAATTTTAGGCAAACGGCTTTTCTTAAAGTAGGTGCTACCCTTCTTTCAATTAAGTGATGCCTTATGCGGATCAGGTGCCAATATAGGGATCGCCAAGTTCGCCTGCCGGGGTGACGCCGAGGCTGACGGGTTCGCCATCGAAGGTGTCGCCCGCATCCAGCCAGGCGGTAAAGGCACCGTCCGCACCGATCGCGAGTTCGGCAAGGCGCAGGCAGCGGGCGAGTGCGGCAGCATCCAACCCGCCGCTTTCTCCGGTTGCCGCGAGGCTGCGGGCAGCATGGTTAATCAGGCGTTCGTTCCAGTAACGGCGGTTATCCAGGCTGTCGAATAGGCGGTTTAGCGTGGCGACTGCAGCGGGAGCGGGTTGCGCGGGGTTGTTTTCGTCGCGATCCAGCATGATGCAGACGGGCTGCCCCAGCCAGTCGGCCTCGCCCTTGTAATGGTGGAAGGTAGTATCGAGGGTGAGGGGAATGGCGAGTGGCGCCTCCTGCCAGATGGAGGGATGGCGGTAGGCATCGCGCATAGCGACCAGAGCGTCATCCGGTGCGTTGGCTTGCAGGATACGCAACAGCATGAACCAGTGCGGCGCGGTTTTGTGGGCGCGGACGCGCAGGCGGTAGATGGTGTGCCCGGCAAGGCAGGCGACCGGCGGTTTTCCGCACAGGGCGCACAGTAAGCGGCGCAGGCGGTTCAATTTCTTCCCGCGGAAATCGGCAGGAGCGGCGAGGCTGTGGATTTGTCCAAAGCCGCCCACCAACGGCTCGCTACGCAGTTGTTGGCCGCTCCGGTAGGCAAGGATGCGGCACTCGGCACGGTAAAGCGGCGCTTCGCTGATTCTGAAGACACGGTTGCAGGGGTTGGCGGTGAGGACGGTGATGTCCTGTTCTTCGTCGCGGTAGTCGGCGGCAAAGGCGGTGCGTTGTTCTTGCGGGGTCATGTGAAAGCTCGGGGTTGCGGGTATACGGATCGCCGCCAAGCGGCATAAACACTGGCCCCGCCAAGCGAGATATTTGCCGGGTTTGCGGGATGCTTTGGGAAGCGGCCAGTTAAGGGAAGGTTTTTTATGGTGGGCTAATGCCCACCTGCGGTTCGGGCAGCCGCCAAGCGAGGTCGTTACCGGGCTCGCCAGGCGGGGTGCGTGCGGTTTAGCCGATTTGGCGCAGCAAGCTGACCATTTCGATGGCGACCAGTGCCGCTTCGGCGCCTTTGTTGCCGGCTTTGGTGCCGGCGCGTTCGACGGCCTGTTCGATGTTGTTGGTGGTGAGGACGCCATTGATGACGGGTATATCGTGTTTGAGGGCGACGCTGCTGAGTGCTTTGGCGCTTTCGCCGATAACGATGTCGAAGTGTGCGGTCGCGCCTTTGATGACGGCGCCGAGGGCGATGATGGCGTCGTAGCGGCCGGTTGCGGCTAGGCGCTGCGCAGCAATGCCGAGTTCGAGTGCGCCGGGGACGTAGGCGATGTCGATGTTGGTGAGTTCGGTGCCGTGGCGTTTCAGGGCATCGATGGCGCCGGCTTCGAGTTTGTTGACGATGAAGTCGTTGAAGCGCGAGCAGATGATGGCGTAGCGCGCGCTGTCGAGGATGTAGTCGCCTTCAAGGCGGTTGACGTCGTTAGAGGTCATGGTGTTTTCCTTGTGGGTTTGTTAAGGGGTGAAATCCGCGTGGTTGTCTCGCTTGACGGCTTCCAGGCTTTATTCGCTATTCGCTGAGGTATTCGCTCACTTCGAGTTGGTAGCCGGAGATGCCGGTGAGTTTGTACGGCGCCGAGAGCAGGCGCATTTTGCCGACGCCCTGGTCGATGAGGATTTGTGCGCCGATGCCGTAGGTGCGCAGGTCTTGTTCTTGCGGACGTTTCGGCGGCGGGTTGTTGTGGGTGAAGGCGACCATGCGGCTGAGGATGTCGTTGTTGTTTTCGGCTTCGTCAAGGACGACGATGATGCCGTCCGGTTCTTGCGCGAGGCGTTGCAGGGCGCTTTGCAGGCTGTGGGTGCGTTCGCTGAGGCGGGCGTGGAAGAGGTCGCCGAGAGTGTTTTGCACGTGAACGCGGACGAAGGTCGGGCGCGCCGCCTGGATTTTGCCTTTGCTCAGGGCATAGTGCAGGCGGTTGTTATCGTAGATGTTCTGGTAGGCGGTCAGGGTGAAGGTGCCGTATTCGGTCGGCAGTTCGCATTGAGCGATGCGGGCGATGGTTTGTTCGCGTTCGAGGCGGTAGGCGATGAGGTCGGCGATGGTGCCGATTTTGATGTTGTGTTCGGCGGCAAAGATTTCGAGTTCGGGACGACGCGCCATCGAGCCGTCTTCTTTGAGGATTTCGACGATGACGGCGGCAGGTTCGAGGCCGGCCAGGCGGGCGAGGTCGGTGCTGGCTTCGGTGTGCCCGGCGCGGACGAGGACGCCGCCTTCGCGCGCGACGATGGGGAAGATGTGTCCGGGCTGGACGAGGTCTTCGGGGCGGGCATTTTTGGCAGTCGCGGCGTGAATGGTGCGGGCTCGGTCGGCGGCGCTGATGCCGGTGGTCACGCCTTCGGCGGCTTCGATCGAGACGGTGAAGGCGGTGTGGTACGGCGAGGTGTTGTGTCGCGATTGCGGCCAGAGGTTGAGCTGGTCGTTGCGCGCCTGGGTGATGGTGAGGCAGACGAGGCCGCGCCCGTATTTGGTCATGAAGTTGATGGCCTCGGGGGTGATGTGTTCGGCGGCCATGATGAGGTCGCCTTCGTTCTCGCGGTCTTCGTCGTCCATGAGGATGACCATTTTGCCGGCGCGCAGGTCGTCGATGATTTCTTGGGTGCTGTTCAGGGGCATTTCAGTATCCGTGTTGGCGTAGGGTGTCGAGGGTGAGGCCGCTTTCTTGCGGGGCATGCAGCAGACGTTCGAGGTAGCGGGCGATGAGGTCCACTTCGAGGTTGACGCGCGCACCGGGGCGCAGGTCGGCAAGGGTGGTACGCGCCTGGGTGTGCGGCACGATGTTGACGTGGAAGGTGTCGCCGTCCACGCCGTTGACGGTGAGGCTGATGCCGTCCACGGTGATGGAGCCTTTCGCTGCGATGTAGCGCATCAGCGCGCGCGGCGCGGCAATGGTGAGGCGCTCGCTGCGCGCTTCGGGGATGCGGTCAATGAGTTCGCCGACGCCGTCCACGTGGCCGCTGACGAGGTGGCCGCCCAGCGGGGTGGCGAGTGTCAGGGCGCGTTCGAGGTTGACAGCGGCACCGGGGTTAAGGTCGCCGAGGGTGGTAAGACGCAGGGTTTCAGCGGAGACATCGGCGCTGAACCAGTCCGCGCCGAGGGCGGTGGCGGTGAGGCAGACGCCGTTCACGGCGATGCTGTCGCCCAGGGCGCAGCGGGCAAAATCGAATGTCTGGGAAGCGATGGTGAGGGTGCTGTCGTCGCCGTGCGTGTCGCAGGCGCGCAGGGTGCCAGTGGTTTCTATGATGCCTGTGAACATGGGTTTTCCGGGGTAAGGGTGAGGCGCAGGTCGGTGCCTAGCGGGGTGGTATCGGTGATGGTGTACTGCATTTTAGCAGATAGGTCTGTAAGCGGCGGCAGCGCGGCCAGCGGGCGGGCGTCCGGCCCGAGCAGGCAGGGCGCGAGGTAGTAGAGGATTTCATCGGCCAGTTGCGCGCGCAGGAAGGCGCCCGCCAACCCTGCTCCGGCTTCGACGAGGGCGTTGTTGATGCCGCGTCGCCCCAGTTCATCAAGCAGGGCGGCAAGCGGGATGTGGCCGTCGGCAAGCGGTAGGCGCAGCAGTTCGGCATGAGCGGGGTAGGCGGGGGCTGGCGCGGTTTCCCCACAAGTGATGAGGATGGGCGTGGGTTCGCTGAAGACGGCGGCATCAGGCGGGGTTTGCAGGCGGCTGTCGATGATGACGCGCAGCGGCTGGCGGCTGGGCAGGTCAGTGGGATAACGCGCCGTGAGACGGGCGTTATCGGCGATGATGCTACCGGTACCAGCGATGATGGCATCGGCAGCGAGGCGATGCTGGTGCGCGTCCAGCCGTGCCGCTGCGCCCGTTATCCATTGGCTGTCTCCATTTGCCAGCGCGGTGCGGCCATCAAGCGAGGCGGCGAGTTTCAGGGTGACGAAGGGGCGGCCTGTGCTGATGCGGCGGAAGAAGCCGCGATTGAGGGTGGTAGCTTCAGCCTGGCACACGTTTTCGCTGACGGCAATGCCGGCGGCGCGCAGGTGGGCGATGCCTTGGCCGGCCACAAGCGGGTTAGGGTCGCGGCAGGCGACGACGGCGCGGGCAATGCCAGCGGCGATGAGCGCATCGGCGCAGGGCGGGGTACGGCCATGATGGGCGCAGGGTTCGAGGGTGATGTAGGCGGTGGCGCCACTGGCGGCGTCGCCCGCTGCGCGCAGGGCGTGTGCTTCGGCGTGCGGCTCGCCGGCATATTGGTGCCAGCCTTCGCCGACGGCAACGTCGTTTTTGACGAGGACGCAGCCGACGCGTGGATTGGGGGCGGTGGTGTAGAGACCGCGCCGCGCGAGGTCAAGCGCACGCCGCATCCAATAGGTATCGTCGTGCATGGCGGCTAGTCTTGCCGCAGTTCGGCGATGGTGTTGATGAAGGCTTCGACGTCCTGAAAGCTGAGGTACACCGAGGCGAAGCGGATGTAGGCGACGTGGTCGATGTTTTTCAGCCCCTGCATGACCCAATCGCCGAGGCGGCGCGAGGGGATTTCCCGCTCACCGCCGATACGCAGGCGGTTTTCGATGTCATCAATAAGGCGGTTGATTTTATCGACGCTGACCGGACGCTTTTCGATGGCGCGCAGAAGGCCATTGCGCAGTTTTTCTGCCGAGAAGGCCTGCCGCTCGCCGTTCTGCTTGATCACCATCGGCAGCGAGATTTCCGCTGTTTCGTAGGTGGTGAAGCGGGTGGTGCAATCAGGATTGATGCACTCGCGCCGACGGCGGATTTTACTGCCGTCGGCGATGAGGCGAGAATCGACGACGCGGGTGTCGGGCTGATGGCAGATGGGGCAATGCAAGGCACGTCCCCGTTAGCGGTACACCGGAAATTCAGCGCAGAGGCGGCTGACTTTTTCGCGCACGGCGAGGATGGTTTCCTCGTTGTCAATGTCATCCAGGATGTCGCAGATCCAGGTGGCGACCTGCTTCGCTTCGGCCTGCTTGAAGCCGCGCGTGGTGATGGCCGGTGTGCCGATGCGGATACCGCTGGTGACGAAGGGGGATTGCGGATCATCCGGCACGGCGTTTTTGTTGACGGTGATATGCGCGCGCGACAGGGCAGCATCGGCGGCGCGGCCGGTGATGTTTTTGCTGACGAGGTTGAGCAGCATCAGGTGGTTCTTGGTGCCGCCCGAAACGATATCGTAGCCGCGGGCAAGGAAGACCTTGACCATCGCCTTGGCGTTATCCAGCACCTGTTCCTGGTATTTGGTGAAAGACGGATCCAGCGCTTCGAGGAAGGCAACCGCTTTCGCCGCAATCACCTGCATCAGCGGGCCGCCCTGCACACCGGGGAAGATAGCGGAATTGAGCTTCTTCTCCAGCTCTTCATTGGCGCGGGCGAGGATGAGACCACCGCGCGGGCCGCGCAAGGTTTTGTGTGTGGTGGAGGTAACGACGTCAGCAATTGGCACCGGGTTCGGGTACAGCCCGGCGGCGACCAGCCCGGCGACGTGTGCCATATCGACCAGCAGATAAGCGCCGACGCTGTCGGCAATCTCGCGGAAACGTTGGAAATCAAGAACCTGAGAATAGGCGGAAAAGCCGGCGATGATCATCTTCGGCTTGTGCTCGCTGGCCATGCGCTGCAGCGCGTCGTAATCAATCAGGCCTGTCTTCAGGTCAAGGCCGTAGTGAATGGCGTTGTACAGTCTGCCGGAAAAGCTGACCGGCGAGCCGTGCGTCAAATGACCGCCGTGGCCGAGATCCATGCCGAGTACCGTATCGCCCGCGTTCAGCAGGGCGAGGAAGACAGCGGCGTTTGCCTGCGAACCGGAATGCGGCTGCACATTGGCATAATCCGCGCCGAAGAGCATCTTGGCGCGCTCGATGGCAAGCGTTTCGACGACATCAACATGCTCACAACCGCCGTAATAGCGCTTGCCGGGGTAACCCTCGGCGTACTTGTTGGTTAAACAAGTGCCTTGCGCTTCCATCACACGCGGGCTGGCATAGTTTTCCGAAGCAATCAGCTCAATATGCGTTTCCTGCCGCAGGGCTTCGGCGGCAATCGCGGCCGCCAGTTCGTCATCAAAGCCCGTGATGGTCATTTCTTTATTAAACATGATAAAAATATTACAAATGGGGAAGACAGCCTATGGTACTGCCTCAAGGTAACAAGGGCAACACGCGACACTGGCACGGAAAAATGCGACGAATCCCGCTTGTTTGCAGCATTTCTGCCCCCTAGACTCACCGCCCTCAAAAACCAGACGGAGACCCCGAACATGCTCAAAAAGACCCTTCTTGCCGCCCTCTTCGCCGTGCCTGCCCTCAGTGCCTGGGCGGAGACCTATCTGATTGACGTGCGCACCCCGGCGGAATACGCCGAAGCACACGCTGACGGTGCCATCAACATCCCGGTGGAAGACGTGGCGGCAAAAATCAGCGAAGTGACCGCTGACAAAGACGCTGATATTTACGTGTACTGCCGCAGCGGCCGTCGCGCCGGTGTCGCCCAGGAAACGCTGACCGGCCTCGGCTACAAAAAAGTCACCAACCTCGGCACCCTGGCCAATGCACAGGCCTTTGTTGCAAAACAGCAGGCGGAAAAAGCGACACCATAAAGCGGCAAGCAGAGAAACAAAAACGGCGGGCAACCGCCGTTTTTTATTGCCGCCCTTATAATAAAGACACAAACACCACTGGAAGGAATCCCAATGCCACACCCCCTTCTCATCCTTGATGGCGGCATGGGCCGCGAACTGCTGCGCCGGGGCGCGCCCTTTGCCCAGCCGCAATGGTCAGCGCTCGCGCTGATGCAGCAGCCGTCCGCCGTTGCCGACGTGCACCGCGCCTACATCGAGGCTGGTGCCGACATCATCACCACTAACAGCTACGCCCTCGTCCCCTTCCATGTCGGCGAAGACGATTTCCGCACCCAGGGCGGCAAACTCGCCCGCCTCGCTGGAGAACTGGCGCAGCAAGCCATTAGGGACAGCGGTAAAAAAGTGCGCGTCGCTGCCTCATTGCCACCACTATTCGGCTCCTACCGCCCCGACCTGTTTGACGCTGCGCAGGCCCCGACCATCGCCCGCCCGCTTATTGACGGACAAGCCCCCTATGCTGACCTGTGGCTGGCCGAAACCCAAAGCAGCACCGCTGAAGTCCGCGCCCTGCATGCGCTGGCACCGCACGATCGCCCCTTCTGGGCCTCCTTCACCCTCGACGACGAACACCCTGCCAAACCGCCGCGCCTGCGCAGCGGTGAAAGCATCGCTGATGCCGTTGCCACCGTCATTGACCTCAGTGCCGACGCCCTGCTCTTCAATTGCAGCCACCCCGAAATCATGGCGGACGCCATCGCGGTGGCCCGCGCCGCGCTGGACGCAGCAGACAGCACCTTGCGCCTCGGCGTCTATGCCAACGCATTCTGCGCCCACGACGCCGACGAAGCCGCCCTGCCCGCCAATGACGGCCTGGATGACATCCGCACCGACCTCAGCCCCGCCGCCTATCTCGCCCTTGCCCAAACCTGGCGTGCCGCCGGAGCAGATATCATCGGCGGTTGCTGCGGCATCGGCCCCGAACATATTGCTGCCCTCGCCGCCTGGCGCGACAGTGAAACCCTCCCCAAGTAACCGCAAAATTAAGGAAAAAACCATGAGCATCTTCAGCAAACTCTTTGGCCGCAGCGACGAACCGGGCGCCATCCGCCGCCAGATTGAACAGGCCCGCGCACAAAACGACGACGCCACCGTGCGCCGCCTGCTGGAAAGCCTCGCCAAAACCGGCGACGCGAGCGCCCAACGCGAATTGGGCGATGCCTACCTGGTCGCTACTGCCTACGATAACGCCCGCGTCTGGCTGGAAAAAGCCGCCGCCCAAGGGGATGCCGAAGCACAGCACCAACTTGGCAACCTCTACCTGCGTGGGCAGGGCGTGCCGCAAAACAGCACAACCGCACACGAGTGGCAAGAAAAAGCCGCCGCCCAGGGTTACGCCGCCGCACAAACCCTGCTCGGCAGCTACTACGCCACCGGCGACGGCGTCGCGCAGGACTACGAGAAAGCGCGGCAGTGGTGGGAAAAAGCCGCCGCCCAACACGATGCGGAAGCACAATATCAGCTCGGCCTCCTCTACTTCGGCGGCCTCGGCATCGCGCAGGACTACACCGCTACACGCGAATGGTGCGAACAAGCCGCCGCGCAAGGCAACGCCGCCGCACAAAACCTGCTAGGCCGGCTCTATAGCGGCGGCCTCGGCGTCACGCAAGACCACGCCAAAGCACGCGACTGGTACACCCAGGCGGCCGAACGCGGCAATGCCGAAGCACAAAGCATCCTCGCCCTCTACTACTACAACGGCGAAGGTGGCGAACAAAACCTCGATAAAGCGCGCACCTGGTTTGAAAAAGCCGCCGCTCAGGGCGACAGCGACGCCCTGCGCAACCTCGGCATCATTTACGCCGAAGGTGAAGGCGTCGCGCAGGACTACAAAAAAGCCTACAACTACTGGAAACAGGCCGCCGCCCAGGGCGACACCGCCGCCCAAAACGGCCTCGCCCAGCTCTACCACGACGGCCTCGGCGTCACCCAGGATTTCGCCCAGGCCTACCAATGGTGGAAAACCGCCGCCGAACAGGACAACGCCAACGCGCAAAACCACCTCGCCATCTGCTACCTGCAAGGCGAAGGCGTGAACAAAGACAGCAAAAAAGCCTGCGAATGGTTTGAAAAAGCCGCTCTGCGCGGACACGTCGTCGCCCAATACGGCCTCGGCATCCTCTACGGCCACAGCGAAGAACTCGACCTGCCGCCACAACCCGCCACCGCCCTGCTCTGGTTGGAGAAAGCCGCCGCCGCGGGCCACAGCGGCGCGCAAAATGCCCTCGGCATCCGCTACGCGCGCGGCATCGATGTCAACCAGGATTACGGCAAAGCCCACGCCTACTGGGAACAATCCGCCGCCGGCGGCGACCCCGAAGCGCAAACCAACCTCGGCATCCTCTACCGCGAAGGCCTCGGCGTGACGCTAGACCCTGACACTGCAAAAAGCTGGTTCGAAAAAGCAGCGGCGCAAGGCTTTGCCGCTGCGCAGGAAGCGCTGCAAGCCCTGAGCTGAAACCGGTAGCCGCATCCCCGCGCCGCCACCCCTTTCCACAGACATTGCCACGCTCACTGTGAAAAATGTGCAGCACTGTGGCGGAATGGGGTGGCAAAACCACCGCAAAGAACGGGGAAGCGGGTATAATTACCATCCGTTAAAAATAACAAAGGACCCTCTATGAAGCGACTCCTCGCCGCATTCCTCCTCCTCGCTCACGCCCCCTTTGCCGCCGCCATCGTCCCGGTCAGCGGTGACTGGCAATGCCAGACTATCAGCTATCAGCAATACGGCGACAATTTCCTGGTGTTTATCGACAACACCCGCTGGCAGCACAAAGAAGACGGCACCCTGCACGGCGAAGGCACCCTCGAAGTGCGCATCCATGGCAAAGATACGCCGCCTGCCCGCCTGCATTTCATCTATGCCTCGGACGGCAACTGGCAGCGCCGCGACGACACCATCCTGATCGAAAGCATCAAGCCGCGCCTGACCACCGCGCCTAAAACCGAAGCAGCCCTACGCCCGGTAGCAGAAAACATCGCCCGCGACGTCAACAGCAAACCGCAGCAAACCGTAGCCTCCAACATCATCTTCCTGAACGCGCGGCAGCTCATTCTCGAAGACCGCGAAAGCCACGACCTCACCCGCTGCCGCCGCTAATCCGGCACCCCGAACCGCCGCCTGACCAACGGCGGTTTTTTTGTGCCCGCATTTGGCTGGCCACCGAATGCCGCCCCCCCATCCGCCTATAATGCGCCCCGTCATCACCATCCCACCAACCCCATGCCCGTTCCCGCCAACCGCCGCACCCGCCTGCGCTATTACCTGCACCGCAAACTGCGCCAATCCTCGCGCATCTCGCGCAAAAGCCTGGAATTTACCTGCCTGCTCATCGGGGCCGTGCTGGTTGCGCTGGCTTCGCTCACCTTCGCCGCCCTCGCCGACTGGGCACTGGAAGCCAATGCCTGGTGGGCGGGCCACTGGCCGCTCCTGCCGTGGCTCGTGCTGCCGCTCGGCCTCGTCGCCCTGGTGCATCTCACCCGCAAACACGCGCCCTACGTCGCCGGTAGCGGCATCCCGCAAGTCATCGCTGCCATCAGCCTGCCGTACAGCATGGACAAGGGGCGGCTGGTAGCGTTGCGGCAGACGCTGTGGAAAATCCCGCTGACCTTCCTCGCCATGTTCATCGGCGCCTCCGTCGGACGCGAAGGGCCATCAGTGCAGGTCGGCGCAGCGGTGATGCTCGCCTGGGGCGCCTACTGCCGCCGTCACCACCTCGCCTTCGGTGGTTTCAGTGCCAACGAACTGATGGCGACCGGCGCGGCGGGCGGTCTCGCGGCCGCCTTCAACGCACCGCTTGCCGGCATCATCTTCGCCATCGAAGAACTGGGACGCGGCCTGCACCTGCAATGGCAGCGGCGCGTGCTCCTCGGCGTGCTTGCCGCCGGCTTCATCCTCGTCGCCATCAAGGGCAACAACCCTTACTTCCCGCGTTACAGCGGCACCGGCAGCGCGCCCCTGACCTGGATCATCATCTGCGGCCTGGCCTGCGGCGTCGCAGGCGGCATCTTCGCCCGCCTGCTCGCCAAAGGACTGACGGGTTACGTTCCCGCCCTGCTGCGTGCACCGCTACGCCGCCACCCGCTCACGGTCGCCTTCGTCCTCGGCCTGCTGCTCGCAGCTCTCGGCACATACAGCCACGGCCAGACTTATGGTACCGGCTACCACACCGTCGCCAACGCCCTGAACGGTATCACCCTCGAACCCGCCGGCACGGGGCCGGCCAAACTGGGGGCGACCGTCATCACCTACTGGACCGGTATCCCGGGCGGCATCTTCACCCCCGCACTCAGTACCGGTGCGGGCATCGGCAGCGGTCTGTGGGCGCTTTCCGACGGCACCGTCGAACAGGGTCTCATCGCCCTGCTCTGCACCGCCGCCTTCCTCGCCGCCGCGACACAATCACCCGTGACCGCCAGCGTGGTGGTCATGGAAATGACCGGCAGCCAGCCGCTATTAATCTGGCTGCTGATGGCGAGCCTCATTGCCTCGTGGCTGTCACAACAAATCCAGCCCAAGCCGTTCTACCACTATTCCGCCGCCCGCTGGCGGGAGCGAATGCTGACCGATGCGGACAGCACCCGCCTCGCTCGTCCCCAGCATCACAGCGGCGGATGAGTACCGCGATAGCGGGGCAAAAACCGCCCGGCAGGCCGGGAGAAAAACATTTACAACACCAGACCGCTTCGCTACCATGCGCCGCCAATTTCCCTGGCCCACAACGGATGGTAAAAAACATGAAAGAATACAAGGCTAAAACCCACTATACCCCCGCCAAGAACGAAGAATACATGAGCGATGCCCAGTTGGCTTACTTCACCCAGATACTCGAAGCCTGGAAGGCAGATATTCTTTCCGACAGCGACCGCACCAAAGAACACCTGCGTGACGATCGCTCCCCCACCGCTGACCTCAACGACCGCGCCACACAGGAAGAAGAATTTTCCCTGGAACTGCGCACCCGTGACCGCGAACGCAAGCTGCTGCGCAAAATCGACAACGCCCTGGAACGCATCGCCCGCAAAGAATTCGGCTGGTGCGAACGCTGCGGCGAAGAAATCGGCCTGCGCCGCCTGGAAGCCCGCCCCACCGCTGAATTGTGCATTGACTGCAAAGAAATCGCCGAGCGGCAGGAACGCAACTTCCACGAAGCGCATTAATTGCCGCTTATCGCCAAAGCCCGCTGCTGCAGCGGGCTTTTTTTGTTCCCGCTCCCGCCGCAGCCTGTCTTTAATATTGTCGATATTGTCATTTCAAACAGGACTGCAACAAAGCAGCGAGACGAGTCAACGCCGCATTACTTCTATCCGGAACGACTGTACACCTCGCGCCGCGAGCGGCTATAGTCGTGCTTCCCCTCACACCGGAGAGTCCCCATGCTACGCCGACTAACCTTCTTCACCCTGCTCGCGAGCGTTACCGCCTGTGCCGATGCCATTGATCGCATCACCCCCAACCCGCCCGCGCGCATGGTCGCCCGCACCCAAATCAACAAAAGCCACTGCATCGGCGAAGCGGCAACGGCGATATGCAGTCGTATCGAAATCGTCTGGCCACAGAACAACGATCCGTGGCTGAACGACTGGCTGATCGGCATCAGCAAGAACGAACTGCACACACCCGACAGCCCCACGCTGGACGCTGCCGCCACCGCCTTTATTCGCGCCCAGGCACAGCAGCAGGGCGTGCAGGGCAGCATCGCCGACCTGAAACTGCACTGGACGATGCTTGGCGAAGTTGGCCGCTACCGCAATTTACTGCTGGTGCGCGACGCGCAGGAAAACGGCACGGCGGAGCGCGCTGTCTCGCGCCGCTTCTACGTTCTCGACCTCACCCGCCATGCGCCGCTTGCCCTGCCTGACATCATCCTGCCCGGACAAGAGCAGGCATTACAGGTGCTGCAGCGCCAGGCCCTGCAAGGCTGGCTCGAACGCAACCGCGACATGAGTCCGGATGCAGCGGCGCAACAACTCGCCTCGCTGGCGCAACTCCCCGCCGGCGACTGGGCCATCAGCCGTGGCGGCCTGGTCTTTTCCTACGCCGCTTACGATATGGGCCCGGCGGAATGGGGTCTGCCGCTCATTTATCTACCGCTGGACGTCTTGCACGGCATCATCCGTCCCGAAGTCCTGACCGCCGCCGGCAACTGGACGGTGGACGTGCCACGCGCTGTCGCGCAATAACGGTCGGTAGGCGCGCGAGAAGCTGCCCCCTACTTTCTCTTTTTGTGGCGAGGGTTTCCGTCCGGCCGGATGCACCGACGCCACCGGATTGTCCTCCGGATGGAGAGAGTTCCCCGCTGCTTGACAGTCCCCGACCCTTCGCCAACAATCCGCCGCCTCATCCGCCCAACCAGGAAACCCCATGAACAAAACCCTCGGCACCACCCTGCTCGTCTCCGGCACTATGATCGGGGCGGGAATGCTGGCCATGCCGCTTACTTCGGCCGGCATTGGCTTTACTTTTACCGTCGTTCTGCTGCTGATTCTGTGGGCGCTGCTCACGTACAGCGCATTGCTGTTCGTCGAGGTGTATCAGACCGCCGACAGCGATGCAGGCATTGGTACCCTCGCCGCGCTGTATTACGGCAATGTCGGGCGGGTCATCGCTACCACCGTGATGTTTGTCTTCCTCTACGCGCTGCTTTCCGCCTACATCAGCGGCGGCGGCGAAATCCTGATGAAAGCGGCCGAGCGGACGGGGCTTGCGCCTGATACCGGTCTGAACGGGCAAGCGACTCTGAAACTCTACATCGGCCTCTTCACCCTCGTTTTCGGCGCCTTCATCGTTATCAGCGCCAAAGCGGTGGATGGCGGCAACCGCTTTTTCTTTTTTATTATGCTCGCCGCGCTGTTGCTCGTTATCACCGTCATGCTACCGCAGGCCTCGTTGCACAATCTCACCGCCATGCCGCTTAACAATGCGCTGCTGCTCTCTGCCGCGCCGATTTTTTTCACGTCTTTCGGCTTCCACGGTTCCATCCCCTCGCTGAATAAATACCTCGCCGGCGATGTGCGCGCACTGCGCCTTGCCATCATCTGCGGCTCGCTTATCACCCTCGGCGTTTATACGCTGTGGCAGCTTGCTACCCACGGTGTCCTCAGCCAAAGCCAGTTCACGCAAATTCTCAAGGAAAACCCGACGCTTTATGGTCTGATCGAAGCGACCCGAGTCATCACCGGCAGCAATATTATTGCCGGCACGGTCGAACTGTTTTCGGCGCTGGCGCTGATTACCTCTTTCCTCGGTGTGGCGCTGGGGTTGTATGACTGTATTGACGACATGCTGCGCAAGGGCATGAAACTCAACTCCGGCCGAGCTATCCTCGGCACCGCCACGTTCCTGCCGCCGATTCTATTTGCTTGGTTCTACCCCGATTTCATCGCTGCTCTCAGTTACGCCGGGCAAATGTTCGCCTTCTATGCAGTCGTGCTGCCAGTGGGTCTCGTCTGGAAGGCGCGCCGCCGCTATCCGCATCTGCCCTACCGCGTGCCGGGTGGCGATGTTGTCCTCATTCTGGCACTTGTCCTCGGTATCGCCGCCGCCGTCATTCCCTTTTATGTCAAGGCCGGTTACCTGCCGCCGGTGGTCGGTTGATCCTGGTGTAGTGGACAAAATAGGTGTTAAAAATCGCTGTAGCCCTTACGCTGCAAGGCTTTACGC
>ERZ772971.707-NODE-707-length-20602-cov-4.153258_pt1 | contig 20602 bp, 19 predicted proteins | sample MGYA00511943_ERZ772971 | MGnify/ENA primary metagenome ERZ772971 (study PRJEB29015, sample SAMEA2737929) | human oral metagenome | biome: human oral; feature: human-associated habitat; material: dental | place: China | collected 2144 ... | reverse complement strand
AAAATACGCAAACAAAGTGCCTGCGCTAACTAGCATCAGCAAAGAAGACCGCATAAAAGCGCTACAGGGCTACAAAGAGGGTTCAAACAACGCCTTTGGTATGGGCAAAGTTATGCAACTACATGCCAAAAACCTAAGCGACGAGGATATGGCGGCTGTTAGCGAGTATATCGATAGTTTAAAATAATTTTTGCGGCTTACTGCCCAAAATCCTTGCGCACAGAGTCAACATGAACCATGCGGCACGAGCTTGAAAAAATTTCGGGCGTTTTTTGGCTAGCTTTTTCTCTCCGACCAGGTTCAAATTTAGGCTTTTGGTTTTAAATTTGAGCCTTTATTTCGGCTTTAACGACGCAAATTTGACGGGCAAATTCGACTTCATGGCGCGATATGAAATCAGATTTAAACGGAGTCGAATTTGATACGGTAAATTTGAGATTCGGGATAAAATTTGCGCGCAAATTTAGCCTCGCTTTGCTTTTTGCCGCCTCACAAGCTAGGCGCGAATTCAGCAAGCAAATTTGCCTTCGCGGTACGCAATAAAAAACAAATTTATTCATAAAGCTCCGCTGGCGTCAAAGGCCAATTTGTCGCGCATGAGCCAAAAGTAAAACGTGGCAAGCCGCAAACGCCCGTTTGTCAAATTTATACTCGCGGCACGAGCGACTCTAGTGCAAATTTGAGTCGCCCCAAATCCGACTTTTACAGACTTTACGCGCCCGCCACATCCTCACACAAACATATAGTTTCGCTTAACACGGTCAATATTAACACCGTTTTGCAAAAACCACCACCAAATCTCCTTATAAATTTTTTCATTGTAAATATAGATAGAAAAATATTTCATATTGATTACAGACGCTTGAAAACTATTGCCCTGGATTGGTTCCGCAACTCTCAAAAACGGCAAAAATCTAAAGCCCCTTAAGCTTTTATTTAAAAATAGATAAATTGTTAGTTTGAGAATTATGTTACTCAAATACATAAAAAAGACCATTGCTACGGCTACGCTCCGCCAAGCCAAGAGCATCACGATAGCAACGACTATAAACAATACCTTATCGCTTATCGCCATCTTTAAAAATCCCTCACGAACATCCGTCACAGTAAAGCAAAACTCGAGCTCTTGCTTATCCATCTCGCATCGTCTTTTGACTACACCGTCTTCTATAAACTCGATGTATTTATTTGCAAATTTGATCTCGTGATTGGCGTGAACGACCGTGAATATGTATACTATGAACGTTAATATCGCCAAAAATACTACCATGTCAAAATAACCGGCTCCATCATTATAAAAAATAAAATGTAAAAATAAACCAGAAAACGCCAGGGGTATAAAGAAAATAGTATACACAAAAAACCTCTCATAGCTTTTGATGACGAACGGCTCTTTGTCATAATCGCGCAGGTTATTTGAGCCAAATTTATCCGCGCCAAGGCTGTTTGCGAGGCTATGCGTTTTAAGATTTCCGTTCAAATTTACTCCTTTATCGCGGCGTTTACGGTTGCAAAATTTAACGCCGAATTCGTTCGACTAGCCCTGCCAGCAAATTTCGCCGCTCAAATTTTACCGTAAATTCGGCTTTAAATTCGCGCCCGCACGGGCAAATTTAATCCGTCGCCTCCGCAAACCAGTAGCCGCGCCGAACGCAAAAATCCAAACGGCAAATTTTGCCGTCCAAGACGCCAAATTCTGGCTCAAATTTACGCTGGACATTCAAGCCGCACGCGCAGCTCGTCAAATTTGGTATCGAGCTTTGCGGCGACCGACTAAAATTTACCACTCAAATTTGGCACCCAAATCCCCACCGTCAAATTTAAAACGCAAATTTATCCCCAAATCCCGCCGACGCTAAAAATCAAAATTTCGCGGCAAATTTTACGACCCAAAATAACCAAATTTTAGCGGCAAAGACGAACTGAACACAGGCGTAAATGCGCCTCACTCAGGCGGCTTATAGCCCTTTTCTTTGCGGCGCAGCTCCAGCTCATAGGCGTCGTTTAGCGCGTCTTCGTCGTCAAATTTCGTCCCGTCCAAAAACTTTCGCTCGTCGTCAAACTGCCTGGTCTTAAGCCCCCACAGCAGCGCCGCCAGTCCGCATGCGCCTAGCAGCGTCGAGACCCCGATCATCATCGCCACGACCGCCCCGCTCATCGCTCGCTCCTAGCCCGCATCGCGTTTAGCACGACCGCGACCGAGCTTAGCGACATCGAGAGAGCGGCTACTGCAGGCGCGACGTAGCCGGACATAGCTAACGGTATCGTCACGGCGTTATAAACGAGCGAAAAGGCCAAATTTTGCCGCACGATACGGTAGGTCCTACGCGCGAGCGCTACGGCAGCCGCGAGCGAGGCGGGGTCGTCTCTCATCAGCACGACGTCGCTTTTTTCGATACTCACGGCCGCTCCGCTATCCATGCACACGGCCACGCTTGAGAGCGCGAGCGCGGCGGCGTCGTTGATCCCGTCGCCTACCATCAGCACGTTTCGCCCTTGCTGCGACAGCTGCTCCACGTATGCGGCCTTGTCCGTTGGTAGCGCGTTTGCGACCGTTTCCTCGATGCCAAGCCCTTCTGCAGCGCGCTTTGCGGCGTATTCGTTATCGCCCGTCAGCATCGCTACGCGCATACCGGCGTTTTTTAGCGCAGCTACGCACTCTTTTGCGCCATCTTTTAGGCTCTCTTCTAGCTCAAATACCGCCGCTATCTCGCCGTCCGCGGCAAAAAAATAACAAGTCCCGCGCACCGCTTCGCCGTTATAAAACCCTAGCTCTCGCATAAATTTCTCGCTCCCGCCGGCTAGATTTATGCCGCCAAATTTAGCCTGCGTGCCGCGCGCTGCGATGTTTTCAAAGCCGCTTAACTCTAAAAGTTTTAAATCTCTAAAATTTGCGCGCAGATACTCGCCAACGGCGCGGCTAACGGGATGATCCGAGCCGCTAACCAGCGAAAAAAGCGCGCTTGCGTCAAATTTGTCCGCGTACGTAAATTTACTCACTTTAAGCCGCCCTGACGTGAGCGTGCCGGTCTTGTCAAACACGGCCGTATCGCACTTCGCTAGGCTTTCGATGATGCGCGCCTCTTTAAAAAGTATCCTGCGCCTAAAGCCCGCCCCAAGCGCAACGAGCGTGCTAACTGGCGTGGCAAGCCCTAGCGCGCAGGGACATGAGATCACCACGACCGAGATCGCGACGATGAGCGCGGCGGAGAGCTCGCCCGTGCGCCAGAACCAAAACGCAAACGTCGCCAGAGCCAGCGCCGTGATAGCGGCCGAAAACCTCGCCGCGATAGCGTCTGCGAGCGCCTGGATGCGCGGCTTTTTAGCTGCGGCGGTTTCGAGCAGATTTATGATACGCGCTAGCACTGACTCGCTAAAGACGGCGCCGACCTCATAAACCAGCGTGCCGTCCACGCACACGGAGCCGCTTTTTATCTCGTTTTCGCCATCTTTTGCGCTAAGATACGCAGGCGCACTCTCGCCGCTAAGGCTAGAGAGATCAAAGCTCGCTGCGCCGCTGATGGCGATGCCGTCTAGCAGCACGCGCTCGCCGACTCGCACGACTACGAGTTCGCCCACACGCACCTCCTGCGCGCTTTTTAGGATTATTTCGTCGCCGTTTTTGACGCTAACGGAGTTTAAATTTAGCGAGTTTAGATTATCAAGCGTGTCGGCGGCCTTTTTCTTGCTCAAGACTTCCAGATATTTGCCGATAAATACTAAAGTGATTATCATCGCGACCGAGTCGAAATATACCTCGCCGCGACGCGAAAACATCGCGTATATCGAGAAGATATAGGCTGCTAGCGTACCCGTGACGATGAGGCTATCCATGTTTTGAGTTTTATTTTTTAGCGCACTCCAAGCACCCCTAAAAAACCCGCTTCCCGTATAAAAAAGCACCGGCGTAGCGAGGATAAACTCGGCGAAATTTATGATAGAGCGCACGTCGGCGCGCATACCCGTGAAGTAGCCGCCGTACTGCGCGACGGCCAGCCACATGATGTTCATCGTGCAAAACACCCCGACCAGCAACCGCGCGTAAAACTCGCGCTTTTGCAGAGCTAGTCTGTGCTCCTGAGCCTGCGCGTCGTATGGGTAGGGTTCAAAGCCGATAGAGCGGATGAGGGCGAAAATTTGAGCCAAATTTATCTCGTTTTCGTCCCAGACGATGAGGGCTTTGTTATTAACCGAGTTTATATTTACCTCTAAAATTCCCTTCTGCGCAAATAAAACCTTCTCGTTTAGCCAGACGCAAGCCGAGCAGTGGATGCCCTCGATGATGAGCGAGATTTTATTAAATTCATTCTCGTTTTTAACGTAGTTTTGATAAATAGCCGCGAGGTCTTCCTGCGACTTTTGCGCCGCGTTTTTCGCGCTTAGGGCGGGATTTAGCGTAGTTTTGCCGAGCCTTTCGTAAAACTCGCCCAGCCCGCTTGCGTTAAGTATCTCGTAAACTCCCGCGCACCCCTCGCAGCAAAACAGCTCCCCGCCGCGCTCTATCAGCGCCTCGCGCTCAAATTCGCCCCTGCAATGCGCGCACTTAAATTTGCCCATCGATTACTTTTTTTTCTTTCGTTTTAAGATTTTAGATTATACGAAAAAATTCTAAAGCCTCGCTTGATTTTACGAGCTTTGCCGCGGATTTCGCTTGCGTCCGAATTTGACGGTAAATTTGAGAAGTTTTGCTCACGCATAAGCGCAATCATAAATTTGATCAGATTTAGCCAAAACCAGCACCTTGAAAACGCTGGCAAATTTACGAGCGAATTTTTAATGCTTGCAAATTTTGGCCTCGCAAAATTTATGAGCCGCAAGTTTAAATAAAATTCGACTCATCAAATTTCATCCTTAATGATAAAAAGCAAATTTGAGGCGAATAGCCCGCCAAATCAATCGTTTCTTACGCACCTAACAAAACGATGCTCGGACATGTCGCGCCAATAATCTAATCCCGTATTCAAGTGCACAACCCACGCTTCAGACAAATTTTCAATACTTTTCGTGGAGCTCCAGTGCCATTTTAGAGCCGCATATTTAAAAGCAGGGTTTATTGCCGACCCAGATCTATTTTTGTCGGCAATGCTTAACAGTTCGTCTGCGGCGGGCAACCTCCAGTCCTCAAACCCTGCAAATTTAAGCTGTTCACAATATTCCTTCGCCTGCTCCCAAGTACCCTGAAAATCTTGCTCCTCATCATGCCACATTAATTTACCAAGCTTCACTTCACTACATACAACTACGTTTTTATCACTATCTCGGTGACAAGTTGGGCTTAACGCTTCGGCATTAAGTAATCCGCAAAGCAACAGCGTAGCGGCCATATATTTTTTCATCTTTTTATCCTTTTACTCTCTAATTTTAGAGCCAATAACTTCTCACGCACCGCACAAAGCAAGTATCAGACTCGCAACTAGATTTACCACAACTGATACCGACGCCGTAATTGAAATTTATACGCCAAATAGAAGGCGGAGCGTAAGATATTTCGGTAGAACTCCAATATATAAGATATCCATCGTTTGCCGCATGTTTAAAAGCCGAATTTATAGCAGGAGCAAATTTGCTTTTGTCCGTTATGCTGATTAGCTCGTTTACCCTTGGTAACCGCCAGTCGTCATATCCTGCAAAACTTAAATTTTCGCAGTACTTTACCGCCTCGTCGTAAGTACCTTGATATATCTCCTCGCCGTCCTGCCACATCAGTTTATAGACGCTATCCGTGACGACGTTTTTGGCGTCGTCTCTGCTAAAACCCGCCGTAAAACCCGGCGCATCCGTCCCAAACGCCGCACCGCAATAAAGCGCGCAAGCCAGCGAAGCGAAAATAAATTTGTTCATACTTTATCCTTTAAATTTTTATGATTATAGCGTAATCACCGCTCAAATTTGCGCTCCGAAAAGTCCGCTCCGACCACGCCAAGTAGCTAAATTTGGCCCAACCCTCACGCAAACTCCCTATCTATCACGATGAAAATTTTATACCCCGGAAAGCTTAGCGAGATCTCGCGCTCTATCTCGGCGCGCAGACAGCTTAGATTTTTCTCGGCAAAATCTACCACCACATCAAACCTCACGCTCTTTTTCTTAGTATCTATAAAAAATGCGTGAAATCCGCGCACGCTGCTAAATCGCGAGAGCAGGTTCGCCACGCAGGCGCGACTCTGCTCCTGCCCCAAATTTACGCTATAAACGCCAAAAACCAGATAAATCCTGTAAATTTTATAAATCTCGATCTGAAGCTCGTTTAGCCTCTGCGAAACCTCGCTAAGCGGCAAATGCTCGTCTATCTCGACGTTTACCGAGCCCACGTATCGCTGCGCGCCGTAGTTGTGAAGTATCAGGTCGTATGCGCCGCGCACGATTTCGCAGCGATTTACGGCGGCGTAAATTTCGTCGCTGATCTCCTTTTCGACGCGCTGACCGATGATTTTATCGAAGGTTTCTTTTATCAAAAGTACGCCGTTTATGATAATAAAAAGCGACGCCAAAGCGCCCGCGTAGCCATCTATCTGGATATCGGCGAAGTATGACAGCGCAGCTGAGATGAGGATCACGCACGAGATGATCGCGTCGCCCAAGGCTTCCTGCCCGACGGCTTTTAGCGAGATAGATTTGGTCTGTTTGCCGATCTTTTTGTAGTAAAAGCCGAGCGCAAATTTGACGAATATCGCGCAAAACAAAAACGCTAAAAATGGTATCGTAAAACTAGTGGGCTCGGGCGCGAAGATATTTTCTACCGAAGTTTTTAGAAACTGAAACCCCAGCATCAGCACGATGACCGAAACGATAAGACCGCCGATATACTCAGTCCTGCCGTAGCCGTAAGGGTGGTCTTCGTCTGGCATCTTACTAGCTAGCTTTGAGCCAAATATCGTGATGATACTTGAGCCTGCATCGCTAAGGTTATTTACGGCGTCTGATATCAGCGCGACCGAGTTTGAGACCATAGCGATGAAAATTTTCGCCCCGGCTAAGAAAAAATTCGTAATTATACCGATAAGCGCAGTTTTTATTATCGTTTTTTCGCGCTTACCGTCTTTAAAATCCATCATTTTGAAATTCCTTTTCATTTTTGGCGAGATTATATCACTTCTTGACATCAAAGCCAAAATTTTATAAAATGCGGGCTTTCAAAACTTCTTTTGAAACTTAAATTTATCTACAAAATTATTCCGTAATTTTAAAGAGGACACGATGGAAAATAACGCAACCCAGCCTGCAAATTCAGCGCAGGAAAATCAAAAAACAATCAAAAAATATCCAAACTCGCGCACCCACATCCCCGTCGACGGACACAAAATCGAAGAGCTAAGAACTCTTAGCCTAGAGGAGCTTATCGCTATCGCAAACAGCGTAGGCGTCGAGAATCCACGCGAATTTCGCAGACAAGATTTGATATTTGAGATCCTAAAAACCCAAACAAAACAAGGCGGATTTATACTTTTCACGGGCATTTTAGAGATCACGAGCGAGGGCTACGGCTTTTTGCGCTCGGTAGACGCAAACCTCAGCGACAGCTCAAACGACGCCTATGTCTCAAACTCTCAAATTCGCAAATTTGCGCTGCGCGTGGGCGACATCGTGACGGGTCAAGTGCGCGAACCAAAAGATCAGGAAAAATACTACGCCCTGCTAAAAATCGAGGCGCTAAACTATATGCCGCTAATCGAGGCCAAGGAGCGCCCGCTATTTGACAACTTAACCCCGCTTTTCCCGACGGAAAAACTTCGCCTCGAATACGACCCGATGAAGCTAACGGGCCGCGTGCTAGATCTCTTTACGCCTCTTGGCAAGGGTCAGCGCGGCCTCATCGTCGCACCTCCTAGAAGCGGTAAAACCGAGCTTATGAAAGAGCTAGCCCACGGCATCGCGCGCAACCACCCCGAGTCGCATCTCATGGTCTTGCTCGTGGACGAGCGTCCCGAGGAGGTCACCGACATGCAGCGCTGCGTAAAGGGCGAAGTGTTTAGCTCGACGTTTGACCTGCCTGCGATGAACCACGTGCGCGTCGCCGAACTCGTCATCGAAAAGGCCAAACGCCTCGTAGAAATGGGCAAGGACGTCATCATCCTGCTTGATAGCATCACCCGCCTAGCGCGCGCGTACAACACCGTAACTCCGCCAAGCGGCAAGGTGCTAACGGGTGGCGTGGACGCAAATGCACTGCATAAGCCGAAACGCTTTTTCGGCGCAGCGAGAAACATCGAACACGGCGGCAGCCTCACTATAATCGCCACCGCACTCATCGACACGGGCTCGCGTATGGACGAGGTTATTTTTGAGGAGTTTAAAGGCACGGGCAACAGCGAGATCGTACTAGATCGCAACATCTCCGACCGCCGAATTTACCCGGCCATCAACGTACTAAAATCAGGCACCAGAAAAGAGGAGTTACTGCAAAAACCGGACGAACTGCAAAAGATCTGGGCTATCCGCTCGGCGATCGCGACGATGGACGACGTAGAGGCGCTTAAGTTTTTATACGCCAAGATGCTAAAAACCAAGGACAATAAAGAGTTGCTTTCAATCCTAAACGAGTCGTAAATTTGCGCTCTTTGGGCCAAATTTGACGGTCGATCTTATCTTCCGCGCGAGTCGTTCGCGGCTCGCCGACCTACTTTAAAATACTCTAATTTTTATAAATTTACAAACCGTCGCCGCTTAAATTTACGTCTGCGACGGCGGACTATTTAAGAGCCAAAATTTAATGCAGCTTTTTAAATTTGCTTTCAACTTTCGTCGTCCGTCGCTTCGTATCTTACGCTAAATTTACGAGACTAGCCGCTTTATGCACGCTTTGCTTTTTTGTTTAAATTTTGCTGCGCCGCCAAACACGCCGTACCTTTATCGCCGCGACGGATTTGCAAATTTTACCGCCCAGCGCCTTTAAAGCTCAAATTTGCTGCAGATTTGTTAAGCTATTCGGCGTCCGAGGTTTTCTGGGCTTTGAGTTAAATTTTTCGGGGCTTTGGGTTTTTAGCCAGTCGTTAAACGTCATATCCTGCGGCACGTAGCCGTTCATACTTGACCTAGTGCGACCGCTTGCTTCGTCCATTCCCTCGACGCCTAGCTCGTCCCAGCTTTTAGTTACGGGTATTATGACGCTGCGGCAATTAAAATGAGTATTTACGCGCGGTTTGCGAAACGGGAAGTTATGCCCGATAGGTTTGTAGTCTTTATCCCAGATTAGCCCGTCGTAGGCTCTGCATAGCTCGGACGTGCGAGTATCTAGCGTGGCTTGATATTTGTAGCATTTTATGACGCCATCGTTTGCTTCAAAAAAGGCTTGACGGATCTCGCTTACTATTGCGCCCGCTCCGGTTAATGCTATCGCTGTGGCATCGCGTTTGTTTTTTTGTAAAGCCTGCGCTATTCTTTGAGCCAACATCGGCGTAGTTTCGCCTAAACTCACGCCTATTTTTAGCTCACGCTCTAATCGCTTTTTCTGATCGGCGTTTAAACCGTTATTCCACGCTTTGACGGTCGCGCCACAACAAAGGCAATAAAACTTGCCCACGAATTTAGAGCCGAATCAAACCCCTCAAATCTCCAAAACTTCAGGCTCTCCAAACAGTCGTTTGGCTTCTTTTAAAACCGCTTGATTTTTTGCTACTTTGGGATCGGTTTGGGTTTTTGCGGCCAAATTTGACGTAGGATTTTGAGCGTTTAAATTTGCCTCGCTTGAGGACGAGCCTTCAAAATTTGCTTCGTTTTGAAACTTCTCGCCGCTCAAATTTGCCGTATCTAAATTTTGCCTTGCAGTCGTACTTGCCGACTCGCTTGCCTCTTGCTCAAAAAGGCCGTCATCATACTCGGCCGCCTCGCTAAACATCTCGCTCACATCATCAGGATCAAACGGCGGCTCGCCAAAGGTAGCCGTTTGCGGCGCGTGGTTTTGGTTAAATTTAGCTGTGGCGCTACTTGATTTTTGCTCCGTTTTTGCGGCGTTTTGACTCTCGAGTTGCCTTAGTTCATCATCTAAAAACGCCAGATCCGCCCTGGCTGCGATTCCGTCGTCGGTCTTAAATTTTAGTGAATACGCCTCATGAAAATCGTGCGTGTCGTCGCGCATACTCTCAAAATCAGGCGCAAATTTAGGCTCGGCCGGTTGATTTAAATCCGTCTGCGAGTTTTGCGTGAAATTTGACTCGTTTTCGTTTAAATTTAAGGGCTCGGTTTCGCCCATAGGCGAGTCGCTATTGGTCTGCGCGCTAGGCGCCGAGTCGTTCGCCGCCTGCGCTTGCGGCGTCAAAATTTGCGTTTGCTCGCCCCGCTCGCCGCTTTCAAATTTGGCGTCTAAATTTTGCTCCGAGGGCGTAGCCGTCCTCTCCTCACTACCGTCCGAAAATAAATTCCCCGTCAAATTTGAGAGCTCTTGCGCTTGGTCGTTTTGGCTTAAATTTTCCGGCATGACGTCCGAGTCAAATTTGGAGCCAGCCTGGTTTGGCGTCACCTCATTGCTCTCAGATTTTGCCGCACCACCGCGCTCGTCATCCAAATTTGCCGAGCCCTTTTGCTCTTGCGCCCCTACTTCGGGGCTTTGCTTGGGAGTTATCTTTATCTTTGCGCTCTCGCCAAAAAGACTTCGCAAGATCTGCAAAATCACCTTCGAACCCTCTCGAAGCCGCTTCTGATCCTCGCCCGCCGCGTTTGAGGCTAGACTTATACAGCCGTCCGAAAACTCCAAAAACTCGATACAGTTTTTAAAACACTCGCCAAGATCAAAGCTACGGTCGTAAATTTTGGCCAAAAACGCCTCGTAAGCGGGATTTGGGGTTTTCGCGGCATGGGTTTGGTCGCCCGGCTCCTGCGGCGTCTTGGCATTTAAATTTGCCGAGCCGGCTAGAGTCTGAGCGCTCAAATTTCGCCCCTGAGCCGTACCGTTTTGTGAAGCGAGTTTAGCCACGTTTGCGCCCGTCAAATTTGATCCGTCCGCAGAGGGCGAAATTTGACCCGTCTGTGTAGGAGCCGCAGATTTAGCCGCTTCGCCTCGTCCGCCAGCAAAATTTGACGCCGCGCGGGAGCCGCCAAAATCGGCCGTGCGCGCCTGCGAATCCGCAAATTTTTCCCTCGCGTCAACGGCTATCATCTCGTCGATCGATTTTAGATTTATCGCCTCGATCATCATAAAAAGCATCACGCCAAGCACGAATCCGCCGTCACTGCTGACGCTTAGCATCGAACGCGCCTGCGAGAGGATCCTAAAAAATCTCTCGTATAAAAGCAGCGAGTATTTCGGGCTTTGCGCGAGGAAATTTGCTTTTAGATTTGCCGTTATCTCATCTATCACCATCTCGGCATCATAGCTCTCCAGCTGCGCTACCGCCGCGCTTACGGCTGATTTATCGCCGCTCATAACGAACGCCAAAATCTCCTCTATGCGCTGCGGATCAAGCAGTCCCAGCATCTGCGCGACGGCGCTTTGCGTTAGCTCGCCCTTGGCGTAGATGATGGCCTGATCTAGCAGCGTGAGAGTGTCGCGCAGCGAGCCCGCGCCGCTACGAGCGAGGATCTCGAGAGCCTCTTTTTCGTGCGGGACGTTTTCGCGGTTTAGGATAAAGTCAAGATGCGCGACGACGTCCGGGCGCGAGATCTGGCGAAATCTAAAATGCTGCGTGCGCGATAGCACCGTAGCCGGGAGCTTGAGCGGATCAGTCGTGGCTAGGATAAATTTGACGTAGGGCGGCGGCTCCTCGAGCGTCTTTAGCAGCGCGTTAAACGCAGGCGTGGAGAGCATGTGCACCTCGTCGATGATAAAAATCTTAAAGCGCGCGATCGCCGGAGCGTATTTGGTCTGCTCGATGAGCCCCTTTATATCGTCGATACCGCGGTGGCTGGCCGCGTCCATCTCGATGATATCGATGTGGCGGCCTTCGTTTGCAGCGATACAGTTGGCGCACTGCTCGCAGGGCCGGCTTGTCGGGCCGCGATCGCAAACAAGCGCCTTCGAAAATATCCTCGCGCTTGATGTCTTGCCGCTGCCGCGAAGTCCCGAAAAAAGGTAGGCGTGGGTTAGGCGGTTCTCGTCCAGAGCGTGCGTGAGGCTGGTGCTGACGGCCTCCTGGCCTACGAGCTCGCTAAAATTTCGCGGTCTATATCTAAGCGCTAATGCTTGCAACACGGATTTTTCCTTAAATTTAAGATGAGATATTCTACTTTTTTTTGGATAAAAATTTAATATATTACGGCTCGGGGCGTCGCGAAACGAGTCGCCGAGCGGGATAAATTTGGGCTAGTAAATTTGCCCGCAGGCGCGAATCCGTTGCATGCGTGGGACCTGGCAAATTTGACATATATACTGCTCGATTCTTGCAAAACTGCTACAAATTTGATGCAAAATAGCCCAGCCCAAATTTCGTCAAATTTAGCTGCAAAGATTTTGGTAATTTGGCGAAATTTGCTATAATCGCACGAAAATGAAATTCAAAAAAGGGAGAAAATGAGAAAAGTTGTATTATGCGCGTTTATTTTGGCATTTGGATTTTTAGCTGCTGGTTGCGAGAGGAACGACTACCAACACCCGATGTACCGCTCTACTAAAAATAAATAACCTAAAATTTGGCGGTTTATCCGTCGCCTTAAAATCCCAAATTTATCTTATTTTGCCGTTTAATAAAATTTGGCGTTTGCAAGGTGTATTTTAAAATTTAATTTCCTCGCAGGCTTCTTTTATTTTTTAAATTATGGATACTGATAAAATTTGAAAAATAAAAAGCGGCAAATTTTAGCGCGCGAAACAGATCAAATTTGAGCTAGATTTATTTACTCAAATTTAACCCGGACGTTGCGCCCTAAATTTACCGCTCTAAACAAATGCTGCCAAAAGGGCTCAAATTTGGCTACAAATCGCCAAACAGCGCCTTTAGATCCTTCGCGTTTTCGTCTTTGCTCTCGCCTCTAGCGCCTAGCTCGTTTAGCTCGATCTCGTGGCCTGTTAGCATGCTAGCTAGCCTGATATTTATGCCGCTTTTGCCGATAGCCTTGCTCTTTTGCTCGGTTACTAGGCTCACGACGGCTTTGTTATTTTCGCCGATTTTAACCGAGCTGATGATCGCGGGCGCCATCGCTCGCGTGATGAGGATCGCAGGCTCGGCCGAATACTCGATCGCGTCGATATTTTCGCCGTTTAGCTCCTTTGTGACGGCGTTTATGCGCACGCCTTTGGTGCCCACGGTCGCGCCCACGGGATCGACGTTTGGCGAGGTGGCTACGAGCGCTACTTTAGCTCGTTCGCCCGGGATTCTGGCACTTGCGGCGATCAGCACTAGTCCGTCTTTGATCTCCGGTACTTCGGCTTTTAGCAGTGCTTCGAGGAATTTTGGCGACGTGCGGCTTAGCTCGACCTTGATACCCATAGATTTGTCGATATAGACGCTTTTTATGACGGCTTTTACGACGTCGCCCGGCTTAAATTTCTCGCCTTTTATGCGGTTTTTGCGCGGCATCACGGCTCGCAACTCGTCTATTTCTATGAAGGTATTTTCATCGCCATCTACGCGCGTGACGGAGCCAAAAACCATGTGTCCGACCATGTCTTGATATTTTTGAAAGATTTTTTCCTCCATAAGGCGCTGGATGTGGTATTCAAGCTCCTTGTGAAGCGTTTGTGCAGCGGTGCGGCCGAGGTTGTCGGTAGATAGCTCGTATGTTAGCTCGTCGCCGATCTCTACTCCGCTATCGACCTTTCTAGCCTCTCTTAGACCTATAAAATGCTCGTTATCCTCGGCTAAGCGCTCGTCGCCGTCCTCTACGACGGTGATTTTTTGATATAGATGAAGAGTCTTGGTCGCATTATCTATAACCGCGTCGTATTCGTAGTTTTCGCCGTATATTTTCTTTGCGGTATTGATAATAGCTCTTATGACGCGCTCTTTTACGTCCTCGATTTCGAGCCCTTTTTCATTTGCGATAGATTCTATGATATCCGCTATTTTTTCCATATTATTTTTGCTCCGTTATTTAAAATTTGGGGGGATTTTTGGGTTAGAGGGGTATTATACAAGCTTTATACTTTTAAGAAGTTTAATGCGTTTTTTATGATGAATTTGCTATATTCACAGATTAAATTAAAGATTTCAAAGGATTAAAAATGGAGCTAAAACTCGCTAGAACGCAACTTGACGCCAAACCAAAAACGATCTCTCTTGAAAAAATCGAAGCGGCATTTGCAAAAGATCCGCAACAAATTTTCTATTTCGACAGAGAAAACAGCCACAAACAACTCATCGCTTTGGTTGAATTTTTCGAGGAAAAAGGCCTTAGCGTCTATCACCGCACCGTAAAATACGGACTCGACGAAAACGACTACATGTACGAGGTGCACATCCTTTGAGCGCAGCGCAAAAAAAGCTCTTTATCCAGACTTTAGGCTGCGCGATGAACGTCCGTGACAGCGAGCACATCATCGCCGAGCTCAAACAAAAAGAGGACTACGAACTCACTCAGGACATCTCCGAGGCCGACCTCATCCTCATCAACACCTGCTCGGTGCGCGAAAAGCCCGTACATAAGCTTTTTAGCGAGGTCGGCGGTTTTGAAAAAGTAAAAAAAGCAGGCGCTAAAATCGGAGTTTGCGGTTGCACGGCAAGCCATTTGGGAAGCGAAATTTTTAAACGAGCGCCTTACGTAGATTTCGTACTCGGTGCGCGAAACGTCAGTAAAATTTCAGCTGCCGTTAAGACGCCTAAATTTATCAGCACCGACATAAATCACGACGAGAGCGAGTACGCATTCGGCGAATTTCGCGGCTCGCCGTATAAAAGCCACATAAATATCTCGATCGGCTGCGATAAAAAATGCACCTACTGCATCGTCCCGCACACCAGAGGCGACGAGATCTCGATCCCGGCAAATTTGATCCTGCGCGAAGTAAAAAAAGCCGCCGAGGGCGGAGCGAAGGAAATTTTCTTGCTCGGGCAAAACGTAAACAACTACGGCAAGAGATTTTCAGGCGCGCACGAGAAGATCGATTTTAGCGACCTGCTCGTAAAGATTAGCGAGATAGAGGGCGTCGAGCGCATACGATTTACCAGCCCGCATCCGCTCCATATGGACGATAAATTTTTAGAAATCTTTAGTCAAAATCCCAAAATTTGCAAATCCATGCACATGCCGCTTCAAAGCGGAAACACCAAAGTCCTGCGCGAGATGAAGCGCGGCTACACCAAAGAGTGGTTTTTAGACCGAGCAGTTAGATTGCGCGGGATGTGCCCGGATGTTAGTATTTCGACCGACATTATCGTGGCGTTTCCCGGAGAGAGCGAAGAGGAGTTTGAGGACACGATGGACGTGCTAGAAAAGGTGCGCTTCGAGCAAATTTTTAGCTTTAAGTATTCGCCTCGCCCGATGACTAAGGCGGCGGAATTTACCAATCAAATCCCAGACGCCGTCGCAAGCGCTCGTCTAACCCGCCTACAAAGCCGTCACAACGAGATTTTAGACGAAATCGTCGCGGCACAAAAAGGCAAAATTTTCGACGTATATTTTGAGGAGCTTCGCGCAAACGGCGGGGTCGCCGGCAGAAGCTTTAATAACTTCCTCGTTCAAGTCGCAGGTAGCGAAGAGCTGCTAGGCAAGACGCTAAAAGTGCGCGTGAACGATCCAAAGAGAATGGTGCTTTACGGTGAGCTCGTGGGCTAAATTTAAACGAAGCGTTTTTATAAATTTAGCCCCGCGCATTATCTATTTTTTTATTTGGATTATATTTTTAACCTGCAAAAAGAACTTTTCTAAGACAAATTTGACGAACGAACCTTGCATCGTGCTATTTTGGCACGGTAGGCTTGCGCTGATGAGCTTTGCCTACGTACACTGGTGGAAAAACGGCCAAAATCCGCAAAGACGCGCCAAAGTCATCATAAGCGACCACAAAGACGGCGAAATCATCGCGCGCGTGATTTCGTTTTTCGGTATCGGTGCGATCAGAGGCAGTAGCTCAAAAGGCGCGGTAAAGGCCCTCGCACAAAGCTTTAGAGAGCTAAAAAGCGGCACCGACGTCATCATCACCCCGGACGGTCCGCGCGGCCCCTATCACAGCGTCGCCGACGGAGCCGTCGTCATCGCGCAAAAGCAAAATGCGCAAATACAAATTTTAAACTACGAAGCGAGTAAATTTTGGCAGCTAAAAAGCTGGGATAAGATGATAATCCCAAAGCCGTTTAGCGAGATTTCTTATACACTCTCGCCGCCTTTTAGCGTGACAGGCATGGAACTAGAAGCCGCAAGAGAGCAGATAAAAAAGGAGATGGAAAAATGAGCTCAAAGACCGTTATTTTAATTATCGGAGCGCTTTTGGCGGCTATTTTTGTCTCATTTGTTACGCTTAGTCCGTCTTACAAAAACGCACTTGGAGCCAAATTTTACTACGAAATGGGCGATTACGAAACCGCCTATAGGCTCTCAAAATCAGCCTACCATAAAGACATTTACAACAAACTAGCCCACACCGTGATGGTACAAAGCGAAATCTCGCAAAAATACGCCCTCTACATCGCCCGCTCAAACGGCTATCTAGAAAATATCCAAAAAATCAGCAAATCAGGCAAGGTAAGCAAAGTAAATTTAGACAAAATTCGCATGATGTGCGACATCGCCGTGAGCGACTATGCAGAGCTTAAACCCTCAAATTTGACAGACTCGGACCTGCAAGAAGAAGCAAAACGAATAAAAGATAAATTTTTAACCCTACAAAAAGAGCTGTTTTAACTCTATTTTATGGCTTTTTGGGTATTATAACGCATCGTAATTTTTAGGAGAAATCTTTGCTGATACGTCGTTTTTTTAGCGTCTTATATCTTAGCGCCGTTATCCAGTCTAAAAAATGCATATTTTACGGCGAGGCATACAAGGGCGCAACTCCGATCAAAACGATAAAAAATGAATTTGACCTAGAAGAGTCCGGCAAAATCTCAGACAGAATAAAAGAGTATCTAAAAAATCTACAAAAAGAGTATAAATGGGTTTATATTTCGCTATTTTTTGATGCGCTCGAGCAAGGAGCGTTTGAAGCTAAAAACGCCGAAAATCTTGAAAAACTAGGCATAAAAACAAAGGAAATAACCTGCATAAATCCCGCTAAAAATTGGCTGATCTATGCAAAACTTTCAGACGTTAAAGCCGCCGAGAGTAAATTTGGTGATACGGACATAGACGTACTTTATTCGCCCATAGTACTTATACAAAAAGAGATCGAGAAACAAAAATTATCTACGGCAAAGACGCTTTTTATTTATGCCTGCAAAGAAATTTTCGCCATCTGCATTACATCAGGTAACGGCGCAAAATACGCCACGGTTTGTAAGCTAGATGAGGACGACGGCGACGAGAACGTCGAATTTGATAAAGAAAACAGCGACGAGATAGATGATTTTATCACGAATGTAGACGAAAGCTTTAACAACATGGACGGTCTAGAAAATTTAGACGATATGTTAAAGACCGGCGATAGCCAAGAGGAGTTTGCCGACCTAGACTACGATATAAATATGCCAGAATCCACCGATGTAACCGCCTCGGTATCGATATTTGGGCGCGATATGAGTATGTACCGGTATATATCGTTAGCGCTTAAAGAATTTTATTCAAATCCTCTATACGAAGGCGATTTTATCGAAAATGTCGTGATTTTCGACGCTACAGAGAGGACGAGCGCTACGTTTTTACACTATCTAGAAAACGAACTCTTAGTAAAAACCGCCGTTTATCCCGTCGATACGCTAAAAACGATGACCGAGCTAATGAAAAAAGAGTTGGAAAATGACTAGTTATAGCTTTATAAGACCTCAGAAAAAACCGATTTTTAACCTTTTTAGCAAAATTTGGCTGTTTTTTATCGCTACGATAGTGTTGCTTTTTGCTGCGGTAAATTTCTTTGTTGAGTTTAAAAGTAACTCGCTACGAAACGAAACGCAAATTTTAAAACAAAAACAAGAGCAGACGCAAGAGCAAATCAAACAAGCCGACGAGCTCACTGCGCTTTTAAAGCAAAGAAGAGATAGCGCAAACGAGATAGCGGCCTCAAATGCCGTCTTAAAACAAAGCCTGCGCAATCTACTCGATCTTGTCCCCTCAAGCATCACGCTACACGAGATCTCGATGGATAAAAACTCACTCGTCGTAAAAGGCACTACGCCTAGCCGAGATATTTACAATATGTTACTCGCCACGCCGCTAAAGTCGATTTTTAACACGTCAAATACCTCTTTTTATCAACTAGATAGCGGCTGGCTAAATTTCATCAGCACAAATAAAACCGACAGCTTAGAGGGTAAAAATGAGTAAAGATAGAAGCCTACAAAATATCGACGTTACCAAATTACTCATCTATATTCTAATTTTTATAGTCGCTTGCCTTGTGATGATATTTGGCTTTTTAGTACCGAGTATCAAAGAATACAAGCAGGTCAAATACGAAAGTCGCATGCAAATCGCCGCAAGTGCGCAAACACAAAGGCTCTACGACACCAAATCAAAAGCCCTAAACGAGATAAAGCAAAACGACAAGGCCGTATTAGAAGCTCTTGAAAACAAATTTGACGTAGAGAATTTTACTCAATTTGCCTCAAAGTACTTTATGAACGTAAATCTAAGCGAGCCAAAAGAGGCCGCAAAAAACGGTGAGATCTCGGTCTACGAGCTAACGGTAATGGGCTCCATGAAAACTCCTGCTAAATTTTACGAGTTTATGGATGCGCTACAAAACTACGAAAATATCGTAAAAATCGACTTTCCGATCAAAATGCGCAAGGATGCCGAAAAAATCGACGCGACCTTTGGCGTCAAAATTTACAGCTTAAGATAAATCAAAGTTTTTACTCTCCGCTTTTTGTATAATCCTTAAAATTTAAGTTAAGGATAAAAAATGATTAAATTTAATAACGCCGCCGTTGCCTTGGCGACTGCGATCTTAAGGGATTATCTTAACGGAACGGTAAATTTTTTCGCCTCTAGAAAAGCTGCGAAATCGGAGCTAACGAAACTCACACCGGCCGATTTTAAAAACGTGCGCGCAAATTTGCTAAATTTAGGCTTTAAGAGCGAGTTTATCGACGAAAACGCCGCCGAACTCTCAGAAATCCTGCGCGGTATCCTAACTGCCGAGCGCCCCAGGCTGCCAAAAGACCATCCTATCGCTACCTATATCAGCGAAAACGACGCCGCGCGCGAGCTAATCGCAAAGGCAAAAGAGTTACTAAAAAAGAAATTTATCAAAAACGAGTGGCTTGAAATTTACGACAAACTAGGCGGCTTTAACAGGACGCACTTTGCTAGAAAACAGCACCAACTCTACTCGATGCTCGAAAACAAGGGATTTGACCGCCCGTCGCGCTTTATGTGGAGCTTTGATAACAAGGTCCGCGACGGTATCGCCGCAGCGCGCGAGCTGCTAGAGGATGGCAAGGTTGACGAGTTTATCGCGGCTCAGCACGAGATCTACGAAAATCTACTCGATCTGCTCGCACGTGAGGAGGCGGCGCTCTATCCGACGTCGCTGGAGCTAATCAGCGAGGAGGAATTTCGTGCGATGAGACGCGGCGATGATGAGATCGGATATTTTCTCATCGAAAAGCCGAGCGAATTTTATCCGTTAAATTTGAACTCCAATGGCGGCCCTGAGGCAAATTTAAAGGACGCAAATTTGCAAAGCGAGTCAAATTTAAGCGTGGCAAATTTACAAAACGACAACCTAAACGAAGCGGTTTTAAATCCGAATTTCCTAAAAGAGCTGTCAAATTTGATGAGCAAATACGGACTAAATCCAAACGCAAGTAGCGATAAAAACGCCGTTTTTGACGTCGCCACGGGCAAGCTCACGCTAGAGCAAATCAACCTCATTTATAAGCACATGCCAGTCGACCTCTCCTTCGTCGACGAAAACGAGATCGTGAAATTTTACACCGACACCAAGCACCGCGTATTTCCGCGAAGCGCAGGCGTCATCGGGCGCGACGTGAAGAACTGCCACCCGCGCGAGAGCGTAGCTAGCGTGCTGGAGATCATCGACGCCTTCCGCAAGGGCGAGCGCGATGAGATCGACTTTTGGCTGGAGCTTCACGGTAAATTTATCTACATCTACTACGTGGCCGTTCGCGATGAAAACGGCGTATTTAAGGGGGTGCTAGAGATGATGCAAGACGTCACGCGCATCCGCAGCCTAGAGGGCAAACGCACGCTGGTGACGTGGGACGATCTAAAGAAAAAATACGGGGAGTGATGATAACTGCTTGCAAAATTTGATTAATACCGCTCGGCCATTATCGCCGAATTCTAATTTCTGGCGTAAATTTATCGGAGATTTGGGGCGCTTGCCTTTTCGTATATTTACGCCTACGCCTTTTGCACGATAATTCGAGCTATATTTGCGGATACGCGATATTTTCGCAAGCGGTATTTAAGGATTTTAGAGCGGCATATTTAGTACCAAACCGCCTAATGAAAATATCGCTGCTGCATTAAAACTACCGGCCGTAAAAATTTAAATTTACGCGCTAAACCGAATTTTAAGCCGCCTTTTTAAGATAGTGGCGATATCTCGTTTCGTAAGATGTTTGAGCCGGCCGTCTAGCGCCGTTAAATCCAAAGCTACCGCAAAGAAAGCGTT
>ERZ772971.706-NODE-706-length-20607-cov-3.809605_pt1 | contig 20607 bp, 19 predicted proteins | sample MGYA00511943_ERZ772971 | MGnify/ENA primary metagenome ERZ772971 (study PRJEB29015, sample SAMEA2737929) | human oral metagenome | biome: human oral; feature: human-associated habitat; material: dental | place: China | collected 2144 ... | reverse complement strand
TTGATACGGGCAGGCCGGGCAAGACGCTTGCGTTTAGATTCGACATCGACGGCGTAGACGTGACCGAGAGCAAGGATGAGGCGCACAGACCGTTTAAAGAGGGCTTTAGAGCCGATATAGACGGCATCACGCACGCCTGCGGGCACGACGGACACATCACGATCGGCCTAGCGATGGCTAAACTCATCGCGCAAAATTTGGACGACTTTAAGGGCAAATTTAGATTTATATTTCAAACCGCCGAGGAGGGCACGAGAGGCGCCGTGCCGATGGAGCAAGCGGGCGTGCTAGAGGGTGTGGACTACTTGCTAGGCGGTCATATCGGCTTTCAGGCAAAGACTAGCGGCGGCATCATCTGCGGTACGAACAAGCTTCTTGCGACGTCGAAATTCGACGTAAATTTCACGGGTAGATCGGCTCACGCGGCGGGCGCTCCGCAAGAAGGGGCAAATGCTCTGCTAGCTGCAGCCCAGGCGGCTCTAGCCATGCACGGTATCACGCGACATGCCGACGGCGTCACGCGTATAAACGTGGGCGTTTTGCGAGCGGGCGAGGGGCGAAACGTCATCGCGCCAAACGGCTACATCGCCTGCGAAACGCGCGGCGAAACGACCGAGCTAAATGAATTTATGTTTAAAAAATGCATGGACATCGTAGCAGGTGTCGCGCAGATATACGGCGTGCAGTACGACGTGAAGCTAACCGGCGGCACGAGCGGAGGCGATAGCAGCGAGGAGATCACCGATATCTACGAGCGCGCCGCGCGCCAGTCGCCTTTTATCAAGGACGAGCTCATCGTGCGGGATCTAAATTTCGGCGCTTGCGAGGACTTCGCGCACTTTATGCACGCCGTGCAAAAAGCAGGCGGCAAGAGCGGCTATCTGATGATCGGCACCAAGCTCGCCGCAGGCCATCACAACGGCGCGTTTGACTTTGACGAGAGTGCGCTGCTATCTGGCACGGACGTGTTTTTACGCTCGGCGTACGCGATAAACGGCAAGGACGCGTGAGGCTAAATTTGAACCGAATTTGATGAATTTGCGTCGCTTGCGGTCGGCTTGATCGGTTTTTTATCATCGGTCGAGCTGACGTGGCGGCGTGGATTTATATTTTTAGCTTTTAAATTTTGATAAATTCGGCGGTTAAATTTGCTCGGCAGTCGGTCGTAAATTTGGCTGGTTGAGTAGTGTCGTCGAAACCGTGCAGTGACAAGGCAAAAAATTAAGCAAAAGATGTGCGCAAAGTCGGTTAAATTCGACTTTGGCAAATTTGGGTTTATTTTTGTGTATAGTCAAGTGCGGAGTGTTATTTTGCTCAAATTCGCCGAAAATTTTAAAAACACGAAAACATTAATTCAAAAAATCCCTCGGTTTATTTACTATCTCGTCATTTATGTATTCTTCGTCGGGATAGCATTTGTCTATTTTTACGCCGCAGATTTTGTTTAGATTATACATTGTCGTTTTGGTCGCCAGGTTTTCGCATAGGTTTATATCTATGATGTATTTTATATTTTTATATTTTTCTGAGGCAAAAAATGGATTATCTCCCGAGTATGCAAAGTTCATGGCGTTTAGATAAGTGTTTATATATTGATTATCGCAGGATAGGTTATTTTTTAAGATATCTGCGTAAATAATCTTTTGAGATATAGCGATAAGAGCTATATATAAAGAGCGCATTATGCTATCGTTTGCTGTTTCTAACTCTCGTTTTAGTGATTTATCTTCGTTTATATTTTTTTGATACCGCGAGAGGATTTCGACGATACGTTTGTTTTTATCTATGACGTCTTGTTTGACTAAGGCTTTTTTGCTCAGTTCTGGCGCTAGTTTGCTTGAATGCCCTGCGTATAAATAAGTAAAATACACAAAATATTCAGCCAAAATCGGAACTAGCTTATAGTTTTTTCGGCTTAAATTCGGATCTTTAAATTTCTTAGCGTCAAGCTCGATCATCGTTTGATATACGTTATCTAGCAGGTCGGTTTGTTTTTTATCTACGACGTATGGGCTTGGATAATATTTCTCTTTGGGCATATAGTTTTTTCTCACGTAAAAGTAAAGATTAAATTTATAGTTCCAAAGAGCTCTTTCGGCATCGTCTTCGGGGATATATTTTATGCCTTTGTTATAAAGGTAGCTTTGTAGCTTGTTTAGCGGTTTCATTATGGCGCTATCGGCGTCAAATACGCTATTTAGTATAACCCTATACGCGTACACTACGTTATTGAGCACGAAATACTCTCTGGCCTCGGGATAGACGTCGTTTATGTGCTTTCTTCTTTCGGCTTGATAAAAGGATAAATTTATCATGACAAAAACGACTAAAATTATTTTTAGCGTGCGTTTTTTACGCTGTTTGGGCGTTTGCGGCGAGGCCGTATTTTCTTTCAAATTTGCTCCGATTAGTTAAATTTTGCGGTAGCCTTAACCGCCGCAAAGTCAAATTTCAAATTTACGCTAAATTTGAGTAAATCACGCCACGACGTTTGGAAACTCAAACACCGTTTTTCCGCTTTTTATCGTGATTACCGCCGCGCCTTTTAGCATTTTGCCTAGCAGCGGGGAGTTTTGGGATTTTGATTTATTTAGGTTTTTGTCGTAGAGATATTCGAAATTTGGATCGATTATCGCGATGTCGGCGAGGTAGCCCTCCGCGATCACGCCTTTGTCTTTTAGTTTTAAAATTTTAGCTGCATTATAGGACGTGAGAGCCGCCATCTGCTCGATACTTATCACGCCATCGTTTACCAAATCTAGCGTCATAGGCACGAGGGTTTGTAGGCCGAGTATTCCAAAAGGCGCCTTGTCGAATTCTAAAAATTTCTCGTCGTTATGGTGCGGGGCATGGTCGGTGACGATGACGTCGATGAGGCTGCTTTTTAGGCCATCTCTGATCGCCTCTACGTCTGATTTGGTGCGAAGCGGCGGCGACATTTTAAAGTTCGTATCGTAGCCTAGCAGCTCGTCCTCGGTGTAGGTAAAGTGGTGCGGCGTCGCCTCGCAGGTCACGTTTATGCCGGCTGCGCGAGCCTGCGCGATGAGCTTTAGCGACCACTCGGAGCTAACGTGCGCGATGTGGATGTGGCCGCCTGTTAGCTTAGCTAGCAGTAGATCGCGCGAGACCATGATCTCTTCTTGCTCGCGCGGCATGCCTTTGATGCCTAGTATCGCCGAGACGCGGCCTTCGTTCATGTGGCCGCCGCGGCATAGCGAGCAGTCCTGGGAGTGGTTGATGACGAAGCTGCCGAAGTGCTTTGAGTACTCAAGCGCGTATCTCATGACGCCGCTGCTGGCTACTGGTAGACCGTCGTCGCTAAACGCCACCGCGCCTGCCTCGGTCATATCGCCCATCTCTACGCATTTTTTGCCGTCCATCTTGCTTGTTATCGCACCGATAGGTAGTAGGTCTATGAGGCCGCGAGCTTTTGCCTTAGCTACCATATCGCGCGTGACGACGGCGTTGTCGTTTACGGGATTTGTATTTGCCATCGGGCAGCAGGTTGTTACGCCGCCGGCGACCGCGGTTTCAGAGCCCGTGTTTATATCGTCTTTGTACTCAAGGCCGGGATCGCGAAAGTGCACGTGCATATCGATAAGGCCCGGCATTACTAGCTTGCCGCTAGCGTCTATTACTTTGTCAGCCGCAGGTTCGTCAGCCGTGATTAGAGCGATCTTGTCGCCGTCTATCAGGACGTTTGCTTTTTGCGAGCCGTTATGATTTACGATCGTGCCGTTTTTGATGAGAGTTTTCATTTTGCGCCTTTGTTTTTGATGAGAGTATCTAGGATCGCCATCCTGACGGCGACGCCGTTTTCGACCTGATTTAGCACGTGCGAGTAGCGCGGATCGTCGGCTACGTCGGAGTTTATCTCGACGCCGCGGTTTATCGGGCCCGGGTGCAGGATCATGACGCCCTCTTTGGCGTATTGCATTTTACTAGCGGTTAGGCCGAAAAATTTGGAGTATTCGCGTACGGACGGAAATGCGATCTCATCGTCCTGACGCTCGAGCTGGATACGCAGCATGATGATGACGTCCGAGTCCTCGATGGCCTCGCGCATATCGGAGCAAATTTGACAGCCGAAAGCCTCCATGCCCGTTAAAAACATCGGCGGGCCAAAGAGCTTAACCTTGGCTCCGAGCGTTTTTAGGACGTAGATGTTTGAGCGAGCTACGCGGCTGTGAAAGATATCGCCGATGATGGCGACCGTGAGATTTTCTAGACTGCCGCGATTTTCTAGTATAGTAAAAAGATCAAGCAGCGCTTGGCTAGGGTGTTCGTTTAGTCCGTCGCCGGCGTTTACGACGTGAGCGTCGGTGTTCTCGGCGATAAATTTAGCTGCGCCCGAGCTGTAGTGGCGCACGACCACGATGTCCGTTTTCATCGCGACGATGTTGTGGACGGTGTCGATGAGCGTTTCGCCCTTTTTGGTGCTGGAGCTTGAGGCGGTGAAATTTATCGCGTCGGCTCCGAGGCGCTTAGCTGCGATCTCAAAGCTCGTTCGCGTCCTAGTCGAGTTTTCGAAAAAGGCGTTTACGGTCGTTTTGCCGTAGAGCGACTTGGCTTTTTTGGTCTCGGAGTTGTTTAGCGCCTTAAACTCCTTGGCTAAATTTAGGAAATGGTAAATTTCGTCTTTGGTTAAATTTGCAGCGGTTACGAGGTCTTTTTTGGTATAGCTCATCCGTTTTTTCCTTAGAAAGATAGAGTTAAATCAAAAAAGCGATATTACCCCGTTTTTACTTAAGATTTAATTTTGTAGCTTGCTAAACTCCGCGCCCAGACGCTGTCTGATCTCGTCGCCCGCGCGCTCGCCGTCTTTGAAATTTTCCGTGACGAGATCGTCTAGGCGGCTAAGCACCTCAAAGAGCTCGCTTTCCCATTTATCGGGGTTTCTAGCAGTGTTCATCGTCTCGATAAATGTGAGCTTCTTGCTCATCTCGCTTAGGCTTTCTAAAAATTTTTCTTTTAGATCCTCGTTTTTTAGGGCGTCGTCGTAGAGCGCTTTCATCTTTAGCTCTCTTAGCTCGCCGTTTATTATCTCGCAAAAATCTTTATACTTTTGCACTGAAATTTGACGTACGGCCTCGGGGGAGTTATTTGCCAGAGTGCCGTTCTCATCGATCTTTCTTGTTATCTTTTGTATCTGTGCGTAGAGCACGAGCGCGGCTATGACGCAGATGACGGCGTAAAATGCGATAGATGACATTGTTTTTCCTTTTTTGATTTAAATTTGCGGTTATACTGAAATTTTGCTTTTTTTACTATAAATCGCGCTAAAGCTAACCACCGCAAGCGCGCTCCAGATGAGCAAAAACGACAGCGCTTTTAGCGCGCTAATCTGCTCGCCGTAGTAAAAAACGGCAAGCAAAAGCTGCATAGAGGGCGAAATATACTGCAAATAGCCGATCGTGCTCAAATTTAGCCTAGTAGCCGCCGAGTTAAAAAGCAAAAGCGGCACTACGGTCGCAGGCCCGCAAAGAGCAATCAAAAGCCCAAACCACGAAAAACTAAAGTGGTTTTGCCCGCTAGCCGCGACGAAAAATAGCGCGACGAGGGCGATAGGAGCTATGAGCGCGGTTTCGACGAAAAGCCCTTCCAAAGAGGGCACGCTAAGGCGCTTTCTAATGAGCGAATAAAATCCAAACGTGATAGGCAAAATGATAGATATGATAGGCAGTCCGCCCGCGTCGTAAATTTGCACTCCGATAGCGACAAAGACGATAGCGATGGCAAATTTGCCTGCGCGCGATAGCTTTTCTTTTAAAATCAGCACGCCAAGGAGCATATTTACGAGCGGATTTATGAAGTATCCCAGGCTAGTTTCCACGATTTTTCCGATATTTACGGCGTAGACGTAGATCCACCAGTTTGCGGCGATGAGAAGTCCCGTGACAAACAGCCAAAACGCGGTTTTTTTGTTACTTAAAATTTTCTTTGCGGCGCCTAGTTTGCGGCCAAATTTGAGTAGTAAAAATAAAAGCAGCACCGACCAAATGATACGGTGAGCGACGATCTCGGTGGCCGAAAGCGCGCTGAGTTGTTTAAAATAAATAGGAAAAACGCCCCAGATCATAAAGACCGATAGGCCGTAGATGAAGCCGATTTTGGTTTGATTTTTGTCTTGCATTTTTCCGCTTTTTTGGCGAAATTATATTTATTTGTCGTTAATCAAAGCTTATGTTACTCAAAAATGCGCAGCGAGGGCAAATTTGAGGGTAAAATTTGAAATTTTATCTGTAATAAAAGTTCTTTTAGTTAAAATCGGGGTTATTTTTAAAAAAGGTTTAAAGATGTGGAGTAGAGATTCGTGGAGAAAATTTAATATCTTACAGCAGCCTAGCTACCCCGACGAAGTCTTGCTAAAAAAGGCCGAGGATAAGCTAAAAACGATGCCGCCACTAGTTTTTGCCGGCGAGGCTAGAAACCTAAAACAAGACCTAGCCAAGGTTTGTAACGGCGAGGCGTTTTTGCTCCAAGGCGGCGACTGCGCGGAGAGTTTTTTAAATTTTAACGCCGTAAATATCCGCGATATGTTTAAAGTGATGCTGCAAATGGCGATCGTTTTAACCTTTGCCGGACGCTGCCCCGTCGTAAAAGTAGGACGCGTGGCGGGTCAGTTTGCTAAGCCTAGAAGCTCGGACTACGAGGAGCAAGGCGGCGTAAAGCTACCCAGCTACCGCGGCGACATCATAAACGGTTTTGAATTTAGTGCCGAGGCTCGCGTGCCCGATCCAAATCGCATGATCGAAGCGTATTATCAAAGCGCATCCACAATGAACCTTCTTCGCGCCTTTTCTCGCGGCGGTCTAGCCGATCTGCACGAGGTAAATCGCTGGAATCTTGGCTTTATCAAAAAGCCCGAGCTTGACGCTAAATACGGCGAGTTAGCTAGGCAGCTGAGCCAAACTCTAGCGTTTATGGGGGCTTGCGGTATAAATGCCTCAAATACTCCTGCGCTTAGCGAAACTAAGGTCTACACCTCGCACGAGGCGCTTTTGCTGCCGTACGAGGAGGCGCTCACTAGAGAGGATAGCCTTACCGGCGACTGGTACGACTGTTCGGCGCATATGCTCTGGATCGGCGAGCGCACTCGTGGCATAAACGACGCTCACGTGCATTTTTTAAGCGGCGTGCATAATCCTCTAGGCGTCAAAATCGGACCAAACGCAACCGCACAGGACGTCATCGCGCTCTCAAATGCGCTAAATCCTAAAAACGAAGCGGGCAGACTAAACGTAATCATCAGAATGGGCGCGGATAAAATCGGCGAGCGACTGCCTAAAATCCTACGCGAAGTAAAACGCGAAGGCCTAAATATCGTCTATAGCATCGATCCGATGCACGGCAACACGATAAAAGCCGCAAACGGCTACAAAACGCGCGAATTTGATAAAATCCTAGCCGAAGTGCAGAGCTTTTTCGAGATACATAGAGCAGAAGGTACGCATGCTGGCGGCGTGCATCTAGAGATGACGGGTCAGGACGTGACCGAGTGCACGGGCGGGTCGTTTAAACTAAACGAGAATGATCTGGCGCACAGATACGAGACGCAGTGCGACCCGCGCTTAAACGCCGATCAGTCGCTAGAACTTGCGTTTTTAATCGCCGAGTTTTTAAAGAAAATTTAGCTTTAGCGGGCGTAAATTTGATGAAATTTGCACCCCTTTAAATTTGATGCGCTTCAAATTTGGCTCTCAAATTTACCGAATTTAAACAAGCCAAATTTGATCTCACTTGCCTTTTGTCTTTTAAATTTGACCGTTTTTGTCTTTTTTAAATTAAATTTACCCCAAATTTCGCGAATTTCTTAAAATTTAATACAATTTTCGCTACATTAATGAAAAATTATCAAATCGGAGAGAATCAATGAGCGATGTTTACGACATTATCGTGATAGGCGGCGGCCCTTGCGGCATCGCGACCGTCGTAGAGGCGAGAGCCAATGGATTAAAAAAAGTTTTGCTTCTCGAAAAGGGTGATAACCACAGCCAAACTATAAGAAAATTTTACAAAGACAATAAGCGCGTGGATAAGGAGTACAAAGGTCAAGACAGCACCATTCACGGCATCGTGTCCTTTGAAGACGGCACAAAAGAGAGCACGCTTGATTATTTCGACAAGCTGCTAGATGAGGAAAAGATCGAGGCCGTGTTTAACTCCGAGGTCGAAAGTGTCAAGAAAAAAGACAGTTTGTTTTTTGTGCACACCGCAAAGGGCGATTACAAGGCCAAAAACGTGATGATAAGTATCGGCAAAATGGGACGTCCGAATAAGCCTGATTATAAAATCCCGCCTTCGCTAAACGGAGTCGTAAATTTTAATCTAAACTCCTGTTCTAGCGGCGAAAAAGTCCTCGTAGTAGGCGGCGGAAACTCGGCCGTAGAGTACGCTATCGAGCTTTGCCAATACAACAAAACGACGCTGGCTTACCGCAAGGATAAATTTAGTCGCGTAAATGACGTAAACGTAACGGCACTATGGGAACTAGAAAAAGCAAATAAGCTAAAAGTGCGACTAAACCACGACATCACCGAGATCGAAAACGAATCCGGACGCGTTAGAGTGCACTTTTCAAACGGAAAAATCAGAGTCTACGACAGGGTCGTCTACGCTATCGGCGGCTCGACTCCGGTGGATTTTTTACAAAAATGCGGAGTTGAACTTGACGCAGATAAAGATCCAGTCGTAAACGAGCACTATGAAAGCAGCGTACACGGCCTATATATCGGCGGCGACATCGTGCTAAAAAACGGCGGCTCGATCGTGCTCGCGCTAAATCATGCGCATAAGGTAGTCCAAGACATCAAGGAAAAATAGAGTTGAGAGCGTTAAATTTAGTCTTATTTTTTATCTGCGGTTGTTTGCTCACACTGGGCGGATATTATTTGTATTTCGAGTTTACAAAACCGTCTGCAAAGTCTACGGAACTCGCCGTGCAGATAATGAACGTCGAAGAAGCGCCTAAAAATGAGGGCGCAAGTACTACGAATGAGACAAATTCGGCTATCCTAAGTCAAGTTTTGCCGCAGGAAAAATATGCTAAAAATTTGGATGCGAACTATACGGACGCACCTATTTTAGGCGACGAGGACGAGCTAAAAGAGCAAATCCGCGTCCTGCGCGCTCAAAATAAGCTACTCTATGACGATAACGTCGATCTAGTGAGCAAAAATCTAGAAATCTCAAATATCTTAAGCGATCAAAAAGCCGAGCTGGAAACCAGGCGAAAACAAGCCGCCAGCGCTAATGACAAACAGCGTATAAGCGCGATCGACGAGCTAAATAAAAAACTAGCCAAAGCGCAAGAAGAAAACGAAAAAAATAAAAATTTAGAGCAAAATTTGACTTCTCTTCGCAGCGAGATCAAAACTCTAAAAGCCGAGCTTGAAAAAAAGCAGAGCGAATTTGACAAATCAAGCGCCAAAACGCAAAGCGAAAGTCAAAATGCTCTAAAACGGCTCGAGACCCAAAACGACGAGCTAAAAAGCGAAGCGCTATCTAGTAAGGCTAAATTTGAAAGCGAACTAAGAATGGCAAACGAAGAGACCGCAAAACTAAAGAGCGAAAATGCTAGGCTCGCAAACGAGCTGAGCCTAAAAGATAGCGAGATAAAAAGGATCGCTAGCGAATACAACGCTCAGGCTCTAAATGCTCAAAATTTATCCAAAAATAGGATCGCCGCCCTAGAAAAAGAACAAGACGCGGACAAGAAAAAAATAAGCGAGCTTGAAGCGAGCCTTGAAAACGCAAATAAAAAAGCCGAGTCAAAAGCTAAGCTAAAAGCGATAAATGATGAGCTAAACGCGACGAATAAAGAGTTAGTCGCAAAGCTCGAGAAAGAAAAACAAGGATTTGAAAAAGAGATTGAACAAAACGAGGCTATATATAAAACCGAGCTTGAAAAGCTAAAAAGTCAGATTGAAAACGAGCGCCAAGAAACCGAGCAAAACGTGGCGGAACTAAAGAGTAAAATTTATGAGTTAGAAAATCAAATTTCGCAAAAAGATAGTTCACTGCAAAATGCGGAAGCTAAGGTTGCAGAGCTAAACGAGTCGCTAAATATCCAAAAAGAACTGCTAGCGGACGAGATCGCCGCTGGTAAAAAAAATATCCAAAACTATAAAATTTTAAATAACAAAATTACGACTTTAGTCGAAAACGATATCAAAACAGCAAAGGAAAATAAAGAGCAACTAGATGCTCTAAATGAGCTTTTGACGCAAAAAGACGCAGAGCTCGCGACTCTAAGAAAACAGATACAAGACGGAGCTAAAGATCTAAGCGACACGAAGGAAAATTTAGCCAAAACGAGTTCGCAAAAAAACATCGCAAAGGGCGAAGTAGCGCAAATAATGACTAAAAACGAGGAACTAATGAGCGAAAACGAAAACCTAAAAAAGATAATTCAGCTAAATTTTAGAGCCGAAGTGCCCAAAAAGGTGGTTTTCATTGCCTCAGTCGAGTGTACGGATATGGGCGCGGGCTCAGACAGGCCGACGCAAGTTTGCAAAAACAAAGTAAGCGACTTTTTGCAGAGTTATAATTCAAATTATTATTTCGAAATCACGCCGATAGTGAGCCGAGGTAACTTTATTGCCACGTCAAAAGCAGCAAAAGTGATCCCGCAAGACGAGCTTGAAAAGATCAACTCATACGCAAATTTTGGTATCGGCAAAGAGCGCGCCAAGGTTGCCGGCGAGATGATAAAAGATGAATTCGGCGACTTTTCGCGCATATCGTACAGCAATGACATAATCACCTCTCAGGATAAGCAAGGATTTATCATCAAGGTATATAGATGATAATCACTCAGCCCAAAAACGGCTACCGCTACAACAGCGACACGATGTTTTTATATGGCTTTATCCGTGAGGGCGGAGTGCGCGGCGAGGTGCTAGAGGTCGGCTGCGGTAGCGGGGTTTTGGGGCTGCTTTTAAAGCGCGATTTTCCTAAAATTTCACTCAGTTTGCTTGATATTTTAGAAGATAACGTAAATTTAGCCGCCGCAAACGCTAGCCAAAACGGGCTTGAAGCTGAGTTTATAACGGCTGATTTTGCTAAATTTAAGAGTGAAAAAAGATATGATCTCATCGTCTCAAACCCGCCCTTTTACCACGACGGCGCGAAAAAAAGCGAGAACGAGCATCTCCGCACCGCTAGATATAGCGAAAATTTATCGCTTAGAGAGCTTGTGGGTAGCGCAAATTCGCTGCTAAAGCCGCGCGGAGTTTTTAGCTTTTGTTACGACGCTAAGCGTATATCTGAAATTTTGCTTTGTTTGAGCGAATTTAAATTTACGCTTACTAGGCTTTGCTTCGTGCATCCAAAAGCGGGCGGCGCGGCAAATTTGGTACTAATCGAGGCTAAAAAAAGCTCAAAATCTTTGACTCAAATTTTACCGCCGATTTTTGTTTTTGTAGGCGGCGTTTATAGTAAAAAGGCAGCTGAAATTTTCGCTACGGCAAACACGCAAAGCAAGGACGCTGCGGAGTGAATTTGCTAAGACAAAGCGGCTTTGGTTATGAATTTGACGCTAGCAAGTGCGAGCTGTGCGGCGGCAAATGCTGCACGGGAGAAAGCGGCTATATATGGATAAGCTCCGCGGAAATCTCGGCGCTGGCGGAATATTTAAAAATAAGCGAGGATGAGTTTAGATCGCGATTTTTAGATAAATTCGGATACAAATTTAGTCTCAAAGAAAAGCCCTATGAGGGCGGATTTGCGTGCGTTTTTTTTGACGAAACGGCAAAAAACTGCTCGGTTTACGACTTTCGACCGAGCCAGTGCCGCACCTTTCCGTTTTGGGACTATTTTAAGGATAAAATCAATGAATTGGAGAAAGAATGCGCGGGAATAAGGCGATTTTAAAATTTATATTGGCGGCCTTGCTTGCTTGTTTTGCTACCGCCAAAGACGGTTTTGATGAGAATTTATACGTTATCAAGGCGCTTTTGGCGGTCGAAAACGCTAATCACGACGAGGCGACCGAGCTTTATGAGCAGCTTTACGAAAAAACCAAAAATACCGACTATCTAAAAGAGGCGCTCAGGCTCGCGTTTTTTTCTAAAAACGTAAATTTTAAAAGCATTTTAGCGCTCAGCCAAAAAGTGCTAAAAGATGACGTGGACGTGCTTCGCATACAGGGCGCAAATTTGATGAGCGAAAACAAACTAGACGAAGCCGCAAAGATCATGAAAGAGCTCGTCCAAAAAGAGGACGTCTCTAAAAACCACGTCATGCTCTCTGCCGTCTACTCGATGCAAAACGACAACAAAGCCGCTCTGGGCGAGCTCGAGCGCGCATACGAGCTAGATAGAAGCGTGGAAAATTTGCTGCGAATAGTCGATCTTTTATACAATAGAATGAACGACAAAAAAGAGGCGATCAGGCACCTGGAGAGCTCGCGCCGTATCGACGGCTGCGAGGTAGAGACCTGCACGGCGCTAGTAGATATCTACGCGCAGGACGGCCGCTACTCCGATATGATCGATGTTTACGAGAGTCTTTTTGAAGTGACGAAAGAAAAAATCTATCTCGAAAAAGTGCTCGGCGTCTACGTCTATCAAAAAAATTACGACGCTGCTATCAAATTTTTACAAAAATACTCATATAACGACGATGCACTAATGGATCTTTACGCTGCGACGGGGGATTTTGCTAAGGCGTATAAAAAGGCACAGGAGGCCTTTGATAAGAGCTTTAATCTCGAATATCAAGCCAAAATGGCGATATATCAGTACGAAAGAGATACGGATAAACAAACAAAAAAGATAAGTAAAGATAGCCTCAAACAAGTGATCGCCAACTTTGAAAAATCAGCCGTAAAGCTAAATAATGCACTATATCTAAACTACTACGGCTACCTACTCATAGATCACGATATAGACGCGAAAAAGGGCATAGAGCTAGTAAACAGAGCCCTAGAGCTAGAGCCTGGGTCGGTGTTTTATCTAGATTCGCTAGCTTGGGGATACTATAAGCTAGGCGAGTGCAAAAAGGCCGACGAAATAATGCAACAAGTCCTGCACGATGAGGAATTTGTAAATTCGCCCGAGGGCAAAGAGCACATAAACTCTATCAAAGAGTGCCTAAAAAAGGGTAAAAAATGATACTAGATCAGATAATCAAGCGTACGAAAGAGGACTTGGCGCTGCGAAAGTCGCAAACGCCTTTTGAAAAACTACAAGAGCTCGCGGCGAAAAATCCGCGCGAGATAAAAGACGCGGTAAAAGCGCTAAAAAGTAGTGCAAAAGAGCCGTATCGCATCATCGCCGAGGTTAAAAAAGCAAGCCCTAGCAAGGGGCTGATAAGGCCAAATTTTGCGCCCGTAGAGATAGCCAAAGAGTATGAAAAAGGCGGCGCGAACGCTATCTCGGTTCTAACCGAGCCGCATTTTTTTAAAGGAGATTTGGAGTATCTGGCGGCCATAAGACGCGAAAGCTCGCTGCCGCTGCTTCGCAAGGATTTTATCGTAGACGAGTATCAAATTTTAGAAGCGCTCGTTTATGGAGCCGATTTTATCCTACTTATCGCAAAGGCTCTTGGCGCCGATGAGCTAAAGCGGCTACTTGATTACGCGCGCTCTTTGGGGCTTGAGGCCTTGGTCGAGACGCACGACGAGGAGGATGTAGAAAAGTCAAATTTTGCGTGCGCAAAGATAGTCGGAGTAAATCACCGAAATTTAAGCACGTTTGAGATGGATATGAGCCTTTGCGAGAGGCTATTTTCTAAAATCAAAAACGCAAGCGTTATCGTCGCAGAAAGCGGCATCTATGAGCATTCGCAGCTAAAAGAGCTACACGCGCAAGGAGCCGACGCGTTTTTGATAGGCGAGCATTTTATGAGGCAAGAGGACTTGGCAAAAGCCGTAAAAACCGTAAAGGAGGGCTGATATGGAGCACATTTGCGCACCGTGGAGGAGCGAATATTTCGGCAAAAAGGAGCAGGGATGCGTCTTTTGCAATGTCGTAAATCATCCCGAAAAAGACGCCGAGACGGGTGTTTTGTTTCGCGCAAAGCGGTGTTTTGGGATTATGAATCTCTACCCGTATACGCCCGGGCATTTTATGGTGATACCTTACGTGCACACAGATAATATCGAAAGCCTAGACGAGCAGACGTGGTCGCAGATGAGCGCCTACGTGCGCGAGGGCGTGAAAATTTTAAAACGCGAACTAAATGCGGCGGGCGTAAATATCGGGATGAATCTGGGCAAAGCAGGGGGTGCGGGCATCGCAGAGCACGTGCACTATCACCTAGTGCCGCGCTGGAGCGGCGATACGAACTTTATCACCTCCATCGCCGAGGTGCGCGTAAACGGCGTGCCTTTTACTCCGCTTTACGAGAAGCTAAAAGCCGCGTTTGCTAATGTTTGCTTTAATGAGCGGTAAATTTATTTTTACCAAATTATTTTTTGGTAGAATTATCAAAATTAAAAGATATTGAGGCATACGATGAGATTTATTTTGCCGATATTTTTGTCATTTTCTTTTGTTTTTGCAGATTTTAGCTGCGATGACGCTTTAACCGAAAAGCAGCGGTTTTTCTCTCAAAATTTAACATTTTCGGGTGAATTTGAGCCAAACTGCAACGACTCTATCCTGGGGATAAAAGAGGCTCAAATTTTACTCTCGGCCGCCCAAAAGATCCGCGCCGAAAGCCTTGCTTGCGTCGGAAATTTAGCGACTAAAAATTTAAACGAGTTTAAATTTAAGATTTTAAAAGCCTCCTATGCACCTGAAATTTACGCAAAAGAGTTAGAAAGTCCCGACGAATACGAAAAACTCGTATCGCAAAACAGAGCCAGGCTTCGCTACTGGGGACATCAAAGTTTAAGTAACTTCACGGTCTTTAAGGACTTTAACAAAGACTACAACGCCGTCTTGGGGCTGCTGGTAAACTACTACAAATCAAATTTTAAAATAGACGAAGGCAGTGCGATTTATTACGCTTCAAAGGTTGCAAACGAGTTTTTAAAATTTGCCGCCGCGACTCTGCAAAACGGCGATATGGACGAGTTTGCGAGAAAAGTTAGCGACCCGACCTTTACAAAATACGGCATAAATGAGGCGATATATTCTGGCGCCGTGTCGCAAAGCTCGCTACAAAATGCCTTTAACGCCGCGCTTCTTTACGAAAAAAGCGAGGACATCATAAAGGAATTCTTGCGCGCTGGTGTAAATTTAAACTACGGATTTGAGAGTTCGCTATTTTTCGCGCTTAAAAATTTAAATAACGTAAAGCTTCTAGTTGCCAGCGGCGCTGACGTAAACTACGAAAATCTGCTCGGCGTCACTCCGCTTTTTAAGGCCGTGCAGCTAAACGATATAAATTTAGTCAAATTTCTACTAGGAAACGGAGCGCTAGTAAACAAAAGGCTGATAGACATGAGCACCAAGCTTGCATATAGCGCAAATTTGAGCGTCCAACTGCCGAGCTTCGTAAAGCTATGCGACTTTGACGCGGCATCAAAAAGCGTGCTGATGAGTGCGGCGGGAGCGGCGGACGTGGAGATATTACAGCTTTTGGTAGATAACGGCGCGGACGTGCAGGCAGTGGATGATAACGGGCTAAATGCCCTAGACTACGCAATCATCGGCAAAAAAGAGATCAACGCGCAGTATCTAAGGGCGATGGGGCTAGAGTCAAATTTGATCACCGAATAAGGAGAAAATATGAAAGGAACGGCTTTTATTACTGGGGCTACGTCGGGTTTTGGCGAGGCGATAGCTAGGGCGCTCAGCCGCGAAGGCTACAAGATCGTAGCGCTGGCTCGCCGCAAGGAAAGGCTCGAAGCTCTGGCAAAGGAGCTTGGAAATACGCACATCATCGTCGCAGATATCCGCGATAAAAAGGCGGTTTTTGACGGCGTGGCAAATTTACCGCAGGAGTTTTGCGATATCGAAGTGCTCGTAAATAACGCAGGCCTGGCGCTGGGACTTGAAGGCGTGGCGCAGACTAGCATCGAGGACTTTGAGACGATGGTTGATACCAATATCAAGGGCTTTTTGTACTCGACGAAGGCCGTTTTGCCACTCATGATCGCGCGAAAGAGCGGCTATATCTTTAATCTAGGCTCGACCGCTGGCGCATGGCCGTATCCGGGTAGTCACGTTTATGGCGCTAGTAAGGCTTTTGTGAAGCAATTTAGTAGAAATTTGCGTAACGACATACGCGGCACCGGTATACGAGTGACCGAGATAGCTCCGGGTATCTGCAAGACCGAGTTTAGCGAGGTTCGCTTTGGCGGAGATAAGGCTAAGGCTGACGCGGTTTACGAGGGCGTGGAGTACATCACCGCCGAGGATATCGCGCAGATCGTGCTAAACTGCCTAAATATGCCTCACCGCGTCAATATCAACGTCGTCGAGGCGATGGCGACGCAGCAGACTTGGGCCGGGCTTTTTATAGAGAAAAAGTAGGCTTTTGCCGTTAAATTTGCGGATTTGGGTTAAATTTGACCGTTTTGGTTAAATTTAGTCCGAAATTTGATTCCTGGCATTAAATTTTGAGCGGCGGTCTTAATAATACTTTGAATCCGTGGGGCTTGAAGCAGATATCGTAAATTTACCTTTTTATCCAAATGACACTCTGCACTTTAAATACAAAATTTGACCAACAAACCAAATTTGAAAATTCCCTGCAAAATTTAAATCATGACCAAATTTAAAATTTGCCGCCGAGCGCAGTTTTAAACAAAATTTCCACCAAAGCCTTATTTTTAACATAAATTTTTAATAAAGAGCTAAAATTTTTGAATTCTAAGCGAATTTAAAACAAAAATTTAAGCCGCATTTAGCTAAATTTATGCCTTAAATACCGACCGATGGCACGCGGGGCGGAAAATTTGATTAAACCGACGAAAAACAAAAAGGAGTTTTTGATGAAAAAGATTTTATTTTTGTCGCTTTTGCCGATCTTGGCGCTAGCCGTAGATCCCGAAGTAGCGAAAAAAAATGCCGAAATTTTCGGCTTTTGGACGCTCATCCCGCCCGTGGTGGCGATAGTTTTGGCGTTTATCACCAAAGACGTCGTTTTGTCGCTTTTTATCGGCGTTTTTAGCGGAACGTTTCTCATAAACGTCATCGACTCAAGCATCCCGATGACCTTCGTAAAGGGCTTTACCGACATCGTAAAAAGGGTCGTGGGCTCGCTGGCCGATAGCTGGAACGCGGGCATCGTGCTTCAGGTGCTTTGTATCGGCGGCGTGGTCGCGCTCATCACCAAAATGGGCGGAACCAAGGCTGTGGCGATATGGCTAAGCAAAAAGGCTAAAACAGGCGTTTCTGCTCAAATTTCAACTTGGGTGATGGGACTTTTCGTCTTTTTCGACGACTACGCAAACTCCCTCATCGTGGGCCCTATCATGCGCCCGATAACGGACAAATTTAAAGTCTCTCGCGAAAAGCTAGCCTTTATCATCGACGCTACCGCCGCTCCGATCGCGGGTCTAGCCGTCATCTCGACTTGGGTCGGGCTTGAGATCTCGCTCATAAAGCAAGGCTACGAGCTCATCGGCATAACGAACGTAAATGCATTTAGCATCTTTGTCGAGACGATGCCTTATAGATTTTACAACCTTTTCATGCTGTTTTTCATCGTCTGCACCGCGTTTATGGGGCGCGAATTTGCCGGTATGCTAAAAGCCGAGCGCAGAGCTAGAGCGGGCGAACTGCACCCTAGACGCGGCGGAGCCATGATCGAGGACGTCGAGGACAAGACGCTAGAGCCTAAAGAAAATATCAAACTACAAAGCTCAAACGCCGTTATTCCGCTTTTAGTGCTTATTTTGGGCGCGTTCGTTAGCTTTTACTTTAGCGGTCTGGGTGCGCTTGAGGGCGAGGCTCTTGAGAGCGCGAAGGCTCATCCGCTTACGTTCCACACTTTCCAAGCTACGTTCGGCGCTGCCGATGCGTCTGTGGCGCTATTTCAGTCGGCTTTGCTAGCTACGGTGGTGGCGATATTTATGGCCGTTTATAGAAAAATTTTGACCGTGCGCGAGGCGATAGAAACCTGGGGTAAGGGCTGGAAAACTATGATAACTACGATCATCATCTTGCTTCTTGCGTGGTCGCTAAGCTCTGTTATAAAAGAGCTTGGCACATCTCGCTATCTAGTTGATCTACTTTCGCAGTCTACGCCAAAGATCGTCCTTCCGGCGGCGATTTTTATGCTGGGTTCGTTTATCAGCTTTTCTACCGGCACCAGCTACGGTACGATGGGCATTTTGATGCCGCTTGCGATACCGCTAGCTAGCGCGGTGGGCATGTACAGCGGACTAGAGGGCGACGCCTTGCATGCGTATATGATAGTAAATATCTCAGCCGTTTTAACGGGCGCGATATTCGGCGATCACTGCTCTCCGATCTCGGATACTACGATACTCTCGTCTATGGGCGCAGGATGTAACCACATCGATCACGTCCAGACGCAGATGCCTTATGCGCTTGCAGTTTGCGCGATTAGTATTTTTGCGGGATATTTTCCGGTCGCGCTTGGCCTAAGCATCTGGATAGTGCTTCCTTTGGGGCTTTTGGTGACGGCTTTGGTTGTTAGACTCGTCGGGCAGAGGGTTTAAATTTGCCCGATAAGTTTTGCAAATTTTTAGGAGAGTGCGGTAGCTGCACCCTTGATATGCCTTACGAGGAACAGGTTAAATTTAAAACCGAGTTTATAAGGCGCGAATTTGAGTCCTTTTATAGCGGCGAATTTGAGTTTTTTGCCTCGCAGAGTGCCGCTTACCGCACTAGGGCGGAGTTTGGAGTCTGGCACGATATTTGGCATAGCGCGGTCGATCTAGCATACACGATGCACGGCGCCAAAACCAAGCGAATTATGATAGACGAATGCCCAAAAGTAGCCGATCCTATTGCAAATTTGATGCCGCGTTTGCTTGAGGCGCTTGCGAAAAATCAAATTTTAAAAGAGAGGCTGTTTGGCGCCGAGTTTATCTCGTGCGCGAGCGGGATACTAGCGACGCTGCTCTACCATAAGCGTCTAGGCGAGGCCGAGCAGAGCGAGATAGAGAGCCTAGCACGCGAGTTTGCCGACCTGCGCGTAACGATAGCTGCGAGAGCAAAGGGGCAAAAGCTGCTAAGCGGCGATCTAAATTTAGAGGACAGCCTAAACATCGGCGGTAAAATTTATAAATTTACATTCGGCGACGGAGCTTTTATCCAGCCAAACACCGCCGTGAACGAAAAGATGATCGCATGGGCGAAGGGGTGTGTAGAGCACGGCTCGGATCTGCTTGAGCTTTACTGTGGACACGGCAACTTTACCGTTCCGCTAGCGGAAAAATTTAAGCGCGTTTTGGCAACCGAAATATCCAAAAGCTCGATCGCAAATGCGCTCAAAAACTGCGAACTAAACGGCGTAGATAACATCAAATTTTTGCGAATGAGCGCCGAGGAGCTGATGAGCGCGTTTAGGCGCGAGCGCGAGTTTAACCGCCTAAGAGAGCTTGATATCTTTAGCTACGACTTCTCGCACGTTTTGGTTGATCCGCCGCGCGCGGGGCTTGATGAGAGCGTGATAAATTTCATCAAAAACTACGAAAATATCATCTATATCTCCTGTTCGCCCCAGAGTCTAAAGCGCGATCTAGCGCAGCTTGCCGCGACGCACGAGGCGGTCAAATTTGCCGTATTTGATCAGTTTGCAAATACCGCTCATATCGAGTGCGGCGTGCTTTTAAAGGGTAAAAATGCCTAACGATCTAGGGCAAATTTTATCCGCCGCTAAAAATATCGCGGTCGTGGGCCTTAGTCCTGACGAGAGCAAGCCTAGCAATGAGGTTGCGAAATTTCTCATCGAGCGCGGTTTTAACGTATTTCCTATTTATCCAAAATTTGATGAAATTTTAGGGCGTAAGGTTTATCGAAATTTGGCCCAAATAGACCAAGATATCGACATCGCCGTGATGTTTAGAAAAGGCGAGTTTGCTAGCGAGCTAGTAAAGGACGCCGTCAAAAAAGGCGTGAAAACGCTGTGGCTGCAGCTTGGTATCACAAACGATGAGGCGGGAGCGATCGCGCGCGAAAACGGGATAAATTTCGTGCAGGATAGGTGCATAAAAATCGAGCTACAAAGGCTTGAGTGTGCTAAATTTGATGGCTAAGCGCGATTTTGAGGTAGCGCCGTAAACGTAGCAGATAGGGCAAAAACAAAAAACATAAATAAAAATAAAGAAAACGTAAGCAAAAATACGGTAAATAAACGCGCAAGCAAAAGCGATAAGAAGTAAAATTTAAACAAAAAACGAAAGGCTAAAATGATCTCTCTAAATAAAATAATCCAAGCCAAGCGCACGATAAGTGGCTTTGTGTATAAGACGCCGTTTGCCTACAGCGCAAAGCTAAGCCTCGCAAGCGGCGCGCTCATCTACCTAAAAGAAGAAAACCTCCAGCGTACGGGCGCATACAAGATCCGCGGCGCGTATAATAAAATCGCAAATTTAAGCGCGCAGGAGCGTAAAAAAGGCGTCGTCGCAGCAAGTGCCGGCAATCACGCCCAAGGCGTAGCTATTTCAGCGCGCGAGTTTAAGACGCCCGCCACCATCGTGATGCCAGAGTCCACGCCGCTTTTAAAGGTGCTAGGCAC
>ERZ772971.705-NODE-705-length-20609-cov-4.792595_pt1 | contig 20609 bp, 11 predicted proteins | sample MGYA00511943_ERZ772971 | MGnify/ENA primary metagenome ERZ772971 (study PRJEB29015, sample SAMEA2737929) | human oral metagenome | biome: human oral; feature: human-associated habitat; material: dental | place: China | collected 2144 ... | reverse complement strand
ATGACATTACAGAAATTACCTCTCCTGAAAAGCAGCGCTTTGCTTTTCGCGACAATGGCACTTTTTTCTTGTAAGAAAGAGGAAGGTGATGGGAACAAAAGCAACCTCGATGTTGCTCAACTAAACAATTACGTAAAAAACCTTCCTACGGTAGCACAAATGGCACCATTCCCAGAAAGGTTAGCCAGTTCATCTGCAGGGCGCCCCGTTTCGTTATTAGACGGCGCTACTTTTGCCTCAGACTTAAAGTACGAGCAGGCTAAGGAACACGAAAACCAATTGCTTTTTGCCGAAAACGAAGAGATCTTTTACCCAGGTGCCTTGGTAAAAGCAAAAACAGTAGTAGATGGCTCATACCTATCTATCTTAGCACCACGTAATCCAATAACAATATCTACTTCGCTTACTGGAGAAGGTGCCCGTGGCATAGAAGTAAAGAATCCTTCTCTATCCACTGTTCGTACTGCTATCAACGAACTTTTAAATCGCGGTTTCAATCCGCCACCTGCGAACATCACCTTTGACAGCTATGAAGTTCACGATGAACAACACCTAAAAATGGCTTTAGGAGCAAGCTATTCAGGTGCCGTAAACACCATAAAAGGCAATGTAGGATTTGACTACAAAAAAGAACGGACTCGCTACATTGTAAAAATAGAACAAGTTTTCTATACTGTAGATGTTGATACCCCTCAAAATGCTTCTGATTTCTTCAGTAAAGACTTCAATTACAAAGAACTTTTTGGAGCTGAAAAACCTGTATACATCTCTTCTATAAAGTACGGACGTGTTCTTTTGTTGGGAATAGAATCTACTCTTAGCAAAGTAGAGTTAGAAGCAAAACTAAATGGTAGTTTCCTAAAAGGCAAACTAACAGCAGAAGCTGAAACAAACTTTGAACAACTTAGTAAAACTTCTTCAATCAGAGGTCGTGTATTTGGAGGAAGTGGCGAACTAGCTGGTAAAGTAATTGGCGATTTTACAGCTGTACGCGAGTTTATGGAAAAAGGAGGTAATTTCAGCAAAGAAAACTTAGGTGTACCTCTTTCATACCGTTTGAGAGAATTGGGTAGCAATAAGATTTTTAAAACTGTAATTTACTCTAAATACACTAAAAACGACTCAGGCTCTCTTAATAGCAAAAAGCTAAACTTTGAATTGGCTATCAGAGATAATGGCTTAAAAGATCCTTATGACAATATTGTTATCCCTAAGCATTTCGTAATTGAAAGACTCAATGCTCAAGGCGGAAGTTATGGTTCAAAACCAGAATACTACCAAGACAAAAAAATCAGCAAACATTTTTCTGCCTTTGAAAAAGGAGAAAAAATACGCGTAACCGCTGTTTTAAAAGACAACAAAGGAACCTTAATTTTTGACTTACCTTCATTTGAAGAGCTAATTTACACTGCCCAAAATACCAAACCAGGCGAGAATATGTACGATTTAGAAAAAGGAAAAGGTCGTCAGTTAAAAGACAGAGATCAGAAATATATTTTAACTTTTGGCATCTATCAACAAAAAATAACTAATTAACAAGAACACTCCATTACGCAAATATTTTTCATTCATTCTTCAAGCAGTTAGCTCAAATCTTGTGTTCTTAGAGGCTGTCCAATGTATTTTGGGCAGTCTCTTTTTTATGCTTTTTTAACGAAAATCATTCATTCAACGTGCTTTACACAACTCATTGTTAAAGTTATAAAAAAATAATCACAAAAAAATTTGGTTGTTCTGAGAAAAATGTATTAATTTTACGGCTCAAAAGAAAGCTTTTTCAAAAGCCAAACTACAACTTTCTCTGAAGTCTTTTCTACCCAAAGACTTCTCTAAAAATTGACTTTTCCAAAAGCCACAAAAAACCGAATTATGAACGACCCACTTTTAGTACCTTACCTTCCCATCATAGAAGGTAGATACCAGCAGTATCTTTCGGTTGCTCGGTTAATGCAAGGCAATGCGCCTCGACTCTCTGACAACTGCAACTCTCACCTGTACTATGGCTTGCACTGCACTGCCAATGAATGGGTGCTGCGCGAGTGGGCGCCAAAAGCAACAGCCATCTATCTTCTTTCAGACGAAAACGATTGGCAGAAAAGTCCTCTGTATTCATTAAAAAAAATCAATGATCAAGATTGGGAATTGCATTTACCCTCTTCTGCTCTATCGCATCAAATGCTTTACAAATTGTGGATAGAATGGGATGGAGGTGGGGCAGAACGTCTCCCCTCTCATACTACCCGCGCTGTGCAAGACGAATACACAAAAGTCTTTTCGGCACAAGTATGGCAACCTGATTTTCCCTATCAATGGCAACACGCACGCCCCACAGGCCCCTTCCAACCCCTTATCTACGAGGCGCACATAGGAATGAGCACTGAACACCAGCGGGTGAGTACTTTTGTAGAGTTCCGCTTGTACGTTTTGCCTCGCATTGCTGCTTTGGGTTACAACACCATCCAACTGATGGCCATCCAAGAACACCCTTACTACGGCTCCTTTGGCTATCAGGTAGCTAACTTCTTCGCCGTGAGCTCCCGCTTTGGAACTCCCGAAGAACTAAAAGAACTTATTGACACTGCACACGGATTAGGCATCCGAGTGATTTTAGACATTGTTCATTCTCATTCGGTAAGCAATGAGGCTGAAGGACTCAGCCATTTTGACGGCACTGACTATTTATATTTCCACAGTGGCGAGCGCGGCAAGCATCCTGCTTGGGATTCTCGCTGTTTTGACTATGGCAAGCCACAAGTAATTAACTTTTTGCTCTCCAATTGCAAGTATTGGTTAGAGGAATATCGTTTTGATGGCTTCCGCTTTGACGGGGTAACAAGTATGTTGTATTACGACCACGGGTTGGGCAAAGCTTTTACGAACTACAGTTTCTACTACGATGGTAATGAGGATACCGACGCCCTCACTTACCTTGCCTTGGCAAACCAACTAACACACGAAGTACTCCCCGGTGCCATTACCATTGCAGAGGAGATGAGCGGACTACCTGGCTTAGCCTCACCTATTGAAGCAAAAGGCTTGGGTTTTGACTACAAAATGAGTATGGGCATCCCCGACTATTGGATTAAACTCCTAAAAGAAGTACCCGACGAACAGTGGCATGTAGGCGATATTTATTACGAACTAACCAATAAGCGCGCCGAAGAGCGCACTATCAGCTATGCCGAAAGCCACGATCAAGCACTCGTAGGCGACAAGACTATCTTCTTCCGCCTAACCGACAAAGAGGTGTATACAGGAATGAGCATCTTTGACCAAAGCCTAATTGTAGACCGCGCAATGGCACTGCACAAGATGATTCGCCTCATTACAATTGGAACAGCAGGAGGTGGCTATCTTAACTTTATGGGAAACGAATGGGGACACCCCGAATGGATTGACTTCCCTCGCCAAGGCAATGGATGGAGCTACGCACATGCTCGCCGTTTGTGGAGTTTGGTAGACAACCCAGACTTGAAGTTTAAATATCTGAATGCTTTCGATGCAGCGATGATTCATTTTGTAAAGCGCACACAACTGCTCAGCTACGAACCTAAGGTATTAGTGCGCGACATCGAGCGGCAGTTATTGGTTTTTGAACGAAGCAGATACCTATTCGTTTTCAGTTTTAACCCAACCACCTCTTTCACCGATTATCCATTTGAAGTGCGCCCTGGCAAATATACCACGGTGCTAAGCACAGACAGTCCTGCTTTCGGAGGAGCCAACAGGATTGATGAAACTACCGAGCACTTTACTCAATACACAGGCAAGGAAAACTTGTTATCCTTGTACATTCCTGCAAGAGTAGGATTTGTATTGCAGTGGGAGAAGTAACAGAAAACGCTAATTATCAATTGAATATTATGAGTTATTTGTCATTTAAAAAAGACCAACTAATTAACCTTGAATACTCTCTAGACAGAGAATTCCTCGGCACCAATCGCGGTGGAGGTTATTGTTCCTCTACTCTCGTATTTTGCAACACCCGCAAGTATCACGGCTTGCTGGTAGTTCCTATCGAAAAGTTCAGAGGTAAAAACTATGTAATGCTCTCCTCATTAGACGAAACCATTGTACAACACGGTCGCGATTTTAACTTCGGAGTGCACAAATACGAAGGGACTTATGAGCCTCGCGGGCACAAATATATTGTAGACATTTCGTACGAGAAAGCTTTCACTGTTACCTATCAAGTGGGAGGTGTTCTCCTTAAAAAAGAAATCTTGATGCTGCACAATGCACCTCAAGTGCTCATCCGCTACACACTATTGGAAGCCCACTCTGCTACCAAATTGCGTTTGAACCCACTTTTGGCTTTCCGCGACATCCACTCGCTTAGCAAAGCAAACCCTGTTGCCAACACTAAAGTAGAAGCTGTAAATGCAGGAGTGCGTGCCAAACTATACCCTGAGTTTCCCTACCTATATATGCAACTGAGCAAAGAAGCTAACTTTGTTTGCTCTCCTTATTGGAACTACAATGTATTCTACACCAAAGAAAAAGAACGCGGTTACGACTACCAAGAGGACTTGCTAAGCTTAGGCGCTTTTGAAGTGAACCTCAAAAAAGGAGAAAGTGTAGTCTTTTCAGCAAGCATAGAAGAAACCGATGGCAAGGACTTAGACAAGCAATTTGCCAAATACCTAAAAGAGCGCTCTGAGCGAAACTCTTTCGAAGAAGTATTGCAATACAGTGCCTCTCAGTTCATCATCAACAAAGCAGGCGAAACACGCATCAAAGGAGGATACCATTGGTTTGACAGCAATACACGCGACACCTTCTTGGCTTTGCCAGGTATTGCCCTCTCTGGCAAGACTGACAAGATTTTTGAAGAAGTGTTGACTTCATCATTAAAATACTTTTACGACGGCCTTTTCGCCCGAGACATTAGTACCCACGTGGTGAATCCGCTATTTGATGCTGATACTTCTCTGTGGTTTTTCTGGACACTCCAACAGTACGAAAAAGAGACTAAGAAAACCAAGAAACAGCTCTGGAAAGAGTACGGAGAGACACTAAAAGCTATCTTAAACACTTTCCGCAGTAGGAAACGCAAAGATATGCGTATGGATGAGAATGGACTCTTGTGGACAGACGACCTATCGCGCGCTATCACGTGGTTTGACGCTGAAAGCAACTACGGCCCTATCGTACCTCGCAACGGCTACGTAGTAGAAATCAACGCATTGTGGTACAATGCTATCTGTTATGCTTTGGCTATGGCTACTGACAGCAAAGACAAAGAATTTTTGACCGAGTGGAGCACCCTACCCGAAACCATAAGCGAGAGCTTCAAACAAGTATTCTGGATAGAAAGCGAGAAATACCTTGCCGACTACGCAAACCGCACCAATCAGAATACCGATGTACGCCCTAACCAACTCATTGCTTGCGCATTAGACTACTCGCCTATAAGCGAGAAAAGACAACGCAAAGTGTTGGCAATCATCACTCAAGAGCTGCTCACTCCTCGTGGATTGCGCACCTTGTCGCCTGAGAATCCTCGCTACGAAGGCGAGAGCATAGGCCCTGTATACGTGCGCGACAAAGCTACCTTCAACGGCTCTGTACATCCTTGGCTATTAGGATTCTACATCGAAGCGAACCTAAAACTTTATGGCAACTCCTTCGTTCCCGATGCCGAAGCTATCTTAGCAGACTTTGAGGAAGAGCTCAACGACCACGGAGTAAGCTGTATCTCGGCCATTTATGACGGCAACCCTCCTTTCCAATCGCGAGGATGCATCTCTAGGGCTAAGAACGTTGCTGAAATTCTCAGGGCACAATGGTTGCTTAAAAACTCTAACAAGTAAAGAAAAAAAAGAACCTCCGGCTTCCTTCCCTTGTTTAGGAGGGAGGAACAGAGGAGGGCTAAATAAAAGCGTATGAAGAATGCAAGAGTATTAATGTTTGGATGGGAATTCCCCCCACATATCAGCGGGGGGTTAGGAACTGCCTGTTTGGGTATTGCCCAAGGACTGGCGAAAAATGGTGTAAAAGTACTGTTCGTAATGCCCAAAGCATCGGGCGATGAAGATGCTAACGCAGCAAAGATTATCAATGCTAGTGATGTAGAAATGTTGCAAAACACCGAGAAGATAGAGGAGTTTTGGAAGCACATCAACTTTATGGAGATAGGCTCTAACCTCGTGCCTTACCTTGACCCCGAAACTTTCGCTCGCGAACGCGACCAATATCTCAAACGAGGAGAGAACCGCGAACGCATTTCCTACCAAAACAAATTTCAATTTTCAGGCAAGTATGGCGCAAACCTGATGGAAGAAGTCTACCGCTATGCCTTGGTGGCTGGTACCGTAGCCAAAAACAACGAATTCGATATAATTCACGCTCACGACTGGCTAACATACAGTGCGGGCATCGTTGCAAAAAAGATTTCTGGCAAACCTCTAATTGTACACGTACACGCTACGGAATACGACCGCGGAGGAGAGTACAACCGCAACACGCTAGTGTACGACATAGAAAAGCGCGGAATGGAAGCTGCCGATGTAGTAGTAACCGTAAGCAATTGGACACGCAACATTGTGATTGAAAAATACGGCATCCCTGCTGAGAAAGTAGTAACCGTACACAATGCCGTAGATTTCAAAACCGATGACCAACACAAAGAAGAGCGCGGCATCAAAGATAAAATCGTTACTTTTTTAGGGCGCATCACCTTGCAAAAAGGCCCTGAGTACTTCGTAGAAGCAGCTGCCAAAGTAATGAAGCGAGTACCTAACGTTCGTTTTGTAATGGCAGGCAGTGGCGAAAAGATGAACCCCTTAGTGCGACGCGTAGCCCAGTTGGGCTTAGGCACACGCTTCCACTTCACAGGGTTCTTGCGCGGCAACGATGTGCAACGAATGTTCCAATACAGCGATGTGTATGTAATGCCTTCGGTATCAGAACCCTTTGGAATCTCTCCCTTAGAAGCAATGCGTTCAGGAGTACCCACTATCATCTCCAAACAGTCAGGAGTAGCAGAAGTACTCAACCACGCTATCAAAGTAGACTATTGGGATATCAATGCGCTAGCCGATGCTATCTACGGCATCTTGACCTACCCTACCCTTTCCAACTTTATGCAACGCGAAGGCTATGACGAAGTAAACCAACTGAAATGGGAAACAGCGTCTTTAAAACTCAAAAAAATTTATGAATCTCTAATGCGATAACCAGCTATGAAAAAATCAATTTGTATCTACTTCCAAATTCATCACCCTGAACGACTCAGAAAATACCAATTCTTTGACATCGGGAAAAAACATAACTATTTTGATAATTACGCAAACCGTTCAGAGCTTGAAGACTTGGCCGAAAACTGCTATCTCCCTGCCAACGCCCTTCTTCTAGAGCTTCTAAAGAAATACGAAGGCAAGTTCAAAGTAGGATTTTCCATTTCTGGTTCAGCTATTGACCAATTAGAGATGCACACCCCAGAGGTAATTCGCAGCTTCCAAGAGTTAGCTGCCACAGGTTACGTAGAATTCTTAGCAGAGACTTATTCACATTCCTTAGCTTCCCTTTCAGAAGACACTGATGAGTTTGAACAACAAGTAAAACGCCACAGCACCGCCATCAAACAGCTATTTGGCAAAAAGCCTGTAACATTCCGTAACACCTCACTTATTTACTCTGACAAAATAGGCGAGCGCGTAGCTAAATTAGGCTTCAAGACAATGCTAACCGATGGAGCAAAACACGTGTTGGGATGGAAGAGTCCAAATTTCGTGTATAAGAATGCTTTAGACGAGAGTTTAAACCTACTACTAAAAAATAGCAAACTGAGCGATGACATAGCTATTCGCTTCTCTGACCAACGATGGAGTGAGTACCCACTAACTTCAGAAAAATATGCTCAATGGGTAATAGACAGCCTTCAAGAAACTGAAGTCTTGAACCTATTTATGAACTACGAGGTAATAGGACACTACAACAGCGGACAAAGCGGCATTTTCGACTTTTTGCGTTACTTCATCGAAAATATGGCAGCACGCCCTGAGTATCAATTTGTCTTACCTAAAGAAGTAACCAAGAAGCATCAAGCGAAGGATATCCTGCCCGTTCCCTACCCTATTTCGTGGACAGACGAAGAGCGCGACATCACATCGTGGATGGGAAATGAATTGCAAAAAGAAGCTTTCAGCGAGCTCTTCAAGATACAACCTTTGGTAAGAAAGAAAAAGAATGCCGAACTGATAGACGACTACAGCAGGCTACAAGCCAGCGAGCACTTCTATTTTATGCGCACCAAACTCTTTTCAGGTTCAGACTATCACAAATACATTCAGCCCTACGAATCGCCTTACGAAGCATTCATCAACTATATGAACGTTCTAAGTGATTTCATAGAGAGAGTAAAAAGTTAGAGGTTAGGTGGTTAGTGGTTAGTTATCAGTCGCTAACCATAGGTTATAGCTTTCTTGCAATGCTTATAACCTAAAGCCTACCCCCTAAATTGAAAGATTAATAATAATTTAAAAAGCAGACAAAATGAAATTAGAAACAAAACCAAGGGGAGGCGCTTTCTTAGAAAGAATGCCCTCCGAAGAAATGACTGAAGTGTCTGTGCGCAATGGTTTTTCAGCCAATACAGCTGACAGCGAATTATTGACCAACGAGGAGTCCTTGTTTACAACTCTTCAGAGAGCTGAAAAATCAATCTCTCGTCAAGAGGGGGCAGATAAAGATTGGGTGAACAACCAAATCTATCTGCCATAGTGAAACTTAATCTTTTAACTCTATTCCTGCTCAAACCCACAAGGTTTGAGCAGTTTTTTTGCACTTTGAAAAAAGATTAACAGATATTTAACAGCTATATATAATGATACACCTTACCTTTGCAGCCTAAATAACCTTAATATTTTCAAACAATGAAAAAAATATTGATAGCCTTATTGGCAATTGCTACACTAACAGCTTGTAGCAAAAAAGATGATGACAGCGGCACTACTGTAGCCGAAGGTACTTTCCCTGTAAAGATTACAGACAAAGACAGCGATGGTAAAGTTATTTCAGTAACAGAATTCCATTTGCAAGGAGGCAAAATACTATCTCACACCCACAGAAGTTATGAAAATGGTACCCCTACTGGAAAAATCAGAATTACCCTTTTTTCCTACAATGGCAACTATATTACTGAAGAAAAAGTATCAGACGGAGAAGACAGCTACACTTGCCAATACACCTACAACGCAAACAAACAATTAGAAAAAGCTACCTACGTGTATCCAAAAGCAAATAGCGAAAACCAAGTTGAACAATACGAATACAACGGAGACAACCTTAGTAAAAAAATCACCTCAAAAATCATCCACTATGGTACCGCTACCGCTACAGAATACACCCAAGAAGACTTTATCAGAAACGGAGATAAGGTAACTGTAAACAAAAGCAAATATGCCTTAGATGCCGATGGTAAAAAAGTAAACGAAACCGAATATGTAGACAGCAACGCCACTACTATCTACACCTTATCGAACGGCAATGTTATAAAGGAAGAAGAATCTGAGAGATACAAAACAACCGTAACCGAACATAAATATGACGACAAGAAAAACCCATCGTTAAACAACATCACCACTATCATAAAGCCAGACTACTTTGTGATAGCAGAGCTCTCAAAAAACAACATTTCCCAAAAAGTCAAAACTTCTACTTCCAGTGGAGGTAAAAGCGAAAGTAACAAGATTTACGAATACACCTATTCCGACAAGAATTATCCACTTACCTTAAAAGTGTACAAAGTAAAAGAAGAGAAAAAAACTTTAGATTTCCAGAGCGAATACACCTATTAATAGCCCTTTCCTCTGTAATAATCAGGACTGTCCAAAAAGCTTTATTTTAGTAGCTCAACAGCCATAGAATCAACTTTCATAAGGAACTATCCCTTGACAAAGTTAGCAGCGCAAGACCTACTTTTTAAAACTTTTTAGACAGTCTATTCTTTTTTGCCTTCTGATGACCATACAACAAAGATTAAACGAAGTGAGAGCTGTGAATTCTAATTTCCTCAAATTTGCTAATTTGCAAATTATTTGTACCTTTGCCACAAAATAGGTTTTAAAACAACAATGAAAACACGCTTTACGATGGCGGTAATAGCAGCTGCTACACTGATAGCTTGCCAAAATACCCCTCAAGAAATTGCCGTGCCCGACGATGCACTTGCAAATACACAGATGGCAGAAGCACAACGCGAGAAAACTAACGAGGGCAATCCTTTTGAACAAGGAGGTGCTCTTGGCACTGCACTGCCCACTACTGCCCCAGCAGGCGTAACCTTGAATCCTCCCCACGGACAACTAGGGCACCGCTGCGACATTGCAGTAGGTGCCCCTTTGCCTAACGACAGCAATGTGATAGCCCAAGCTCAAGCTGTTCCTGTAGGGAAAGGCGAGGCAATACCCGTAGTTTCTAACGGAATGGAAGCTATGTCCCAACCAACTACACAAGCCAACTACATAGCCTCTAATGGTGAAAAACTCAACCCCCCACACGGACAAGCAGGGCATCGTTGCGACATTCCAGTAGGAGCCCCTCTAAATAGCAAGCCCACTGCACAAACTACTTCAGCTCCTCAACAGCCCCAAGTAGTACAACAACAGGTAGTGATAGATCCACAACAAGCACAACAACACACCGGAACTACTGAACCAGGGTTCTCAGGCAAACCCAATCCTGCCCACGGGCAACCAGGACACCGCTGCGACATTGCAGTAGGCGCTATACTGCCATAAGTATGGGGTGTTAAAGATTATACAACTTCGTTTTAGACTTTTATCATTAACAATTAATCATTATATAATGGAACTGATTAAAATACACGATAAAACTTTTGAGCCTTACGTGTCGGCTCAACAGCTGGAAGAGATTGCCATACGAATGGCTGACGAACTCTACCAAGATCTTCAAGATACACGTCCTCTTTTTGTAGCAGTTTTGAACGGCTCGTTTATGTTTGCTGCAGACCTCATCAGACATTACAAAGGAGAATGTGAGATTAGCTTTGTAAAACTATCATCTTACCAAGGTACCCAAACAACAGGAAAAGTACATGAGCTCATAGGTCTGTCAGACTCAGTAGAAGGGCGCGATGTAGTAATTCTGGAAGACATCATCGACACAGGAAATACTCTGGAAGAAATCTATCGGATTTTTGCAGCCCACAAGGTGAAATCTTTTAGAGTGGCAACCCTGTTTTTCAAACCTGAAGCCTATAAAAAAGACTTCAAAATAGACTATGTAGGAAAACCCATTCCAAACCGTTTTATCGTAGGTTATGGTTTAGATTTTGACGAGGTAGGACGAAACCTACCCCAAGTATATCAATTAAACACCTCTATAACAATGACAAATTTAGTACTTTTTGGCAAACCAGGTGCTGGCAAAGGCACTCAAGCTGCTTTTCTGAAAGACAAATACAACTTAGTTCACATCTCTACAGGCGACATTTTCCGCTACAACATCAAGAACGAAACCAAGCTCGGCAAATTAGCACAATCGTACATTGAAAAAGGCGACTTAGTACCTGACGAAGTTACCATTCAAATGCTACAAGCAGAAGTAGAGAAGAACCCTAATGCAGAAGGTTTCATCTTTGACGGGTTTCCTCGCACTATTGCACAAGCAGAAGCCTTAGATGCTTTCTTGACCAGCAAAGGAATGCGTATCCACGGCACCTTAGCCTTAGAAGCTGATGACGAGGTACTCATCAAACGCATTGTAGAAAGAGGAAAAGTAAGCGGACGTGCTGACGACCAAGACGAAGAGAAAATACGCAACCGTTTTACCGAATACAACGAGAAAACAGCTCCACTAATTGCCTACTACAAAGCACAAGGCAAGTATTGTGCTATTGATGGCATTGGTACTATCGAGGAAATCACTACCCGTCTTTCTGAAGCTATTGACAAGATTAAATCAGAGTAAAAAAGAATGACCGAAGGCAATTTTACCGACTACGTAAAGATTACAGCTGCTTCTGGAAACGGAGGCGCAGGTTCTATGCACCTACACCGCGAGAAGTTCGTCCCAAAAGGAGGCCCCGATGGAGGCGATGGCGGTCGTGGGGGGCACATCATCTTGCGCGGCAACAAGCACTTGTGGACACTTATCCACTTCAAGTTTCAAAAGCACTTTCGCGCCGAGAATGGCGAGTCAGGAGGCTCTAACCGTAGTTTTGGTGCTAATGGCAAGGACATCGTTTTGGAGGTGCCCTTGGGCACTATTGTAAAAGACGCTTTCACCGATGAGTTTCTGTTTGAAATTACCGAAGACGGCCAAGAGGTTATCGCACTTCGCGGAGGAAAAGGGGGCTTAGGAAACTGGCACTTTCGCTCAGCTACCAATCAGACTCCGCGCTATGCCCAACCTGGCTTACCTGGCGAAGAGCGCGAGCTGCTTTTAGAGCTGAAAGTATTGGCTGATGTAGGCTTTGTAGGCTTCCCAAATGCGGGTAAATCTACCCTTCTTTCGGTAATCACCTCGGCCAAACCCAAAATAGGCGACTACCCTTTCACAACGCTGAAGCCCAACTTAGGCATTGTGGAGAACCGCGACTACCAATCGTTTGTTGTGGCCGACATTCCAGGCATCATAGAAGGAGCAGCTGAAGGCAAGGGCTTAGGACACTACTTTTTGCGCCACATAGAGCGCAATGCAGCGCTGCTATTTCTCATTTCAGCCGACAGCGAAGATATCGTAGCTGAATACCACATCTTGCTAAATGAATTGGAGGAATACAACCCCGAACTGTTAGACAAGAAACGACTGATAGCTATCTCCAAATCGGATATGTTGGACGAAGAGCTCACTGCAGCCTTGAATGCTGAACTCAAAGAAGGGCTAGCAGAAGTGCCTTACCTATTCATCTCGTCGGTATCGGGCAAAGGTATCCAAGCACTTAAAGACCAGCTTTGGAGTATGATTAACGACTAACAATCAAAAGAGAAACAAATGAATAACTATCTTTTTAGGGCAGGTGTGGCTTTAGCACTTGCCCTTTCTAATTGGCTAACTGCCCAACACAAAACATTAGGAGGTTTTGCCTACGGAGCACAAACAGCTCCTACGGGAAATGAATGGCAATCGCCGGAAGCCCTCGCTCTGAACAAGGAGTACCCTCGCGCGTACTTTTTTTCATTCAAAGACGAGAAAGAAGCTACCCAAGTGCTTCCAGAACACTCTTCCTATTGGCAATCGCTGAATGGAGAATGGGATTTCCATTGGTGCAGAACCCCTGAGCAACGCCCCAAGGACTTCTACCTACCTGACTTTGACACTTCCTCTTGGGATAAAATCCCTGTGCCCTCGAACTGGAACATCTACGGAATCCAGAAAAATGGCACCCTTAAATACGGAGTACCTATCTACGTGAACCAGCCTGTCATCTTCTATCACGAACGCAAAGTAGACGACTGGCGCAAAGGTGTAATGCGCACTCCTCCTGTAGAATGGACTACCTACGAATACCGCAATGAGGTTGGCTCTTACGTTCGCCACTTCGAGGTGCCAGAGAATTGGGATGGTCGTGAAATTTTCCTCGACTTCGAAGGGGTAGACTCTTTCTTCTACCTTTGGCTAAACGGCCGATATGTAGGCTTCTCTAAGAACTCTCGCAACGTAGCCTCGTTTAACATTACCCCCTATCTTCAGAAAGGTAAAAATAAAATAGCTGTAGAAGTATATCGTAATTCCGATGGCTCTTTCTTAGAATCGCAAGATATGTTCCGTCTCCCCGGTATCTTTAGAACCGTAGCCCTGCGCAGCACCCCAAAAATACAAATCTTCAACTTAAACATCCTTCCTGATACCGACTACAAAACTTGGAGCTTAGAAGTCAAGGCCGATGTCCGCAACCTCAGCGACAAGGCTGCTGAAGGGTATACGCTGCGCTACTCTGTCTATCCTACAACTCATTTGTACAAAGATGGGGTAACCTTCTCGCCTACCCACCAGTGGACTGTGCCCCTTTCTAAAGTAGCTGCGCATAGGCTCACAAAGGTGAGTACACTACAAAAAAATTGGAGAGGTGCCCAACTGTGGTCTGCTGAAGCTCCCCACCGCTACGTGTTAGTGGCAGCCTTGTGCAACAGAGAAGGCAAGGTTGTAGAAACCGTATCCTCCTATTTTGGATTCCGCAAGGTAGATATCCAAGAAAAGACTTATTACCTGAACGGACGCCCTATAAAACTAAAAGGGGTAAACCGACACGAAACCCACCCTGAACAAGGGCACACCCTCACCCACCAACAAATGGAAGAAGAAATTTTCCTGATGAAACGAAACAATATCAACCACGTGCGGAACTCGCACTACCCACCTGACCCCTACTGGTTCTACCTCTGCGACAAGTACGGCATTTATTTAGAAAATGAAGCCAATATTGAGTCGCACGAATACTACTACGGAGAAGAGTCGCTTTCGCATCCCAAAGAATGGGAAAAAGCACATATAGCGCGTGTAGTTGAAATGGTAGAATCTACCTACAACGCCCCATCTATCGTCATTTGGTCGCTGGGCAATGAAGGTGGCCCTGGAGAGAACTTCAAAGCTGCCTACGACCATCTGAAAATGATAGACAAGAGCAGACCTGTGCAATACGAACGCAACAACGCCATCGTAGATATGGGTTCTAACCAATACCCTTCAGTGGCGTGGGTAGAAAAAGCCGCTACAGGCGAAATGGACATCAAATACCCTTTCCACATTTCAGAATATGCCCACTCTATGGGCAATGCCGTAGGTAACCTTGCCGACTACTGGAAAGCTATTGAAAGCTCTAATTATCTCTGTGGGGGGGCTATCTGGGATTGGATAGACCAAGCTATGTACTACTACACCGAAGATGGCACTCGCTACGAAGCTTACGGAGGGGACTTTGGCGACACCCCTAACGATGGTCAGTTTGTGATGAACGGCTTGCTATTTGCCGACCGCAAACCTAAACCACAGTTGGCCGAGGTGAAGAAAGTCTACCAAAATATTTCGGTAAAACGTTTTCCTATCGAGAAACTGGAAAATGCCTACAAGCCTCAAGTCTGTCTGCCTAATGAGTACACCGACCGCAACAAACTTCAAAAAACAGTTTTCCAACTGCAAAACAAGAAGTATTTCACCCGTATAGAAGGTGGAGAAGGAGAATGGCGACTGTACAAGAACGGTCAGGAGGTAGAATATGGGCGCTTCAGCCTGTCGCACTTATACCCTGAAGGGCACTCCAAATACGAGCTCAGCTTGCAACAGCTGGCTAAATCGCCTATCTGGGAAGTAGATGCACGCGAGGACAATCTGTATCTAATAGAACACAGTCCGCTAGAAGAAGGAGCAGAGTACTACCTTATTTTCAATTTTTACGAAGAGCAGCCGTGGTCAGAAGCAGGAGTGCCTATGGCGCAAGAGCAATTCTTGTTGCAAGCAGCAGGAGCAAAGTCTGCTATTGGAGAGATAGCTCAAGGCGACAAGATGCGCTTCAAGAAACGCACTCACACCCTTATAGGCAAAGATTTTTCAGTTCGTTTTGACTTTGAAAAAGGTACTATCGCCCAACTGAAATACGCAGGAGAAACCATTATCGACCAAAGCAACTTAGAGCTCAATGCCTTTCGAGCCTTTGTGAACAACGATGTGTGGGCTTACCAACAGTGGTTTCAGAAAGGTCTTCACAACCTACAACACCGTGCGCTCTCTCATACAATAACGAAGAACCCCGACGAGAGCTACAGTTTTACTTTCAGAGTAGCATCGCAAGCTCCTAATGCAGCACGGCTGGTAGGCACTCCTAGCGGGGCTTACCATCATATTGAAGAACTCAGCGACAGACCTTTTGGCAAAAACGATTTTCGCTTTGTCACCAACCAAGTGTTTACCGTATATCCTGACGGGACAATAGTTGTGCAAGCAGCGATTGCCTCGAACGACTCTAAAGCCCTATTGCCACAGATAGGCTACTTGCTGAAACTCCCTAAGCAATTTGACCATCTTATTTACTACGGACGAGGGGCACAAGACAACTACTCCGACCGTAAGACAGGTGCTTTGCTAAACATCTATCAGACCCCTGTAGCCTCTCCTCTACCCGAGGGGCGCGCTTCTTTCCCTAAACCCCAAGATATGGGGCACCACCAAGAGAGCCGTTGGGCAGCTCTGCGCAATGGAGAGACAAAAGCCTCTGTACTTTTTGTAGGAGCTGAACCTATGGACATCGCTGCGCTGCCCTATAGTGCGCAACAACTGACCCTTGCAGGACACCCCTACCAACTTCCTCCCTCAGACGGCACTTACCTACAACTAAACGCTGCTACTACAGGGATAGGGGGGAACAGCTGTGGCCCTAAGCCATTGGAAAAGGACAAAGTAAGAGCTACCCCCAGACACTTTGGCTTTCTAATCCGTCGGCTCTCAGGCACAGAAGAAGGCAAAGCTTTAGAAGATGCGCTAGTAGCAAAAGCTTCTGTGCGTACTAGCACCCCGCTACCTACTTTTGTAGAGGGTTTGGAGGAAGAAAAGAACATACCGATGAAAGTTATTTTTGCCAGCAGCGAGGAGGTAGATTTGGGAGAAGCAACACACCTGATTGACGATGACCCAAGTAGTATCTGGCACAGTGCATATAGCATTACAGTCGCCAAGTACCCCCATTGGGTAGACTTTGACCTGATGGAAGAAACTCAGATAACGGGTATCAGCTATTTGCCTAGAAGCGATGAGTACAAAACAGGCGACGTGAAAGACTTTAGCATCTCTATAAGCAATGATGCCAAGAGTTGGCAAGAAGTGTACAAGGGGAGCTTCCCTCTAAAAGACGGCAGTGCCCAGAAAGCCTATTTTGATACCCCTGTAAAAACCCGCTACCTGCGCTTCAGTGCCCTGAGCGAACAATACGGTCAAGACTACGTAAGCGGAGCAGAGTTTTCGGTACTCAGAGAAAGCAAGTAGCAGATTCAAGAGGCTGCGAGTTCCTTATAGGTAGCCTCTTAGCTCTTAAATGTCGCTTATGTCTATTCGGTGCATTTTGCTAATGGCTTGCGCGTATTCCTTTTTATGAGCGAAGTGCTTTTCGTTCCCTATTACAATTAGAAGGCGTTTAGCTCTTGAAAAAGCTACATTTACACGTTGAAAATTGCGTGCAAAGCCCAAAGCAAGGGGATAGTGGTCATTACTCTTCAAAACTCCTGTTTCATCTATCTGTTTGTCACTTCTAACAGTAGAAACAATAACAATGTTGCGCTCCATTCCCTGAAACTTATCGACCGTGTTAATCCTTAAAGGTATTTTAAAATCGTTCTCATACTTGTGAGCTTCAAAAGACAGCCATTGCCTATAGCTAAAAGAAGGGAATAGTGTCTTTTGTATTTTTTGCATCTGCGACAAATAATAAGTGATAACAGCTATCTCCTTGTCTTCTTCTTTTGCCATTGCGTTATAGTAGTTTGCAAAACCATCAGACTTAGAAAGTGCTTTAAGCACTTTTTTTATTGCGTTCACCTCTCCTTCGTTCTGGTAAGAAGTACCTGTTTTTTGTTCGGGGGTATCTACATTCACCCAGATAGCGTGCATATCAGGGGTGATGAAAGGCGGATTGTCAAATCCGTGCCAACGGCTTCCTTTCTCCAATAGGTTAGGGAGATTCATCTGAGATTTCAAGCCGCAAATAAGTCCTTTTTTGAGCTCTGGTTGGTCGCGGTAGAAAGGACTAATGCAGTTCATTATCTGTTCGTGCATACGGAACTGTGTTTCCAATGTAGTACGCAAGCAGTTAGGAGCATTTAGAAAGAGCTTTTCAAACAGAGAAGTCTGCAAATCCTTCCTTTCCCAATCGCTAACCAGCTCTTGCGCTCCTGAAATAGAGAGCGCTACCCCAAAATCATCAATATCAATCATTGGGGGAAGCTGCTTATGGTCGCCTATCAACACGAGTTTTTTGCCCAAAGTAAGGGGTAAAACCAACTCTGGTACAGAGGCTTTACTAGACTCATCGATAATGACTACATCAAAAGCAGGAGTAGCCTTTTTGAAAATAAAGCTGTAGAGCTGAGCAAATACACTACTACCACATTCACTACACGTAGCAACAAAAACATTGACACGTTTTAGATACTTCTCTACGGCTATCTGTTTGTCTTGATAGCTTTTCTTGGCGATCTTCAGCCAATGTTCCACTACATTGTCTTTAGTATTTTTCTCCTCTTCGGAATTGAGCTGTGCCTTTTGCCATTGCCTAATTCTTTCCAATGAAAATACTTTTCCACTCTCTTCCATCTTTTCTGTCTTTCCCAACCTCAGTGGTCTGATTAGATAGCTAATAGGCAATCGCTCCAAGACATTGTCTACTGCCAAATGTGTCTGAGATGCAATCAAGATATTCGCTTGCGGATTGAGCTGTAGCGCTTGTTTAACTATTTCTACTATAACAGTAGTTTTTCCTGTGCCAGGAGGCCCTTGTATCAGCGAAATATCTTTTGTTATCAAGGCTTTAGCCACCGCTTCTACTTGCCTAGGCTGTTTCTTTAAAGAAGGATTCTTTAGTTTAGAATAGAGTTTCTGCTTTGCCAAAGCTATCTCTTCGGCAGAGGGTTGATGGGCTTGAGAAGGATCAAAGAGAAAGGTAGGCAAAAGCGAGTTTACAGGGTAGCCGACCACCTTGTTGGGAGAGGTTATTTTCTGCATAGCTCTAATCATTCTGTCTATACATATCAGCTCTCCTGTAGGTACACTCTTCAGATATCCAGCTGAAAGTGTTTCAGGCGAGAGTGTAAAAAAGTAAGCATTGGGTTGCAGCACAAGCACCTTAGGTTCCTTTTGCACCAACTCTCCTATTTTTTCACCTCCCCAGAAAGTTGTTATTTTGCCTTGCTTTAGTCCTTCTTTAAAGTTCTGATACTTTTCTTCTTCAAGAAATACCAAATCAGTATAAAGAGGATTGTTTCTCGCTATAAGGTGCTTCTCGGAGGAAATAGGGGGTGCTCCGGTTGGCATAATATAATCTTCTTCAAACTGATAAGAGAGCAGTGTTTCATAAGGTTCACAAGCACTTATCAGCGCTTGCTCAAACACCAGCCGTGCCTGTGGGTTAGGGAGGTGGTATTCAAAGCGCAGGAGCTCATAATCTTCAGTGAGCGTAATCTCAGCCTCAGGCACTTGTTCAAGAATACTTCGGCGAATATCCCAATAGATTTTTCTGCGACGGTTTCGCATTTCAGGACAAAAGAGCACCCGAAAGCTTTCTGTGTACTTTTGCTTTTTTATAATGGCCTTAGGGCATAGCTTCTTTATTCTCATCTGTTCTTTCCTGAATAGCGAGAACTTATCTACAGTAGTAATGAGCAATTCTTTTTCAATATCAAAACAGCTCACCCCTAAAAGGTCTGTTTGAGTCTTAAAGAGGCATTGGTCTTTTAAGAAACGGAAAACATAGCGCGAGGGGCGCTGTTTGATGTTCAAAAGAGGATTGGCATCCTGAAGTAAGTTCTGAACAAACGAGACATTCTCTTTGGCCAAAGAAGGAAAAAGGTAGCCCTCTTCTGGAATAAGTTGTATACCTTCTAAAGGGACAAGAGATGCAGAGGGCGTATCGGTTCCAAAGACGAAGATTTGTTTTTGGAAAACAAAGCCTAATTCAAAAAAGTCCTTGGGGTCTATGGATTCTTCAGAGCGAATGGTCAATTCTGTTCGGTTGGCATTCACGCTTATTTTGGAAGCCTTCCATTGTTTCTGTCGGAGTTTTTCTCTTACTTTCTGAATATCCTTCTGTCCAATGATTTGTTTGTTAAACATCACCTTTTGTCTGATCGTATTCTCGCGGGCAATAGAAAGAGAGGGACTAAAGTAACGTTTCAAGAGGGTCTGCCAATCGCCGTATTTTTTGTAAGGTATTTCTATGATTCCCTCATCGCTGATGGTAACCTTCTCTTGAAAATGAGCAGACAAGAAACGCTGCACCAGAGCATAGGCAGCAGTGCGATGCTCTTGGGTAAGCACTTTAAAGGCTATCTTCCCCTTTAGGAGAAAGGAATTTGATGTTTTTTTAGACGTTAAAGGCTTTTGGTCTTCGAGCCGCTGAACAAAAACATCTATCCAACAGCGATTTTTCTGCAGATGCTTCACTGTGTAGGGAGCACCTAATTTGCGTAACTTTCCAGATAGGATCTTTCTCTTTGACGATTTCTCTCAAAGCGTCTGTATACATTTTCCAGACCTCTATTTCCTTTTCTTTGTACGCTTGTAGGGGCAGTTGTGTGCTTGAATTCATAGTTTTGGGTTTATAGTGGTTATGCGAAGTAAATAGGAAAATGACTCCTGTTGCAAAATTACAAAGAAAGACTGAGATGAACAATTTTTTACAAATAGAATTAAGCTCAAACTTCCAAGTAACTTCACTTCTCTATAGCAAGTCTTGTAGTCCTTGTCGCAAAGAGGATACTCTATATCTCCTGCAACAGCACTCTTAAAACAATCGGGGTATAGCGTCTCTTCACTGTGTCTTCACTGTGTCTTCACTATGTCTACACTTCGTCTTCACTTCGTCTATACTTCGTCTTCACTATGTCTTCACTATGTCTTCACTTCGTCTTCACTTCGTCTTCACTTCGTCTTCACTTCGTCTT